>Ga0123356_10003480_pt1 | contig 16472 bp, 12 predicted proteins | sample TergutEmb28metaG_2_FD_92546 | JGI IMG/M metagenome (GOLD analysis project Ga0123356, IMG submission 92546) | Embiratermes neotenicus P3 segment gut microbial communities from Petit-Saut dam, French Guiana - Emb289 P3 | ecosystem: Host-associated > Arthropoda: Insects > Digestive system > Gut ...
CAACTCGAACGTCACCAATACGGGCTTCTATGACCCGCTGGGTCGCCGCTACTACGTGGGTTTGCACGCCTCGTTCTAAAGACGTTGGCAGGCAGCCGCTGCAGCGCGAGGGGTGGTGGACGTGGGCTTCACCACCCTTCACGTCTGCGTGAGAGTGGCGCGACTGCGAATGAACTGGCTGACGAGCCACTTCTCCCCCCGCGTCGGGGGCATTCCGGCGTGCAACATACGCAGATCCGGCCGCATATCAGCGCACGCGTTCAGAAAGAAGAGCCCGTCTCCGCGCTGCCCCTTGTGGCTGAACCCCAGGCGCGGAAAGCAGGTCTCTCCGCCGTCATAGTCATCATTGAGGTACACGAGGAAAGTTGCCACCCGCTGGCCGTTGCGGGCGATCTCCTCGGCGTAGTGAGGCGTTGCGGGGTCAACGAAGTCGTAGTGGTCGCTGTTCTCCTCCCCGACACTGTAGTGCAAGGTGGCGGGAGCCTCCATGTTGGCTCTGGGCAACCCACAGGCGACTGCCATCCTGATCTGTAGCAGGATATCGAGGACTTCGACGTCGGCCAACCCGAAGCTCGCCACGCTGTTGGTGCGAGTGGACCTGACAACATCCTGGCCACTGACCGGATCGTAGACGAGAGCACGACCGAGACGTCCGTGGGCGCGTGCGATGAGCCACTCGCACACCGCGGGGGAGATGAGATTCCGGAACGCATGTACCCGCGGGTCGGCACTCAGCTCGCGCACCAGCGGCCGGGTCTGCCACGGTGCAAGGTTGATATTCGTTGCAAGACGGCGCCAGTCAGCACCGCTTGTGGGTGGCTCTCGTGTGCTCGCGGTGCACCCGTCGCTGGCAAGCACGAGCAGCTGCGCAGCCGCAGGCCCCCAGCCGCGTTCCGCGCTGAGAGTGAGCCAGCCCAAGGCATGCGGCCAGCTCTGGGGGTGGTAGAGACCAATTGCTGCCAGCACCGCGATGCGCGCTGCGGCCTCAGCGTCTCCGGCCTTCGCGGCGTCCAGCAGGAAGCGCGCACCGTGTGCGGCGCGCAGAGGCGCTCGGTCTCCAGCCAGAAGGCGCTTTCCGAGTCGCGTCATGCACGCAATGCTACCCGCGCTCGTGCCGCGCGCGAGCGCATCAACGGCATCGTCATGGCGCCCTTCGGCATCGAAGCGATCCGCAAGGGCGAGGTCGGATTGTGCAGAGGCTGCGGACACCGGAACCTGCCTAGGTGCAGGTGCACGGATCAGGCAGGTACCGCCGTTGAGCCCTGCGCTGCGACTGCGGATACTCGCGAGCCATGGACAAGCATGATGAGCCGGGCATCGGTCAGGCGCAAGCAAGGCGGGCCGAGGCGGGTACACCTGCTGTCCACGTCGGCTGCTGAGAGCGGCGGTCCGCGAATGGCCTCGCCGCATCCGCAGCCACCTGAGCGCTAGATCGAGAACGCCTGCAGCGTGTCTGCCAGTTGGGCCCGACGTGGCGCTGGCCACGACACTGGACATTGCAGGCCGCATGGTGCCGAAACCGCCCGCAACACCACAGAATCACCGCGACAGCCGACGCAGCCACAACAGGGTCGAGTGCGTGTGCAAGCCAGGGCAGAGTGGCCTGGATGGCGGATATTATGGCAAACGCAGGCGCACGGTGATGAGGCACCCGCGCAAGGCTGGCATGGGCGCGTTGGACCGGCGTGCGCGGTCGCACCCAGCCGGCTTCCTGTGGAAGCCTCAAAAAGGTTATGCTGGGCTGCGCGGCCTGAGAGCTCCCATGGATGTTGATCCGTCGCGCTCCCGGCGGCGGCGCTCCTTGGAGAATCCGCCGCGTGCAGCGTGAGGTGCATCGCTCGGCCGCAGCAGCGACATCAATAGCTACAGCAAAGCAGAGTGCGCTGTTGGTCTCGTGGATGCTCGGGACCTTGCAGCGTCCAGGGAGGCAGGCAGATGTTCAGCTCCGACATCCTAGAGGTTGCAACCGGTATCATCTTCGTGTTCGTGCTGCTCAGCACGATCTGCTCGGCAGTGCGCGAGGTCATCGAGGCCTGGCTCAAGACGCGCGCGGCTTACCTCGAGATGGGTATCAGGCAACTCCTTCAGGACCGAGAGGGAACGGGCCTCGTCAAGGAGCTCTTCAACCACCCCCTGGTCTGTGGGCTCTTCAGCGGCAAGTACACACCCGGCAAGCTCGCCAGTGGACCCAGCTTGTGGTGCCGCGGAAAGAATCTCCCCTCCTACATCCCATCGCGCAATTTCGCTCTTGCCCTGATGGACATTGCGGCATGCGCTCCGGGAGCTACCGCCCCTGCCCAAGCGGCCCCCGCACTGTCACTCGCGCAAATGCGCGCCAACATTCAGAAGATCCCCAATCCAGTAGTGCAGAAAGCGCTGCTGCTGGCCATCGATACGGGGGGCGGCGATGTCGGGCGCGTGCAGGCGAACATCGAAGCCTGGTACGACAGCACGATGGAGCGCGTATCTGGATGGTATCGACGCTCGACGCAGTGGGTGCTCTTCTGGATCGCCCTCCTCCTCACGGTTACGCTGAATATCAACACGCTGACGATCGCCGACTATCTCTATCTGCACCCCTCCCTGAGCAAGGCGACGATTTCCACGATCGAGCGCACAACGACCGAGGAGGGTCAGACGGGAGAAGGGAGCTCGAGTCAAGGCAGCCCGCTCAGCGCCTACGAGGCGGCCCAGCAGGAGCTCGTGGGAATGCATCTGCCGGTGGGATGGGCGAATGGCTGGGGCTATCCCCTGATGCGCCCCTGGACAGCGCAGGACCACTGGCCCGGCCCCAAGGCCATGGCTGAGTACAACCAGATCCACCCATGGGACGATGTCCTCGAGCCCCTCATCGGCTGGCTCATCACGGCCTTCGCTGCAACCTTGGGCGCCCCGTTCTGGTTCGATGTTCTTGACAACATCATGGTGGTTCGCTCGACGGTGAAGCCGCAGGACAAGGGTGCCGATGCCGCTCCAGTCCCCGCTCAGGTTACCGCGCATGTCATGGCGCCCCAGGGGTCCGACCGGGACTTGGATGCACAGGACACCTGTGGCGTCGGGTCGATCACACCGACGCCGGATGAGCGCTTGCCTGCGGCAGTAGGAGGGGTGGCCTGACATGACGTTCTCTCTCGTTTGGCTGCCGGATGTCTTGCTGCATGCCGGCCTCAAGGTGGCCGTGGTGCCGGGCTGGGAGAGCCGCGGGCGCGGTGATGTGGGCCGGACGCTGGGCGTCCTCTGCCACCATACCGCCGGTCCCAAGCAAGGCAATATGCCGAGTCTCGATACGCTCATCCATGGCCGACCGGACCTGAACGGCCCGCTCGCGCAGCTCGCTCTCGGTCGGGATGGCACGTACTACGTCATCGCTGCAGGCCTGTGCAACCACGCCGGCGAAGGCAACTGGCGCGGCATCATCACCGGCAACAGGAATTTCATCGGCATCGAGGCGGAGAACAGCGGGACGCCGGACGACCCCTGGCCCACTGTTCAACTGACGGCATATCAGCGAGGTGTCGCAGCCATCCTCGCGCACGCCGGTCTGGATGCGCAGGGCTGCGCCGGCCACAAGGAATTCGCGCGCGCTCGCAAGATCGACCCAACTCTCGACATGAATGCCTTCCGGGAGTCGGTCAGCGCGATCCTCACGGGCAAGCTTGCCGCGCCCGCGCTCATTCCGGCGGTCGAGCCCACGCGTCCGGGCGGGACCGCCGGCCGCCCCACGCTTCGCCGCGGCGCCGAGAACGATCCGACGCTCGTGCGTGACATCCAGCAGCAGCTCGGACTCGCCCCGGATGGGATCTTCGGAGGCCTCACCGAGGCACGCATTCGGGCCTTTCAGCGCCAGCAGCAGATGGTGCCGGACGGGATCGTGGGCCCCAAGACCTGGGCAGCCCTTGACGGGCCGCCGCGCCCTCCCCCGCCTCCAACCGAGCCGGCCAGCGCCGAGCTCGTCAATGCCTGAGGCGCCCCCGACAGAGACGCACCCTGTGGGCGTGCTTGCCGACCAGGCGCCGGGGCGCTCTGAACGTCCCCGGAGTTGACTGGCCCCCAACCCGTCCCCGGGGTGCGGCTGTTCCCGGCTCGCGCGGGCAGAGGTGACCGCAGGACCCACCGGGGACCTGCGGGCCGCAACGGACGTCGGTGCAATCGATCTGGTGGCATTGGCTGCGCGTGACGGCTATTCTGCCCCAGGCATCTGACCAACGGGGGGGCTCCCTTGCGACGTTTCATGACTGTTGCGCTGCTCGCTTACTCGGCGGCCGCCTTGGCGGACCCTGACTACAGAACCGTCAAAATGGAGATCGACGTCAACAAGCCGGCGAGCGAGGTGTGGGCCAAGATCGGGGGATATTGCGATATCAGCAAGTGGCTCGAGGTCGACTGCAAGATCGTCTCCGGTGACGGCAGCGGCATGGGCACGGTGCGCGCGCTGGCGAATGACCGCATACGCGAGATCCTGGTAGGCAAGACGGAGCTATCGTACGGGTACACGCAGCCCGTCAAAGAGGGGACGTTCTACAGTCTTTATCATGGTTTCATGGAAGCGAGACCCCTGAGCAAGCGCACGTCGAAGATCCTCTACACGCTGATCCTCGATGTCTCGGACAAGCCTGATGAGGCAAGCAAGCAGGCCGATCTCACGCAACGGCGCACCCGCTTCGAGGCCGCGCTGAAAAAGATGAAGCAAATCGCCGAGCAGTAGGGCTGGCCCGGCACCCCCGGGGTCTACAAGTCAGTCGCGCGGGACGGGCGCGCTCCGGGGAGTTCTTGGGCCTGCCGGAGGCAAGCTCTTTCCCGGCTGTGCAGTCCCTTCAGACGGGGTCGTGACAGCCCTCGGCGTGCACGGGCGATGCGCACTCGCCTTCCTCGAACTGGATGGTGGCGTGCTCCACGCCAAAGCTATCACGCAGGCGATCCAGCACCTGGGCGAGGGCTGCTTGCCGATCGGCGCCCTGCACGAGGTCGGCATGCAAGGTGACGATGGGTGCCTCGCCAGTCAAGGACCAGGCGTGCACGTGATGCACGCCGCACACCCCGGGCAGGTCCTTCAGCTCCCTCTCGACCTCGCTGGCATCGAAGCCTGCGGGCGCCCCCTCGAGCAGCACATGCGCGGAGTCGCGCGTCAGCCGCGAGCCCGAGCGCAGGATCAGCGCGGAGACCGCCAGCGACAGCAGCGGATCGGCGGGCAGCCAGTGCAAGAGCAGGATGATGGTGGCCGCCACGACCGCAGCGCACGAGCCCAGCAGATCGCTCAGCACATGGGCGCGCGCGCCGCGCTCATTCAGCGAGCTGCCACCGGAAAGCACGATGAATGCGCAGAAATTGGCGATTCCTCCGAGCACGGCAACCGCGAGCATCAGCTCGCCTTGAACCGGCGGCGGAGCGAGCAAGCGGCGGATGGCCTCCGCGACCACCCCGACGGTGATCGCGATGAGAAGCAGCCCGTTGGTGTAGGCCGCAAGCGGCTGGTAGCGCCGATGCCCGTAGGTGCGGTCAGCCCGGGGCGGACGCTGACTGACACGGATCGCGAGCAGCGCGAGCAGCAAGGAGCCGCAGTCGGCGAGCATGTGCACCGCTTCCGCCAGCAGCGCGATTGAATTGGCCCACCAGCCGCCGAGCGCCTCGATCGCCGTGAAGGCTCCCAGCACGCCCAGGGCTATCCACAGACGCCTGGCGCTCGCGTGCTCCGCGTGATGGTGGTGGTGCCCAGCGTGATCGTGCCCCGCATGCTCGACGTGATGGTCGTGCTCGAGCGCATCCTGATCGTGCTCGCCGTGAACAGCCATGGTTGTGATGCAAGAAGCGGTCCTCAGACCGCGCGGCGGATCTTAGCCCATCGAAATCCACAGATCCACACGCGGCCAGCACACGATGGCCGGGCAACGGGCCGTCAGGTCGTGCGCGGGCGGGATGGGTCCAGGGCTCCCGTGGGAGCGCGCACCATGACATCCAGGAGGTGCTCTAGCGTCTGCCGCAGATCCGTGCAATGCCCGCTGTGCACGGCGGAGGTCTGGATGATCGTGCTACGGGGCGCAACCAGCCAGTGGAACCGCTCTCTTCGTGTGAGGCGGCCGATGGTGCCTGCCTGCCTGCCGCCTTCGCAGATGAGCGGGATGCCCGCCAGATGCCGCACGATGGCCTGTACGTCAGCCTGCGGATCGAGGACCTTGACCCGCGCCTCTTCCAGCTCGATCCCCGCTGCGAGGTAATCCCTTTCCTGACAGGACACGATCACGCCTACGTTCACGAACTCCTCCCGCTCCACCCGCGGGACGACTCGAACTATGGCGTAATCATAGGAACAAGAAGTCAAACTTTTCTATCCCCGTTCAATGGGTTAAGCACGTTTTGGCGCACGCTCACCAGGCGCGAAAACGTAGCAATACGTGCGCATAGAATCAATCCTGTAGCCTAAGCATATTGGCATGCCGGAGCCGCGCGGCCCGGCGTGGTGCTGCAAGCCAGGCGCCACCACATTCGGCTGAAGCTTCGCCGCACGCACGCTCGGACCCCGCCAACAGCCGATTCGCTGACGCTGGCCGGCTGGACCGAGGCGATACCGCCTATTTCTCGGTCGCATTCACCTGGACGCGACGCGAGGCCCACGCCCGCGCGCTCGGCTACCGAATGCTCGCCAGCGGCTCGGCCACCTTCCGTCCGGCCGACTACCTGGCCAACGTCGCCGAGCTCGACTCCACCACATTCAATCTGGTTTGCCGCACAGAGCCGCGAAATTGCGTGATCGCTGCGCAATTTGCGACGACTGCGACGAACTCACACAGGGGTGCCCCACGAATATCAAACTCATGACCGCGGCCTGGGTATCGAGCTGCCGCATGCGGACAAGATCGCGCGCCCGGCGCTGGCCGACAATGGGAACTATGAAGGCCAGGCCCAGACCCAGCGTTGCCACCCTGAATCGCAAGTACGGCGTCAAGGATCGCCGCGCGCGCCCATCATCGGCCGCCTGATCGAGGTTGGACCCGTCACCGTCAGCTCCGGGCGAACACCGGCAACACTACCTGGTGCATTCCCGGGTGCCTGGTAGCGACACCCCTGACTCAGCCGCGATCGTAGAGCTGGAGTACGTGCTCGCGGGCGCCCCCTCGACCTGGAAGGCGTCGACGTGGTCACCCGGGCCTGCCGGGCAATGGAGGGCATCATGAGCCGCACCCTGTCGTGCGCCTGGCGCCCGAGGCACCTGCCCGCGCGAAGCACAGCTACACACTGGCCGTGATGGCGTGGGCACTGTGTCCGGGCCCCAGAAGGCAACCCTCGTCGCTTGCGCTTCGCACGCGAGTGCCGGCGTGATGTTATAGATACTTTCGCAAAATTTCTTGACAGGCATGCCATCGCCCGATTCCGCGGAACGTCACGCAACAGCAGGGTCCTTCGCAGCAGTGCGGGCCTTGTCGTCAAAGAGGTAGAGCATCCCGTCGTGCTCTCGCGGGTCGTAGGACAGCATGTTCAGACCCGAGCGTCTGAAATGCGCCTGTAGGCTGGCATAGTCATGAAGAATGTCGTTGTGAACCTGCCTTGCACTGTAGGCATTGGCGAAGTGAATCAGCCAGCAACGCCACCTACCCGGACTATTGACTAAAGAACGGGCTAACGAAAGGGGCGCACGTCCTGAAGGTATCGAAGACGAACTTCTCAGCTATTCACTGGGCGGCGCCGCACTCCTTGCGTTCCCCGGTGTGTACGCTTTCGAGAACCACACCGTTCCCATCTGGGGGGTCGCGTTGCAAGGCGACTGCGCTATCGACGTACCACATGGGACGGCGGCCGCTCTCAATGACATCGGAACATTGAGCTCGAGGAGTTCGGGAACGACAGTGAGCCACCGGCGGTGGCCTACGACAATGCCCCCCGATCGAGGCGATCGCCATCCGCGCAAGCTTAGCGACGCAGGGATGCGGGTCCGATCGCAATGGCATGAGCGTCGCGAAGCAACCATCACAGATGACGGACATGACGAAGCGCCCCATCTTGATTGAGCGTTGAGTCTCAAGCGTGCTGATGACCGCCGAGAGTCTGTTGACTTCCCGCTGCTGCTGCGCCTACACTGCGGTGCATAGTGATGGTAGCGCTCACATGAAAAGTTGCGCGGGCGCAACGGCTCCTGACACACATGAGCACCGGTCTCTGAGTTGAGTGTTTGGCATCCGGTAAGGCGACGACACGCGATGCAATTTGGGGGGCGCGCGTGGGGGGTAATACCATTTAAGAACTATTGACGGCCTGGTTTTGGCGAACCACAGGCCGAGCTGCGGCGCTGTTGGTGATTGCTTGGCGGCTAAGACTGCTCGGCCGGCTGCGCTCTACTTCAATCTTGGTCCTCTGTGCGCATGTTGCCACGCCGCAACGTCGGATAGAGGAGGGGACAAGATGGTTCATTCCGCAGGCCATTCGCTCTCCAGGCTGGTCCGCCGCGGGCGGGCGCCTGATGTAGGTCCTGTTGATGCCGCGTTCTGCGCATCCATTCCGGTTAGCGCCCAAGTCGTGGCCGCATACAGCTTTGCAGACGGAACGGCTGCCGGTTGGGTTTCGTTCAACGGCGCCAGTACTCCGATAGCTTCGAACACGGAAGCCTTCAGTGGATCGTCCTTCAGTCTGGCCACGACGGCCAACTCAAGTGGTGCTGAAGGAAGGGAAGAATGAACTGCCAGGCCTCACAGGCATTGGCAGCTAGTGTCGCTGCAGTTTGTCCTCGCGCTTCCTGGCGGGGAACTGACCACGCAGAAGGCGGCGCCAGCATCCTCGCTGTCGCTGCCTGGAAATGACCAACTCACCGCATCACCTCACCGCATCACCTCACCGAGGAGGTTTGTCATGAATTTCCGCTTGATGGCCGCTGCTGCGGCCAGCGTTTTAGCCCTGGCGGGTGCCGCATCCGCGGCGCCCCCCAGCGCGCCCAGCGACTCACTGCGTACGCTGGGAGCGCAGGTCAAACTGAGCATCGGCACTGCGGCGACCCCGCTCGATCTCAGCGATCCAACCCTGTCGCAGATCACCTCCACCCAGTTCTCGGTCTACACCCCCGAAAACGAGATGAAGTGGCAGGTCGTCGAGCCGCAGCAGGGCGTCTTCAACTGGACCGGCGCGGACAACATTGTCAACTTCGCCGGGGCGAACGATGCGCGCGTGCGTGGGCACACGCTGGTGTGGCACAACCAGCTGCCGAACTGGCTGACGCAGGGCGTCAGCAACGGCACGATCAGCAACGCGCAGCTGCTTGATCTGCTGCACCAGCACATCACCACCGAGGTGAGCCGCTACCGCGGCCAGATCTGGCAGTGGGACGTCGTCAACGAGATGCTCACCGACTCGAACCCGTCGCAGATAAATCCGAACGACTTCTGGATCTCGCACCTCGGCCCGGGCATCATCGCCCAAGCGTTCATCTGGGCGCGGGCGGCCGACCCAAACGTATTGCTCTGTTACAACGACTACAACATCGCTGGTGAGGATGGCAGCAACGCCAAGTTCAACGCCGCGTTCGCGATGGTTCAGAGCCTGCTGGCCCAGGGTGTGCCGATCGGCTGCGTGGGAAATCAGGGCCACCTCGACCTGCAGTTCGGGTTCAACCCGGACCTGATGACCCAGGACCTGCAGCAATTTGCCAGCCTCGGCCTGAAGGTCGCGATGACCGAGGTGGACGTCCGCACGTTCGTCGAGACGACGGACAGTAACCAGACCCCGATCGTCTCACGGACGGACACGACCCCCAGCCACACGGCGAACCCCGCTGGGGCGGATTGGTACGTCGGAATGCTCCAATCGTGCCTGGCGGTGAAGGAATGCATCTCGTTCACCGTCTGGGGCTTCGACGACTCGGAGTCGTGGGTGCCAGGCACCTTCAAGGGTGAGGGCGACGCCGACCTCTACGACGTGAACCTCAACCAGAAGCCGCAGTACACCGCTGTGCATCAGGCCCTGTCACTGGCCGCAGGCGCACCGCAGCGCGACGAACCGAACAACTAAGCGGGCTACCAACGGCCAGCTTAAGCTGACTGCGACAAGCGAGTCCGTCGCCGACACCGGCGGCGGACTCGCGAGGGTTTGGCGGCCAGCCACAACGGATGGTCCGTACGGAATGGACCCTGCGAGGGACAAGTCAGCAGGCGATGCGCCGACAACGTGATGGCAATAGGTGGCGAACCAATTGTCTGGCCATGTAGAAGCAGGTCGCCGATGAGTATCGCGCTGCGGCAAGCCCTGCGCTGCGGGAGGCCGTGGACCGAGTTCGTTAGATGGGGTAATCCGACTTGTGATGTGGCTCGAGGCACTCGACCGAGCTGCCAAAGGACTGCAACTGCTCAAAGAGATCATCTAGGCTGAAAGTGACGCAACTGCGCTTGTTCAGCAGATCCGTCTCTCCGAGCCAGACGGTCTTTGGCGTTCGTCTCGCGCTCGACTTCAAATCTCCGTATGCGGTACGCTCGACCTGACTCCGGGAGCGGGTCGATGCCGTGGTTTCGTATCAAGTCTCGGTTGGTCTCGATGGAGAGGTCGAGTGGATATACCCCGACCCAGGCACGCCTGTGTGGATCGGCAAACGACCTCTGCAGCCAGTGGTATTCCACGATGCAGCGCGTTGATTGCTACTTGCTTTTCCATGCGAAGGAGTCTCTCTACGTGCCGCCGTGGCGTCAGTTTGAATCCTGCCCTTCCGAGGCGAGTGCAGCTCGCGACTGGCCGCCAAGCGCCATCATCTTGAGGAAGTTTCCGTTTCTGAGTCTGCAATATGGCGTAGTCATACGAGCAGCGCCCGGGCACGGATCGCCTCCTCGAGGAAACGGCGTGGCAGTGCAAGCCGGCTGATCAGATACTCGGTGTAGGCACTCGCCGGCTCATCGCCCAGCCAGCTTCCGGGAAGCCCCGCGACGATGCCGCGGATGACATCGGGGGTGATCCGCCCGCTCATGAGCCGGTCTGCCTCCGGCAGCGCCTGCGCCAGGGGCAGAAGAATGTGATCCTTGATTCTCGTGAACGGGTCCTGGCTGCGAGCGCTCTCGCCGTGCCAGGCATGCTGGAAGTAGAGCGCCGCGCCATGGTCGATGAGCCACAGCCGCCCATGCCAGAGCAACATGTTAGCGTTGCGCGCCGTGCGATCGACATTGCTCACATAGGCATCCAGCCAGACGATGCTCGAGGCAAGCAGCGGTTCAGGTTGCTCGACCACGGGATCGAACATCGCGGCCCCGGGCAGGAAGTCAAGCGCGAGATTCAGGCCCGCGCTCGCACGGATCAACGCCTGGATCTCCGGGTCTGCCTCGGTGCGCGCAAGCTCCGCATCAAGCTCGATGAGCACGATCTCGGGAACCGCGAGCCCGGCGGCGCGGGCGAGCTCCCCGGCCAGCAGCTCTGCCACGAGCACCTTTGGCCCCTGGCCCGCGCCGCGGAACTTGAGCACGTACAGGCCCTCGTCATCCGCTTCGACCACCGCCGGCAGCGAGCCGCCCTCGCGCAGCGGCGTGACATATCGGGTCGCCGTGACGGTCCGTAGCACCTAGCGGATCTCGACCCAGGTGGGCGCGTGGTCGCTCGCGCGCGGCTGACCCCGGACCCAGCGATCGACCCCCGCTGCGGCGAGGCGCGGCGCAAGGCTCTTGCTGAGCAGCAGATGATCGATGCGCAGTCCCGAGTTGCGCTCCCAGTGCTGGCGGAAATAGTCCCAGAAGGTGTAGATGCGCTCGCTGGGATAAAGCGCACGCAGGCAATCCGTCCAGCCCTGGGCGAGTAGCCGGGCGTAGGCCTCACGGCTTTGCGGCTGCAGCAGGGCATCCTTGCGCCAGCTCTTCGGATCGTAGATGTCTTCGTCGGTGGGGACGACGTTGTAGTCCCCCGCCAGCACCGCCGGCTCACCCGAGGCCAGGAGCTGGGCTGCATGCTGTAGCAGCCGCTCGAACCAGGCGAGCTTGTAGTCGAACTTCGGCCCGGGCTGCGGGTTACCGTTCGGCAGATACAGACAGCCGATGACGATATCCTTGACCTGCGCCTCGATGTAGCGGCTGTGAGTGTCCTCGGGATCACCGGGCAGCCCCCGTCTGCGCAGCACCGGATCGGCGCCTCGTGCAAGGATCGCTACACCGTTGAAGGAACGCTGCCCGTGCCACACGGCACCGTATCCCGCCGCGCGCAGCGCCGCCGCCGGAAAGCGATCATCGGGGGCCTTGAGCTCCTGCAGGCATGCGACATCGGGCGCATCCTTCGCCAGCCACTCGAGCAGCGCCCCCTCGCGGGAGCCGATGCCATTGACGTTGTACGTGGCAATCTTCATGGCTCTTTGGGATTGTCCGGTGCGTCTTCTTCAGAAGCTGCCCGTACACCTCAAACCCCGATAGGCAGCGTCGGTCAATCTAGCAGCAAGCCGCCTGGCATGCTCGGGCCCATGCCCCGCAGGGCCTTGAGGCGTACGGCTCATCCGCGCGTGAGCCCTGCGTCCCGGGCAATGACCTGGGTGATGGCGGCCCAGTCGAGCTGCTCGGCGCCGTCCACCGCCAGCAGGGTGAGAAAGCGATCGCGCAGCAGGCTCGCGAGCGGCATCGGCACCCGCAAGCCCTCCGCCGCCGCCTGCACCAGGCGCACGTCCTTGAAGCCGAGCGGGGCGGTGAAGCCAGCCGGCTCGAACTTCTGCTCGACGATCGCCTGCCCATAGGCCTTGTAGAACGGTGCCGTGAACAGCGAGCTCGTCAGCATCTCGAGGTAGGCCCGGCGGTCGACCCCTTGCTTGGCAACCAGTGCGATGGCCTCCCCGAGTGCCTCGAGGGTCGCGGCGATCAGGAAGTTGCCGCTGAGCTTCACCAGGTTGGCCGCGGCAGGCTGCTCGCCGAAGGGGAAGACTCGCTGCCCCATGGCCTCGAGCAGCTGCTGGCAGGCAGCCAGCGCATCGGTCTGGCCGGCCGCGACAATGAACAGCCGACCCGCGGCGGCCGCATCGGGCCGACCGAACACCGGCGCGGCGACGAAACGCTGCTGCGCCGCGGCATGCGCGCCGGCCAACCGCTCGGAGCATGCCACGCTCACCGTGCTCATCGAGATGTGGATCGCGCCCGCGCGCAGGCTCCCCAGGACGCCTCCCGGACCCATGACGACGCCCTCCACCGCCGCATCATCGGCGAGCATCGTGATGAGCGCCTCGCCCTGACAGGCCTCCGCGATGCTGCCTGCGCGGACCGCGCCCTGCTGCACGAGCCCGTCTGCCTTGTCGGCCGAGCGGTTGTAGACCGTCACCGCGTGGCCGGCTCGCAACAGATTGGCCGCCATGCCGCTGCCCATGCGTCCCAGACCGATGAATCCGACTTGCATGTGAATACCTCGCATAGAAGCGAAAGCTATCGGGAGCTCGGTCCGTGGCTCATCGCGGCCCGCAAGCCCGAACGAGCAGCGCAGCGCCGATCAGCACGTGCACTTCAAGTGCGCCCTGCGCATCCAGGGCGCACCCACGGAACCTGTCATCCCTTTGACACGATCGTGCCTTAAATGTTATGAGCGGCGCAGCGCCGCCACGGGATGTTGATGCAAGAGCTGCCGGGTTTCGAGCGCCAGATGAGTCTCTCGCGAATGAGTTTGGGTCCGGTCGGCCGCGCACTGGGCTTGCTTGCCCCCCTCCTGCTCACCGCAACGCTCGCCCGCTCCACGGAGCCGGAAAGCGGCAGCATGCGCGACAAGCTGCGCGAGATCACCCACACGCAGTGTGTCCCGCACTGGCTCAAGGCCAAGGACCCGGCCCCGTGCCTGCGTGTCACCTTGACCAGCCAGGAGCCTGGCCTGCGCGGCTTCTGCGTGCTGCCGGACCGCAAGGGCGGCGCCCACCTGCTGCTGATACCGCTCGAGCCAGTGAGCGGAATCGAGAGCGCGGACGCCTGGGATGCGCAGGGACCGAACTACTTCCAGGACGCCTGGGAGGCGCGCGATGAGGTGGCGAAGATCGCCGGCCGCGCGCTGCCCCGCCAAGCCATCGGTCTCGCCATCAATTCAAAGTACACCCGCAGCCAGGACCAGTTGCACATCCACATGGAGTGCCTGGGTGTCAACGTGCACGAGCAGCTCGTCGCACACGCCGATGCGATCGGTGAACGCTGGACGCCGCTCGTGATCGGCGGAACGCCGTACCACGCGCTACGCGTGATGGGTACGGATCTGGGCCGCTCCAATCCCTTCAACCTGCTCGCGCAGGGCCTGCCCGGCGCCCGCGAATCCATGGATGCCTACACCATGCTGGTCGCCGGGATGAGCTTCAAGGAAGGTCCAGGCTTCGTGGTGCTGGCCGGCAAGTTCGCCCCGGGAAGCGAGCTGCTCCTGGATTCCACGTGCGCGCTCGCGCGATAGGCGAGTCTCGATACCACCGTGAGCTTGACCGCCCCCGCCCCCTGGCAGCTGCATAGGCACATCTCGCGATAGGAGCGCCGGCACTTGCGATGCTACGCTTTCAACATGCGGGCGGCGGCGCGTAGGTTCTCCGATCGCCGCGCTGCGGGCGTCGAGCTCGCGCGCGAGCTGCGGCAGCACGCGCTCGAAAGTCCGTTGCTGGTCCTCGGGCTGCCGCGCGGAGGCGTACCCGTGGCTGCCGAGGTGGCGCGTGCTTTGCAGGCACCGCTGGATGTCCTGATCGTGCGCAAGATCGGGCTGCCGCGCCAGCCCGAGCTCGCGATCGGGGCCATCGCCTCCGGCAACCTCATCGTGCGCGAGCCGCATGCCGCGCTCCACGGCCTGAGCGAAGAGGTGTTCGAGCGGCTCGCCGCCCTTGAGCGCGCGGAGCTCGAACGGCGCGAGCGCCTCTACAGGGCGGGCCGTCCACCGCTTTATTTGCACGGCCAGACGGTCCTGCTGGTGGATGATGGGCTCGCCACGGGAGCCACGATGCTCGTGGCCGTGCGGGCAGTCCGCCAGGGAGGAGCTGCCAAGGTCATCGTCACAGCGCCGGTGGCCTCTCACCAGGCTGTGGACCTCCTCGCCCACGAGGCGGACTCGGTCATCATCCTGCGCACACCGCCGGCCTTGTTCGCCATCGGCGAGTGGTACGAGGACTTCGCGCAGCTCGATGACGGCACGGTGTGTCACTTGCTCGAGCAACAGCGCGCGACGCCGGAGGGCGCGACCGATGCACCGCAGCCATGAGATGCCGGAACGCGCGCCGCGCTAAGCAGGTGCGGTCAGGGCTGGAATGCGGCCGCTGTCAACTTGATCCGCCGTATCGCTTGCACGAACATCAGTACATATCGGCTCACACGGATCGGGGGTAAGTCAATGTCTGCGAACCATCCTGGCACGCCGCCCAGCGGCTTTGCGCCTGCGCTGCCGCTCTACCGGGTAGAGAGCGACATCCAGGATCTGCCGGTCGAGGGCCGCTTGCCCGCGGATCTCAAGGGGGCCTTCTATCGCGTGGGACCGGATGCCCAGTACCCGCTGCGGCCGGGCAACATCCCCTTCGACGGCGAGGGGCACGTCAGCATGTTCCGCTTCGAGAACGGCCGGGTGAGCTACAAGAGCCGCTTCGTGCGCAACCAGCGCTACAAGGCCCAGGCCGCGGCGCACGATGTTCTGTTCCCGATGTATCGCAACCCGTACACGGATGATCCGCGTGCGCAGGGCCTGAGCCGCGGCACTGCCAACACGCACCTGCTGCTGCACAACGGCAAGCTGCTGGCGCTCAAGGAGGACAGCCCGCCGGTCGCCATGCATCCCTTGACGCTCGAGACCCTGGATGATTACTACACCTTCGATGGCCAGCTTGAGAGCAAGACCTTCACCGCGCATCCGAAGCTTGACTCGCACACCGGCAACCTGATCGCCTTCGGCTACGAGGCGCGGGGCCACGGCAGCGATGACATCAACGTCTTCGAGTACACGCCGCAGGGCAAGCGCGTCTGGGATGCCTGGGTCAAGGTACCGTACGTCGGCCTGCTGCACGATTTTGCGGTCACCGAGCACCACATCGCCTTCTACGTGATCCCGCTCGCCTTCGACGAGGAGCAGATGCAGCGCGGCGGGATCCACTGGTCATGGGATGGAACCAAGCCCACGTATCTGGGCGTCATGCGTCGCGGCGGCGACGGCCGCGATGTGCGCTGGCTCCAGGGCCCCTCGCGCAGCGCCACCCACGTGCTCGGAACCTTCGAGGATGGCAACCGCCTCTACGTTGACGTCGAGATGTCCGAGTTCAATCCCTTCCCCTTCATGCCCTTCCGGGACGGAACCCAGTGGGACCCGGTGCGCGGGGCGAGCCACATCACGCGCCTGTCAGTCGATCTGTCGGGCAAGAGCGTGACTGACTACCAGATCGAGGTGCTGTATCCCGAGCACATCGGCGCGCTGCCGCGCCAGGATGACCGCTATCACACGGTTCCATACCGGTTCGGCTTCCTGCCCTGCCCGGACCCGGACTTTCGCGACGGCCGCTGGCGGCCGAGCACCTGCTATGTGCGCTTCGATCACCAGACCCGCACCAAGCAGCTGTACCGGGC
>Ga0123356_10003481_pt1 | contig 16467 bp, 14 predicted proteins | sample TergutEmb28metaG_2_FD_92546 | JGI IMG/M metagenome (GOLD analysis project Ga0123356, IMG submission 92546) | Embiratermes neotenicus P3 segment gut microbial communities from Petit-Saut dam, French Guiana - Emb289 P3 | ecosystem: Host-associated > Arthropoda: Insects > Digestive system > Gut ...
TTAACCCTCTCCATATTACTTATATAAGTAATATGCATTTGCTATTAAAAGGCTTCTGTTACAAAATCAACCCAGAATCAAACCTAGAATCAAAAACATATTACTTAATTCGGGAAGTTAGGGGTCGATATTATTTTTTGTGTTATACTTTTCATTTATTTTTTTCATCCTATACGTATCTTGTTGTTTAAGATGCTTATTAACTCCTAATCAAATCAAAGAAATATTGTGGTGAAAGATTAATTTGGATAAGAAAATGTTGTTGGTGGAGATTGTTTTTAACAAAGTAACGTTATGTTTGAAGATTAATTTAAATGTGGAAATGTTGTGGGTGGGGATTAAGTAAGTTAGAGAAACATTGCAAGCTATGACATAGCCGGTTGGTTCATAGAATTCAATATTTTCTGCTCTAAGTTGTTTTTTTGTGTGTTGTGTTTTGTTTTTTGGTTTCTGTTGTTGTGTTGGTTAGTTATGTTTGGTGTTGTGGGGTTATTTGTTGTTGGTTGAATGTTATGGGTTGTTTGTGTTTGGTTGTTGTTTTATTTGTTGTGTGTTTTGGGGGTTTTATTGTAAGTTGTGTGTGTTTTGGGGGAAAAGAAAAAACTAAAATATATGTCGTACAATAATAATATGACTAAATCTGCTCTGAAAATAGATTAGGTCGAACAGCTCGGGGAATCCTATAGCCCATAGTTTTTTCCCCGAGCCATAATTTACACTTTTTCGCCAATTCACCACTAGGGTATAGAAGCTAACTTGTCAAACAAGCATAACTAAGGGAAAATTTGAGGCTCAAGTTTCCTCTTCTGTGGAAAGAAAAAGCCCAAATCCGACACACAGACTCAGCCGTTACCAGATAGGTCAATTTTACAGCAACAGTTATTTTTCACCCTTTCTCTAGAAAAAGAGGGGAAATGACGAGGTTAAAAACTAGTTTTTCAATCTCTGCCACTCGTCGCTGGAGGATGCTGTAACTCAGCCTGTGCTCTAGGGTGCTTTTCAACATAATAATAACGAAACAACGTTAAGGTTTAAGGGCAGCCTCCAGCGTGTGGAGACCACCCTGTTGTTACGCAAGGTTTTTATTTTTCCCTCCACCTAGAAAAAAGAGGGAAATCAGAGACTGAGGAGTTTCTCAATCTCTGCCACTTTACCACGGGCTATGGCGTAACACATTCCGTGGTTAGTGGGGTGTTTTTCAATGTATCCAAGTTTTACCAGTTCTTTCATGATTGCGTTGATTTTTCCGCGGTCTTTTCGTGGCAAGTAATGTTTCAGCGTGTCTATGGTTAGGTGGTGTGAGCATATGATGTCGTTGTTTCGCATTTCTCTGAGGATTTTCAGCTGTTCGGCGTTCATGTGGATTGCTCCACAATTGCTATATACTCTTTACCACCATATAAGCATTATGATATAAAGTAATAATAATTATGTAAAAACATAATGTTTAAATTGTTGAACACCCATAACAATAACGAGCACTGAAAAACATGGAACAAAAAACAAAAACAGGCCCACTCCAACGCATATTCACAAGCAGCCCCGAAGCAAAAATCTTAGACTTCCTAATAACAGCCCAAGAAAGCGACTACAGCAAAAACGACATATCCAAATACAGTGGCGTAAGCTTCCGACACACCCTAAAAGTACTGCCAAACCTAGAACAACAAGGACTGATAAAACACACAAGAAAAGTAAGCCTAGCCCACATGTACAAATACAACACCAACAACCCCACAGCCATGATCCTAGAAAAATTCACCAACCACCAAGCCTGCGACAGACTACAAAAAATAGTAGACGAAGAAGAAAAAAGAGAAAAAGAAAACCCCACCCCAATCATAGAACAAGAAGCCGGGCAGACCTGCCTAATGCACGACTGCACACACAACACAAACAAAACATGCACCACAAGACCCAAAATGAAGGGCGACATATGCCAAACCTACCAAGAAACCCAAAACCCAAACAATAATCAAACAACAAAACAAGCAAAATAATGGTTTAAGGGAGCCCCACGTCATATGGAGGTCTGTCCTATTTTCGCAATGTTTATGTTCCCCTGTTCTAGAAAAAATGGGAATTCGGAGATCAAAAAGTTTCTTGATCGCTGCCATTTGGCATGATGGTATTGTGTAAGCCGTTCCATGTCTTGTGGGATGTGTTGTTATGTATCCTTGTTTTCGCAGTTTAGTAACGAGTTTTGTATTCTCCTTGTTGGTTGAGTTTTTCATTTTTTTATTGTCTAAAGGAAGCGTTAAGCGGTTGTTTTGTTGTTGTGGTGTGAATATTTAAATACACTATATACTTAGTGTCAGGTGATACTAAGTATCAGGTGATACTAAGTATCAGGTGATACTAAGTATCAGGTGATACTAAGTATCAGGTGATACTAATATCTCTGTTTGACGTCCCTCCAAAACATGATCCAAAACTTCTCTTTTCCAGAGAAAAAGAACTAGCCGACCTAGTAAAATACATCCGAGAAAAACGTTGGACCATACTCATCGGTCCCCGCAGAGTGGGCAAAACCTCTCTAGCTAAATGTGCAATCAAACAATCGGGTCACCAACCAATAATACTTGACGCCCGAGAAAACGCCAACTTTACAGACAACCTACTCCAAACACTAACCCACAACTCAAACCTCCAACTCACAGGCAACATAACTGTCCCCAACATGCCCTACCTTTCCATAGGCGCCAGCTATTCCAAACAAGCACTAAAAAAAAACCTCGACAACATCCTAAAGGGTAGAAAAAAAACCATCCTCCTACTAGATGAAGCCCAATGGTTTAGCGACCGACGCACCCTAACAATGATGCTAGCCCACCTCTACGACTACCACTACGATACAGTAACACCCATAATCACCGGATCAGCAGTAGGCGTTTTAAAATCCATACTGGAACCCGACAACAAATCCCCCCTATTTGGACGACCCATAATGCAAATAGACGTTAAAAAATGGCACCCCTCAGTTAGTATGAGTTTTCTCAAAAAAGGTCTAGAACAAAACAAACTCTCCCTAAACACCGAGTACCTAGTTAAAACTGTTGAACTCCTAGACGGACTCCCAGGATGGCTTACCATGTTTGGCTACTATTATACAGCTAAACCCTCCAACTATAGTGATGCAGTAAACAAAACTTTGACAGAAGCCTTAAAAATTGTTAGCGACGAAACGGACAGTATTGGAAAACTTGCCCGCGGATGGCCAACACACTTAAAACTTTTAACTGAACTCTCATCAGGAAACAAAAGCTTCACCGAACTCTTATCTACACCTGGACAGTCAACAAATTCTGCGCTTTCAAAACACCTAGATATGCTTCAGAGACTAAATTATATTGAAAAAAGACCCCAAGATGGCCACTACGAAATAACGGATCCCATAATGGCTGAATTGCTAAAAAGAAAAACAGCCAGCCAATAAACTAACAGTACGTGTTTAGGGTACATCAAAATGTGCAGTCAATATCAAGACATTATTACAACCTTTTCATAATTCCCACAGAACTAAACACACTAAAGCATTCACGCAATTAACGTACATAAACATCAGACTAAAAAGACGCGTGAAATTATAAACAGTAACTCTCATAAAAACCTGTATCCCACCTAAAACTTTCTTGAAATCTGTCGCATAATGTTAAATGTGTTAACACGCAAAAAGTGTATCTTAAAAGATGGGTTACATGGACGATAAAAACATCAAACTCTTTGAAAACAAACGTGTACGCACCGCATGGGATGAGGACAAAGAGGAGTGGTATTTTTCGGTAGTTGACGTAGTGGGTGTATTGACCGATAGTCCAAATCCTACGGATTATCTGAAAAAAATGCGTAAACGCGATGAAATTTTAGGAAGTTACATAGGGACAAAATGTCCCCACGTAGAAATGATGACCGAAACTGGTAAAAAGCGGAAAACGTTAGCTGGCAATACGGAACAAATTTTACGCATTATTCAGTCTATACCCTCTCATAAAGCCGAGCCTTTTAAGTTATGGTTGGCAAAAGTTGGTGTGGAGCGTATAAATGAGACTGTAGATCCGGAATTAGCGATTGATCGTGCTTTGGCTACTTATTTGAAGAAGGGTTACTCTCGTGATTGGGTTAATCAGCGTTTGCAGGCGATTCAGGTTAGAAAAGAGCTTGTTAACGAGTGGGAAGATCGGGGTGTAAAGCAGGGGGTTGAGTTTGCCATTTTGACTGATGAGATTACTAAGGCTTGGGCGGGTTTATCGACTAGACAGTATAAAGATTTGAAGGGGTTGTCGCGGGAAAATTTGCGCGATAACATGTCAATGTTGGAGTTGACGCTTAATCAGCTTGCGGAGGTTACAACGACGGAAATTTCAAGGCAAGAAAAGCCTGATACTTTTGAGAAAAATAGAGATGTTGCCAAGCGTGGTGGGAGTGTTGCAGGGGTTGCGCGGCAAGCTGTTGAGGCACAGACTGGTAAGTCTGCTATAACGTCTAAAAAGGCGGTTGATTTTGCGCAGCTTTTAGCTGATGTTATTGAATACAGAGTTGAAGAAGATAAGACCGTTAAAACAAAGAAAGATAAGTAGTAATTATCTGTTCTTTTGTGTGGTGACGTGTTTGTGGGGATTGTTTTAACAGAAACAGTGTCTTGGCTGCTTTGAGACGATTATGGAACAATCCATATAGTAACCGTAACTTTTGAGTTTTACCCATATGTTGTGGGATATAGGCTCAATTTGGGGTTGTTTTTGTGATTTTTCTTTGTTGAGCGGTTTTAAGTATGGTCGCTGAGAGAAATCATATGTGGGTAAACATGTGGGTAAATAAGCGCGATATTATAGGTTTAATTAATCAAAATAACCCAAAATCACCTATAAAAACTTGATTATGTGAGTAAATTTCAAGAGTTACGGTAGTTAGTTAGTAGGGCAAACTGGATTTTCCATTGCACTTCAATGAAAGTTTACTTTATGAGATTTGGTTGTTTTTATTGTTGGGGTGGGGATTTGTTGTTGTTTTTTTGGTGGAATTCTTTTGGAGTTAAAACTTTGTTTTTTAGGTTTGGTAGTCGGTTGAAGTGTTCTTTGTTTTCAGTTAGCAGTATGTCACAGTTTTCTAAAAGAGCGCAAGCGGCAATTGCTACATCTTGATACTCTATGGGTTGCTCCTTTGCAATCAAATAGGCGTTAAGCTCCGCCACCAATTTGGTTACTGCCCCATTTAAATCAACCCAGCGAAATTGTCCAAGTATTTTTTCAGCTTTTTTTACTGCCTTTTCATGATCTTTTCGCAGGTATGAGCCTGTTAGAATTTCAGAAACACTTACCGTGCTTATGTATGCGTTGTTGGTGCTGGTTAATTGTTTGCATAACTCTATCACGTCTTGCTTGCCTCTATCTACATCAACAATTATGGAGGTGTCAACAAGTACTTTTAGAGGTGTGTTTGGAGATTTGTTTTTTTGAGACATTAGGGAGTTAGGTCGAGATGTTTGAATTTTTTGTAGAATTTTTGCGCATTGCAAGGAGTGTTTTTTTAAAGTCTTTAGGTAAAAAGTCTGTGCAGTCATTCCATACTTGCGGGTCTGTTTTTTCAATTACTATTTTGTTGCCTTCTACAACTTTTATATTTACCTTGTCCCCTTCAGTTATTCCCACTATTTTACGTATTTTTTTAGGTATGGTAACCTGTGAGTGTCTTGTTACTGTTACTGAAGGCATATTTCATGTCCCTGTCTATTGCTAATGTTTTACTAATATAATAATTACTATAAAAACACAGTAAGGGGATAGCGAGTTTTAAAAAGAGGGTGTGGTAAGTGATGGGTGTGTTTAAACGTATTTTCAAATTGTGATGTTGCTCAAATACTATCAATTAGTCTTAAACATGTAGTCAACTATTTTTTTATGGAGGCAGTATAATGGAGGTTTGTGTTTTGTATAATTGTAAAAGTTTGGGTGAGTGGGGTTGTAGTGGGGTTGGGTTGGTTTTGTGTGTTCGATAATGTTGAAATGTTTAAATAGTGTTTCAATGTAATGGAACATTATGAAGTTGTTTGCCGACGAATACGCATTTAGTAAAACTGAGTTAAAAACCCTAAAAGAAATAGCCAAAGGACACCACGAACTCTACAGCCTCCAAACACAACTAGCCATAAAACCGCCCCTTCTAACCTATACCCTAAAAAAATTACAAACCAAAGACCTAATAAAAATCACCCGCAAAGGCATAAAAAAACAAACCACCTTTAACAACACAAAACACGCAACCCTCCTAAAAAACCTACTAACAAACTATGACCACATAGACTGGGAAAACACACTAAACAACAAAGCAATCAACATCCTCACCCAAATCTCAACCAACAACAATAACAATAATGACGATAACAGCAGCAGCAGTAGTAGTAATAATAGTAAGTTGGTTGGTTTTGCCCGAAACACTCTCTGGCACTACCTAAAAGAATTCAAATCAAGAGGCATAATCACCCAAGAACACAAAATCAACCCCCAACTCAAAGGCCTACACGAATTCTTAACAGAATACCAAACCTTTTTCCACCAAAAAAAAGCAAACCAACTCCCAACAACACCACAATCCTATGGCAACACAAGGAACTGTAATAGAATAACTTGTAATATTTAGTTAGCTGATGCAGTTCAGGTTCCCATTAAAAACATTTTTTACAACCGTTAACAGCCTATTTTGCTTCTAAGGCATTACAAGTTACTTTCTTACAATTCCTGTGGGGTTTTTGGATAATTTGTCGTCTCACAAGGTGGATGGTGTACTTGAGCCTATCTATGAGAGATGTGCGTTTGTTTGGTTTTTGTCTTTAGGTATTCTGTTGATTTTAATCCGACTTTCGCTTGTGTTGTCTAAGGTGAAGGCTGTTTTGCGAAAGCTTGGGGCTAGGTCGTGGGAGGAGTTGTAAGTGGCTTTCAAGGCGGCGTTAGCTGACATTATTTTTGGGGATATTGAGAACGGGTTCAGACACGACGGGTATGTATCAATATGATTTCATGTTGCTACAGTGAGTGGATAATAAAACTGGGAACCTTAACTTTTCATCGTTATGCCATAGGTTATGGCCATTTTATCGAGTTTTTTGTTTTTAGAGGCTTTTTGTGCCAGTTAAAGAATCTATAACATATGGCGTAACTATGGCGTAACTGCTCTTTGAGATTTACGACTAAAAATCAAAAACGAAACAAAAACAGCCTTAAACCTCCAATCTATGGCATAAAACTGCAAAGTTACGGTGGGAAATGTCATAAAACTTTAATTGAAAATCGAGTGTGAAGCAGAAGTAACAAAACAGGAAAAGTCATCATATAGAACTAAATAAAATGATGTTTATATTTGAGGTTGGAATCTTTTAATTTGATATTCAAATACTAATTGCTATAATTACCACATAGGGAGTGGAAAGTTTATGGAACACAGTAAACTGGAGTATAAGTCAGTATGGCACGATAAATATTTAGAAACTGTATGTGCATTTGCAAATACTCGTGGTGGAGTGCTTGAAGTCGGCAAAAATGATGTCGGCGAAATTGTTGGTCTCTCTAACGCCAAAGAATTACTTGATGTCATTCCCAAGAAAATCTCCAATGCCATGATGATAAGTGCCGACGTTGCGCTCCATACCGAAAAGGGTAAAGAATACATTTCCATAGATGTTATGCAACACCCTTTTCCCATTGTATATAAGGGCAAATATTATGGGCGAAGCGGTTCAAACACAATCGAATTGACGGGAAACGGCTTATCGGAGCTTATGCTCCGTGCACAGGGCAAAACTTGGGACGGCGTACCTATCCCCAATATTTCGGCTGATGATTTATCCTCAACTGCGTATGGAACCTTCCGCAAAAAGGCGTTACAAAGCCAACGTCTAAACAAAGAAGACGTGGACATTTCTTTTGATGTTTTGCTTGAAAACCTCGAATTAAAAGAGGGCAACTTTATCAAACGTGCAGCGGTTATGTGTTTTGGTGCAAATCCCGAAAAATGGGTAACGGGTTCGTATATTAAGATTGGTTGTTTTGATAATGATGTCGATTTGCGCTATCAAGACGAGGTTCACGGCGCACTTATTGAAATGGCAGACAAAACCCTTGACTTGCTCTACACAAAATACTTTAAGGGTTGGATTCGCTATGAGGGGATTCAGCGTGTTGAGGATTTTCCTGTGCCTTATGAGGCAATGCGTGAAGCGGTCTTAAATGCCATTGTCCATAGCGATTACTCATATTTCAACCCAATTGGGATTAAAGTTTATGAAAACAAAGTGATTATTACAAACATGGCTAAATTACCTGAACATATCAGTTTTGAAAAATTATTAACCGCTCGCATTTCTTTTCCACATAATCCAAATATCGCTCGTGTTTTTTATAAAAGCGGACAAATTGAACGATGGGGTCGTGGTATCAATAAAATTATAACGGAATGTGAAAACAAAAATAAACCCAAACCAATATTTGACGTGGTAGGCCCAGCTTTTCAGATTACGTTTGAAAATGGTAAACGCCATATGGGTAAGGATTCAACCATAAATTCAACCATAAATTCAACCATAAATTCAACTCAACAGCGTATTGTTACATTGCTTGCTCAAAATGGAAATTTAACAACAAAAGAATTATCACAAATTTTAAGTTTAACTGATAATGCAATAAAACGCAATATTAAAACGTTAAAGGAAAAGAATTTGATTGAGCGGATTGGCGCAAACAAGAACGGTAAATGGATCGTGAAAAACTGATGACGCTTTTGAAAAAAAGAATATGAAACCGAAGCAAAAAACAGGAAAAACGCCATCCAAAAACAAATATCATAGAGCAAAAAATTATCAAACCCATTCTACTTAAACAAATAACAGAAGGCAACAACACAGTTAACGGCATTGCCAAAACAATCAACGAACCACCAAACTTTGTTAGAACTGAACTCTACAAATTAACCAACAAAGGCACCATAACAGTCAACAAATCAAACAAACCCCACAAATTCCAAACCCCTCACAAACCAACCAACCCACTAAACTTTAAAAACCACAACCACCCCACCTACAACACACACATAGCATAGACTACAAGCAAAACAATTGTAACACTAACACCCTTAACTTTTTCACACACAACCACACATACACTTTTTTCACGCCATTAACAGGTCATTTCAAACCCACAGACAAATGTAAAATCACCGTGCATGTAAAAATAAATGCAGCCATAAATCGAAACAACACCTGTGAACTAGTTCCCCAGTCTTTGCCTAGTTTGCAGCTGTTTTATCTTTGCTCTGAAACGACCCAAGACCATAGAGCAGCATTGCAAGGTCTTTTGTGTTAACTTTATTGTTGTTGTGGTTAAAGATGTTACCAGAGTAAATGTTACCAGACCTTACAACATACATAAACCATTGAAAACAACAACACCAAACCCACCCACATACCAAACATCAATTACTACCTCAAGTCAATCATCAACCATCTTCACAACCACCACACCAACAGGAACAAACTTGTTACCTACCACTAAAATAAACTCAACACATTCTCCTGACAGATCTGCCATGGCTAGTTTTGCGCATGTGAAGTGGTTGCTGTTTGGAACTACAAGGTGATTAAAATCCACATGTTTGCTGTCAATGGCACCGTTTTTTGCATTAATCATACCAGACAGCAAGTCAAGTTAGTCTTGCGCTGTTGCAGATACAGAGCTGTAGCTTTGGGAAATGTATTGCATCCACTCCACATAGGAAGTAACCTTTCATTGAAGTACGATGTAAAAATCTTTGGACTCTATCAACTATTCCATTAACTGTAGAGTATGCGGGAAGAAAAACACCAAACATATTTTGAGACACTAACCCCGTCAACTAAATAGCTACAAAAAAATAAAAAGGGAACGGTTATACACCGTTTGATTTTATTTGCATTAACAGAGAAAAGCCAAAAGGCTTTCCCGTCAATCACATTGGTAGGCTATATCGGATTAGTCTTTAGAGTAGACTTCGAAAGCTAGAAGGACTCCACAAGGATTCCAGTCCATATCTTCTGTGACAGGTTCGTTGCTTGCGATTATGCGTATTGTGTTGGTACCAGTTTTCAGATATGGAGCTATGTTTTCGGCATACAAAGAAAAGTCATGTACTTTAAGCCAATTGTCTTTATTGTTTGCTTCATTAAGATAGATATCACCCTGCCAAGATAGGTAAGTGATACCAACATGCGCATCATTGATAAAGATCGAAACAGCATTGTCTGCCAAGAAATACAGTTTACTTGCACTAATAATTTCAGTACCGTCAATTTCAAATTCTATCTCAATGTCCCATGTGAACGCTTCGCCACCGACTTGAGTCTCTGGACATATTGTAAGAGGTCTATCCCACGCCCAAACAACAGCCTTTGGACTTAGAAGGTTTGTTACAATTTCGGTTAGAGCAGTAAAACCATCACCACCGTCACCATATTTATTCACCCAGTAATTCCAGTAATCAACAATAGTTGGATCTGTAATCGATTGATCTTCATTGAAACCTTCATGGCCATTCCAGGGTTTGCCATCATCAGTAACGGGTACACCAAAGTCAAATCCGCTAACAAAGTTCATATAGTGTGCATCCGCGTCACCAGCATCTCTAAAGTTCGTGAAGACAAACTCATAGATTCCGCCAGCTTCTACAGTGTAGACAACAACAAACACATCGTAACCCATGCCATCTTCGTTAATATCGTAGGCTACTTCCACACCGTCAACAAGCACTTTATCAAGACGCCAATTGACGCCCATGTGGGTAGTAAGTTCAGCAACTGTAATCTCGCCAGCATCCACTTCAACTGTTTCACCATAAACATATGCATCACCATTAATTGTGAATTTTGCAACAGAACCATCATGAGTTTCACCTTCAAATATTTCAGCGTTGTCACTCCACTCTTTGATTATAGTAACCGTTGCGGGCTCTGGAGTTTCTTTTGGTACGTTGATAAACGCTTCGCCAGGGACTTCGCAAGCAAAGATTAGACCACATGGGTTGTTAGTTGTGTCATAGCCATCATTGTCTGTACCAGTACCACTTGTTCGTGCAGAATTAGCCGCATAGATAGTGATAACGTTCTCACCTGGAACTAAGTTGAGATGGATATAGTATGCATGAGTCCATCCTTCAGCCCATCGACCGTCAAATTCATCAGAGTCGAACGTTGTAAAGTAGTTTTGAGCTGTTCGTGAACGTAATTCAGCTAAATCTTGTATAAGAATCGCTCGATTATCAGCTAATGCAACTATAGTCCAACCCACTAGTTTATCGTTCAAGTAGACAACTGCTACATTATCACATGCGAAGTAGAAATCAATTGGAGTAGCTTCAGAAACACCGATGTTAATCTCGAATACTGCTTCACTGCCTTCAACACCATAAACAAAAGTGTTAATCAATCCAGTATCAGTAGGAGACCAAATCCATTTAGCACCTAATTCCCGCATATATACAAGTTTTTCATTTGTTGATAGAGCATTATTCCAAACATCAGGGAGAGCAAAATTCTGACCGTTTTCACCGTATTCAGCCTCAACGATTGCGCCGTATGCACTGCCGCTGATAACTTTGATGCCGTCGCTGTTATAGCCGCTTTCGCCTACATAGATGTACATAGGAGCTGCTTGTTCAAAGATTTTTGCGCCTTTTGTGGTGAGTACTTCAACTACTGCGTACCAGCCTTTTTCGGTGACTATACCAAAATCAATTGTGCTATATGTTCTCAATTTAGATACATCGCCATACGCAACGAATCCAGTTTCAGTAATTGGATCATCTTTGTCAGCTACCTTATAGAGTTCGAAAGATAGATATTCACCTATACAGCCAAGTTCTGCATTTGTCCACCATTCAGAGAAGATTTTAGTAGAGCCGTCGACTTGTACCTCTTTCTTCACGACAACCGTGCTTTCAAATGGTACTTTCTGCTCTTGATTTCTGAAAGTGACAATCCAGTTTTCGCCTGCTACAACATCTTTTGTAACTTCAGCATCACTTTCGATAATAAAACCTGCAGTCAAACCAGGCTCCTCAGTTACGGTTATACTACCTTCTTTAACTCGCATAACATATTGAGGACCAAGAGCGTTACCGCGGTAGTCAACATCGTTTCCGTCAACTTTGAAGTTTGCTCTAAGTTCGGATACACGATCAAGATCTACGATTTTATTACCGTCGACATCGAGCCAAATCTTGTTAATAAAGATGTAAACCCAGTCTTTCTGATTGTTGAAAATGACTGTTGGGTTGACATTCCATTTCGCAACGATGTTCTGTGAAGCTTTTCCATCTCTTTCTAAGAAGCCATCTGGAAGTATTTCAGTAACTGTTATCTTTTTGCCATTCACTGCTGTGTCATAATTAGTAATTTTGACGCTGTTTTCACCAAGTGTATAGCCGTCTTTGAATTTCAATTTAGAATCAAGTGCGCATCTATCAGTAATTGGGTTACCCTCTTCATCGAACCAGTTTTTCACGATTTCAAATTTAGCATCTTTGTAGTTACCGTCGATGAATACCATGTTGATGTTCTTTAGGTCTTCTTTGTCGTTTTTGCCGTTATTTGGGTTAATGAACTGAATTTGCTTTGGAATTGCATAAGCATAAATGACAACACCGTCAACAGTGTCAATAATTTCGCCTGTTTCTTTTGTGATTACATATCCCCAATAGTTGTTAGAGTTCTTTGCTGTCAGAATAAAACCGCTTTCAACTGTTATTTCAGTTGCAGCTTTTTTCTTGTCAACGTTTGGTAATGTCCATTTGTAGCTATCTTTGAATAGGTCAAATACCCATTCAGATACTAAAAGTACGCCGTCGTCCTTCTGTTTGTCATCCCAGTAGAAATAGAGACCAGGATAATCTGCACTGTGAGCATTAGAGGGGATTTTATCACCCGCCGCGTTACCGCGATCATACAGTGTAGGAGCAGGGAAGCCTTTGTCAGCAGATTTTGAATATTCTGCTTTCCAATCAGGGTTGCCTGGTACTGGTTTTGATGCCGCGTTTGCCAGGGGCATTGCTGCAAAACAACCAGCAACAAGCGCAAGCACTAGTATTGTTGATATTATTTTTTGTGTTATACTTTTCATTTATTTTTTTCATCCTATGTGCATCTTGTTGTGTAAGGCGCTTATTAAAGTTTAATCAAATTAAAAAAATATTACAAAAAAAGACTAATATATACAAAAATACACTACAAAAAAACAAACAATCAAACCAAAAAAACATACCAAAAACAAAACCAATCAAACCAAAAAAACATACCAAAAACAGACATAATCAACCAAGAAAAAAATGAAACACAAAAAAAACAAAAATAAAAGAAAACGTATGTGTTTAGGATATCTTGAGAGCGGAACAATAAAGATGCAACATGCTGCAAGTCTGTTTACAAAGTCATGCCATACTAAACATGTAATAGGTAAAATAATACAGCAACAGCGCAATATAACAAGTGCTACATAGATTGATAGCTTTTTCACATAGCGTTAAAAATAAAGTAGGAGTGAGTCGTGGAAAACAAGTCAATTTAAAAGATACAGTATCAAGAACAGTTTTCACCATAAGTACCTATAGTTCGCATGGCTCGATGGACTTTATACTAAACATTATATATAGCTACATTCTTTTTCGGTGAGTGTACATACCTGATAGGGTGGAACACAAAACACAACAAGGGTGATAACGGTTCATATCCGTGAAATCTGTAAAGCTGATTGCGTTCAAGAATTCAAAACTGGCTTAAAATACTTTGATTATACTTCAGAGGGCACACCCTTTGGATTAGATACATACCTTAAAATGACCCAATCCAAAGAAGAGCCCTACTACAGTTATGTTGCTTTAGAAAATGAGGAAATTATTGGTGTTTTGTGTTTTAGAAAAGTCAAAGAAGCCCTATACCTAAGACGTATTGGAATTAAAGAGGGTCATCAAACAATTGGAAACGGCTACTATTTACATAAATTCTTAATGGACTTTGTTGAAAAAGAGAAAGTAAAAGTAATTTTTGCAGAAGCACATTTTGGCGTGTTTAGATGGTTTGAAGACCTTGGTTATCAGAAAATCCGTGAATACAATGATGCTAACTGGGGCAAATCTGCGTATATGCTATTATTAATTGGTTAGATATTGTTGTCGGCGATTGGTTTTGAGATAGCTAAGGTGGCGGCTCTGTTTGACCAGCATTCTTTACATATTACGCCATATTTTGGCGTGTCAATTTTGATGTCTTCTGCCGTAAATTTATCCTGACATAACTCGCAAAGAGCTGCGTTCTTTAGCTCATAGCTGTTGATTGTCTTTATTATCTCGGGGTTTTCGCGCAGGCAAATTTCTATTAGCCTACTTTTTGACATGGTCTTATCAGTCGATATCTTGCTAAGGGCGTTGTCTAGCTCTTTTGAAATGGATATGGCTATCTTGTTTACCATGTTCAACATTCTCCACTTATCGGTATTACCATGGTAGTAACGCCCTTATTTAATTTTGTGCACCCACTACAATAACAAAACCCTCCACACTCACACACCACAATTCTCCAACACAACCAATCTAACTGCCCATTTACATCACAACACCACATTTGATATTAGGGCATAAACAAACATCACCATAATTGATGAAATACAGATTCAACAACTACTGACAAGACCCGATTTTCTGTTTAAAGATTAACAAAACACACACCCACTAACCCTCGGCTAATCACAACAAAGACTTGATGTCTAAAACAATAAATGCAAAACTACGGATTACACACCCCACAAATATCGACAAAAAGAACAAACATCTCAGCTCACCCTAACTCACCACAGACACCTATTCACCATGTTGAATACTTGAATGCGGTTACGTGAAAAAAAACACCCAACCGACTCTGCCACCATATTGCCACTTCCTTAGAAAACCTTAATAATCTTTTATAAATTTAAGATCTGAAGCTTTAGGTATCTATAGCATAATTACGGTAGAATTATATGTCTAAAACACGCAAACCATTACAATTATCTTCACCCGCAGGTGTTGCACCTCCTATGGACAAAGAATTGGAGAAAAGACTAAACGCCTTGCCTAAAGAAGCAACAGCTGCAGACATTTTATATGTACTAACTTGTTGGGAAGCTGATGCTGTTAGAAAATTTAGAGCACAGGAAAAAACAGAAAACTCTGGGATATTAACTACAATTTGTAGATAGGTTTCGGTTTTATTGACCACCGATATCAACAAGCATGAATCTTTACAAAAAATTGTAACTGAAGCATACGACAAAACAATAGTGTGTGACGGCATTATAGACGGTTCCTGTGACACTAATTGGAACAGTGAATATGCTCTTTTTTACGGTAAACAAATTGATTCCAAACCTCATGTAACACGGTTATTGTTCTCTTCCAAAAACTCAACAGGAATTGGCGACAAAGGGGTTAAAGCTGGTTTTGTCAATATCCAACCTTTTATAACAGATGATTCAGAAGTAGCCGAAACGTACATTTGTCCTCCGGACGGGTTTTTTGTAAGGGATGCAACAATAAAAACTGAGTACATGTTCGCCTATGTTGTTGATAAAAAAGGCGGTATTTATCAACCTGCAAAAAATGTAAACCACCCCATAATAAACAATGAAATAGACAAAACCCCCTAAGAAAGAATCACATAAGGAAATGCTATCGCCCTTATATCTTGATAGCAATTTTAACTGTTGTTACCTTCAGAAAGAGGCAGCTCAATTATACAAATTCGTTAACAATAAAAAATGTAGGGGTTATGGATAACCTAACACATAGGTATCCATGACCAATGTTGTTCAAACTTTAAACTATTGAGAGTTACCGTTGCCTTTGCTATTGCTGTTGCTGTTGCCATTGCTGTTGCCATTGCTGTTGCCATTACCAGTACTTGTGCCTGTGTTAGTATTGTCAGTGACGACTATGCATGTTGTAACAGTGTTGTTGTCATTCCATGCAACATATACAGAGTAGCCTTCGTAGACAAAAGTCTTGCTTCCTTTTTGCTGACCATTTACCTTCTCAGCATGATCCACAGTATACGTTGAACCATCAGACAAAGTCACAGTAACAGTAAAACGAAGATTCTGATTGTTCTTATCCTGCAAATTCTTGTTAAAACTCGACACAACAGCAGAAACCTCAGAAAGTGCCGGAATCACTCTTGTTTCAGTTTCACCACAACGAGAACATGCTCTTTCTTCTAACCCAGATAGTTTAAGTGCAGGTGGTGTCACAACTGTCCAAGCACCGAAATCATGACCAAGAGCCTCTAGAACCTCAATTGCTTCGTAATCACAACGACTACAAGTAGTAGTTTCTGAACCAGCAACCAAGCAGGTAGCATCAACAACCACAGTAGAGAGATCGTGATCAAGAGCAGGTAATACTACAACAACCTCGTAATCACAA
>Ga0123356_10003482_pt1 | contig 16467 bp, 16 predicted proteins | sample TergutEmb28metaG_2_FD_92546 | JGI IMG/M metagenome (GOLD analysis project Ga0123356, IMG submission 92546) | Embiratermes neotenicus P3 segment gut microbial communities from Petit-Saut dam, French Guiana - Emb289 P3 | ecosystem: Host-associated > Arthropoda: Insects > Digestive system > Gut ...
GGCGTCCAATCGGATCTCCCCGAGGTCAAGCAGGTACCGTGCCCCGGCTGCGGGGATCAGCGCCGGGGTGTTGACGGTCGCGGCGGACAGGTCCCCGATTCCCCAGATGAGGCGGCAGCGAACCCCGGCGGCGGTGGCGCTGACACGCGCCCACGCCCGGTAGGACCCCTGGTGTGTCGGCCGGTCCCCTCCCGGTGTCTGCCAGTTCAGCACCGCCACCCACGTCTGCGCGACGCTTGCGCGGCGCATGACCGTGCCAACAACGGCGGCCGGGGCGACCGGCTCGAGCTGCTCGGCCTCGTAGATCAACGGGGCGTCCGGGTCGTATTGCCGTGACCGGATCCCCCACAGCAGACCGTCCTTGTCCTGCCCTTCGGTGTCGGCGAGCACAATCCGCACCCGGCCGGGATAGTCGCCAAGGATCCCGTGTTCGGTCAACACCAGGTCGGTGCCGTCGGACACGCTGACACGCCGTTCGGTTTCCTCACCGTAGAAATCCGGGAGCGCCGCGAGTGTGAGGATCACGTCCGTTTCGGCGTCGAGGTGCGCCCACCGTTCCGGGAGTTTCAACGTGGCGTCGACAAGGTCGACGTACAGGCCGGGGAGCCCGGTCCCGCCGCGCCACAGCGTCCCGCCGTCGGTTTGGATGCCGGCGACCGCGCCTTGCAACCGGGCGCGCGCTAGGCGGAACTCGCGGCCGTCAGGGTCAGCGCCGATCACGAGCGGGATCGAGATCTGCCGGTTCGGCATTGTCAGGTCGACAGGGATTTGGCCGCGGGCAGCGTCCGCCATCGCCTGCTCAACAGCCGCGTCCCCCCAGTCAGGGCCGTCTGCAGCAACGCGGATCGAGCCGGTGTTCAGGTCCAGCTCGCCGGAACCGGGGTTCAGCACCAGCCGCTCCCGCACCGCCACGCTCATCGCCGGACGCCTCCGCCGGTACCGGGGAGCACCCTGCCGCCGGTGCGGGCCTGCCGGCGAACAACGGTTTGTGCCTCGCCGTTCGCGATTGCCTGAATTCGGCTGGTGTCAACGGCACCGTCCTCAACAAGAACCATCACCGTCACAGGCCCCGCCTGCCCGGCGGGGGTGATCGTCTCGCCGCCATGCACGGTCGCTGTCCACGGTTGCCCGGCGCGGCCCGGCACCCGTTCGAGGCCACGAGCGAACGACCCGAGGTACGGCGGAAAGTCGCGGAGCACCTCGAACTGCCGTTCCGCGACCGCGGTCCGCTGGTTCGCCTCACGCAACAACCGCTCGAGCAGTTGCGCGCGCTCGGAATCGTCCGGAAACTCGGCGCCCCCGGCCGAGCTGTCCTCAGCGGTCGCGTCGACCGGGGTCGGCGGCTCCCCGGTCCACTTCGGCGGGACGAGCTCCCGCAATTGCATCTGCACAGCGAAGATCTGACCGCCGAGCGCCCCGAGCTTCGGAAGCTTCCTCAGCCGGCTCATCGAGGACCCGAGACCCTGCACATCCTTGACCCGGTCAAGCAGCTCCCCGCGCCTGTCGGTGCTCGCCTTCTGCCGGTCCTGCAACGCGGGGATCACCTTGCCGGTGAGCTGCGCCTTCTCAGCCTGCCGCTGCTTCTGGTTCTCCTTGATCCCCGCCAGCTGGTCCTGCAGCTTGCCGCGCTGCCGTTCAACCTGCGCGATCTGCTGCCTGTTTCGCTGCGGGTTCTTTCGCAACGTCACGAGCTGCTTGTTGAGGCGGTTGATCTGATCCTCGGTTTGGCGTTGGCGACGCTCCCCGTCCTTGATCTTCTGGTTGATCTGCTGCACCTTCTTACGCTGCTGCTCCAGCTGGCGCGCGATCTTCTTCAGCGCGTCCGCGAGAATCTCACGGGCGCGAAGCAGACTGTTGCGCAGCTTGAACAGCTCGGTGAGGCGTTTCTGCCGCCACTGTTTCTCGGTGCCGCCGAACACCCGGCCGAGTCCCGCGTCCCACCGGCGGGTCAGTTCTTTCTGGGCGTCGGCGGGTTGCATCTCGTCGAGCCCGGTCTCGTCGGGATCGACGTTCAGCGCGGACGCGCGGTCCGCCCAGTCGGCGTAGATCTCGGCCCAGTTCGTCTGCCCGGAGATATCGAGCCGCAACCGTTTCGGGAGCACCCCGAGGTCCTGGATCTGCCTGATCTGCTTGGAGAGGGCGTCGGCTTTGCGTTTCGCGGCCAGCTGCTTCAGTCGTTGCGCCGCACGATCTTTCGCCTGTTTGATCTGGGCGTTTAGCTTCTTGAGCTCCGCGGCGTTCAGCGCCTTCGCCTTCTTGTCCGCAGCCGCCTTTTCCTTCGCGGTCTTGGCGGCGGCCGCGGCCTTCTCCTTCGCTGCCTTGGCGGCGGCAGCCTCCTTCTGCTGCTGCTTGGTGAGCTTCGCGCGCTGTGCGATCTCCGCCTCGAGCTTCCGGATCGCGGCCGCGTTCTTCTTCGGGTTCCGTTTCAGTTCCTTGAGTCGCTGCACCCGTTTCCAGTCAGCAATCCCGCCGGCCGCCAACGCCTGAACGATTCCGCCGCGCTGATACCCCGAGCCGCTTGCGCCGACGATCCGCCTGTATCTGGCGGACATGTAGTTGATCGCCGCGCTGATGTTTGCCAACGGGTCGTAAATGTTCCGCGACGTGCCAGGCTGCCAGTACGCGTTGAACGTCGACCCGATCGTCTGCATCAGCCCGCGGGACGGGTCGCCGCGCTTGGCGTTGATGTCCCAGTTGTTGATTGCGTTCGGGTTCAGGGTGGATTCCTGCTTGGCACGCGACAGCAGCAGCCGCACGTTCCCGGCGGTCGCGGGAAACTTGCCGGTGAGCTTCAGGGCCTGCATGGCGTAGCGCGCAAACTCGGCCTCTGAGATCGCGCCCGGCCCGGGTGCGCTGGTCGTCCCGAAGTCCGGCATCTGCTGATCGAGGTATTCACTCGCGGCATCGCGTGTCTGGTTGAGCACCGCCTGCCCCAGGGCCGCGAGCGGCCCGTCCGGCCCGGTGAGCGTCACCTTGGGAATCTCGAGCGCCCCTCCGCCGAACACGGCCGCTGTTCTTTGCGCCGACCTGGCGAAGTCGGGTTGCAACGCGACGTGAATGTGATCTTCGTGGCCGCCGTACGCGGGGGTTTCGTAGATCAGTTGTTTGATCGGCCCGCCGGCGGTCACCCCCGGGCGGTAGACGAACCCCGCCATCCTTGCCATCCACACCGCGGCGTTTTTCATGGCGGGGGTCAGGAACCCGTTAGACAGGTCGACGGCGCCGCCCCACGCATGGTCCGAACGGTTCCCCGACGTAGTGACCGACCCTGGCCTGAGCCCTGAGGTGACGCCGAGACCGAACTTGTCCCTGACAGCCCTTGCGAGCGCGGCCAGGCCCGGCAGCGCCCCTTTTGCGTCTACCGGGCCGCCGCGCTGAAACCGCGGCCACAGGTCGTTCGCGAGGTTCGCTTTCCGCGGCCCGCCGAGCTGTTTGACAGCCTCGCGGTTCAGCACGACCTCGCCAGGCTCGAGCAGCGCCGGCACCTTGTCACCGGATCCGTGGCCGCCGACGATGCTGCCGCCAGCCTGTTTCTTCTCAGCCTTCGCTGCCTTCGCCGAGAACGACACCTTCTTGACGCCCATCGCCGATAGCGCCTTGTTGAGGTTCCCTTCGATGATCCCGAGGCCCTGGCCGACACCTCTGCCGAGCGCGTCGAAGTTGCCGACCACATCCTTTTTTGTGCCCTCGGACGCCCTGGCAAGCCGTGTGCGGGCCTGCTGCGCGGCCCGGCTGGTGTTGTCCCGCATCCGTGCCGTCTGGTCGCTGGCGCCCTTCTGAGCTCCGGTGAAGTTCTGGACGGTCGCTTTGCGAATGCCGTCGGTGCTCTTGCCGATCCGTTCGCGTGTGACGGCAACGGTGCGGGTTGTGTTGGCCCGCAGCTGGTCGGCGTGCTGGCTGGCGCTGCGCTGGGTGCGCTGGAAGTCGTCGACGGTCGTTTGCCGCAGCCGGCCGGTGGACCGGGTTGCCTGCTGCTGCATCCCGGAGAACTGGCCGGCGACCTGCTTGTGCTGCTGGGTGGCAGCTTGCACCGTTCGCTGTGACATGCCGGTGAAGTCCGCGACGGCGCTCTGCCGCACCTTGCCTGTGAACCGGCCGATCTCGGTGCTCATGCCCCGGTAGGCGCCCGTCACCTGGCGAGTCGACGCGGTAACACTCTGCGTCAGCTTCGCCGTCTCCCGCGTCGCGTCCGTGGTGGTGCGAGCGAACCCGGTGACGGTGTCGGAGCGGATCTGCCCGATCTTCTTCCTGGTGTCCGCCGTCGCGCCCGCGAGTCCTTTGCCGTAGTCGGCAACGAACCGGGTGGTTTGGGTGCCGGCGTCCTTGTACCCGCGATCAAACTCGTCCTGCAACGCTTGCATCGCGTCGCGGCCCTTCTTCCCCGCCTCATCCGCCAAGTTCACGCCTTTGGGGATCACGAGCTCCCCCGGCTCGAGCAGCGCCGGGACGGTGTCACGCACCCCGGGCCGGCGGCGGATCCCGCCGGCGCGGCCGACGACACCGCCGCGCTGGAACCCTTGGAACGGGATCACCCCGTCCTTGGTGACGAGCCCGCCGGTGTGAAGCCGCGGGATCGTCGGGATCTTCGGGATCGCGGGAATGTCGGGGATCGGGCCCGGCATCGAGATCTTCCCCGGCAGCATCTTGTTGATCCCGCGGATCCCCTTGTTGATCAGCTCGATCATCCCGTTGATGAAGCTCTTGCCGGCGTCCTTGCCGATCTTGAAGATGTCCTTGACGCCGTCCCACACCTTCCCGGGGATCTTCTTCGCGAACTCGAGCGCCTTGTCGCCGAGGGTGCGGAATCCATCCATGAACCGGTTCGCGAGCCGTTCCCCGAACCCGGCGATCCGCTTGATCCCGGTCCAGAACCGGTCGGGGAGGCCGCTGACGAAATCCCAGATCCACCCGCCAAGCTTTTTCAACCCGTCGAGGAATTGGCTCGCAAGCCTTTGCCCGAACCCGGCGATCCGTTTGATGCCGTTCCAGAACTTGCCGGGCAGGCTCTTGACGAACTCGATGATGTCCCCGAGCGTCTGTCGCATCGCCCGGTCCCACGCGCGCACAACCCGGCCAAGGAACCCGGCGGCCGCCTTGATCCCGTTCCAGATCTTCCCCGGCAGCCCCTTGAACCACTCGATGATCTCGCCGACCTTCTGCTCCATCGCCCGGTACCACGTCCGGCCGATGCGAGCGAAGAACTCGCCCACTCCCTTGATCGCGTTCCAGACCTTGTCCGGCAGGCCCTTGAAGAACTCGACGATGCTGCCGATCGCCTCGGCGATCTTTCGCGGGGAGCCGATCACCCCGCCGATGAACCGCATGTACACCTTGAAGACGGCGCCGATTATCTTGATCAGCGGCGGCAGCACCGCCGCCACGAGCTTCGCGAGCAGCCCCAGCAGCGGCCCGATTGCCTTCACCATCTGACTGAACAGCGGTGTCAGCTCCTTCAGCGCGGGTTGCATCGCGCTCATCATCTGGTCGGCCAGATCGACCAGCGGCGGGATCAGCGGGCCGACGGCCGCAACGATCTCAGAGAACGCCTCCGCGATCGGTGGCAGCAGCGGCGCGAGCGCGTTGACTGCCCGGACGAGCATGTCGCCGAGCACCGGCGCGACCTGCGCGAGGACCTGCCCGATCGTGTTCAGGGCAGGTCGCAGCGCGTCGATCGCCTGCCCGACCGCAGCGAACGCCGGTTTCAGGCCCTCCAGCACGTTCCCGGCAACTTCGACGAGGACCTTCAGCAGCGGTCCGGCAGCGTCGACGATCGCGCCGATCGCACGACCAAGGATCGGCAGCACCCCCTGCGCGAGGTCCTGGAAGATTTTCAGCACCGGGCCGATCAGCGGTTTGATCGCCCCGAACACCCTTTGCAGCACGTCGCCGAACATCTTCCGGAGGTCCGGGCTTGAGGCGATCAGCGCGCCGATCGCGCCAACAACCGGGTTGATCCCGCCGAGGAACCGCCCGACGATCGGCAGGCTGCCGCCGAGCTTCGCGCCGAACGCGGTCCCGACCGCGGCGACGGCCGGCCCGAGGTCCTTGAACCGGTCGACAAGCCTGCCGACGCGTTTTATGTCGATCGCGTCGGTGACCGCTTTGAAGATCGGTTGCAGCTTCTCGATCCGTCTGCGGAGCAGTTGCGCGCCGCGGTTCAGAAGCGGGATCGCCTGCTCGGCCAGCTTCGACAGGATCGGCAGCACCGCGATCCCGATCTCGGTTCTCATGCCGAGCAGCGCCATCTTCAGCGTGCGCTGATGTTTCGCGAACTCGAGCGCTGTCTTCCCGGCCTTGCCGAGCGGCGGCACCAGGTCGTTCGCGAGGTTCAGCTGCTCGCGCATCGCGTCGCCGCCCTCGTTCAGGATCGGCAGCAGCTGCTGGGCGCTTCTCCCGAACAGCCGTTGTGCCGCGGCAGCCTTCTCCGGCCCGTCAGCCATCTTCGAGAACGAGTCCGCGACCGCCGCCATCCGGTCCGCCATCGGCATCGCCAGAAGCTCTTTCTGGCTGAGACCAAGCTGGTTCAGCGACTGCGACCCAGCCTTCCCGGTCGCCGTCAACTGCCGCCCGAACGTCGCCATCCCGACCTGCAGCTGCTTGACCTCGATCCCACGCTGCTTCGCGGTCACAACCCACGCTTGGGACTCCTTCGCCGACAGGCCGGACGCGCGGGAGAACGCACTGGTGTCCTTCGCGAGCTGCGTAACCTCCCCGGCGGCCTTCACAGCGGCGCCGCCGAGCGCGACGGTCGCGCCGGTAGCGACCACAAGCCCAGTCTGGATTGTGCGACCAACCTCGCGGGCGGCGCCACCGACCCCGCGGCCGAGTGACGCGGCGATCCTGCCGCCGACTGGTTTGAACGCCTGCTCGGACTGTCTCGCGGCCTGTGCTGTCTGCTGATGCAGCTTCGAGAAGTCGCCGGAGAAGTCCAGGTAGACGGTGCCCGCTCGAGCCATTCAGGCCACCGTCAGTTCACGCTGAACCAGCGTTGAATCTCGGCAGGGTCTGTCACGACCTGCCGCTTCGGCTGTTGCGGCGCCTCCCCGCGCTCCGCGCGCTCCGCCTCCTCCGCCTCGATCTCCGCAAGCGTTCGCCACGCGAGGAACTCCTCGGAGTCCATCGTGTCGGTGAGCTGTGCGACGGTCATCCCGAGCTGCCGTGCGAGATCGAAAACGAACCTAAGAGCGTTCCCGTCCGTTCTGAAACGCCTCTTCGGTCTGCCGGCGCGTCTCCTCCCCCAACCCGGCGAGTTCCATCGCGGCGTCCTGGAGGTGCTGCCAATCGGAGAACGTCAGCTGGTCGATCTGTTCCCGCAACTCTTGTTCGGTGAGCTCGGGTTCGACGAGCATCCCGGCGATCAGCGTGACCGCTGAGGTGAACATTTCGCGGGCGCCTGCGTTCTCGTTGTCGGTCTGGTCCTGCATCGCGAGGATCGTCCGCACGTTCGGTTTCTGCAGGACGATCGACGCGCCCGCGTCCGGGAGCTCCACCTCGGTTGCTTTGACGGTGAACTTGATCTGCCCCAGCCGGGGGAGGCGAGGCTTGCTGCCGTTCGCGACAGCTTCTGCTGACCCGATCTCGGCGCGAGCACCGAGGTCGGGGTCGGGGATCAGCGACGGTCCCGCGCCGGGGATCCCGCTGTACGCATTGCCTGTGCCCATCGGATTGCCTCCTCAGAGGTCGTGTCGTGCTGCGTGCGACCCGCCCGCAGGCGTGGCCTATTCCTCCTGCAAATGCAGTCCTGCTTGTCTTACGGCGCGTCTCAGCGGCGCTTGCGCCGGGTTGCGACGCGAACCCCACTCCTGCAGGTGCGCCCCGTACCGCGTGTTGACCACGGTGACGTCAGGGCCTCGGCCCTGCACCTCGATCCCGCGATACCCTTTCCGTGGCATGAACGCTCCGTGCACGTTGATCGCGGCCTGCTCCGCGACCTTCCGGGCCGCGTTGTCGAACGCGTCGGTCTCCTCGAAGACCTGGCGTTGAAAAGCGGGGTCAGGCCGGAACGGCATCGTGCGCCCTGTGCGCCCAGATCGCCATCGTCAACACCCGCCGCTCCCTGGCCGGTTCGAACGTCTCATCCGGGATCCGGGCGTCCCCGACAACCCGGACGGCGGAGATGACCGTGTCGTCGCGGACCCCGCCAAGCTCCTGCAACGTTGCGCGCACGAGACGGCCGAGACCGTTCGCTTCCGGCTGCCCGCCGTCAGCACCGGCGTAGCAGTCAAACTGCACCAGGAAGCTGACGAGATGATCGACACGGGACCCGGGCTCCTGGCCAGCGTCCAACTGCACCACCTGCACCCACGGTGTCGCGGTGTCCGCCGGGGGTTTCCCGACAACCCGAACACCAAGCCGGTCGCGGACCCAGGCGGACGCGACCTTCTCCAGATCCGGGATCTCCGTCATCCCGTCTCCCGGGCGAGCAGCTCAATATGGCTTGTCTGGTTCAGCCGCGGGTTGTGCACCGCCCACGGATCGCCGACCACCTCGAGGCTCGGGGCGCCAGCGGGGCGGATCGCGTCCGCGATCGTCACGTCAATGCCGGCGGGGAGCATCACCAGCCAATCCGACACCGCGCGCTCGCCCGCGGCCGCCGGCTCGGCGGAACGTCGCTGCTCGGCGTAGCAGCGGGTTGCGGTCACCTCGTCGACCATCGTCACGTTCCCGTACACGTCCTCGCCGTCGGGATGCCGACGCACCACCTCGCAGTGGCGTACCAGCAGCCGCTCGACGTTCACTTCGCCTCGACGGCAACCTTCGCGGCGCCGGCCTGGACTGGCGCTGGGGTGGACATCGGCTCGATCAGCGGGCCGGCGCCGCCACCCAGCGGCGGAGCGAACCCGATGTCGTCAGACAGGAAGTACCAGGAGACGTCCTCGCCCTCCGGTGCGAGCGCAGAGAACGTGACCGGCAGCACCGCCGCACCGGTGCGAATCAGGTTCGTCTCGACCGCCTCGGTGACGTTCGCGCGCATGATCACCCACCGGTAGTTCTTCTCGCCGTCCTTCGCGGTGATCACGACCGCGTGCTCGGCGAGCGCCTCTGTATCCGCCGGCGGGTCATACCGGTAGGACACGTTCGGGCTGGTGCCCGTCGCAGTCCACTTCCCGCCACCGAACGCGACCACGAACGAGTCGTCGTTCCACTGCTGGAAACTTGTGGCCACGGTCAGCTCGCGGGTGGTCACCAACCTGCGGACTGGGGTCGCGGACTGCCACGCGCCGATGTCCTCGACGGTCGGGGTGGCGCTGAATGTCACCCCGTCTTCGGTGACATATCCGAGGTCGACGAACCCGGACGGGAGCGCGGCGGTGGCGTTTGTGGGCATGGTCGCGTCGGTCGGTCCTACGGCGATTTCGCCGTAGGCGGCGACGGTGATCTGTTCGGCGTTCATGGTCACTGTGGTGTGTCTCCTTTCCCCCTCAGGGGTGTCTGCCTAGGGCCAGGGGAGCCAGTCGCCGCCGCCGGCGACCGGCGCGAACGTGCCCGCGGACACGTCGTTCCCGGTTGTGAGCTGAATTGAGTCGAGCGCGGCGCCGTGCCCGGCGGCGATCCGGATCAGCCGGCGTTCCTCGTCGGTGATCGTGACCCCGCCCTGCGTCGCGGCGTAGGTGACGTTGTAGGAGCCGGTCGTTTCCTGGCGAATCCCCTCGGGGTTGTGCCAGGCGCGAACGGCCATGTTCAAACAGACGGTTTGGACGACGTCCGGGATCGGGTCGATAAACGGCCGGCCGGCGACGGTCCGGATGATCGTGGACGCGTCGTGTAGAAGCGCCTCCCCGCGCGCCTGGCCGGTCTCGCTGAGCGGGTCACCGCCGAGCCGCCGTTCGAGGTCCTCGACGGTCGCGTAGGACGCGGGCGGGGTGAGGTCGGCGACAACGTCCGCGTAGGTGAGCGGTTCCTCAGCCATCGGCTTCCTCGAGCCGTTCGATCAGGTCGGCTTTGACACCGCCGGTCGGGAGACCAAGGCCGGCGAGCTCGTCGCGTAACTCGGCGACGGTCATCGCGCTGAGCGGCGCGATGACCGGCTCCTCGAATTCCTCGCACGCGCATTCCGCGCAGTCGGGGTCGTGCGCGGAGCGGGGATGCCCGCACTCGGCCGGGTCCGTCCGGGCGCATAGCGTGTTCGGGTCGGGGCCGGGGGCGGGACCAGCGCCGTTGGCCCACGGCCCCAGGTTCGACCAGCGGCCATTCGGCTCCGGGACGTCGTCCCACATGCCCGGCACGCCCGACGGTGGCGCCCCGAGTCCGCTGGGGCTGGTCGCCATCAGGCGCCGATCCCTTCCAGCTTGACGACGCGGACGTTCTCGCCCTCGTGGTCCTCGCCGAGCTGGTGGCCGTCATCGACCGACGAGCACCCAATCAGCGATGACAACACGGAGCGGTCCCGCAGGAACATGGCATCGTAATCACGGATCCAGCGGGTCGCGAACCCGTTGTAGGTCGTCGCACCGCCGGACGTAACGCCGTCCGGGACGACCGGCGCGAGATTCGCCAAGCCGAACGCGGAGACGTGGATCGCATAAGCGGCCTCAGGGTCAATGAACTGCGAGACGTACGTGTCCATCCCGGCGATCCGGCCGATCTGCGCCTCCCGCAGCGCCGACGTCGACCCGGACGTATCCGCGCGGACCAGCAGCGGCGAGGACAGGAACGCGATCTCGGTGTCGGACCCCAGCAACAGCGCGCGACCGGCCAACGGAATCGAGTTCTTGTTCAGCTGCGAACGTGCCTTCGCGGCCGCGAGGTACGGGTCGGATTCGTTGATCGTGAACGCAATGTCCGCGCTCTCGATCGCGTCCGCGACGAGCTGCTCCATCCCGCGAACCATCGCCCGGGACTGCGGGCCAGTGACCTGCTCCCCAAAGCTGCGAATGTCCAGCGTCAGATTCTCGTCGGTCAACGCAACGCCGCTGTACAACATCCGGTCGAGCGTGACCTTGATCGCCGTCTCCGCGATCTCGTCGATCTCGATCGGGTCCGACCGGTCGTTACGCAACTCGTACTCGCGGGCCTCGAGGTAGGCCGGGACGCGCATCGTGATCGTGTCGCCCTTCGCGCCGGCGAAGTCGGTGCCGGACAGGCGGGTGACGAGCTGCGCGAGCATCGTCTCGCGCTCCAGAAGACCGACGGCCTGCGCCGCGATCACCTCGGCGCTCAGAAATTCGTTTGCCACAGCGACTCCCTATGTCACAGGCCGCAGAGGGTTGCGGCCGTTGCGGGGGAGGCTGCTTAGCGGGGGATCAGTGCCGCGAGCTTCGCCGGATCGGTTTCGTCCGGTTGAGCGTCGGGCACTGCTCCGGGTCGCAGCCTCGGGGTTGGGGTGCCCTGTCGGCTGCCGTTCCCATGTCGGGACGGATCATCGTTGTCCGGCGGGTCTGGCGGTTTGAATGCGGCCATCAACTCGTCGGCGTCGGTCTCGAGCTCCTCCTCGGTTGTCCCTTGGAGACGCCGGACCTGTGCGTCACTGAGACTCTTGCGACGTCCAACCGCTTCACGCATCCGGTCGGTCCGTTCCTGCGCAAGGTCCTTCTCCAGCTCGGCGACCCTGTCGATCGCTTTCTGCAGTTCGGTCTTGTCTCTGTCCTTGAGCTTTGCCAGCTCGTCGACGGCGGCCTGTCCTTCCTTGGAGCGCGCTTCGTGTTTGCGTGCCAGCGCTTTCCATTTCTCAACCTCGGCCGCGAGATCAGGACCGTCACCTTCGGGCTTGTCGCCCTCGGGCGGGTCTTGAGGTTCGTCCGGTTTGGGATCCGGGTCGCCTGCCATCACGCGCGATGATAACGCCCCCGCAAAACAGCGCTATTCCACAGCGCCCGGTGCGTGCAGGTGCGGGCGTTCAAGCTCGCGGCGGAACGCGAGCATCTTCGCGTGATTGTTCTCCCCCTCGGTGCGGTCCCATATGTCCCGGAACTCGTCGGCGCGATCCTGCCCAGGCCATCCGTCGTCACGGTCATAGACAGCGACGGGCTGGCACTGGCAATGATCGTGGTAGCGGCGTCCGTCTGCAATCCGTGTCGCGGCCCGTTCGGTCTTGTAGACGGGGCCGCGGGACGCAAGCATCGCGCAGAACGCGCACGGGTTCGCGCCGGTCAACCTGGCGTACCCGACCGCCTGACGGTCGGCGGCAACAGACCCGGTGATCGTGTCGCGGCCACCGTCAAGCGCGTTGCGGGTGACACGCCCGATGGTGGTCACAAGCGTTCGCTCGGCGACGTGCGGCAACCCGCGGGCCGTCAGTGTCCCCGCCCACCTTGGCGCGACCTCGAGCCAGCCGGCAAGCTCGTCCGCCGTTTTCGGTGCGGCGAGCACCGGCCTGGGAGTGCCAGGCACACCGCGAGCCTGACGGTCCGTGGCATAGTAGGCACCGGCGAGACCGGCAGACCGGCCGTGTGCGGACTGGATGATCGCGATCAACGGCAACTCCAGCCGTGCCCATGATCCGGCGATGTCCTCCGCGTCGAACCCGGGCCACAGATCCACGACCCGGCGGGCGGCAGCAGCGCGAACCTGCAGCTGGCCGGCGCGGTGCGCAGCGGCGAGGTCCCCGGCCGTCCGGGTGACGCTCATGCGACAGGTTGCAGCGGCGGCCTGGGCGTCGGCCCAGACTCGGATTCGGCGACCATCTGCCGGTCAAGCAGCTCCGAGAGCATCGTCAGGCTGTCGCCCTGCGCCACCGTCTGCTTCATCCGCTCGACGTCCTGCTGCGTGAACCCCGGGATCCGCTCCCACAGAAACTCGGGTGGGACCCCGAGCATCTGCGCCATCTTCCCGAGCGCGTCGACGATCTGCGCAAGCGACCTCGCTTCGGTATCTCGCCAGCGAACCTCGGCGGTCCCGTCGGGTTCCGCAAGGCTGCCGACACGAGCGGTCAACCAGAACGTCTGCTCATGCGACTCGCCCGCGAGTGTTTGCCGCTCCTGTGTCTTGCGGCGCTCCCCGACGCTGGCAGCAGCGAGCGCTTCCGCCGACAGGTTCGCGATCGAACCCAACAGCTCGTGCGGTGGCGCCTGGGCCGTCACCCCAACCGCAGTCACCGTCGCCTGCCGCGAGTCAAGATACCCGGACAGGTCGACCTGGCCGAACTCCCCGACCTTCGTGTCCGGGTCCTCGAACGTCCACAGCGACGACGCGTTCGCCCTGGCCTTCTCCTCCTCGCTGTCGGCCGTCCAACCCATCACATACCGCTGCCTGAACGACTGGAACCGCTGCGCGACCAGAAGGTCGAAGGTAGTCACGTCGACTTGGTCTTGCAGGCTCATGAGCGGCTCGATTTCGCCGCCGGTGATCCCGCGGGTCGGCAGCCACCTCGACGCCATCGTGGACTTCAGCGGCGGCTCGTTCAGCGCATCCTGGTTGCGGTAGCGGACGATCGGACAAACCCCCAGCTCGTGCGTCTCGACGGCCGTCAACGCAAGCTTCCCGTCGCGGTCAGCAAGCGTATAGACCGCGTCAGTGTCGTACAGCCGCCACACGGTCGGCGACCAGGGGGACTGCACCTCCTCGAGCGCGTAATACGGCCAGTCGCCAGAGTTCTCGTCGTACATCGCCACCAACGACCGGGGGGACACGCCACGGATGACCGGGTGCGGGTCGCCCGGCAGGACGATCACGTAGCTGGTGCCGTACGCGAGCATCGCCCGGTGAATCCCGGTCTGATGCGCATCCATCCGGTTTGCCTGCCACGCCGCCCACGCCGGCGCGTCATCACCAGAGTCGGTGCGATACCCGTCCACGTACAGGCTCTGGGCCTGCAGCGAGACGACCAGCGCAAGCATGTTGATCCGCGACATCTGCGCCAGACGCTGCACATCCCGCGGAACCCCCCGCGGAACGACCGGCAACGGTTGCCGGCCGGTCCAGTACGCATATACCGGGTCGAGCGATTCAAGCTCAACAGCGTGGTAGCCCTTGAGCTGTGCAGCGATCCCCTGCGCTTCATCGGCGGAGAGCATCCCGCAAAGTGTCGCAGAAGCAGGGGATTTACACGAACACCGCGCGCTGCTTACGTTTCACCGGCTGGCGCAACCACCGGTCAAGCGCCATCACCGCCGCGACGATCCCGTCAACCTTCTCCGTCGATCGCTGCTTGTCGACCTTCACGTTCCCAGCCGGATCGGTGCGAGTCACGACGTTCGCCGCCTGCCACCGCACCGCCGGGTGCCCACCATGACGGTAGCGGCCGGCGGCGATCAACCTGAGCAGCTCCTTCGTCGGCGCGGACATCGACGCGAACCCCTGCCCCATCTGCACCATCGTCAACCCGTCATCCACCAACTGCTGCACAAGCTGCGTCGCGCCCCACCGGTCATACGCGACGTCGACCACATCGAACCGCTCAGCGTCCACCCCGATCCGCCGGCGAATCACCTCATAGTCGATCACGTTCCCCTCGGTCACCTCAAGCCGCCCCTGGCGGGCCCACACGGACGCGCGGCCAGCGGTCCGCCGGTCAAATGCCTCGAGCGCCGACTCCGGGCAAAACAGCCGCCACACCCCGATGTGATCCTCGCCGTCCTGAAAGTCCCAGCACAGCGCCGCGAGATCGGTCGTGGTCGCGAGGTCCAGTCCACCACAGCACCGTCCGCCGAGAAGCTCACGTTCGTCGACCTCGCCGCCCGAGGCATCCCAAACACCAAGGTCGATTGCACGTCCGACCGCCCTGACCGGCTGGTTGAGCCGGAACTGCCGGAACGCGCGCTCCTCCGCCGGGTTCAGCCTCGCTCGGCGAAACTCGCCGCGGAGCACTTCGATGTCGAGGTAGTCCCCGAGCGCTGGCGACGCCTTGCGCCAGTTCGCCTCCTTCGTCCAATCCTCATCCTCGGCCAGCTGGTAAACGACAACGAGCCGCTGCGGGTTGCGCGACGGGTCCTGCAGAATCCGCAGCGACTCCTCCCGCTCGGTCGCGGCGAACCCGTCTGGGTCAGACTCCGCGGTCGTCGCCATCATCAGCAGCGGCTGCGCACGAGTCCCGAACCCCGTCCTGAGCGCGTCGTACAGGTCGCGGCTGGGCTGGGTCAGCAGCTCGTCGATGTACGCGCCGGCGGGGTTCGCGCCGAGCGCCCCAGCGTCGTCCCCGGCGATCACCGCCATGAAGCTCGCGGTTGGCGGGTCCACGATCCTGCCGGTCGAACGGATCACATCCAATCGCGCGGACAGGGTCGGTGAGAGCTCGACCATCCGGGCCATCCGCCTGAACACGTGCGACGCCTGGTCCTTGTCGAGCGCGAGCCCGTAGATCTCCGCGCTCTCCTCACCCTCGCCGACCAGCAGGTACAGGCAGATCGCCGCGAGGATCTGCGACTTCCCGGACTTCCGTGGCAGCAGCAGGTACAGCTCCCGGTAGCGACGCACGTACCGCCGGCGCTTGGCGTCCCAGATGACCTCGCCGAACAGCGGCTCGAAGATCTCCCGTCGCTCCCACCGGTTCGGCACGAACGGCGTGCGGGCGTAGTCGCCCTGGGTGTGTACAAGCAGCTCGGCGTTGAACGCGAGCACGTGCGCGATCCGCGGGCGGCAGCGATGCGGGCCACGCTGCCGGCAGCTCCGGCCGTCGAACGTGAACCCGCACTCGGCTGCGTCAGCCGAGGAGCCGCGCCGGACTTGTCGTCCCGTCGCTGACCGGCGTGATGTCGTCGAAGCAGCCAAGGTCTCGCAACAGCCGCCGTTGCGCGTCAGCGATCTTCACCAGGACGCTCGGTTCCGGCCCGGTCTCCCGCGCCTGGTTAAGCGCAGCGAACGTCGCAACAAGCTCTCCCGACCCGGGTCGCCAGCGATGCCGGTCCCGCAACCACGCCTCGATCGCCGCCGGACCCGCCCCGCACTCAAACGGCTGCGGCTCCGAATCGTCGACGCGGCGATGCCCCGCCGCTCTGATCTGGCGGAGGTTCGACGGCGCTGCCCTCGGGCCTCGAGCACCCATCGCTCACAGAGTACCCCGAGGAAAACAACCTGCGGGCGTTCAGGCTCGCTTACCTCCCCGGTCATCGGCCGGCGCGACGGGGGTCACCCCCCACCGCCGTCTCGGATCGCGCCGGGGGGTTCGGTTCGCGATGGTAGAGCGGCGGGGCGGTCGGTGTTGCAGTCGCAGAGTTGTCGGCGCTGTCCGCATCGCTGGCAGTAGTGGCGGTGTTGGAGCGAGCCGACGCCGGATGGCACGCGGCGCGTTGTGGGTGGGGTGGGGGTGGCGGTGCGGATCAGTCCGCCGCCGCCTGGTCGGATCGCGCGTCTGAGTGCGGGTAGGTCGTTCATGGCATCTCGGCCCATCGGTGATCGATCGCTATTTGGAGTTCGTGGGCGAATGGGCCGCCGGCGCGGGCGCCGAGGCCGATCAGTTGGGTGATGAGCGCGGCAGCACCGTCGGCGCCGAACAGGTACATCTGCCTGACGCGGCGGTTGCCGTAGTTGATGCAGCCTTCGAGGATCATCGCGACGATCGGCGCTGGTCTTGTTTGGTGTCGACGAGGATCA
>Ga0123356_10003483_pt1 | contig 16464 bp, 11 predicted proteins | sample TergutEmb28metaG_2_FD_92546 | JGI IMG/M metagenome (GOLD analysis project Ga0123356, IMG submission 92546) | Embiratermes neotenicus P3 segment gut microbial communities from Petit-Saut dam, French Guiana - Emb289 P3 | ecosystem: Host-associated > Arthropoda: Insects > Digestive system > Gut ...
AACTCGCGGATTTTAAAGCCAATATAGTATTTGACAACAGCTTTGAATCCACGTTCGGTATAAATAAGGATCAGGCTCTTTTGTGTTCCATCATAGACAAGGCTCTTGAGCTTATTGACACCAGAACAATCGCGGAACAGTGGCGGCACAGGACGTACGACTACCGTCTGAAAGTTGTGCGCGCAAGAATGCCGTGGCTTATAGGTTCAATAGTTTTGTCTTTGTGTGTAATGATTCTCACCGCCGTTCTTTTTGTGAGAAGCCGGCGCGAAAGTAAAAGACTGGAAGAGTTAGTTACTGACCGCACGCGCGAACTCGCGCTTCAATCAGCCACTATTACCGCGCTGTTTGATAACATTCCGGCTCATATTTTCGCAAAAGACTTAGATTTACAGTATACACAATGCAATAAATCACTGTTAAAACATTTCGGTATTCAAAAAGAGGACATTATCGGAAAAGGCGACGTTGAGGGGCTTAAGGTGCCTGTTGAACTGGCCGAAAAATTCAGGGCGATGGATCGTAAGGTTATTAATGAAGTGCGGGGCGTCACGGTTGAAGAGCGCGTATTGGGTATTGACGGAAGCAACTCCATATACGAAATCACCAAAACGCCTCTAATGCTTGCCGGTTCGGTAATTGGAGTTTTGGGCATATCCTATAATATCAATGACCGCAAAGAGATGGAACGCAAAATGGCGTCCACTTACGAGTATGCCAAAAAATTGAGCGGTGTATTGACAAAGATTACAAAATCGCCGACCATTTCCGCCGGATTTATTAAAGAGGCCGCCGCCACTATCACGCAGGAGGGATGCAAAGCTATCAACTCGTACTGCGTTGGGATATGGAGATTCAACAGGGATTCAAATGTTCTCGAAAACATCTCCTGCTACGAAGCCTCTACCGGAGAAAACAGCGTTAAGAGCGACTACGATTTGTCAAACAGACCGGAATACGTGAAACTTCTCAAGTCTGAGCGGCTTATTGTAATGAACAATCCCGATGATTGCAAGCTGATATCTGCCAGATACTACGGCAGTTTATGCGCCGCGCTTGACGCTCCCATACGTGTTGACGGAAAAATGGTCGGAGTAGTATGCGTTGAACAGAGGCGCGGCAATGAGTTCCCTGAAAAACGCGAATGGATTATAGAAGAGCAAAATTTCGTCTCTTCTCTTGCCGACCTTATGGCTCTTGCCATCTCCGGCTGGGAACGGCGCAAGGCGCGCGATACCGCAGAGACGGCCAGCAAGACAAAGTCAACATTTCTTGCAAACATGAGCCACGAAATCCGCACGCCGATGAATGCGATTCTTGGCATAACTGAAATTCTGATACAGAGCCAATCGCTTCCCAGAGACGCCGAAGAGGGACTTGACAAAATATATAATTCGTGCAATTTGCTCCTTGGCATAATTAACGACATATTGGACTTTTCCAAAATAGAGGCGGGCAAATTAGACATTATACCGGCGCAATACAGCGCCGCAAGCCTGATAAATGACGCCGTACAGCTTAACATAATGCGTATTGAGAGTAAACCTATTGAGTTCAAGCTTCAGATTGATGAAAACATTCCGGCAAAGCTGATTGGCGACGAGCTTCGCATTAAGCAGATTCTTAACAACCTGCTTTCAAACGCGTTCAAGTATACAGACAGCGGCAAAGTCACGTTGTCGGTCAAATCAATATCCGCAGAGGCAGACGGCAATGTGTCAGTTGACATGCAAGATGGCGGCAATCAGCCGGCGCAAAAGCCGTCCAATGACGTAAAGTTAGTGCTGAGCGTAGCCGATACCGGATGTGGCATTAGTAGAGAGCAGCTTGACCGGTTGTTTGAAGAGTACTCCCGTTTTAATCAAAAAACCACTGCAAGCGGCACAGGGCTGGGTCTGGCGATTACCCGGCGCCTTGTAAACATAATGGACGGCGAGATTCTGGTTGAAAGCGAGCAGGGCAAGGGTTCGCTGTTTACTGTACTGCTGCCGCAGAAAACAGTGGACAATGAAATATTAGGCGCAGAAGTTGCCTCAAACCTGCGGCACTTCCGCATTAATTATATGACGCATAATAGAATGGCTCATCAGATTATACGCGACCCTATGCCTTACGGAAGAGTTTTGGTAGTTGACGACGTAGAGACTAACCTGTATGTAGCCGCTGGTCTTATGAAACCGTACAGGCTGCAAATAGATACTGTTATGAGCGGATATGACGCTGTTGAAAGAATCAAAAGCGGTAAAGCGTACGATATTGTGTTTATGGATCACATGATGCCGGAGATGGACGGTATGATGACGACAAAATATCTGCGAACCATGGGGTATACAGCTCCTATTGTCGCGCTGACAGCCAACGCAGTGGCAGGACAGGCGGATATCTTCCTTCAAAATGGTTTTGACGATTTCATCTCCAAACCAATAGACATACGCCAGTTAAATTCCATACTTAACAAACTCATACGCGACAAGCAGCCCCCGGAAGTTATAGAAGCAGCCCGCCGTTCCTGTAAAGACGCCATGCCCGGCGTCTCCGCAATGAATCAGCAAACAGACACTCTGCTGTTAGAATCTTTCATCAGAGACGCCCGCAAGGTCGCGGCAATGCTGGAAGAGCAGGGACAAAAGCCCGGCTGGCTTGAAACAGAGGAGAATTTGCGAACGTTTACCATTATGGTTCACGGCATTAAAAGTTCTCTCAGAAATATCGGCGAAGCTGAACTTTCCGAATTGGCTTACAAATTGGAAATAGCAGGACGGGAGCGCGATATTGATGTGATAACAGCGTCTGTCCCTCTGTTTTTGAGTGAACTGCGCGCGCTTATAAAAAAAGTTGAACCAAAGCAAGACGAGTACGGCGCGTATGAGGATATTGAGGGTCTGCGCAGTAAATTGCTTGCTATTAAGGAAATGTGTACTGAATACAACAGAAAAGGCGCTTTGGACTTGCTTGCCAATATAAAAAACTATTCAAAAGAGACAAAGAAAGTTTTAGACAGTATCAAGGATTATGTGCTGCACAGCGATTTTGACGAAGCGGAACGCGCCGCGGTTGTATACATGGGAGAATTATCTTCTGTCAATAAAAATAATCATACAGCCAGCCCTGCCGAATCGAAATTCCAAAACAGAGCGGTCGCCGGATTGGATATAGCCAAAGGATTAGAACAGTATGAGGGCGACGAAGAGACGTATCTCAAAGTTCTGCGTTCATACGCGGCTGATATCCGCTCCATGCTCAGCTTAATGGATGTTACTGCTGATGCGGAACTTGACAGTTATCAGAGAGCGGCTCACAGTATTAAAGGGATGAGCCGCAGCATTTTTGCCGGACAAATTGGCGAAGACGCAGCTATGCTTGAAAAAGCTGCACGGGAAAAAGATTTAAGTTATATAGATAAGCACAACTCAGCATTCCTTGCAGTTGTACAAAAATTAGTCTCTCAGCTCGATGATATGATAGCCGGTATAGACGCCGAAAATCCAAAACCAAAAAAAGATAAACCTGACTCCGAACTGCTTGTTAAGCTCTGTTCAGCCTGTAAAGCATACAGTATGGACGGAGTGGACGCGGCAATGGATGAGATAGAAAAATATGAATACACATCAGACGGCGGTTTAGCTGTCTGGCTGCGGGAGAATGTTGACAAGATAGCTTTTGCCCGGATAGTTGAAAAATTATCTGTTATTGTATAGTCTTGCATTTCCCGTGTGCTGAAGGCACACTCGCGCCGTTTTCGGCGCGTCTTGACAGCCTGGGGTTTTAACCCCAGGACAGGGCGGAATGGCAAATGATAATGTATGGATTTAGAATAAATTAGGAGGGGTGTCATGCGCAGAAGAATTATTTACGTTGACGACGTCAATTACAGTCTGGTATCGCTGAAAAGCAGACTTGAGAATCATTATGAAATTTACCCTGTACAATCTGTTGAAGCGATGTTTGATATAATTGGAAACGTCCGGCCTGATTTGATATTGCTTGATATTAACATGTCGCACATTGACGGTTACGAGGCGATTATAAGGCTTAAAACCGATGACCGCTACGCGAACATCCCGGTTATATTCCTTACGAGCAAAACCGACAGGGAGAGCGTGCGCAAAGGCTATAACCTCGGCGCTGCCGATTACGTGTTCAAACCCTTTGCCGACGCTGATTTGATTGAACGCATCGAGTGTGTGTTTGACCCAAGCAAGCGCAAAAAAAAGTCGGACGCCGAGATTGAACGTAAAAAAATTATTTATGTTGACGATATAAACGCCAATCTTGTATCGGTGAAAGTCCGCCTTAAAGACCGCTATCAGATTTTTCCGGCGCAGTCGGTTGACATACTGTTTGATATTCTTGGACAGTTTACACCCGATTTAATACTATTAGACGTCAATATGCCGTATATTAACGGCTGGCAGGCTATCCGGCATCTAAAGTCCGACAGCCGCTACGCGAACATCCCGGTTATTTTTCTCACAGGTCAAAACGACAAAGAGAGCATTATGAAGGGATTTAACCTCGGAGCCGCGGATTATGTCACAAAACCTTTTTCCGATTTGTTGTTAGTCAACCGTATTGAGCATCACCTGAGACCCAAAGAATCGTACACATCAGATGACAAAGAAGCTGACGACAGACCGTGCGTACTTGCCGTTGACGAAGTCTTCAGTATGATGAGCGCAATCGGTTACGCGCTTGGCGAAGAGTACAACGGGTCGCTCAGAGGAATGCTGCAAAAAAAATTCGCTATTCTTTACTCACTGCGTGATTCATACAATGTATGCACGCTGGCTAAATTAGAAGAGGTAAGAGACTTCTTGCAGCAGAAAACGCCGGATTTATTTATTCTTGACTATAAGATGATGGCCTCAGACGGATTTAACCTTATCCATGTCATACGTGATTTTCCGGAACATGGAAAAACGCCGATACTTCTTTCAACACCAGAAGGAATATTAAAAAACGCAAGAGACGCCATTCGTCTCGGAGCCTCAGATTTTGTAGAAAAACCGGTTAACACAATAGAACTGCGGGACAAGGTTGCAAAGTATATAAAAAAATAGACGCAGCAAATAATTGACACAGACAATTTTTTTGTCCTTAATGTCCTTTGTGTCTTTTGTTTTTTAAACCGCAAATAGCTGACAAGTAACAGAGAGGAATAAAATATGCAAAAGTTAATTTTTATAGTAGACGATAATGACGCTTGCCTGACGATGGCGGCTTCGGCGCTGGAATCAGAATACATGGTACTGACCGTGCCGTCCGCGGAAAAGATGTTTTCGCTTTTAGAGAAAAAGACGCCTGACCTGATTCTGCTTGATATCTTAATGCCGGGTATGGGAGGGTTCGACGCTATTGCAAAGCTCAAGGAGCATCCGGTATGGAGCAAAATTCCGGTCGTATTTCTTACGGGTATGATTGACGATGGATTGCTTGCAAACGCTCTTAAGGCGGGAGCGCTTGATGTTATAAGCAAAAACATAGAGTCGGCGGCGCTTCTTGACAGCGTGAACAAACACCTTCCGGCAAGCGGTACCTAAGCAGGTTCTCTTTCTCTTACGACAGGTTTTGACAAAGAGAGCATAATAACGCCGTTTTTAAAAATATTGACCATACCGGTAGATTCCGATATGGTAATAGCCACAGCTTTGGTGCAGCTTGTAATTCCTGCTGCTGCCGCGTGTCTGGCTCCAAATCCGCCGGGAAGCAAATCGTGAGCGTCTGTCAATTGCGGACGCAGATAACTCCCTGCGGAGAGAATGACTCCGTCCCCTGTAATTACAAACGCACCGTCAATTGAGGCGAACTCTTTTATTGTTTCCGTAAGTCCGGGGTCTATAATATTGCGCTCCGCTTCGCTGTATCCTCTAAAGGGGTTTATGATAAGCTGGCGCACGTGCGCGTTTACAGAATTGGTATCGCCTAAAACAAATATCGTACCTATGGGCTTACCCTCTCTGCCCTCTACAGCCATCTCTCCCGCAAGTCCGATTATTCTTTCAAACACTTCAGGTTTGATATCCGAAGGCAAAAGATTGTGCGCAGTAAGAAAAAAGAAATCGTACTCCATCGCAATGTCAACGCATACTACAGTATCAAAGGCGCTGCCGCCTGCGCCGCCTGATACGCATACCACTTTATCCTCTTTGTTTATGAACCCGCGTGACAGCGCAAGTAATATGCCTATTTTAAGCTGCCCTGTTCTGGATATCGGAATTGGGGGAGCCTGTACAACGCCTATTACTCTTTTGTCGCGGGTGAGGTCAAACCTGGTTTTGTTGTTTGTAACAATTATAAGTTTGTTACGTGCGCCAAGCTGGTCAAGAAAACAGTTATCCTTAACAACGTCTGCAAAAACCATAATAGCTCGCGCGTTAAAATCACGCGCAAGATTCATTGCTGCGCCAAGAACAGGTGAAGCTGTTTTACTGCGCGCGGCGCGGCGGCGCTCCTTTTTTTCAAACGCTCCTTTTTTGAGGGCTGCGCTCAAAACTCTGAGGTCAACCACACTGTCCTGTGACAGTATCTGCTCCCTTATCTCTTCCGACTTGAAAAAAGCGGCTATCTCGGCGAGAAGTTCTATTTGGCGGTTGTTATCCGCATCCTCACGGGAGACAAGAAGAATAACAATATGCGCCGGGGCGTTACGGGCTGCATCGTAGTTTATACCGCCGATACTGCGGCCTACTACAATCGCAAACTCTTCCTTAATAGGGCAGCCTCTGGCGTGAGGCAAAGCTACGCCCTGTCCAATAAAAGTTGAGGCGCTTTCCTCACGCTTAAGTATCTCTTCCAATATCCATTTTTGCTTGCTGATGTCAATCGCTTTACACAGTGCGCCTGCCAGTTCACGGAATGAACCGGTTTTATCGTCAGACGTAATATCAATGACAGCAGGCGTTGCAAGATATTGTTCAAAAGACATTTTAAGTCAGTTCTCCATCTGTCTAATCCAGAAATATTACTATGGCCGCGCTCTTATTTGCTTTCGGTGCGGGAAACATGGTCTGTATTCTGAATTTTGTACTCCGCATTGTTTATGGCTGATGAAAAATAATCTATAACGTGATGTTTACGTACTGTAATCTCTCCGCCTCTTACCTGAACCGCTTTAAGCTTGCGAAGCGTATTTAAACCATCCTTTACAATGAGAGCATCTGTCAGCGCATTAAGCGTTTTACAATTTCGTCCTGCTTTGCAGACAGTATCTTTAATTTTTTTAGCGTTTTCTTTTAAGCTATTGGTATCAACAGATTCGCCGCCCTGCTCTTTGAGCGCCGCGCAAATTACATGTACCGGCAAAATCCGGTAAAGTGACAAAAACCTGTTATAAATTTCTTCGCTTACTTTATCAAGCGATACCCGGTGAGCGGCGAACTCATCTCTCGCTTTTTCTACACGGTTAGCTTCCAAATCTACTACAGACCTGATTGATATGGGAGTCCCATAATCCATATAGATTGAGCCGTAGGAGCAGGGCAGGCGCTTTGTAAGAAAAAACGGAATAAACGCCATTATGTCCGCCCCAAAATAATAAAGATCGCCCAGAATACGTATGAGGAAGTTGTTTGATTTTTTACGGTATTTTTTGCCTTTAAGAAGCAGCGGGAAAAAAGGCAAATCTGGAGGACGGTCGTAAGAAACCGCTACAGGCAAAAGATACACGTCTCTTTCAAGATTTGCTGCCTGAGAGAGCAGGGCGGCATTAAGCACTCCTCCCTTTATGTCAAGCATTGCGCCGCTGTAACTGCGTCCGCCTTCTGGAAAGACAAGCACCGCGTCGCGGTTCTCAAGCATATTCACAACCTCAGTACACAGTTTACGAACGTAATTGCGTTCAAAGGCGCTGTCACGCGATACTGTAAATGCGCCGAACGCCCGAAAGCGCGGCCCTATCCAGGGCAGCTTTGTAAGATTATCTCCTGCGGCGAATCTCAAATTTTTAAAGCCCATCTGAAAGAGATTGTTGCCTACAAAGAAGTAATCAACGTGGCTGCGGTGGGTGCTCACAACCATAAGCGGAGATTTTTGAATCTCCGCTGCGTCAATTTGCGGCCCGTCAACATGTACAATGGAAAAAGCTTTATTAAAAAACTTTTTGATGCCGTCACTGACTTCCGCAACCTGAGTGTGATGTTCTTTCATATAATTCTCTTTATCTCCTTGCGTATCTTATCTATCCACTTGCGGCTTTCGCTGTTTGTGTTGCCTGCGCCAAGGATGTAGTGTAAGAAAATAAGCAGGCCGGAACTTGCAAAAAACATTGCGAAAGCTCCAAGTATGGGATACATCTTTTTTTCCTTATGATGTTTGTAACAGAAAGGGCGGTCAAGCACTCTGAACGCCTCTTTACTCACTATCATCATTTTTTCTATCTCGCTTGCAATTTTTTCCTGCAGTTTTTCTCTTAACAGCGGGTCATAAATAGAAGAGAGCTGCATCTCAAGATAATTTACATTCTCTTTGGCGTCTGTTTGAACAGAGGTTCGAATGTAATGATTCAGATACTCAAGGCACGCCGCAAGGGTAGTATAACTGAAAAGCGAATCTCTGCTTGTAACTGTCAGCTCCAGAGTTCCCTCTTTAGGGGAGATATTCTTATTGAATAATACGCCGCTTAGAACTCCTGCCAACTGATCCGGTCTGGCCAAAGTGACCTCTTCATTCCATTTGCCGCTTGTTGTGTCATAGAAGTTTTTATAAGTTTTCTGTATCCATCTGGCCTTGGTATTTGCGTAAATCCCGGTTGTCAAGTCGTATTTTTCAATAAACTCGGCATTAAACTCGCGGCTGTTAAGAAGCAGCTGTATTCTGTCAAGACCAGGATTGCTTGCAATATTAAGACCAGCCAACCCGCCGAAAGCTCCAAGCGCGCCAAGGTTGGGAATTCGTCCCCCATCCGACTCTTTAGCTGTGAGTACAGCCTGGGCGGTAAAGGTGGGGCCTTTCATACGCGCGGCTATGATTCCGCCTGTAAATCCAATGGCGCAGAGAATTATTATAATTGTCTTGTATTTGACAAGTACGTAAAAAAGCTCTAAAAGATTAATTTCATCCTCGGCAGTACCAGTTTCCTGATGCTTTTCCTGGGATACCATTTGGGTAACGGATTTTTCTTTTTGTGTGTCTATCATGCTTCTTTAAATCAGGTTAGATGTTACTCCGGCAGCATAATTCAAGGATATAAATACTCAGGCGCAAAGAATTTGCCTGAAATTTCAGCCGGATTCAAACTCTCTATTTAACAAAAATAGTACAGGATTACGTCAAAATTCAACTTTTTCTCTTGCATAAGCCCCTGCAATTTTGCCATTTTATATATATCTTAAATTTGGTTCTCAATATCTCTCCGTGAATTTAACCCAAAAAAGTCAGAAGGAGTTATCTCATGGCCAGCATCAACAAAGTCATTCTCATAGGAAATTTAGGCAAGGATCCGGAAATGCGTTTTACCCCTGCGGGCAAACCGGTTACCAATTTCACTATCGCAACAACAGAACGCTGGACCGATAAGAACGGTCAAAAGCAGGAACGTACCGAGTGGCACAGAATCGTGTTCTGGGGCAGGCAGGCGGAAGTGGCTAACCAGTATCTCAAAAAAGGGAGCAGCTGCTATGTTGAGGGGCGTCTTACAACCCGCTCCTGGGAAGATAAAGACAAAGTAAAACGCTACAGTACAGAAATAGAGGGGCTTACGCTTCAGCTTCTTAGCAGCGGCGGAGGAGGCAGCCGGGGCGACTACGCTCAGCCGCCTGTTGACGACTATTTTGACTCACGCCCCGACCCTGTAGAGCAGCGCAGCGGCAGTGAACCTGATATCGGCGGGGATGATCTTCCATTTTAAAATAACAATGCAGAATGCAGAATGCAGAAATAAAATCCTAAACAATTTCTGCGTTCTGCATTATTATTTCTGCATTAAATAAAATTATGAGTATCAGCATTATCATACTTTCCAGTCTCTGTGTTTTTTTTCTGGCAGTGTCAGCTTTTATCTCTGCGTCTGAGACTGCGTTGTTTTCCATCCCGCGTGAGCGTATCGGCACGTTTGAAAAGCATGAGGCGCGTTCGCGGCGGTTGATTTTTTCACTGCTTGCGGATGGTCAAAGGACTCTTATGATGATTCTTTTGGCCAACATTTTTGTAAATCTCACCCTTGCCGGACTTATTAACTCTCTTATGGCGGCGCTTTTAGACCGCGACGCTACGTTTATTGGTTTTGTTGCGGCAACTGTGATAATCATTGCTTTCGGGGAAGTGCTCCCAAAAAACGGCGCGCTTAACAGAAACGAAAAAATCGCAGCCTTAGCCTCTCCGGTTTGGTACTATCTCAAGATTTTTTCATCTCCCCTGCTTGATTTGTTTCAAAGGATAAATCAGTTTTTTCTTGAACGGTTTAAGGTTCATCTTAAACGCCCCACGCCTTTTATTACAATTGACGAACTCAAGTCCGCGGTGCAGAATTCGCTCAAACAGGGTGTGATTTCCAAATGGGAACAAAACATAATAACAGGTCTTCTTGACCGGGGCGCTCAACCTGTCAAGCGTTATATGCTTCACCGCTCTCAAACGCTTCTTCTGCCGCAGGACTGCACCGTTCAAGAGGCGGTAAATTCATTATCCCGAAGCGGGCAGACGTGCGCGCTTCTCACCCGCGGACGGAGCCGTCAGATAACCGGACTTGTCCGTCTGCCGCATCTTTTAGCCGCATCTCCAAAGTCCAGCTGCCGCAAGCTCGCGGTCTCCCCTGAGTGGGTGCATGAGACGCTTGAGGTTGCCGATCTTATCACCTTTATGTTTACTCAAAAACTCAGTAATGTATGCGTGCTTGATGAATTTGGAAGTTTCAGCGGATTATTTTCTCTGTCAGACGGTCTTAAAAAGGTGATGCAGTTTCGCGCGGAGCGTTCCGTTCAGGAGAGCTCAGGACTCTCTACCAAAGTTTTTCCCGGCTTGCAGGAGATTGAAGGGATGGCTGAGTGGCTGCCTGAGACGCTTACTGAGACATATTCGGATGTGCGTACGCTTAACGGACTGCTCACCCGCTATCTTGGAAGAATTCCAAAAACAGGCGAACGGTTTGCAGTTGATGGGTGGAATTTCTATATTATGAGTTCAGGGGTTACAAAGATTGAATCTGTGCTTATCAGAAAAAACGAATAGGAGTCGGATATGAGTGTTGAAGTTCTGCTAATGGCTGTGCTTATCGCCCTAACTGTCGTTGCGTACATGATTGCTATTAACGCGCGCGGGCTGTGGCGTCTCATGTTATCTTTTCTTTTTGCAAGCTGTATGCTTGGGGGAACGGTATGGGTTATTGTGGAACATTACAACGCGGAATCAAGAACGGCTATGCAGAAGGAACGGCGCAAATTTGAGAGCGAAAGACAAGCCGCAGAGGAGCGTTTACAAAGCAAAGAGCAGGCTTTGGAGCGCACAGGCAGCGCATCTGCAGTGCTGACTCTTATTTCGCAAGCTAACAGTTACGCGTCTTTATTAACAAGGGAGAGGCTCCACGACCCAGACCTGAGTCATAGCCAGCTGATATCGCGGGCGGCGCAAACACAGCAGCAGGTTGAAAGTCTGCAAAATCAGATAAAAGGTTCGGCACAGGCTATTAATCAATTCCCAGAAGCCGCTAAACTTATAGAAAGCGCGATGGTACATCTTTTAGAAGCTTGCCGCCTTTACAGGCAGTACTATTTCTCAGAAAACAGCGCGGCAGAGCGAACTGCAGAGCGTCTGCTTCGTCAAAACGCCCGCAACGCTCAGGATGCGCTCACAAAAGCGTCTTCGAGTCTGCAGTGAGTATGATTATTGAAGTACCGATTAAATGTTGTGCCTGCACCGCCCTCCGATTGCACTACAGCCGTGAGGTTATCGGACGGTACAGGCGTAACATTTAATCGGGAGATGTATATATCAACAAAAACAGGTAATCTACCCTTGTATTAAACTATTTTCATATATTCTATAATATTATATTATAGAATAAACGCGTTTTTTACCGAAAGACAGACTTTGCAAGACTCAATATACAGAATCTTAGATGTAAACTTCAACCGTTTGCGGGAAGCATTGCGGGTTATTGAGGAGTTTTTTCGTTTTATATTGGAAGAAGAGAAATCCTCTGTTGATTTAAAAAAGATGCGGCATTTGCTGACCGGTATGGAGAAACTTATCGGGCATGAGCTGCTTTTAAAGAACCGCGATACCGCAGGAGATTGCTTTGCGTTTAATACGCGTCCTGAGGAGATGAACCGCCTTGAGCACAGCGATGTGTTAAACGCTAACTTTAAACGCGCTCAGGAAGCGAGCCGCGTTATTGAGGAGTATTCAAAGTTAAGCGGTATAGATAATGTGAGCCAGAGCGCCAAAGAGATACGTTTTTCACTTTACACACTTCAGAAGATAACTGCGCCGAAGTTACAGCAGTTTTCTGCAAAAGATATTTCCTGAGAAGACAGGTTAATTAAAAGATGCCAAGAAAAAAAATTGAAAAAGCTCCGTCAAAGGCTGATAGCGTAAAAGCCGGCATTCCTCAAAAAGATTCCGTAATTAAGCAGGGAATCTGGGGATTGGTTTATTTGTCAATAGGGATATTAGTACTTATATCAATATTATTTTATTCTCAAAAGCAGCTTGACAACAGCGCGGATGTTCACCTGCTTGGGCCTTATCTTGGAACAAGCCTAAGCCTCGGGCTGTTTTTTCTTTTTGGACGGATTCCTGCGTTTCTCTTTGGCGTTGCTGTGACTTACATCGGATGGACGAAACTGCGCGGTAATCCATTGCGTCTTAAACTGCTTTTGTTTTTGGCTGTTCTTTCTATTGAATTGTGCCTGCTTCTTGCTATTCGGTACATGCCCGAACTGAGCGCCGGAGCTTTGCCTGCGGCTAACCCGCAGAATATCCGTTTCAACCATGTCGGTCTCTTAATGGTGCAGGCTTTGGTGCCGCTTTTCGGCGGACGGGTTTTTGGCCCTTATTTTATTACGCTGATTTTAATGATAATAACTTTAATGATAGGTTTACGCATACGGCCTCAGACAATTGCCGCTTTTATCTCAAAATGGGCGCTTTACGTATGGGTATGGGTTGGAAAAATATTCGCGGATGTGAAGACGGGTATCGAAAGCTCTCCTGATATCATTCAACAGTCTGATGACAGCGGTATCAGTTCTGCTGTAGATGAAGAGAGCGGCGTCAGTGAAGATACATCAGCGGATAAAACCGGCAAAAAAGAATCAAGGAAGAAATCGAAAAAAGCGGAAGATGCCGCTATTGAAACTGTTCCTTCGGTACAAATACAGGAAGAATCCGGGAAAACAGCAGAGCAAACGGCGTTGCCGGAATATACCGAAGAGGAGAGCGCGGCAGTAGCCGCGGCGGTCGGTGAGCAGGCTGACGCTTTTGCCGCCGCGTCATGGCTTGACGCTCTTACCTCAGACCCGTCTTCTCCTGTTGATACTGTTTCTCATAAAGAAGATGATAAAATTCATCAGCAGGAAGATAAAAGCTCTTCTTTTGACAAAATGGAAGATGAACCAATAAAAATTCTCACTATAGAAACTGTTGACGTTGAACCGCAGATGGATGATGATAATTTTATGCCCCCTCTTGTGGTTGACGATAACGAAGAGCTTGACTATGGTGATATGTCGGAAACCGCCACCCGTGAATATGAACTTGAAGAATTGCGCGGCGGGGACGGTTTGAGCAACGATGCTGATATTGACGGTGAGGAAAAATTTGTTGTGAAAGAAGAGGTGAAGCTCTCAAAACCTTATGTCTTGCCGTCGCCCGATCTCCTTGAAGACCCGCCGCCGCTCTCCAAGATGTACGATGAAGAGGAGATTAAACAAAACTCATTGACGCTTGAGAAAACACTTGAGAGTTTTAATGTAAAGGGTAAGGTTCGTTTTGTGAGCCCCGGACCTGTTGTCACCCGTTACGAAATAGAGCTTGCTCCCGGAGTTAAAGTTAACAAGGTAACAGGGCTTCATGACGATATATCAATGGCTATGGGCGGGCTGAGAATACGCATTCAGGCTCCTATACCGGGTAAGGCGGCTGTGGGTATTGAACTGCCCAACACTAAACGGCAAAATGTTCATTTCAAGCATATATTAGTTTCGGATACCTTTAAAAAGGGTGAATTTAAACTGCCGGTTATCATAGGGTCAAATATTTCCGGCGCTCCTTATGTTACAGATATCGCGAAAACGCCCCATCTTCTTGTTGCCGGACAGACCGGTTCTGGAAAGAGCGTTTGCATGAACTCGCTTATCTGTACGCTTCTTATGACTAAAACCCCTGATGAGCTGCGGCTTATTATGGTAGACCCCAAGCAGGTGGAATTTACTTCTTATGAAAATATCCCTCACCTTTTAGCGCCTGTTGTAACAGAATCAAAAGAAGCGGTGAAGGCGCTGCAGTGGGGAGTAATAGAGATGGAGAGGCGCTATTCGCTTCTTGCAAAAGCTGGCGTGCGCAAAATAGACGATTTTAACGCGAAATTTGATTCCGGCAAACTTGCAGGCGTTGTGTCGGATGAAGACAATAAACAGTTACCCTTCATCGTAATCATTATTGACGAACTTGCGGATCTTATGATGACTGCGTCTAAAGACGTGGAGGCGCTTATCATGCGTATCACCCAGAAAGCGCGCGCTGCCGGTATGCACCTGATTGTAGCTACTCAGCGACCGTCGGTGAATGTTATCACAGGCCCTATTAAAGCGAACTTGCCGTCAAGAATAGCGTTTCGTACCGTTCAGTCTAACGACTCGCGAACGATTCTTGACCAGAACGGAGCCGAAGAACTTTTGGGTATGGGCGATATGCTGTTTTTACGTAACGGAGCGCCTGATGTTGAACGTTTTCACGGAGCGTTTATACCAGACCTTGACGTAGAAAATATTGTAGGCGCGATAAGGAGCCAGCAGGTAGAGATTGATACGATAGGCAGTTTTAATGATGTTATTGACGACGGGGAAGAGGGCGGAGATTCCGAAGGCGGCTCTTATGATGACGGCAAGCGTGATGAAAAGTTTAAGGAAGCCGCTTATCTAATCGCTTCGATTGGTCAAGGGTCTACCTCGCTTCTTCAGCGTAAATTTGAGATAGGCTTCGCCCGCGCCGGACGTCTTATGGACCAGCTTGAGAGATTTGGCGTTGTAGGTCCGGCCAAGGGAAGCAAGGCAAGAGAGGTTCTTATGCGTACTGAAGATTTAGATGATTTGTTTAACAAATAGAACTTAGAGCTTAGAACTGGTAACTTAGAATTAAATAACTAATAACTGGAAACTGAAAACTGAAAACTTCCACATTATACGCAACGCTCCTTTTGTTAACGGCCGCATTCTTTGCCGCTGCTCAGGAACCGGCAGTAATGGCTCTTGTCCGCAAAAACTACAGCGGAAAAGCAGCTATAAGCGCTCAGTTTGATTTGACCACCTATTGGAGCGTGAGGGAGCGTGAGGAGAGGAAAGGCGGCGAACTTCAGCTTGCTTCAGGAGAGAAATTCAGGGTAGTTTTGGGAAGAGAAGTTTTTGTAAGCGACGGGGATGACTACTATCATTTCAGCGAAAGAAACTCACAGCTTATCATAAGAAAATTATCAGATATTGAACTCTCTTTTCACCCGTCCAATATGCTCACTTCTTTTCTTACAGGCCGCGCTTTTGCCGAAAAAGGACGCAGCGGCGGCACGGTTGAACTTGCGTGGAGCGGCAAAGCCTCCGACGCAGGCGGCTTTACGTCGATAGTTGCGTTTGTCGAGGAAAAAAGCGGTATCATAAAGACTCTCAGGCTTACGGACCAGGATGAAAATATAAATACTTACGTATTCAAAAAAACGGTATTCGGCAGACCGCCGCAAGCGAATGCTTTCAGGTTCAGCGCGCCGAAGGGCGTTGACGTTATTGATTTGAGAGAGAGATAATGTTTCAAACCGGATGTAAACTTCATCGCGCAGTTTCCCATGCTTTCGTATTTGCGCTTCTATTGGTCTGCGCAGGCTACGGCCAGTTCCGTGAGACACGCCAGTTGACAAGTAACAATATTATATCGCTTGCCGGAAACGGCGACACTGTGTGGATTGCTACCGACCGCGGGCTTAATTATCAAACACAGCTTGACGATAAAAAAGAGTGGCGCGGATTTGAAGCGGATAACTTCGCCGGCCGTTTCTACGGACTCGGCTTTGGGGGCGGCGGTGCAGCGGCGCTTGTTCGCGGCGATCGGGATTTTACAGGCATTGGTTTTTGGCACTTCGACCACAAAAGCGGCAAGCAGCAGGTGAGCGCTTTCAATTTTGGCCAGTTTTCCTATTCCCGTGAATTAGAACAATGGCCGGCGGAACCCGTTGGAGGGGTAATTTTTTTTGACAATAAATTTTGGGCTGCGTTTAAAGACGGCGGGATGATTTGCTATGACCCTGCGTCCAATGAAGTAAAAGCT
>Ga0123356_10003484_pt1 | contig 16461 bp, 12 predicted proteins | sample TergutEmb28metaG_2_FD_92546 | JGI IMG/M metagenome (GOLD analysis project Ga0123356, IMG submission 92546) | Embiratermes neotenicus P3 segment gut microbial communities from Petit-Saut dam, French Guiana - Emb289 P3 | ecosystem: Host-associated > Arthropoda: Insects > Digestive system > Gut ...
CGATTTCACATTTGCCGTCACCCGAACCGCCGCAGGGCCCGTTGAAGTGGCTTTTTGAGCATCTTGCAACAGGGCAGACTCCGCCTGTTTTTTCGAGAACGCAGCTCCCGCAGCCCTGACACATTTCCGTCCAGTAGCCAAGGTCTCTGTTTACACCGATGAATAGTGTATTAAGCCCCGGTAAAACTACCTTGTCGGGGAATTTTTCAGCCATAAATTGAACACCTGCACCGCAAGCCATAGATAAAATGCAATCGGCATCTTTGAGTTCATTTTCACATTCATCCAAAAACTCCGTATCACATTGCCGAAACGGTGTTGTGGTTGTCACGGTCATATCCCGGTTATTTTCTTTTGCGGAGAGCTTTAGAAGATTTGTAAGCTGCATTGCTTCTTTTTCACCGCCCGACATGCAGACGGTAACACAGCCCCCGCAGCCTGCAACGACAACATTCTTAAACGGTTCAACAGAGCGGATGATTTCGTCTATTTTCTTTTGCTCGGCAACTATCATAGGTAGTACTCCTTAGTTTGAGATAAGTGGTGAGTGAAGTCTATAAGTGCATCAGTCATAATGAGCTTGCTTCGGCAAATGCCATAATTTCATAGTGCATTTTATACGTAGCTATCGATGCTTTTATGATACCGGCTTTTTTTGTTTTTATGCCCGAAGCATCCAGTAAACGTTGTAAATGCTCTGTTTGAACGCATGCTCGCTTGCTTCCGTTAAAATGACGGCAGGAATCATCATGGCAAACCACGGATAATACTTTATCATATTCCAATAGCCCGCTTGAAAGATATTTTACATCAATTGAACCGCCGCAAGGCACGGGAATCACATCAAGAACACAAACATCATCAAGCTTATTTTGTTCTTTCATATTCCACCCTCCGGAATTTTCGCAGTAAATCATAAGGGTTTTGCGGGAATCAGAAGGGGACATTGGAGCACAGGGGGACGGTTCTCTTGTGTTCTTCGGTATAAAGCCTGATAGTTCAGATGATAATGGTGAGAACACAAGAGAACCGTCCCCCTGTGCTCCAGAAGAAGTGAAACACTGTACCTGTCCCCCTGCTTCGCCAAGCGTAATAGCATTGGCGGGGCATATGCCAAGGCAAATGCCGCAGCCTTCGCAGGCGTTTGACAGGCATTGCATTTGGTTTTCCTTCAAATCGGGTTCAAGAGCTGCATGGGTGCAGGAACGGTAGCAGTTGTAGCAGAAAATGCATTTATTTCCGTCAACTGTGGCAGTATTAATAATAGCGTTAGTATTTTCATCATCCATATACAGCTGCATATTTACTAAAATAGTATCCAAACCCTCGGTTAGCCGTTCTGCCGCAAGGTCACGTGTCAGGTGGTAAACCCCGCGGCGGCTTGTAAGCACAGGAGCGAGAAAATACCTGTCCTCTGTGAGAAAACCCTGTTTATTCGTATTCAAGTTTAACTTAGCTGCAATATTAAGAAAACGTTCGCTGACATCCATGCTGTTATCTATAAATATGTTTTTAGTTTGTATGGAAAGTTTTGGCTCATCATCCGGAAACAAACCGTTCATTTTTAATGTATATTCATCATCATCAGGACAAAAATCTATTTGCAAATCACTATATTTATAGAAAACTACCCCTGATTTGCGCGCTTCTTTATAAAGGTCTTCAACACCTTGCCCTGCAGTCCGGATATATTTTGCAAGATAGTATACTTTCTTCTTTTTTCTTGCAAGTTGCACTGCGTTTTCCAGTGCGTATATTGATGCCGCCGGAGGTGACTCGTGGTTATAGTCGAGAAGAAATACAACGGGTCCTTTACCTGAACTATCCCCTTGCTTGATTTCATAAACGGCAGACGGATGCTCGGTTATTAGTACAAAATCAGCTTTAAGCTCAGAATCATTGGTGTTTACAGTGAAATTCCCGATTTCCCCGCTAAAAGTGCGTATTGAAAACACATCGGTAATACAAGCAACTGAAAAACCCTTTTGTGAAAAATACTCACAGACGTAGTTATTACAATTGTTTTCACCGATTAATAAAATATTTACTGCTTGTTTATTTGACATAAAACCTTACCCGCAACCGTAACAGCATCTGCGTAAGCTTCCTCGATTTTCATAGGAGCTCTTGCACATCCTGCAACATATATGCCCGAATCATCACCAACAGCTTGCAAAAAGCCGTTTTTATCCATGTCAAGCTTAAAAATCCCGGCAATCCGGCTGTTCTCACTGCCGGCACAAATACCATCAGCCAGAACGGCTAAATCAAACTCTTTTCTTAAAATACCCTCTGCCTGATTATCATATTCAATAATAACAGGTGAACCGCCCGTCACTTTTAAAGGTCTGCAATTGATGAACTTAATGCCAAGCTCCCGAAGCTCCTTATAATAATCGCCACCTTTGACATTTTGCAGCTCCATATAGAAAAAAACTATTTCACACTCCGGATAATAGCTGTGTATTACCCTTGCAGAACGTGTTGAGTACGCACAGCAGACCTTTGAACAATAATTGCCGCTTTCATTTTGATCGCGGGAACCGACACATTGAATAAATGCAATGCTTTTTGGCGGATTTTCAAATATTTTATCGGGAGTGCGATTAAGCATGAGATTTTCTATTTGATTTCCTGTTATAAGACCTTCGGTGCAGTCGATGTGTAAATGTGCAAAGAGACTGTGCAGAAGAGGTTCAAACCCTGTGCAAACAATTATTGCATCGAAATTATTAAAGTCAAACTTTTTATAGTTGAGAGCATCCGAACCTTCATCAAGTTTAATTGAAAACTTGCCTGATTTCTTTGAAACATCTGAAACCGTGGAATTGAATGCAGTGTGGATATTTTTTTGTTCATATACATTGCTCCACAATCTTGTTGTCAGGCAAAGTCCGCAGTTTTGGCACTCCTCTTCTGCTTTGCATCCGTAGGAAAGGACTTTACCCCCGAATGTATCGGCTTTTTCCACAATTGTGACTTCCACCCCATGCTCTGCAAGTGTATATGCTGCAACATATCCGGTCACCCCTGCACCAACAACAAGCACCCGTGCCATATACACCACCCTTTCGAAATCTCTTCGCCAATTATATATAATCCCATCAACACTATCAAGCTTAACATTTTGCTGTTGCAGAAGAAAGTTCACCGTATAACACGAAGAACAAAAATTAAGCAAATATTGCAATAAAATTTAAGAAGTAAAACAATGCTTTAGGAATTCTAAAGCATTCATACTTTATTTATACAATATTAATACGTAATTCATACAATTTTTTTATCATAATATCAATGACACATGTGGCAAAAGAGTACATAGCAACAGACAAAATTTAAGAAAGGAGTTTCTTTTATGATAGATTTTTTGAAGAGAAACGCAAAGTTTGTAGCAGTTATTACAGTCGCCTTCGCAGTTATTGCAGGGCTATCGGCAGCATTAATTATTACCAATACCGGTCACGGACACAGAGGCGGTAACAGGGACCAAAGACCTGACCGGATTATGCATATAGAAGATTCGGAAATTAAGAATCCCGAGCATTCCGAACACTCTGATGGTTCTGAAGTTCAAAATGCTTATGCTTCAATCGACCGTGACCGGAGAGGTGACGAGAGTCAAAGAAGAAACAGATTGGAAGTATCGGACAGAGCCGATAGAGATGGTAAAATGAGCAGGGCTGACAGAGCGGGTAGAGCAAATAAAGCAGAGCGGCTGCCGCTAACCGATGAGCAGATTGCGGAAAAAACCGAAAAACTGCTCGACAAGCTGGAGCAAAAACTCGCAGACGGCAAAATCACACAAGAAGAATATGACGAAAAACTCATAAAAATAGAAAACGGCGAGTTTAATCAATTCGAACGCAGCGGAAAAAGCAAGAAAAAGTAAAACTTCGTCATCGCGAGGAGCAAAGCGACGTGGCGATCCGGAATAGAGCACAAGGAGACGGTTCTCTTGTGCTCTAATGTATTCAAAACAAAGGCTGTTGCTCATTTTGCAACAGCCTTATCTCGTGTTTACGCCTGTCTCGTGTTTATGGATGCGAAGGTTTCCCGGTTTTAATTAATAGTTGGTTACACGCAGTTCGAAGTATGCTTTCGGGTGTTTGCAGACGGGACATTTTTCGGGTGCGCTTTCATTGTCGTGGATGTGTCCGCAGTTTCTGCATATCCAGAATGATTTTTCGTTTTTGGCAAAGACAGTACCGTCATTAATATTTTTCAATAGTGCCAGATAACGTTCTTCGTGTTCTTTTTCAATAGCTCCTACCGATGAAAACAAATATGCGATATCCTTAAATCCTTCTTCGCTTGCTTCTGCTGCCATACGCTTGTACATTTCTGTCCATTCACCGTTTTCGCCTGCAGCAGCAGCTACAAGGTTCTCGGCGGTCGACGGGATTTCTCCGCCGCAGAGCAGCTTAAACCATATTTCTGCATGTTCTTTTTCATTGGCTGCAGTTTCTTCAAAGATAGCAGCTATTTGCTCATACCCCTCTTTTCTTGCCTTTGACGAAAAGTATGTATACTTGTTTCGTGCCTGACTCTCTCCTGCGAAAGCTTCCATTAAATTCTTCTCGGTTTTTGTTCCTTTTAACATTTTCTTTTCTCCATATCAGTAATGAGTATCAATTGATATTATTTACTATAATATGAAAAACGCAACCTGTCAATAGTAAATGTTCGTTTTTAGCGTGTGATAATTTCAAGGCACATGCGGCCGTTGTGGTAGGGGCATTTCCATTCTTCTACGATTGGCTTCATTTTATCTGTGTGGCTTCCGTCGGGCATTACTTCGCTCAGCCACTCGGAGCCGGGGCGTTTGTCCACGAGTTTATCTTCGATAAATGCCAGAATATCCTCTGCCGCAGACATATACTCTGATTGCTCGGGATGTTTCTCCGCTATATTCAAAAACCCGACTACTGCCTCCGCCTGAACCCACCAGACACGGGATTCGTCTTCGACACCCCTTACACATTCGTTTCGAAGGGAGCTTTCACGGAAAGCGTGTTTATAAACATTTGCCGCCATTTCCGAGCATATATTTTCTATCTGCGTCGTTAATGCAGGGTTATCAAGCATTTTACAACCCCACTCAATAAGCCATGAGGACTCGATATCATGTCCGTATGAGGTTAAATCAATTATACTGTTCCAGTTTGTGTCAAAAAAGACCTCCTGCCTTTGACGCTCCGGATTATATATTTTATTGATAAACGTATCTAAAATATGCAGCATTTTTTCTTTTACCTCGGGATTTTTTGTTGCACGGTAAAGCCCGCTGTATGCTTCAAAGACATGTAAAAGTGTATTCATCGTCCTGTCGGCAACAACATCATTTTCCGATAACTTATCGTTAGAAACAGGCGAAAAAGTACGGTCATATGCTTCCCCGTACCCGTTTGCTTCGGTGCATTTTTCTTCAAGCATATTAAACAGCCTGAGTGCCAAATCAAGAGCCTCCTTGTCTCCGCTCGCTTCATAATATGCCGCAAGAGCGTACACAGCAAAAGCCTGATTGTATGTATGCTTGGTAGTGTCTGCAGGTTTGCCGTCATATGTAACCGACCAGAATATACCGTCATGCTGTTTATCGAGACAATAATCTACCAAAAAGAGATACGCATGACGTGCTTGCTTGAGCAAATCATCTCTTTGTAAAACACGTGAAGCCTCCGAAAAAAACCAAAGAATGCGACTGTTTAAAATACACCCTTTATCCGCCTTGTTATCAAGGTTCAAATCAATATCCATCAACCCGTAAAACCCGCCATACTCCTCATCACGAAGCCCGCTCCAAAACGGAATAATATTCTCCTCCAGCATTCCAAGTGCAGTATTTTTCATGTTCGTATTCATTATTAACCCTCCTGCGTTAGTACTTCAGTTATAAAAGAATAGCATACTACACATTAATATTTCAACAAAAGATAAATGCACAGAGGGGACGGTTCTCTTGTGTCCTATGGCGGTTAACCAACCATAGAACACAAAGCTTCTTCATTACAAAGACCTCCAAAATAAAATATTTGCCTCTTTTTTAGGGGTTGTGGTTCCCCCGCCTCATTGCTTACGCGCAACGTGGTTAAGCGGCCTCTTTTATTTTGGAGTTGTGGTTCTCCGCCGCCTTTATCTGAAGGCGTTTTTCAGCCACATTTTATAGGGTTATGGTTCCCTGTTGATATATTTTCAACTGTATCAATATAAGCAAAAACCAAAAAAAAAGAGCAATAATTTTGGCACAAAAAACAACTTTCTGGCACAAACGGGAAACGAGCCGTCCCCTGTCTTTTATATAAATATGCCGAAACTGTTGATTTATGGTTTAATCTACTATATAATGTGTATCGCATAATGTAATTTTACAATATTATGCGGTATATACTGCGGTACATATTGCGGTGCAGTGTGCAGATATGGGAGATTTTATGAAGCAAAAACCGGTAAATGGCAACGGGGATTACGGCAATGACAGTATCAGTGCGTTAAAGGGGGCGGAAAGGGTCCGCAAGCGCCCCGGGGTTATCTTCGGTTCTGACGGAATCGAAGGGTGTCAGCATGCTGTTTTTGAAATACTTTCAAATGCCATAGACGAAGCAAGGGAAGGTCACGGCAAGCTTATAACCGTCACACGTTTTGAGGACAATACCATCGAGGTTGAAGACTTCGGGCGGGGTTGTCCCGTTGACTGGAACCCGACAGAGAATATGTTCAACTGGGAGCTTGTTTTCTGTGAACTGTATGCAGGAGCAAAATACCGCAACAACGAAGGTTTCAACTATGAATATTCACTCGGGCTAAACGGCCTTGGCTCATGTGCAACACAATATTCATCGGAATGGATGGAAGTTACAATCTACCGTGACGGGAAAAGATACTATCTTCACTTCAAAAAAGGCGAAATCCACGGCGAGCTTGAACAGGAGGAGTTTCCGGGTAAACGCACGGGAACTGTAATTAAATGGAAACCCGACCTTGATGTATTTACAGACATAGCGGTTCCCGCAGAGTATTTCACCGATATAATGAAACGTCAGGCGGTTGTGAATGCGGGTATAACATTCAGGTTCAAAAATCAGGTCGGAGGCAGATTTGAAACCACCGATTTTTATTACGAAAACGGGATTCTGGACTATATAAACGAAATAGCGGGTGAGGACAGCCTTACTCAGCCTGTATACATCGAAACCGAAAAACGCGGGCGTGACCGTGAAGACATGCCCGATTACAAGGTTAAACTTACGGCTGCATTTTGTTTCTCAAGCAGGGTCAGCAAAACGGAGTATTACCATAACTCATCATGGCTTGAACACGGAGGCTCACCCGAAAAGGCTGCACGCAGTGCGTTTGTTGCAGAAATCGACGCATACCTGCGTAAAACAAACAAATACAAAGGCAACGAAAATAAAATCACATTTACCGACATACAAGACTGCCTTGTGCTTGTAACAAACTGTTTTTCAACGGAAACATCATTTGAAAACCAGACAAAAAAAGCAATAACAAACAAATTTATCCAGGAAGCAATGACCGAGTTTTTCCGAAGCCAGCTCGAGGTTTATTTCATCGAAAATAAAAACGATGCGGAAAAGGTAGCGGAACAGGTTCTTATAAACAAGCGGAGCCGTGAAACAGCCGAAAAAACCAGACTCAATATAAAGAAAAAATTATCGGGCGGCCTGGATATCGGGAACCGTGTACAAAAATTCGTAGACTGCCGCACCAAGGATGTTGAGAAACGTGAAATTTACATCGTAGAGGGCGACAGTGCGCTCGGAGCATGTAAACTCAGCCGTGATGCAGAGTTTCAGGGTGTAATACCGGTACGGGGCAAAATACTGAACTGCCTTAAAGCCGATACAAGCAAGATTTTCGCAAGCGAAATAATAACCGATATCATCAAAGTCCTCGGCTGCGGTGTTGAGATGCAATGCAAGCATTCCAAGGATTTAACCGCCTTCGACCTCGACGGGCTGCGCTGGAACCGTGTTATAATCTGCACGGATGCCGATGTTGACGGCTTCCATATTCGCACAATGATTTTAACAATGCTCTACAGACTTGTTCCGACATTGATCGAAGAGGGTTATGTCTATATTGCCGAGTCACCTTTATACGAAATAGAATGTAAGGGCAAAACATATTTCGCCTACTCGGAAAAAGAGAAAAATGAGATAATCTCAGGCCTTGACGGAGCGAAGCACACAATAAACCGCTCAAAAGGCCTCGGTGAAAACGACCCGGAAATGATGTGGCTCACAACAATGAACCCCGAAACAAGAAGACTCATAAAAGTTATGCCTCAAGGCGCCGAAGCAACAGCCGAAGCCTTCGAGCTCTACCTCGGCAACAACCTCGCAGGAAGAAAAGAACATATCTCCGAAAACGGCCACAAATACGTAGATTTTGCGGATGTATCATAATGTGGTTTAAATTGGAAAGTACGGATTGGAGGCAGTATATTTATTTCTGACAAGCGTAGGCATGGATGCCGGAGCGCGTGAGTATAAACACGGATGTTTCTCCGAGCGAAAAAGAAATAAATATACTGACTCCAATCCGTACGAAGATAATCTTATTATATAGAGGATTCAATGCCTAAAAAGAAGCAGGAACCGGTTAAAAAGACCAATATAAATCCGAATGTTAAAGGGCTGCGGGCTGATGTGCTGCTGCAGCCTATTACCGATACGCTTGAATCGAACTTCATGCCGTATGCGATGAGTGTTATTATGTCCCGTGCGATTCCCGAAATCGACGGGTTTAAACCCTCGCACAGGAAGCTGCTTTATACGATGTATAAAATGGGTCTTATGACGGGAGCACGTACAAAATCCGCAAATATTGTAGGACAGACGATGCGCCTTAACCCTCACGGGGATTTGGCGATTTACGATACACTTGTCCGTCTTTCAAAAGGAAACGGAGCATTGCTCGCACCTTTTATCGATTCAAAAGGAAACTTCGGCAAAGTATACTCACGAGACATGGCTCATGCTGCAGCCCGTTATACGGAAGCAAAGCTTGCGGCAATCTGCGGTGAAATTTTCAGGGATATTGACAAGGATACGGTTGATTTTACCGACAACTACGACAGCACAATGCAGGAGCCGACTCTGCTTCCGACAACATTTCCGAATGTGCTTGTAAGTGCAAACACCGGAATTGCCGTTGGAATGGCGAGTAATATCTGCGGGTTTAACCTTGACGAGGTATGCCGCACTGCTATTGAATATATTGCCGACAAGGACTGTGACCTTTCACAGACACTAAAAGCCCCCGACTTTCCGACGGGCGGGGAGCTTATATACAATGCCGCAGAGCTTGAAGCAATATACGAAACAGGAAAAGGAAGCATAAAAGTACGTTCAAAGTGGCATTATGTCAAAGACGGAAATCTTATTGAAATAACCGAAATTCCTTATTCAACAACAGCCGAGGCGATTATCGACAAGGTGGCAGAGCTTGTAAAATCAAACAAACTCAAAGAAATTTCGGACATGCGGGACGAAACCGACCTTTCGGGATTAAAGCTCACAATTGAGCTAAAGCGAGGCGTCGAGCCCGATAAATTAATGGCAAGACTCTTTAAGCAGACTCCGCTCATGGACAGTTTTTCGTGCAATTTCAACATTCTGATTGCAGGTGTTCCCCGTGTAATGGGTATCCGCGAAATTCTCGAGGAATGGACGGCATGGCGGGCAAGCTGTGTGAAGCGCAGAGTTTTTTGCGAAATGCAAAAAAAGATGGAAAAACTGCATCTCTTAAAAGGATTGCATAAGATTCTTCTCGACATTGACAAAGCAATTTCAATCATCCGTGCGACGGAAGAGGAAGCTGAGGTTGTGCCGAATCTGATGATTGGCTTCGGAATCGATGAAAAGCAAGCGGAGTATGTTGCCGAAATCAGGCTGAGAAATATAAACAGAGAATATATTCTTAAACGTACGGATGAAACAGGTCAGCTTGAAAAGGAAATTGCCGACCTTGAAGACACACTTAAATCCAACCGCCGGATCAACTCAATAATCACCCGTGAGCTGAAGGATGTAATCAGTAAATACGGGCAAGAGCGCAAAACTCAGATTGTTTACGAGGATGAAATCGAAACCTTTGATACAGAAGAGCATATTGAGGATTATGCAGTAAATATATTCATGTCGCGTGAAGGGTATTTCAAGAAAATAACGCCGCTGTCACTGCGGATGGGCGGCGAGCAAAAATACAAGGATTCAGACGGTGAGTTTATTGCATTTGAATCGCAAAACAAAAATGAACTTCTGATTTTCACGGATAAACAGCAGGTATATAAAGCCCGAATCCGTGATTTCGACGATACCAAGGCATCAAACCTCGGCACATATTTACCGACCGCACTTGAAATGGACGAAGGCGAAAATGTCATTTATTTGCTTGACCCCGATGACTATTCCGGCCATATATTATTCTTCTTTGAAAACGGAAAGGCCGCACGTGTGGAGCTTTCGGGATATGCAACAAAACTGAACCGAAAGAAGCTCACAGGCGCATACTCGGATAAAAGCCCGGTCTGCACTTTGTTGCCGCTGTTTGAAGATAAAGAGCTTGCGGTGTTTTCAAGCGACGGGCGTGTCTGTGTGTTCAGCTCCTCGCTTATGGCGCCGAAAACAACAAGAAATACGCAAGGTGTACAGGTTATCTCGCTTAAAAAGAACAGAATAATGGAGCGTGCGGATTTCCTTGAAAAAACATTCATAAAAGAACCGTCACGGTACAGAGTCAGAGGGATTCCCGGAGCGGGAGCGCTTATTAAACCCGAGGACAAAGGCGAGCAGCAGCTTGTGATGATAATGGATGACGGGATAATTGAAAATGAAGAACAGTCTGATGACCGGTAAAATGATGACCGGTAAAGTAATGGCCGGTAAAAAAAGGCGTAAAAAAATATTAACTGTTTTTGTTGTAATAATCATTTGTATTATTGCTTTATCAGGCTGTGAGAGAATTATTGAAGGATATATGGAATCAATTTCGGAGCACCGCATAACAACCCCTGTGAGACCTCCAACCGGGCAGATTTCCGTAACGGATTACAACGAGTTTACGGCTGCAATTCTCAGGCTAATAATGGAGCATGAAACAAGCAGTCTTATATTATTTTATCACGACGGGGACGATGTTCAGGCAGAAATTGACAGGGCACGTAACGAAATTCTCAACGAGCATCCGATAGGAGCTTTTGCCGTTGCAGATTTGATTTTAAACCCTACCAGAATTGTTACGCATTATGAAATAGATTTGGAAATTGAATATAAAAGAACAAAAGAACAGCTGGATTCAATTGTAACTGCTTCATCCGCGCAGTTTATGCAGTCACGGCTTCTCGATGTAATGAGCGTTAACGGGGAAGAGGTAATATTCCGTTCGGCTTTGCAGATTACAGAGGAGGAAATTACAGAGCTTGTCAGAGATACGTACTACCAAAACCCGCGCAAAATTGTGATGCTTCCGATTGTAACGGTTGAAATATTTCCCGAGCAGGGTGTTGAAAAAATATATCTCGTTCAATTCGGATATACGGAAAGCCTGAGCATGCTGCGGCATATAGGCGAGCTTCTTGAACTGTATGTTTCGGAAAACTCCGGGCTGCTCACGGGTGATACTTATTCGGAGGTTATTCTTTCTCTTACGGTCAGTCTGATGGATTCAACAACCTTTAACGAGGGTGCTGCAAGAACCATTCATTCTCATGGCACGCAGAACTTTGCGGCGACTGCGTACGGAGCGCTCATCAGGGGTAATGCGGTCGGTGAAGGATTTGCGATGGCATTTAAAGCGCTTGCCGATGAATTAGGCTTTGACTGTTACGTCGTATTAGGATATTATGACGGCATGGTACATGCTTGGAACATTGTTTCATTGTACGGTGATTATTATCATATTGATGTTGCAATGTGCGATTTACGGGGAATTGAGTTTGCGTTTTTGAAAACCGACGAGGATTTCGAAGAAATGTATTCATGGGACAGAGAAAATACGGTCAAATGCAAGGGTGAACTGACGCTGGATGATATTCCGAACCGTGACGCTATACTGAATCCGCACAACCCCGATAATAACGGTGATTCAAACGAGGAGGATTAATCAAATGCTGGGTGAAAAAGAATTTTTCAGGAAAAGGGTTTTTGGCGGTTTTAACCGTGATGATGTTGTAAGATACATTGCAAAAATTGCAGATGAACGAAATGAAGCTTTGGCTGCAAGGGATAAGGCTCAAAAAGAAGCAAAAGCATTTGCCGAAGAGCTTGCAAAACTGCGCGAGGAACTGAGAGGCACCGAAAATGATGAGCCTGCTGCAACGGAAGCGGATACAGAGCCGGTAGCAATAGAAGAACCTGCCGTTGAAGAAGAGGACCCGGTTGTTGAGGAAGAAAGCCCGGATAACGAAGCAAAACCATGTGATACAGATGAACCGGTTACCGAGGAAGAAAGCGAACCTGTTAACGAGGAAGAATCTGATATTGGGAATGTTGAAGATGCTTCGACTGCTGTAGAAAATATTCCCTCATCTGTGCAGTATTTTTCATCTTCTATGGAAGAAACCTCGGCTGCCATTAACGAAGAACCTGCCGCTGAAGAAGCGCCTCCCGCTGAATCGGAAGCACCTCCTCCTGAACAGGAAAATAAAAAAATAATTACCAGAATAAAAATAAAAAGACGCATATAAAAGGAGACAGAACAATGAATTTCAGTTTTACAGACAAAAAAGCCCAGGTTACGGATGAATTAAGAGAGTATGCAGAGAGAAAAATAGGCAAGCTTGACCGCTTCTTTAAGACAGAGTCTGAGGCGTTTATTACCTTCGCTGCCGAGCGCGGCAGGTATATTGCGGAAGTAACCATTAAAAATGACGGCATCTATTACCGTGTTGCAGACACAACAAATGATATGTTTGCATCGATAGACTCTGCAGTTGCAGCGATAGAACGCCAAATACGGAAAAATAAAACACGTCTCGGAAAGCGTATCCGTGCCGGTTCTCTTGAGAGAGAAAAAGAACCTGTTATTATAGCCGATGACAGTGATGAAGATGAACATCGTGAATTTAAAATCGTCAGAACAAAAATGTTCCCCGTAAAACCAATGGCACCCGAGGAAGCAGTACTTCAAATGAACTTACTCGAACATGAATTCTTCGTATTCAAAAACCAAAACAAAGACGACGTATTTTCAATTGTCTACAAGCGCAAACAAGGTGATTACGGGTTGATAGAAACCACGTAAATCACCATTGCGCCTAAGAAAACAAGGCGACTACGGTCTTATAGAAACAACATAAAATAAAAAAGTTTTATTTTGAAAGGAAACTTTTGGTATGAATTGTAAAAATTGCGGCGGAGAGCTTAGAAGCGATGCGTCATTTTGCACTAATTGCGGTACAAAAATAGAGACCGTACAGGAGGCAGAACAAACTGCGCCTCCGGTGCCGGAAAATACACCGGAACCGGAAAATACACCGGCGGAGGAGCAGGCAGCAGATACACAGGATTCATTACCACAGGAATCGCAACCGGAAGCGGTACAGGAAACACCACCTGCACAGTCTGATATGCAAGCAGATACTCCGGCCGATCAACCGCAAAGTGAACCTGTGCAACCGCAAAGCGTACCGCCTGCACAGCCGCAAAATCAATTCGGTGAGCCGCAAGGGCAATTTCAGCCTGTCCCGGTCCCGGGGCAATTTGGTCAGCCGCAGGGACAGTTTAGTCAGCCGCAAGGACAATTCGGTCAACCGCAGGGACAGTTCGGACAGCCGCAAGGGCAATTCGGTCAACCACAGGGACAGTTTGGTCAACCACAGGGACAATTCGGACAACCGCAAGGGCAGTTCGGTCAGCCGCAGCAGAATTCCGGAAAAAAGAAAAGTAAAACGGGCTTGATCGTAGGGCTTTCAATAGGGGGTTTTGTACTTCTTATTATTACATTCGTTATCGGAATATTGATAGGAATAGGTTTCGGAACGGAAATAGCAAGAGAGTCCGACAGGCATTCCTATCCTGTTCCTCCTGAATCACCCGATATTACAATATCACCTCCTACGACAGACGCACCACCACCTGCAAACTCATCGGTTGATAGTGCACTGATTGCAACGTGGAAGCTCGATAGTGGGGATTATATATGGTTTTTCGGGATATCCGATGAAATAAAATTTATCGATAACGGAGACGGAACAGTAAATATATATGCAAATATATCTGATGAATGGGGAACCGGAACAATTACTGCACCGGGTAAACTCAATGTCGAATCTGATTGGGGCATATACGAATTTACATACAGAGTAAGCGGAAATCAGCTTACACTCATTGATGTCGACGGGGATACGGCATATTATTCAAAGTAGGATAATCTTAAAATAACTATATTGCGTTTCACGATGAAAGGATATAAGAGCAAAAATGTTACATAAAAAAACTCTGCCGCGTTTATATGTTAGTTTATTCCTGTTAATACTATGTGCTTTGCTTCTTAGCGGATGTACGAGCTGTGACAGGCATACAGATGATTATTACGATGATATGGATGACAGCATAGTATCGCAGGCGGAGCTATTCGACCATTTGATGGATGAACTTTTTGCCGATTGGGTATCCGGCGATTCGCTTTCAATGAACTATTATCTTTCAAACCCTGAAAGCAGAGGGATTAAAAGACCCGAACCCACCTTCGGGGAAACCGCAACACCGGAAAATATTCAGGAAGCCATAGAGGAAACCAGGGAGCTTTCGGAGCGTCTTGACGGCTTTTCCTATGATGAGCTCCGGAAAGACCAGCAGATAGTCTATGACCTGCTCAGGCGCAGCGTTGAACTTTCGGAAATAATGGAGAGGGAAGACGACTTTAATTATTACACAGGGTATATACGCCCGCTGATAGGGTTTCAGGTGCAGCTTCCTGTACTTCTTGCGGAGTTCAGTTTTTATACGAAGGATGATATTACAAGATACCTTGATTTGCTCGAGGATACAAAACGGTATTTTGACGATGTGATTGAATTTGAAAGAGAACGTTCAAAACGAGGATTTTTCTTAAGTGATGCAAATGTTGACAGCGTTTGCGAGCAGATTGAAAGCTTTGTTGAAAATCGTGAAGACAACTTGCTGATAACCGTATTTAATGACAGAATCGATTCTTATGACGGGTTAACCGAACAGGAACGAAGTGATTATAAAGAAAGAAACGAGGACCTTGTACTGAATAATGTACTGGTTGCTTATGATGCAGTGCTTGAGGCTATGCAGGAGCTTAAAGGTGTCGGCGCATTTGATGGAGGGCTCGCCGGTTTACCGGGTGGAAAAGACTACGCATATGCACGCTTGCGCTGGAGGGTCGGAACGGATAAAACACCCGAAGAGCTTGATGCCTTATATGATGAATGGCTGGAAAATTCATTGACATTAATATTAGAATCTTTTTACGGAAACACGGATTTATTTACAAAATCCATGGAAGGCACACTGGGGCAAATGCATGACGGTTCACCGAAAGCTTATATTTCAGAGCTTCAAAAGCATATAGCAGAGAATTTCCCGCCTATTCAAAGCACCGGTCTGGTTGTGCTTGAAGTACACGAAAGCCTGCAGGAGCACATGAGTCCGGCGTTTTATCTTGCACCCGCAATAGACAGGTTTAATGAAAATGTGGTTTATATTAATCCTGCTTCAATAAATGACAATCTGTTCATGTTTACAGTACTTGCTCATGAAAGTTACCCCGGGCATATGTATCAAACAGTCTATTTTCTTCAGCAGTCACCGCACCCGATCCGGGTATCCTTATCAAACTCCGGATATTCTGAAGGCTGGGCGACCTATGCAGAGATGAACAGTTACTTTTTCGCATTAGATGACTTTGAAGAAGCCTCACTTATGTGGGAGATGCGCTTTTATGATATGCTATTACAGGGTTATATCGACCTCGGGGTGAATATACTCGGCTGGAGCTTTGATGACGTCATCGGACTGCTTGAGGGGTTCAATGTTACTAATGTTGAGGTTGCACAGAACATTTACAACATGGTAACGGGCATTCCTCTTAACTCAGTAATGTACTCATTGGGATTTATTGAGTTGATTGAGCTTATTAATTATACGCAGGAGCTTCAGGGGGATGATTTTGATTTAAAGGAATTCCATAAATTCTTTCTTGAGTTCGGCTGGGCACCATTTTCCATGATTAGACAGCATATAACAGAGCAGGTAAACCAAAGCCCGACAAACTCCCTCGCACCTGCAGCATAAAACTTTGTCATCGCAAGGAGCAAAGCAACGTGGCAATCCGGAAAATAAAAGTGGGGCTGTAGCAAAACATAAGAGATGCTGCGCCCCTTTTTTCTCGCCCTGCATAGCCTCGCAAGCGAGGCATTGGCACCCCGATGCCCACCCAAACGACCTGCGGTCGAAAAGTACGAACAAG
>Ga0123356_10003485_pt1 | contig 16459 bp, 12 predicted proteins | sample TergutEmb28metaG_2_FD_92546 | JGI IMG/M metagenome (GOLD analysis project Ga0123356, IMG submission 92546) | Embiratermes neotenicus P3 segment gut microbial communities from Petit-Saut dam, French Guiana - Emb289 P3 | ecosystem: Host-associated > Arthropoda: Insects > Digestive system > Gut ...
CCGCTTTTGCAAAATTAAATAAGAAACCGCGCAATAAATTGCGAGGACGACGACCCACGCCGCCGCGACGATAAACGCTTGCGCTAATCCGGCGGCAAAACCAACAAAAACGCCGGCCGCGATAATCCCCGCAATATTAAAAACAATCGCCAACAGCTTGTCCCACAGAAAGGTTTTAAGATTCATGCCTCACTCCCCCAACAAGTATCCGGCTCCGCGCACGGTTTTAATGATATCGCCTAGCCCTATCTCTTTTAATTTCTCTCTTAAGCGGTTGATATTCACATACAGCGTGTTTTCGTCGATATAGGCCTCGTTGTCCCAAAGCCTTTCGACGATTTCTTTTTGCGAAGCCACGCCGCCGCTTTCCGCCAATATTTTTAATATAGCGAATTCGGTTTTTGAAAGGGACGTTTTGGCCTCGCCGTTTTTGGCTTCCAGCCGCGCGGTATCCAATTCCAGCCGCCCGCATTGAATGGTTACTTCAATCCGTGTTTTCAACAGCCTTGCGACGCGCGCCAAAAGCACGGCGGGGTTAAAGGGTTTTCGGATAAAGTCGTCCGCGCCGACGGCAAAGCCCATCAGTTCGTTTTCCGGCTTGTCCATGGACGTTAAAAACACCACGGGGCATTTTTTCGTTTCGCGAATGCGCGAGCAAATTTCATAACCGCTGATTCCGGGCAAGCCGATGTCCAACACCGCCAAATCGAAGTCTGAAGCGATATTCTCCCAAATCCGGCCGTCTAAAACGGCATATCCGTTTTTAACCAGCAGCTTTTTGAGCTCCAGGAATATGGTTTCGTCGTCCTCGACGATGAGGATTTTATGCATTTTTTCCATCCTTCCCCGCGCTTTTGACCGACTTGTTTTTCCCCAAGAGCACCGTCCGGCTCTCGGTGCCCGAAAATAATTTTACAATGTTTTTGCGGTGTGTAAACACAGTTAAGGAAAATAAGAGGAAAATGAGGATAAGGCTTGCGACGACGGGAGCGGTGTTTAGAACATAAATCGATTTTAGCGACTGCGAAACAAAAAAGCCCTCGACGCCCAAGGGCAAGGATATGATGATAAACGAGCCGAGTGAGCCCATTTTGGTAAAAACGATGAACGTGATGCCGGCAACCAGCATAATCGGCGCAAGGATTGGCTGGGCGACCGCGCACACGCCGATGGCGCTCGCGATGCCCTTGCCGCCCTTGAATTTGTAGAAAACCGGAAAAACGTGCCCCACAATTACGGAAAGCCCCGCGACGTAAAGCCCGAGACGGTTTGCTCCCCATTGGCCGACCAAAAAAATCCCATATTCTATGCCAAACGACGGCGGCATCTCGTTAATGGCGCTCATTGTGAGGGGTTGCACGGGAGGATCGGGCGCGAACCCGATTCCGCCAATTAAAAACCAGCCTAAAATGCACGGAACCGCGCCTTTTAAGATGTCTAAAAACAGCGTCAGCACACCCAAAGGGATGCCAAAATTCCGCAGCATGTTCATCGTGCCGGGATTGCCGCTGCCCAAAGAACGGATGTCCTTACGCTTGAGCTTAGTTATCAGCGTCGCAAAGTTTAGGTTACCCAGCAGGTACGAACCGATGACGACAAGGATGATGATTAAGAATTGGGGCATGGTATCTCCTTTTTAGCGCGCGTTTTTCTGTAGGGGCGAGGCGCGCCTCGCCCCGAATTTTGGGTATGTAACACGGACTTTTGGGAGCAAAAAATGCCGTGCTCCGAATTTCAAACCAAGCGGGCGAGGCGCGCCTCGCCCCTGCGGAAATCGGCGACCGTCAACTGTCAACCGTCAACTGCCAACTACAACTCACTCTTCGTCCTAAAAACAACCTCGATCGGTGTGCCGGAAAAATCGGCGGCGCGGCGTAAAGTGTTTTCGAGGTATCTTTTGTAGGAAAAATGGACGAGCGTTTCGTCGTTTACAAATATGATGAATTTGGGCGGGCAAGTTGCGCCTTGGGTAGCATAAAAGATTTTTAGGCGCTTGCCCTGCCGGTTTGAGGGCGGCTCGTGCATCGTAACCGCGTCACTAATAATGTCGTTTAAAGTGCCGGTGGTGATACGGCGCGAGGCGTTGGCGTAAGCCTCGTTCGCAACGGATAAAATTTTCTCGACGCGTTGACCGGTCTTAGCGGAAACGTAAATCGACTTAAAATAATCCATAAAAGCGAATTCGGCTTTTAAGACATTCTCAAATTTTTCAATCGTGTAGCCGTCTTTTTCCACTGCGTCCCACTTGTTCATTACGAATACGCTGGGCTTGCCCTCCTCGTGCACTAACCCTGCGATGCGGGCATCTTGTTCGGAAACGCCGTCGGCAGCGTCTATCATAAGTAAAACGACGTCGGCGCGGCGCACGGCGGCTAAGGCGCTCATCACCGAATAGCTCTCAACCGATTCGTCCTCGATGCCCCTTTTTCGGCGCATTCCGGCGGTGTCGATGATAATGTAGTCTTTGCCTTGGTGGCTAAACGGCGTGTCAATCGCGTCGCGGGTGGTTCCGGCAATTTCGGATACGATGACGCGCTCAAAACCCAGGATTTTATTGACCAATGAGGATTTGCCGACGTTTGGCTTGCCGACCACTGCGATTTTGAGAGGCTCCGGGGCTCGGGATTCGGGATTCGGGATAGGTGATTTTTCCTTTTTATCCATATTCCCTGACCCCTGACCCCTGACCCCTGACCCCTTGTCATCATCCGAATTTGTAATTTGTAATTTGTAATTTGTAATTTGCTTTACCACCTCGTCCAGCAAATCTCCAAGTCCCAACCCTTGCTCGCACGAAACGGGGAACGGTTCGCCTAAGCCCAAATCGTAAAAGTCGTAGGCAAGATCCGGCCGGAAAGAATCGATTTTATTGACCGCCAGCACAACGGGCTTCCCGCATCCGCGAAGAAGCTCCGCCACCTCGTAGTCTTCGGGCATCACGCCGGCTTTTCCGTCGGTTAAAAAGAGGATGACGTCTGCGGATCTGATGGCCAATTCCGCCTGTTTTTTGATGTGGCCGCCGAATTCGTCGTCCGCAGGCAAGCCAAACCCTCCGGTATCGATTAACGTAAAAGTATGGCCGCACCATTCTGCATCGGCATATAGGCGGTCGCGGGTCACGCCCGGCGTGTCTTTGACGATGGAGATGCGCCGTCCGCACGTTTTATTAAAAAATGTGGATTTGCCGACGTTCGGCCGCCCTACGACGGCAACGATTGGTTTTGGGAACATGAGACTATTCCTTTTTTACTTACATGATGGTAACAAGATAACAGATAATAGGTAACAGATAACAGATAACAGAAAATGGTCTTATTAGGTTGTAGGCAGCGGCAAATTGATATAAATAACAAATCTCATCCGAATCTTTTATCTTTTATCTGTTATCTGTTATCTGTTATCTGTCCCATCATCTTGACTCACACATTTCCCAAATACACATACTTCAGCCTCTCCCGCGCAATAACCGCAAGCCTTCGCATCGTATCGACGGGCGTGGGGGAACGGGAGGATTTGTAGCGGGGAAAGTAGCGGGAAATGTGCAACGGAATGTCGGGCGAGAGGGACGCAAGCCATTGCGTGAGCGATTGCATATCGGAATCATTGTCGTTTTGGCCGGGCACAATCAGCGCGGTGATTTCGACGTGGACGGGGGAATCCAAACTGCACACGTAGGGCGCGATGTCCTCATCGCGCCGCTGCCGTGGTTCACACATTTCTTCGGCGCGATGAGGACATCGCGCCCTACGTGCACCTATACCGTTTCCCTCGCAAGAATCTCCGACATGGAGGTCACTGCGCAATCCGACAGCCGTCTCGACGGTTTGCTTTACGGTGGAAAAATCGCCGCCGAGTTTTCGGTATGCCGATTCCGAGAACGCTTTTACGTCGATGTTGAGGGCGTCGATAAAAGGCAGTAAGGCTTTTAGCGGAGCGGGGTTAATAAGGCCGTTGGTGACGAGGACGACTTTTAATCCGGCTTTTTTGAACAGCGGCGCGCAATCTAAGATATATTCTATCCCAATCAGCGGTTCGTTATAGGTAAAGGCGATACCGATGTTGTCCGGAGTGTTTTTTGCGATTGTCAGAAGTTTATCGGGTGAAAAGTATTCTGTTGCGGGTTTCGCTTGCGAAATCTCGTAGTTTTGGCAGTACGGGCATTTCATGTTGCAGCCGTAGCTTCCGACGGAGAGGATGCGGCTGCCGGGATGGAAGCGGTTGAGCGGCTTTTTTTCAATCGGGTCAAGCGCAAGAGAAGTAACCTGTCCGTAACTCTCGGCAAAGAGTACACCGCCGCGATTCCGCCGCGCGCCGCAAAGCCCGGCATTGCCGTTTTGAATGCGGCAGTTGTGGGGGCAAAGTCCGCATTGGACGACACTGCTGCCGGGGATTTTTTCGTAAAAAAGGGCTGGCTTCATTTTTACTTATGCCTTACCACCTCGAACCGCTCTAGGGCATACGGCTCGTCCGCGCCTATTCCCGCTTTTTTGAGGGCAATGGAGATTTGTTCCTCTACCGTGTCCACACCGTCGAGCGCGGGCAGGAGGAGGCCGCTGCGACGCCCGCTACGCACAATGACGCCGTAACGGTTGACGTCGAGTTTGGCGGCAACGGCGGTGAAGCCAGGCCCCCGCCCTACCGGTTGCGAATTCATATCATGGGTTGTAATTTGACCGACATACTCCGGCGGTGAAAGCACATCCACGCTGTAAACAAGGCTGGCGAGCTCGTCCTTTCGAACCGGGAAAAAGCGCGGGTCGCGGGAACAAGCAGATATGGCGTTTGAGATGATTTCTTCGGCGATGCAACTTTGCGTCGGGGCGGTGGTGCCGATACAACCGCGCAATTCCCCGTCTTTTTTAATGGAAACGAAAACGCCGGCGCGTGAAGCGAACAGCTCGTTTTGCGGCATCTCGACGGCAGCGCCCTTGGGAACGGTCAATAATGTTCCTGTTTGGGTATGCATTTCGACGGCCTGGCGTGCAATTCGCACGTAATCGCTTTCTTGGTGCCGGATGGCGTTTAACTTGTTGAGGCGGTCGTTTTTGATATCGGGGAGCAGGCTTTTCTCTTTTGTGTCCGCCGTAAACGAAGCCGTCAAGTATCCGACCCCAAACGGGCCCTCGTAGCATAGAACTTCGCTGTTGACTTTTTGCCCATCGAGTGCGCCAAGCATCATAACCAAGCTTTTATAGCCGCATTCCGCCGCTTTTTCGCATAGCGAGGGTTCGGTTGCGACAATCCCGCGGATATCGCCGCTTTTGATAAAATCGCGCATTTGCCTGTCAAACACCGCACCCTCGGGCGCCAACCCGTACGGGCCGGACGCTTTTAGCTTGTGCGACATGTCTCCGCTGGCAAGCACCACAAAATCGCGCGATAGGCGCGCCCCCGCCTCGGCGATACACATCCCGAAACGGTAGTGGTCGATGGCGGAAAGGCCGGAGAGGGAGACTCGAATGATTTTGATTCGGGATTCGGGATTCGGGGTTCGGGATTCGAAAAAAGCGGATGAAAATTTGCTCTTTCCAACCACTGAAAAACAACCGCTTGCCTGCCCACTGTCCACTAGCCCAAGGCCATTATCTTCAAATCCCGAATCCCGAACCCCGAATCCCGAATCCCGAAGTAAAAAAAGCGGAACCATGACGCCGTGGTCAAGCGCGGGCCTTTTCTCACCCAATGAACCCGCCGACAGCCCTTGCTTTTCGGCAAGCTTTCCGATGAGCTTTGCAAATTCGACGTCATAGGTGACGGAAATTTCTATGCCCGGTTGGCCGAACGCGCCGAAATTGCCCGACGCGGACTTTCCCGGCGCAATGTGAAAGTAGTCGGCGTACATCACGCTGTGCGGCGAGATAACGACGAGCGTTTCGGGATTTAGCTTTTCAAGCTCCGCCGCGATTTGCGCGTAGGCTGCCCGCGTGTCCGGAATTTCATTGCCTTTGCCGATTCCGCTCACAAGCAGCGGCGGGTGCGGAACTAAGTATCCGTGCTTCATGGGCTAAAATCCTTTTACGTAGTCTTTTAAAAATGCCTTAAATTGCGCGCCGAAAACCTTATCGCGGGCGGCGTAGTCGACTACGGCCAATACAGAACCCAATTTGTCGCCCATATCGTAGCGCTTGCCGATAAAATCGCAGACGCAAACCTTTCCCGCTCTGGCCAAAGAGTTCAGCGAATCCGTGAGTTGTAATTCGCCGTTTGAGCCTTTTGGGGTGTTGCGGATGACGTCGAAAATTTCCGGTGTTAATATGTAACGCCCTAATGCTGCAAAGCGCGAGGGCAGTTTATCCAACGGCGGTTTTTCGACGATTCCGAAACAAGTATAAAGCCCCCCGGGGTTGATGCGCCTGTCCTCGCCCAACCGCCTTTCCACGCCCGCAATAGGCGAGCCGGTGGAAGCGTCTTTCCGCCTATTCCCACCCGACCGCCTGTATTCGCCTAGCATAGGCACGTCCCCGTTTGTTACACGATTATCATCCGCATTTGTAATTTGGCTCCACACGTCTGCCACGCCGTATTTGACGATATTGTCCGTCAAAATCTGTTGCACACCGATGATATTCGCACCGCACAACCCATAAGCCGCCATGAGCTGGCCCATCACGGGGTTAGATTCGGAATAAATTAAATCGTCGCCCCACGCGAGTGCAAACGGCTCTCCGGCGGCAAATTCTTCCGCGTACAAAATCGCGTCGCCACTCCCCAAGGGCTTTTGTTGAACCGCGAAACGGATACGTGCGCCGCGCCCGATTTTAAGCAGCATGTCGGCGTATTCGGTTTTACCGGCGTCGCGCAACACCTTTTCTAAGTCCGAATTGTTCGAAAAATAGTCGCGGATTGCCTCCTTGCCTCTTCCCAAAACAATCAATACGTCGGTGATGCCGGAATCCACCGCCTCGGCAACGATGTAACCTAATACCGGCATATCAATAACAGGCAAAAGTTCTTTCGGAATCGTTTTGGTAATCGGCAAAAACCGCGTGCCGAGCCCCCCGCACGGGATGACGGCTTTGGTTATTTTGTTCATAAAGAATCTCCTATTTAGATGGCGTTGCGATTCCCAAGATAAAAGATAACAGATAAAAGATAACAGAAATCGGTTTTATTGCATTTGAGGGCAAAGTGCTCCGATACAAATAACAAATCACATCCGCTTTCTTTTATCTTTTATCTGTTATTTTTTATCTTGACTCCGTTAACACTATACGTCGTTTCAATCTTCGCAACCTCTAAATCTTATAAATCATTCTCCGGCAGTTGTCGCAATTAGAAAATCCGCCTTGCAGGAGCTCGCTTTTTGATGCCTGCGAAATAGATAGGCCGCAGCCAAGGCAGGTAAACGTTTTACCGGCATCCATAGACTTAGATTCCGCAACGGGGGGGTATTTGCCGTCGGCAGCCAATGTACGGTAGCGCTCGAGCAAGGCCGGATCGACGCTCGTGCGCATGGAAGCAAGCTTTTTTTGCAACGCCTCGATTTTCGGTTCCTTGTCTTTTTTAAACGCGTCGATGCGCTCCTTTAACTGCGCGTAATTCTCTTTTAGCTTTTTGCCGCGGTCTTGAGCGTCCCGGTACGAGCGCACAACGGCCTCGCCGGACTTCCGGCGGTCGATTACCTTACGCTCTAAATTAGAAAGCCGGTCGCGCGTCGATTCTAACTGCGAGACAAGCTCTTTACGGCCCGCAAGCTCGTCCTCGGGAATGGCGGCAAGCGCGGCTTGCAGCTCCTCTATTTTTTTTGTGGATTCTGCGTAGTAAACCTCCGCCTGCTTAAAAAACGCGACGATTACAGCCGCTTCGGTTTCGGAGTCCGACACCGCCTGCTTGGCGGCGGAAAACTCCTCCTTGGTCTTGTCAAGCTTCTTGACCTCGGGATTTTTGTTAAGCTCTGCCAAAAGCTTTTTTAAAGCGATGTCGGTTTGCTGGTACTCTAAAAGGGGGGCGAGGGCGTTTTTGGGGGGGGTGGGCATATGTGGATACTCCTTAATAGTGCAGTAGTGCAATAGTGCAATAGTGCAGTAGTTATTGACAATTTATTGAAAAAGAAACATCATTTTTTGGTAAGCTACATTACAATCAGCCCGACACTATTGCACTATTGCACTACTGCACTACTACACTATTTCGTTATATTCTCGGGTTGGTTTCCGCCTGTGATTGCAGGATTTCGATTTTTGTTTTGCGTGACTTGGCTTCTATTTTGAGAATGCGGCAGAGCCGGGAAAGGTAGGCGTATTCCATGTTAAAATGCTGGGGCTCGATGACGGTAAGCCCGGCTTCCCGGGCGTATACGGCGACGTGGTGCTTAACGTCCGCCGTAATCAAGCAGTCGGCGCCTGCGGATAAAGCCATGTCGATATACTTGGTGTCTCCCCCGCCCCCGCCGTTGATGATTGCGACGCGCTTTACTTGGGCGGTTAAATCGCCGATGACGCGCACGTGCATATCGGAGAGCAACATTTCAACCTCGCCCTTTAACACCGAACAAAACACCTTGCTTTGGAGTTCGCCGACGCGCCCAAAGCCCGCTTGTTCGGATATGTAGGGGGTTAAGGGCTTAATTTCGCGCAAATTGAGGGAAACGGCGAGAAAATCGTTAATCCCGTCTTTGACAAAATCGAGGTTGGTGTGCGCCGAATAGATATTGATTCCCGCTTTGGCAGCCTTTAGGATTTTGCGTCCGATGATATCCTCGGCGTTGATACGCTTTACGGGGCAATAAATAAACGGGTGGTGCGAGACGATAAGCTCCGCGCCCAAGGTTACGGCCTCGTCGATTACGGCTTCGGTCGCGTCCAAAGCCACGACGAGCTTTGTGACGGGCGCCGTTTTATCGCCGAACAATAAGCCTACGTTGTCGTATTCTTCTTTGAACGCGTGTTCTTCGGGGGCGAAATCCTTTAACATGCCTATTACTTGTTCTACCGTTGCCATTTTAATACCTCTTCGATGACGGAAAGTTTGCGTTGATTTTCGGGGGTTTGTGGGTAAGATTCGATTTTTTGTTTGTCGCGCAGAAGTCGCGCGAGCAATATGTCGTTTTTTGTTTGATAAAAATATCCGTACATGCATTTCGATTCCGAAGGGACGGGATAAGTTTTGCCTCCGTACACAATATGCAAAACGTCATAAAACTTGTTGTTGTCTTGTACTAGAATATCTGTTTCGACTCGGTAACCTAACTCCCATAATCCTTTGCGCACACCGTCCGCAAAGTTTTGAGGCGCCAAAATTACCGTTTCGGCAATGCCTGTCTCTAGAATCCTTAATATCTCGCGGCCGCCCATTCCCGCAATAACGGCGCAATTTATACCGATACCGTCCGCTAAGTCAGCAAGCTCCACGCCGTCGCAACAATAATACCAAATGTTCTCCTTGTTCATTCGGCTCTCGCATGATGCAAGACGTTTTTTCGCCTTTTCAAGCGACGGGGCGGAAATATCGTTGACGATTAACACTTGGGCTAAGCCATTCTTAACAATATATTCCGATATTTTTCCGTGGTCACATCCGACGTCGGCGATGACGGAGGAACGCGGGATGAGGGAGCAGATGGTTTGTAGACGGTTCATGTTTTTTACCTACACTTTTTCAAACACTTCTATCGCGTTATCCCCAAGCCGCGAACCAAATCTGCAATATCCTGAATCTTTGTGCAAATCTCCACATGTGCAATTATCAGTTATTGAGTCATCGCCGTTCATTAGATATCCGCAAGAAACACATCTAAAGTAATTATTTTTTGACATGACCCAACCTCTTTTTGAACCGGCAGCTTTTGGCCCGTTTCCTAAATATCTATATTTGCTTCCTTGATATTCGATGAACTCGCCTACTTTCATGGTTAACGATTTCCCTTGTAATTGTAATTTAATTCAATCCGAACTTTTTACCTTTTACTTTTTACCTTTTACTTTTTACTCCCCCGCTACTCCGTTCGATAATCCGAAAGCCTCTTGCTTCTCGACGGGTGTCTTAATTTCCGCAAGGCTTTTGCCTCGATTTGGCGGATGCGCTCGCGGGTGACGCCGAATTCCTTGCCAACCTCCTCTAAGGTGCGGGGGTGGCCGTCGTCGATGCCGTAGCGAAGCCTTAAAACCATTTCCTCGCGCGGCGTTAAAGTGTCTAATACCGTTAAAAGCAGCTCCTTTAGCATCGTAAACGCGGCGGCGTCTTGCGGGGCGGAAACGGAAGCGTCCTCGATAAAGTCGCCTAGGTGGCTATCCTCCTCCTCGCCGATCGGCGTCTCCAGCGACACGGGGTCCATCGCAATGCGCTGGATTTCGCGTACGCGCTCCTCGGAAATGCCCATCTCTACGCTGATTTCATCGGGCGTTGGGTCACGGCCAAACTCTTGGACGAGCTTTCGCGTAACGCGGATTAATTTATTAATCGTTTCCACCATGTGGACGGGAATGCGGATGGTGCGCGCCTGATCGGCAATCGCACGCGTAATGGCCTGGCGAATCCACCACGTCGCGTAGGTAGAAAAGCGAAAGCCCTTGGTATAATCAAATTTTTCGACGGCCTTCATAAGGCCTAGATTTCCCTCTTGAATGAGGTCTAAAAACAGCATCCCGCGCCCCACATAGCGTTTGGCGATGGAGACGACCAGCCGCAAATTTGCCTCCGAAAGCCTCCTTTTTGATTCCTCGTCGCCCTCGACCATCCTTTTTGCAAGCGAAATTTCTTCCTCCATCGATAAAAGTGGGACGCGGCCGATGTCTTTTAGGTATACCTTTACGGGGTCGTCTATGCTGATGTCGCCCGCAATCATGCTCTCAATGGCGTCGTCTTTGACCAAATCTATTTGCGTGTTGATTACTTCGATGCGGTTTTCGGCGAGGATTTTAAAAACCTCTTCCATTTGGTTTGCGTTTGCCTCGCATTCCACCGCCAGTTTTTCGCCGACCTCGTCGTACGTCAAATGGCCGCGTTGCTTGCCGACGGCAATCAGCCTGCGGATTTCACGGTTGATTTTGTCGCTAAGCTCTACGGCGCCAGGGGCGGTTGCGTAAGACTTGACCACCTGAATACCCTCGGACTCAAGCCGCTTTAAAACATCCTCCATCCCGGAGGGGTCCAAGGCGGCCTCAGACGGCAGTGCGTCGGACACCTCGTCGTAGGTCAGCTTGCCGTCCGCGATTTTTCCGCGCAAAACGAGCGCCGCCACCACCCCATCGAGCGGAGTAGGCATGGGCGCGGCAACGGGCGCGGCAACGGAAGCCGCGGCGGCGGGAACGCCTTGCGTCTCCGCTTTTCCCTTTTCCGGCTTTGCGGGCGCAGGTTTTTTTACTTTTTCTTCTTTGGGCGTTTTTCTAAACAATGCCATGGGTTATGGTTTACTCCTTATTCTTCAGTTGTTTCAGCTTATCGTCAACCTGCGCAAGCCTTGCCAGGATTTCCTTTTTATGTTGGGGGTCGGCGGATATGTACGTTTGCGCTAGATTTTCCTTTTCTTTTTTTAATGTGGATTCGGTTAGAGACAGTACGCACCCGGCATATTTTTCGGCATTATCTCCTTCAATGAACGGATAATGCAGGATTTCGTTTAACTCGCCCTCGGCACAGAACTCCTCCGCCCGGTAAAAAAGGCCGGCAAGGCTCTCGGATTTTTGCTTGCGGTTTGCAATGAAAAACATCGCAACCTCGCGGGAGAACGAATCGGATAAAAAGGCTTCGAAATTGGCGGAAAAATCGACGTATTCCTTTTGCGCGGCCAGGGAGGCGAGTACGAATCTTTTTGCCGCAGCGCCCGCTTTGCCGCCGGACGAGGGCTTGGGAGGAGCAGAATCGAACGAACCGTCCGCGTCGTAAACCGGGGGCTCCTCCGACAACGGCGGTGCGATGAGAGAACCATCGCGCCCTACGGGAAAGCGGGCGTCCGGGGGCTGCGGACCTGTGCGGCGGGAGCCGGGCGGCGGAATACTTACGTCGGTTTGTCGGCGCAAGGCCTCCATCGAGTAGCCCGTTGCGTCTTTTACTAAAGCCAGGTATTCTTCCTGCTCTACCGGGTTTTTAAGAGCTTTGATTACCTTTGCCGCCTCGACCGCGAATTTTGACTTCCCTTCCGGCTCGCTTAAATCGAATTGCTTTTTGAGCGCCTCGATTTTGAAGGCAGGGAGCGGAATGGCGGCATCTAATAGGCTTTGATAAGCCTGCGGCCCCATTTTGCGCACCACGTCGTCTGGGTCAAGCCCGTCGGGGAGACGCACGACGCGCACCGCAAGGCCGGCTTCCTCTAAAATGTCCAAACTGCGCAGCGTCGCTTTTTGACCTGCCGCGTCGCCGTCGTAGCTGACCAGCACGCGGGGGGAAAAGTTTTTGAGCTGCTTTGCCTGGTTAAAGGTGAGCGCCGTCCCCATGGACGCTACGGCGGTGTCAAAGCCGGCGGTGTGCAAGGCAATGACGTCCATATAACCCTCGCACAAAATCACGTATTCAACCGCCGCTTTTTGCTGTTTGCGCTTTTGCAAAAGGTTGACCGCATAAATCGTCTTACTTTTATCGAAGATGAGGGTTTGCGAGGAATTACGGTACTTGGCAAAGCTCGGATTTTTTTGGAGCGTACGGCCGCCGAACGCGACAACCTCGCCGAGTTGGTTAATGATGGGGACGATGAGACGGTCATAAAACACGTCATACGCGCCTTTTTCGTTGACCGCGGTGATGCCGGCATCCTTCATCTCGAGCGGCGTATAGCCGCACTCAGTCAAATGAGAAACCATATCGGAACTGTTAACGGCATACCCCAGCCCGAATTTACGGGTGAGTTTTTCGTCGACGCCGCGGTTTTTTAGGTACTCGCGCACCTCTCCGGCTTGCCCGGATGTCAGGTTTTCGTGGTAACGGCGGGCGGCATCGCGCATCAATTGATACAACCGCTCTTTCTTTTTTAAAATTTCCGCCTCGTCCACCCGTGGGCCGGACTTAAATTCGGGAACCTCCATCCCTGCTTTTTTTGCCAAAATGCGCAAGGCATCGCCGAATTCGACGCTTTCGATTTTTTTTATAAAGGTGAACGCGTTTCCGGAAACGCCGCACCCGAAGCAATGATAGAATTGTTTTTCCTCCGAAACGGAGAACGACGGCGTTTTTTCGTGATGAAACGGGCAGCAGCCCCAATAGCTTGCGCCTTTTTTAGAGAGCGGCACGTATTCCGATATGAGCCGTACGATATCGGTTTTTGCCAGTAATTCGTCGTAGAAGTCGTTTTTTTTGTCCATGCTCCTCTTTCTCTTAATCAGCAAAAAATGATATCCAAACGAAAAACGAAAAACGAAAAACGAAAAACGTCGGATAAATTATTCAAAGCTCAAACTATTTCTCACAAACAACGCAAAAGACTATCGTTTTTCATTTTTCGTTTTTCGTTACAATTTGCTCCATCCCCGCGGCACCGTAAGCTCCTCAAACCGCCTTACGGCGTACCCGTCGCTCATCATCGAGATAAAGTCGCAGACCTTTTGCTCATCGGAGGCGTCAAGCGCCAAGATGTAACCGGGGATTTTGTCGAGGTTTTTTAGGTAGTATTCAAACAGGTAACAAAGCATCGCCATCGCCTTTTGCTCTTCCTCTTTGGCCTCGCCCGCCGTGTAAACGCGTTCAAACATGAATTCCCGAAGGCCGCCGATTAACTCCGTAAAGCGTTCGGACGGGCAAGCCAGGTTTTTGCCGAAGCTGTGGTGGATTATATCCAAAATCATGCTGTTGATACGTTTTGAATGGGTTTGGCCGAATGCTTCTATGTATATTTGGGGGATTTCGACAAGCTGCAAGACCCCTGCCCGCAGCGCGTCGTCGATGTCGTGGTTGATATAAGCGATGCGGTCACTCCATGAAACCACATGCCCCTCAAGCGTGGAGGGATTACACTTAGAACTGTGGTTTAAGATGCCGTCGCGCACTTCAAAGGTTAAATTCATGCCCCGCCCGTCTTTTTCCAGCACGTCCACCATCCGCAATGACTGCTCGGCGTGCGAAAACGGGAGATAACGGTTTAGTACGTTCTCGCCGGCATGGCCGTAGGGAGTATGGCCGAGGTCGTGGCCCAAGGCAATCGCCTCGGTCAAATCCTCACTAAGCCGTAGCGCCCGGGCAACGGTGCGGGCAATTTGAGAAACCTCCAGCGTGTGGGTGAGGCGCGTACGGTAGTGGTCGCCTTCGGGGGACAAAAACACCTGCGTCTTATGCTTAAGACGCCGAAACGCTTTGGAGTGCAAAATCCGGTCGCGGTCGCGCTGGAAGCAGGTGCGGAGGCCGTCGTCCGGAATCGGTTCCCGCCTACCCTTAGAGTCTTGGGCGCGACAGGCAAACGGAGAAAGGAACTTGTCCTCGATTTGGTATGTAGTTGAGAGAAAGTCGGACATTGCACTCCATCAAGCCCACACAAGGACGGAGCGATGTCGCGCCGTCCTTAGGGGGAGATTGTTTTTTAAATATAAAATATAAAATATAAAATATAAATTTCGGGTTATTCTCAATTAGTTTATTACAAATTCGGATTGATTCCAAACGCAAATAAAACCTTATTTTATATTTTATATTTCATATTTTATATTTTCCTCTTGCGTACTACTTGCGCGGATTCTTCAGGTTCGCCTGCGCCGCCGCAAGCCTTGCGATCGGGACGCGGAAGGGGGAACAGGAAACATAGCTAAGGCCGGCGTCGTGGCAGAATGTAATCGATGCCGGGTCGCCGCCGTGCTCGCCGCAAATGCCGAGTTTGATTTCCGGGCGCGCTTTTTTACCCTTTTCGGCCGCCATTTGGATTAATTGGCCGACGCCCTCAAAGTCGATTTTGGCAAACGGGTCGGATTCAAAAATTTTCTTTGCGTAGTAGTCGTCCAAGAACTTTCCGGCGTCGTCACGAGAAAAGCCGAATGTCATTTGCGTCAAATCGTTGGTGCCGAACGAGAAGAATTCGGCCTCGGCGGCGATTTGGTCGGCCAGAAGCGCGGCGCGCGGGATTTCGATCATCGTGCCCACCATGTAGGTAAGCTTAACGCCGGATTTTTTGATAATCTCGTCGGCGGTTTTAACTACGACGTCCTTGACAAATTTAAGCTCCTTAACCTCGCCGGTGAGCGGAATCATGATTTCGGGCACAATGTCCCATCCTTTTTCTTTGTTGACCTCGATGGCGGCTTCGATAACGGCGCGCGTCTGCATTTCGGCGATTTCCGGGTACGTGACCGCGAGTCGGCAGCCGCGGTGACCCATCATGGGGTTAAACTCATGCAAGGAGTTAATCGTACGCCTTAAAACGCTGAACTTCATCCCCAATTCCTTTGCCAATACCCTGATTTCGTTGTAGGTGTGCGGCACAAACTCGTGCAGCGGGGGGTCGAGGAAGCGGATGGTGGCGGGACGGCCTTGCAAGGCAAGGTAAATGCCTTTAAAATCTTTCTTTTGCATCGGGAGCAGCTTTGCCAGAGCCGCCTTGCGGGCTTCAACGGTGGTCGAGACAATCATCTGGCGCATGGCCAAAATGCGGTCCGCCTCAAAAAACATGTGCTCGGTGCGCGTGAGCCCGATTCCCTCGGCACCCAGCTCCACCGCGCGGGCGGTATCTGCGGGCGTGTCGGCGTTCGTGCGGATTTTAAGCGCGCGGAACTTGTCCGCCCACGCCATAATAATCCCGAACTCTCCCTCTAAGGTAGCTTCCACCGTCGGGAGCAGGCCTTTGTAAATTTTTCCGGTCGAGCCGTCAAGGCTGATCGGGTCGCCCTCGTTGAATACGACGCCGGCAATGGTGGCCTTTTTGGCGTGCTCGTCGCAAACCAACTCGCCGCAGCCCGCCACACAGCACGTACCCATGCCGCGCGCCACGACCGCCGCGTGGCTGGTCATGCCGCCGCGCGCCGTTAAAATGCCTTGGGCGATTGCCATGCCCTCGATGTCCTCGGGGCTGGTTTCTAAGCGCACCAGCACGACCTTTTCGCCTTTTTTGTGCCATTCGACCGCGTGGTCCGCCGTAAAGACAACCTTTCCGGCCGCGGCTCCGGGAGACGCCGCCAAGCCCTTGGCAAGCTCCTTGGCCGCCTTTAAGGCTTTGGCTTCAAACTGCGGGTGAAGGAGCGCGTCAAGCGATTTGGGGTCAATCATGTTGATCGCCTTTTTCTCGTCAATCATGCCCTCACCTACCAGCGCGACCGCGATTTTGAGCGCGGCGGCCGCCGTACGCTTGCCGTTGCGCGTTTGCAGCATGTAGAGCTTGCCCTCTTCGATGGTGAACTCCATATCCTGCATGTCGCGGTAATGGTTTTCGAGCTTTTGCGTAATCGCGACAAACTCGCTATACAGCTTGGGGTTTTGTTCCTCTAACTTGCTGATCGGAACCGGGGTGCGGATGCCCGCCACCACGTCCTCGCCCTGGGCGTTCATTAAGTACTCGCCAAAGAGGCGCTTCTCGCCCGTCGCGGGGTCGCGGGTAAACGCCACGCCCGTGCCA
>Ga0123356_10003486_pt1 | contig 16452 bp, 12 predicted proteins | sample TergutEmb28metaG_2_FD_92546 | JGI IMG/M metagenome (GOLD analysis project Ga0123356, IMG submission 92546) | Embiratermes neotenicus P3 segment gut microbial communities from Petit-Saut dam, French Guiana - Emb289 P3 | ecosystem: Host-associated > Arthropoda: Insects > Digestive system > Gut ...
ATAATTGGTATTGGCGGCGCGTTAAGCGCGGCGTTCACAATAATCGACGGAAAAATAGCCTTTGAACATATATTGATCATGATAATATCACTGGCAGTCGGCTCGGTTCTTGGCGAACTAATTAAGATAGAGAGTAAGCTTGATAGTTTTGCGAAGTTTTGCGAAAGTAAATTCACAAAACCCGGAGAAACATCCACTTTCGCGCAGGGGTTTATTACGGCGACGCTGGTATTTTGCGTAGGTTCGATGGCAGTCGTCGGGTCGCTTGAGGACGGGATAAAAGGGAACAGTGATATTCTGTTTGCAAAATCCACCCTGGACGGTATCACCTCAATGATTTTCGCGTCCACCCTGGGAATAGGAGTTCTTTTTTCAGCGCTTACAGTGGGAGTATATCAAGGGGCAATCACGTTGCTTGCGATCGTTGTAGCCCCTTATCTTAGCGATGCGGTCGTCACACAGATGTCGTTTATTGGTTCAGTTTTGATACTGGCTATTGCGATGAATATGCTGCAAATCACAAAAATCAAAGTGGGGAATATGCTACCGGCGATATTTATACCTATAGTGTATCATGTTGCGCGATTGATCATAGGATAGTGAGAACACCTGGGAGTGTATGAGTATTTTAACCGGCGTTTGTCAGGGAGCAAATGCTTTTTTTACTTTTTTACGTATGAAAAAGTTTCCACTGAATGCGGCATTGACAAAACGAACCTAGTAGGTTATAATTTATATAAAAAGAAACCTATTGTTAGGAGGCGTCATTTATGGCTCAAACTACGTTTAGTGTTCGTATGGACTCTGAGGTTAAAAAGCAGTTAGATGATTTTTGCTCACAAGTTGGAATGAACACGACAACAGCATTTAATATGTTTGCCCGTGCGGTATTGCGTGAAAAGCGGTTACCGTTTAATGTTACTACAGAATCCGATCCATTCTACAATGAAAGTAATATTGCCCATCTTCGTCGCGGAATTGTCGCACTAAATAGTGGGAAAGGGGTTGAACACGACATTATTGAGGTATCTGAATGAAAATCATTTGGTTTGAAGAGGCATGGGAAGATTACAAATATTGGCAGACCCAGGATAAAAAGACTATTAAACGAATCAACCAGCTAATTCAAGACACTGTACGCAATGGCTTCACTGGTATTGGGAAGCCCGAACCGCTCAAAGGCGAACTAAACGGGTTTTGGAGTAGGCGGATTGACGATACTAATCGTTTCGTATATCGTTTCAATGACGATGACTCACTTGAAGTTCTGTCATGTAAAGGTCATTATGACGATTGGTAAGCGTTGAGAACTTCCGAAAACCGCACGGACCGACTAATGCGGCTGGCATTGGAGCGGGTGATTGGCTGAGGGATTTACGGTATACTGGCTTGAGGTAGATGGATTGAAGCTGTTTATTGTGAGTCGGAAAACAAGGCCGAGGTTGAGTTCTTTTTTTATAGGCGGGTGAATAATACCCATAAAATATACGCGAATATTCACTTTATAAGAGGAAGCCGTCATTGTAACAACTCATAATGACATATTCCTGACACTCGTTTACAAAATCGGGCTCAGGACAGGAGAACCGTCGCTTATGAAGCAAAGTGCATATAAGAGTTTTTGCAAAATGGTATACAATTACAACGTTGACGCCTGCAAACTGGTAATAGCTACGGAGAAAAAAGAGGATGCGGAGTCTAAAGAATACAACGAAGCGAGAAATAGTGGTAAACAAGTACGTCTAATCTTCCCCACGAACGGGAACCACCCTGACATCGAGGTTACCAATATTCCGAACCAAGCGCTTTCAATCAATATAAGTAGTAGTGCAAAACCGCTTGATAAGATCAATTGCTATATTGGCAAATTCGACAGTTGGGTGATATCACCGCTTAACTTGACAGAAATGTTCGAGTTGAACGAGAAATATATCCAGGTGATTGAAAGTAAAGAATTCAAACGCGAAGAATTTGAGCGGGTGATGTGCTGCTATCTAGAACGGGTGAACGAGTTGTTTTATAAGTACGTGCGCCGGAACGTACGCAAGCCTCAAAACTATAAGGTTGGCTGCGGTAGCGGAAGGACACCTGACAATTTGCGGTTGATCAAGGCATACCAGAAGTGGCTTTTTGAAATGTTTGAGATTTTTAGTTCGCCTGAGTTCGAAACTGATACCCAATAAAATGCGCGGTATTTTACTGGTATTGCAGATAATATCCGTTTATGTAGTCGTCGTGAGGCGACTATATATCTGAGCATAAAAATATAAATAAGTAGATTTATTCGCACGAATAAGTTGACAATACAGCATTAATACGATAGAATGCTATCAAGGCGGTGTGATGGCAATGGAAAGAAAGATAACGCAGAGACTGATAAAATGGAAAAATGAAAAGGCTAACAGAATGCCAATGCTCGTGTATGGAGCAAGGCAAGTAGGGAAGACCTATACCATCAGAGAATTCGGGAACGACCACTACAAAAACACAGTGTATATAAATTTCGAAAGAATGGCGGAAGTCCATGATTTTTTCAGCGGAGATATTGACCCCTGCAGAATCATAAGATTGCTTGAAAATAAAACACTTTCAAGAATATCGCCAGAAGAAACACTGGTAATATTCGATGAAATCCAGAGTTGTGAAAAAGCGTTGACCTCGCTCAAGTATTTCGCAGAAGATGCACCTGAATACCATGTAATCGCTGCCGGTTCATTGCTGGGGGTAGCGGTAAACAGAGTCCAATACTCATTTCCGGTGGGGAAGGTCTTTATCGAGACACTATATCCTATGGATTTCGAAGAGTATTTAGTGGCAAACGGTGAGCTCATCTTAGTGGAAATGATAAAGGAGCGCTTCAATGATTTGTCGCCCATGCCTGAAGTCTGGCACAACAAAGCTTTGGAGTATTATAGAATGTATACCTTGACAGGTGGTATGCCGGCTGTTGTTAAGCACTCGGTTATTAACAATAAGACTGTTTTGGGCGCGGTTGAGTTGCAGGAGTTGATAGTAAATTCGTATATTCACGACATGACAAAATACGCAAATGCAAGTGAAACCATTAAAATCATCGCGTGTTATGAATCAATACCGGCGCAGCTTGCTAAGGATAACAAGAAATTTCAGTATAAAATCGTAAAAAAAGGAGGAAACGCCAGTTTGTTCGGCGATTCCATTGAATGGCTTAACTCCTCGGGGGTGGTCGTGAAATGCATAAAAACACAAGGATTAGTACCTCCATCAATTTACGCAGACCCAAGCAGTTTCAAAATATATATGGGTGATGTTGGTTTGTTAGCGTATAGAAACAACATAACAATGGATAACCTGTTGTCAGAAGAGCGGTTATTCAGAGGCGGATTAGCTGAAAACTACGTGGCGTGTCAACTTAAGGCGAAAGGTTATAAGCTGTATTATTGGGAGTCGGAAAACAGAGCGGAGGTTGATTTCCTGATTCAGAAAGATGGGCAAATAATCCCAATAGAAGTCAAGGCGAATTTGCACTCTAAATCAAAAAGCCTGGATGTTTACAGGGATAAATACAAACCGGAATATAGTATCAGGATATCCGGTAAAAACTTCGGTTTCAGAAATGGGATAAAAGCAATACCGCTGTACGCGACGTATTTGTTGTAAACTATGTGCGAATCTATCAAACGGAAAGATGCATGCTACTGCGATGGTTTGTGTTTCTCTTTGCGAGAAAGCATGTTTGGAATAGTTTGTGGAAATAATTCCGAAAACTGCTGATTATTTGATAGTTAGTAGAAACAATTCCGTAAACTATTGATTATTTGATTGTTTTTAGAAATAATTCCAAAAACTGCTGACTACAGTATAAACTCAAGAAAATCCTGGAGCAGGTTCATACAAACATCTTTACGATACGTCGCAGATACACGACCCCGAATTGGCGTAATAACCTTGTCGTATGCATCCAGGTAGTCAGCTTTCAAAGCCTTTGCCTCTGCAACAGTCTTACCGATAAGCATGGCGTCGATATCATCCCGACGGACAATAACATCGCTGATTGCGCCGAAAGCAACGGCGAAATTTGCGATCTTGCCATCTTTTTCCGATATCAGACCGGCGAAAGAGATTCTGGATATCGCCAATGCTTCCCTGGCGCCCACTTTACGGTAATAATACCGGTTGAAGTCCTGCTTTGGTATCAAGACTTCAACTATAAGCTCATCAGGTTCAAGCGCCAGCTTATTTCTGCCAAGGTAAAACTCTTTTATCGGGATAATCCGCTCGCCTCTGACGCTTATAAGGCGGAGCTTCGAGTCGGTCACAAAGAAAATGAGCGCGCTGTCCGCCTTTGGCGAACCGTTGCCAATGTTTCCGCCTATAGTACCGAGGTTTCGTATCGCAGGCGCCGCTATTTGGAGGATCGCTTCACGCAAAATAGCTGGGCAAAGCGGGCTATCCGCAGTCTCTGCAAAAGTAGTGGAAGCTCCGATACAGATGTACTGACCGTCATCGATAATCCCGCGCATTTCCGGTATTTTATGCAAAAAGAGGTAACTGGCGTCCGGATTTGCATCGATCATCAGATCTGTCCCACCAGCATATGGAACAGCGTCAGTAGCCGCACGAACATGCAACGCTTCATCTAGAGTAATTGGCAAATAACTCACTACGATTTAACCACCCTTCTATTTCCCAAACGCAAATATATCCAGCATTTACCCATTTGTGATTTGTGATTTGTGATTTGCGCATTACCATAATCCTTCACCCTCTTTTGCCGCAAGCGCGATTGCATTGACAATCGCGTTATACCCCGTACATCGGCAAAGGTTGCCGGATATCCCAATGCGAATCTCCGATTCCGTCGGATGTGGGTTTTCCCGCAGGAGGCATTCGGCAGCCAGAATCATCCCCGGTGTGCAGAATCCGCATTGTACCGCGCTCTCTGATCCGAATGCTTTTTCAAGCGCAGCAAATTGCTGCGTTTTTTTATATCCCTCAATCGTCATAACATCCGAACCGGCGACACGGCCCATGGCAACCAGGCAGGAGTTTGCCAGCTTTCCGTCAAGAATCACTGAGCAGGCGCCGCATTCGCCTTCAAGGCAGCCGCATTTGACGCCGGTGTTCCGGTGTTCTTCCCGCAAAACATCAAGCAAGCGGGCAGCAGAGCTGCCGGTCCAGAGGACATATTCACCATTCAAAGTAAAGGCAATCTCCTGTAACATATACTGCACTCCTCTCCTAAATTTGCGCTCAGTTGAATATAAGTTGTATTACATGTAATTCTGCATTGCACGCAATAACCACCCCGGCGCTCCGCGCCACCCCTCCACGGGAGGGGAATTTACAGATGCGCTCCAGCCAAATTCCCCTCCTGTGGAGGGGTGCCGCCCGCAGGCGGTGGGGTGGTTTTACACCAATTGCACAGGTCAAAAACTTGCAGAACCGGCAATTCACGGCGCATTGGGGGCGACGCGTCTTGCAGAAAGCGCATTCTCCGCTGTAAACGGAATATGATTCAGCTTAACACTACCAAGCGCCTGTTCGACGGCTTCGAGGTATGCGGCGGCTACGCCGACCGTTGGCAGTTCGCCGGCGCCTTTTGCGCCGTATGGGCCATCCGGGTATTCCTGTTCGTATAACACACATTGCATATTTGGCACATCAAGGGATGTTGGGATCAGGTAATCGCTGAGGGAATTGTTACGTATTCTACCTCTGCCGTCGACGGCCATTTGCTCCATGGACGCGTAACCGATGCCTTGAAGAAGCCCGCCTTCCATTTGGCCTATCACAATTTTCCGGTCAATGGGCGTCCCGACGTCAAAACTGCCGTATGACCCCAGTACCTTTACATTACCTGTGATCATGTCCAGTTCAACTTCAACGGCGCATACCGCCCAGGCATATACGGGATAAGCATCGCCACGAAAGCGCTCCAGATCAAACGGTATTACGAAGTCCGGCTCTTTGAAGTGTTCTTCAAATACTTGCTCTTCCCCTTCGATCCAGTGGTCCTGTAACCGGCTTGCGGCGCGTCTCAACAATTCACCGACAATCATAATGGAGCGGCTTGCCACAGTTGGGCCTGAATCCGGCACATGGTCAGTATCCGCTTCAGCCACGATTATCTCGCTCATTGGCTTCTTCAATTCGCTAGCTACGATTTTGGCGAGTGTGGTGCTCAGCCCCTGGCCCATATCGGTACCGGCTGTCAGTATCTCTATGCGACCATCAGGAAGTTTCCTCAGTTTAACGACAGCTTTTATGAGGTCGCGTTCACCGGCGCCGGTGAATCCCGCCCCATGATAACATAAAGATATGCCGATACCCCTGCGCCGGGTTCCGGTTTGCTTATTATATATCTCGCGCTTTTCACGGAATCCGCATATTTCATCAACTTGTTTGATCATAGCGGGCAATGGTACCGGGAAATGATATTTACCGCCGGTGGAAGTAGTGTCTCCTTGAACCGCAAGATGTCGCTCCTTAAACGTAATTGGGTCTACCCCCAGATCGTGGGCGACATGGCTCATCATCATTTCTACGGCGAAGAAGGGCTGGGGAGCGCCAAAGCCTCTGAATGCTCCATTTGGAACAGTATTTGTTTTATAAGCGCGCCCACGAACCGTTAAATTTTCAACATTATATACACCGCATGCGCATATAACGCCGCGCTGGAGCACAACCATAGATAGCGTCGAGTATGCACCGGCGTCATATTTTAGGTCTATATCCATGGCGGTGACTCTTCCGTCCTTTACCGCCACTCTGTATGAGCATTTTGACGGATGCCTTTTACTGGTAAACTCCATATCCTCACGCCGTCCAAAAACAGCACGGACGGCGCGTTTTGCCTTAAGCGCCGCAACTGCTGTCTGCGCGGCAAGTATCGATGGATAATCTTCCTTGCCACCAAAAGCGCCGCCGGTTGTGTCGAATTTTACCCTTACTCGTTCAGGCTCAAAACCGAGAGCCTCTTTTACCGCGCGATGAACATAATAGGGACATTGAAGAGAACCGTGAATAATTATCCGGTTACCATCAGGTTGGGCAATAAACCCATTAGTTTCCAAATAGGCGTGTTCCTGAAGACCGGTGAGGAATTCTTCTTCAAATATCTGATCCGCCTGTGCAAAGGCGCCTAAGGCGTCGCCTTTTTCGTAACTGTAATCGAAGAATACCGTATCCGAGTCCTCTATCCGAAATACCGGGTCAAGTTCCTCATATTCGACCTCAACTTGATCCAGCAGACGATTCACCTCGTGTTCGTTTGGTCCAACGATCATGCCAATAGGGTCGCCAATGAATTCAACCGTGTCCTCGGCGAACACAGGTGTATCATCCAGGACAATATGCACCTGGTTTTTACCGGGAACATCACTCTTATCGACATACAGGTATCCATCAGGCATTTCAGGCAACTGAACGCCCAACAAACGCGCCCGCGCCTTTGACGACCGTAATATCCTTCCAAATAACATACCATCGGTAGGATAATCCGCAACATATATAGCTTCTCCGGATGCTTTCGAAGCATGGTCAAGCTTAACTACAGATTCTCTGATGTCCAAAATAACACCCCCCATTTACAAATTACAAATCACAAATCACAAATCACAAATAATAAACAGAAATAAGAACTGCCATGTATTAACCCTACATATAAAATTCAGTGATTGTCATAATATACATTGTGTCAACGTGATCAGTTATTCCCCTATTTGCAACGCTCGCCCCCATTTGTGCTTTGTAATTTGTAATTTGCAATATGTGCTTTGCAACGTTCGCCCCTATTTGTGCTTTGTAATTTGTAATTTGTGCTTTGGCATGTTCGCCCCTATTTGTGCTTTTTGCTTTGTAATTTGTAATTTACTACGTTCGTTCCACATTTGTGCTTTTTGCTTTGTAATTTGTAATTTGCAATATGTGCTTTGGCATGTTCGCCCCTATTTGTAATTTGTGATTTGTAATTTGTAATTTACTACGTTCGTTCCCCATTTGTAATTTGTAATTTGTAATTTGTAATTTGTAATTTGTAATTTGTTCTCTACTCTTCGCTCTTTACGTTGCGGCCTCGTACGTATTTTTCTATTATGTGCCTGTCTTCGGAGAAATAGATCACCCGGGCCAGGCGTTCTTCGATTGTCAGGGGAAATGGTGGGTATATATCGGCGTCGTCTATTACCAGTGCGTCAAATTCATATTCTGCTTCAAAGGAGCCGACATTTCCGAAGAATGAGCCTCCGCCCAGTGTACCAAGATAGAACGCTTCCGCTATTGTAAGCGGTGCTTCGCTTTGATCAACAAGGCGGTATCGGAGCTTTGAGACTTGTATGGCGTCGGACATTGCCCTGAATATGGATGTGTGGCAGCCGCCGGCTACATCGCTGCCCAGGCCGACTAATAACCTGTTGTTTAGAAACCGGCGAACTGGAGCTATTCCGGAAGTCAGGTTAATATTGGACTGGGGGCAATGGGCTAAATATACGTTTTTCTCACGGATCAGAGCTATCTCGTCATCATCCAGCCAGACACAGTGCGCCATTATTGTCGGGATATCCCCGCCGAACAGCCCATATTTATCGTAGATGTCTGCATAAGATTTGGCGGAGGGGCAGAGTTTCCGAACCCATTCTATTTCAGCCAGGCTTTCCGACAGATGTGACTGTATAGGAACATTGAATTCCTTTTGCAGTTCCGCAAGTTTATACATCAACTCATCCGAGCATACGGGGATAAAACGTGGCGTTAGTATTGATGAGATGTTGTTATATCGTCCGGTGGAGGCGGTCAGCCAAAGCCGCGTATCCTCTGCGCTGCGGTCTGCGCTATCCTCGCACAGATATGAAGGGCAGTTGCGGTCCATGTTGACTTTGCCCACCATACACACCAGCCCGGTCTTTTCCAGCAAATCCATCAACAAGCGCGTAGCGGGTAAGTGGACTGTGGCGTATATGCAAGAGCGGGTATTGGGCCCGCTGACAAGGTTTCGCGCAACGGCGGCATAGGCGTTGTCGGCGTAGCCTAGATTACGGTATTTCGACTCTTCAGGGAATGTGTATGTTTCCAGCCATTCCAAAAGTTCAAAATCCATCCCGAGCCCGCGAAAAGCGAACTGTGGTGCGTGCATATGCAAGTCCACAAGGCCGGGTATTATCAATTTGTCCGAAAAATCCAGCAAGGGCAGGTTCCAATACCATTCCGGCAGCGAAGTAAACACTCCTTGCGATACGCCGTTTTTGCAGACCAGATAGCCGCCCTCTATGCAACGTAGCGTATCCGTACTTTCACTGTAACAAATATCCCCGCGGATCACAAAATTATCCGATTTACTGCTGCTCATATCAAACATCCTTTTCTGACGAAAGCCTAAAGCTGAGAGTTACTGGTTCTTCATATTGTTCTGATATCCAAATACTCGCTCCTTCCTGACTAATCCCTGTAATAGGTTTTTACCATTGGTAGTTTTGAACGAATTTCACCGTCAAATTTATAGTAAGCTCCGGCTATTGCGGGGGCAGTGGGGATTGTTGCGAGTTCGCCTACGCCCTTTGCGCCGTGCGCTGCGGGAAGGCACTCCTTCCGCTTCACAAAGACTGTGTTGATCTCCGGTGCGATATCAGCCCGAATCAATCCGAGGGTACCGTATTTTTCTTGTGGGTATCCATCCCGCACCCGGTAATTCTCGGTTAGCGCGTATCCCATGCCCATTACGACGCCGCCTTCGATCTGTCCCTGAGCAGCTTTTGGGTTAACAACTGTCCCTATATCGTAAGCCGCTGTTATGCATTTTACGCTTCCTTGATTATCAAGTTCAGCCACCTGCGCCGCATAGCTGTATGAAACATGGCTGACCGGGAAAGGCTTGTCACTGCCCATTGAATCGGTCTCTGGTTTGTATTCCCCATAATACTCTTTTTTATCCAGTGATTCCAGTGCTTTTTCTATTGTATTGCCTGATAAAAGTTGCATAGCAAGTTCAGAATTCAGTTTTCTTGCGGCGCTCACAGCAGCCTCACCAGAAAAAACCGTCTGGCGCGACGCGGTCGTTGTTCCCGAATTAGGTGTGCGCAGTGTGTCAGGAGGTTCGACAATCAGTATATCAGGGGAGACACCTAAGGTTTCGCATATCATTTGAATCAGGACGGTAGCCATGCCTTGGCCCATGCAGGCAGCGCTTGACCTTACGTGAATTTTCCCGTTTTCTACCGAAAGTATACACCTTCCTACATCCGCAACGCCAACGCCCAAACCTGCGTTCTTGAAACCACACGCAATGCCTGTCAGCGGCGAGTGTTCAAATGCCTCCTTAACTGCCAACAAGCATTCTTCAAGCGCGACGGACTTATCGGCAATTTGGCCGTTTGGCAGCACTTGTCCGGGTCGGATAGCGTTCCGGAAACGAATTTCCCACGGGGAGATCCCGATCATCTTCGCCAATATATTCAGATTTGACTCCATTGCGAATGCCGACTGCGAAACGCCGAAACCCCTGAAAGCGCCGGCAGGAGGGTTGTTTGTATATACTGCCGTCCCTGTGATGTAAACATTACTGAAATTATACGGACCGCCTGCGTGAGTGCAGGCACGCTGTAAAACCGGGCCGCCAAGACTGGCGTACGCGCCTGTATCCGAGATGATATCCGCTTTAACAGCGGTGATTATTCCGTTTTCATCGCATGATGTCGTAAAATCTATCTCCATGGCATGGCGTTTTGGATGAACTTTCAAGCTTTCTTCACGGGAAAACCTGATTTTGACCGGCTTTTTTACAAGCCAGGCGGCAAGGGCGGCGTGATGCTGCGTACTCATATCTTCTTTGCCGCCAAAACCTCCGCCTACCAGCATCGACTTAACGTGTATTTTTTCAGCGGGTATACCGAGAAGCCCACTTATTTCTCGCTGTTCATCATACACGCTCTGCCCGCCGGTATAAAGCAGAAGCCCGTCATTTCCTTCCGGTACCGCAATAGCGCATTCCGGCTCCATAAAAGCATGTTCGGTGAACGGGAGTGAATAATGCCTGGTGACGACATGCTTTGAATTGAAAATCGCAACGTCAGCGTCGCCTCGCTTAAGTATTTGACGGCTGAGTATGTTTCCGCCATCATGTATCTGCGCTGCACCTTCCGCAAGCGCCATTTTGGGGGAGGTGAGGGGAGTAAGCTTCTTGTATTCAACATTGATGAGCGAAAGCACCTCATCGAGCGTATCGTTGGAGTTAGTCACTGCTATTGCAACGGCGTCGCCTATATAGCGGGTAGTCCCGCCAACGGCAATCAGGGCGTCCCAATCCTTAACTAAGTGCCCGCATTTGATGTTGCCCGGCACGTCTTCGGCGGTTATGACCCGGACACAGTCCGGATGCTGCATGGCTTGCGAGTAATTGATGCTGATAATACGGGCGCGGGGGTACTTTGATCGTAAAGCCTTTGCGTAAACCATGCCGTCAATTGTCAAGTCGTCGGCGTATAGTCCCGTCCCAAGAGTTTTTTCTTTTGCGTCTACACGGAAGAAGTCCTCGCCCAATTTACCTGAGAACTCTGATTTGGGGATCGGCAGACCTTCCCGAAAGAGTTTTGCCGCCATTAATATAGCGTCCTCGATTTTCACGTATCCGGTACATCGGCATATATTACCACGAATGGCTTTTTTGATTTCCGCCCGGGTAGGGGAGGGCGTTTTATTCAGTAAACCTTTTGCGCTGATAACCATGCCAGGTATGCAGAAACCGCATTGAACAGCACCGGCAGCGGCAAAACAGTGTGCATAGACCTCTTTTTCCCGGGGGGACAGTCCCTCCGCTGTTAAGATGCTTTTCCCTGCCACTTTTGCAACTGTTGGGATACAAGCGCGAGTGGGCTTACCATCGATCAGCACCATACATGTGCCGCAAGCGCCCTCGCCGCAGCCCTCCTTGACAGAAGTCAATCGTAAAACATCGCGCAGGTAGCGGATCAGTTTAGTACTATCATTATGGCACTCAACTTGTGTGCCATTAACGGTGAGCTTTGTAATTTCCGTTACCTCCTTCTGCCCAGATGTCTCATATACATTAATATTCGGAAAAATAGCCAACAAATATGTGATAATATATATAATTCACACTTAATTTACAACTTAACAAGTAACTGGTAATCAAGTTCGTCATCAATATCCAGAAAGCTTATTGGGCTTTCCGCTTCATATGAGAGGCATGAATCGGGATATGAATCCCGCACGACGCGCCCACCGGTATCACCGGAAAGTGATATTAGATCTTCCCGAAAACGTGCCGGGAAAAGTGTAGGTGAGCACGGGTTTGCGTTCACTGTGGGATAGATGATCTTATCGGGATTGGTCTCGGCCAGTTCAAACATTAACTGCAAACAAGTCTGTGTAAGCAGCGGCTGATCCGCTGCAAGAAATAGAAACCATTCTCCTGAAGCGGCTTTTAAGCCCAGCCGCAGGCTCTCGCTTAACTCAATACCAGGGGGAAGGCTCACAACCGCCTGTATCTTCGGAGGCAAATCTATTTGACCAAGCCGTAACATGGTTGTAACAAGTATTTTCTCAAAAAACGGCAGAGAATCCAACAACTCAACCGCCCGCTGAAGCAGAGTTTTTTCTTTATACAAAAGCAAAAGCTTATCACGCCCCGGCATACGCCGTGAGGCGCCTGCCGCAAGCAGTATTGCGCTAACCCTGGTTTCGATCATTTAAATCAACCTTAGTAATAAAGAATCATATGCATTAATAAACAAGTATTTAAGGGGTTAATGGCGCAGTAATTCCCCTCCTGTGGAGGGGTGGCGCATAGCGCCAGGGTGGTTCAGGTTAGGCGGAAGTACCAAATTATATGGCATACTCAAGAAATCAGTTAAAAATGTGTAACGCAGACGGAACTGTGTATAGACATATTAGCGGTGTATGTAACCACCCCGTCGCTTCGCGCCACCCCTCCACAGGAGGGGAATTTCCTGATCCGACTGTCTTAACTGTCCCACTGGGTTTTTGGTTTACCCAAGTTAGCGACCAGAAGCGCCAATATCTGGCAGCCCACGTTTAAGATATCTACCTCGCCCCTTTTGCCCTATAAAAGTTCCATTCTGCACGATCACTTCACCCCTTGAAATCGTCATGACGGGATACCCGTTTAGCGGTAAACCTTCATATGGCGTATAGTCGCAGTTTTCGTGCAACATATCAAGCGTAAGTGTTGTCTTGACTTCAGGGTCAATTAGTACAAGATCGGCGTCGCTGCCTACGGCAATAACGCCTTTTTTTGGATACAACCCAAACAGCCTCGCCGGATTTGCGCAACATAACGTAACAAACTGTTCAATCGTGAGGCGGCCTGCACCGACTTCGGAGAACATCAGCGGTATGCGAGCCTCAACGCCCGGGGCGCCACCGGGAGTTTTTGTGAAATCGTCTTTGCCAAATTGCTTTTCTTTTCCATAAAAAAATGGACAATGATCAGTTGCAATGACATCTATGTCACTACGGCCGATACCGTCCCATAATGCCTTTTGGTTTTCCGGCGCGCGCAGGGGAGGGCTCATTATGTACTTAAGCCCATCTTCTCTCAGATATAGGGATTCGTCAAGCAACAGGTACTGGGGACAAGTCTCGGCGAATAGGTTTTTCTGCTCTCGCGACCGGGCGGCTCTGATGCTTTCAAGACCGAGCCCACCGGATAGATGAACTATATAAAGCGGAGTCTCGCCGGTTATTCCAGCAAACCAAGCCATCCGGCTGACAGCCTCGGCTTCGCACTCCGGCGGGCGGCTCCTGGCATGATAGATGGGCGTTTTTTTGCCTGTTGAGCGGTATTTTTCACGCAGATACGTGATAGAACCATGGTTCTCCGCGTGAACCGCAAGCATTACACCAAGCTCCGACGTGCATTCCATTAACCGAATGATTTCTTCGTCCGATATCCGTCCGTCATAAGTAAGGTAAAACTTATGGCTGGTGATCCCTTCGCTTACGAGCATTTTTATTTCACCGAGAATTGTCTCGTCCACATGGTCGAGGACGCCGTGGAACCCATAATCCACAACCGCGTTGCCATCAGCAAGCCCGTGATAAGTATCAACTTGATGACTGATTGAGCAACCACGCGGTCCAAACGCCATATGGTCGACAATGGTTGTTGTACCCCCGCAAGCGGCGGCAACAGTTCCCGAATAAAAATCATCAGTAGCACGGACATTGCCAACTTTCAGGTCCATATGGGTATGGACGTCAACGCCGCCGGGAATAATGATTTTCCCTACAGCGTCGATGACCTGTTCATTTTCACGTGGCGTCAAAGAGGGACCGATATCAACAATGATTTCCCCATCAATGCGGAGGTCATCATTTCTCGACCCATATTCTCCGGCAACGAGCCCGTTTTTGATCAGCATTTGTTACCTCACTTTTAAGTGTAAAGTGTAAAGTGTAAAGTGTAAAGTGTAAAGTGCAAAGTGGATTATGTGAGCAAAATAAAAGACAGGAAATTAGCACACATCAAAGCGCCATTAACTTTCAACTTTCCCTTTTCAACTTTCAACTTATAACAGTTCCTGTTTTCCCCGCTAAACCGTCCCTTGCTTTTGAGAGCATTGTGATCATTGCCTTGCGGTTGGGACCGGACTTAACGAAAGACAATGCGGCGTTTACCTTTGGGAGCATTGAACCCGGGGCAAAGTGTCCTTCAATTATATAACGTTCCGTATCTATTATACTCATTTTGTCAAGCCATTGTTGTTCCGGCTTGCCAAAGTTTATCGCAACTTTTTCTACAGCAGTCAGTATAATCAGCATGTCGGCGTTCAGTTCTTCCGCCAGTTTTGCGCTGGCGAAGTCTTTATCGACTACTGCGGACGTGCCTTTAAGGCGCCTGCCTTCAGTTTTCTTGACAGGTATGCCACCTCCGCCGACTGCGACAGGGATATGGCCGTTTTCCAGCAGGGCTCGTACAGTTGCACTCTCCACAATCCCTATGGGCATTGGAGAGGCGACGACGCGCCGCCAGCCGCGCCCGGCGTCTTCCTTCATCGTATACCCGTGTTGTATCATTTCATCGGCTTCTTCTTTCGAATAGAAGGCGCCAATAGGTTTTGATGGATCAGTGAAGGCAGGGTCGTTTTCATCCACAAGGGTTTGGGTGATGATAGTTGCGACCGGTTTGTTGATGCCGCGGTTTAATAATTCCTCGCGCAACGCATTTTGAATATCATAGCCGACATACCCCTGGCTCATCGCCACGCAGACCGACATAGGTATGTAAAAGATATGCTCGTCAGCCTTACGCGCGGTTTCCATCGCAAGGTTTATCATGCCAACCTGAGGCCCGTTGCCATGGGTGATGACGATTTCAAATCCGTCTTCAATCAGATCCGCAATCGCTTTCGCAGCGCATTTCACCGCAATCATCTGCTCATGTAAGTTATCGCCAAGGGCATTCCCCCCCAGCGCAAGAACAATTCGTTTCATTGAAAACCACCACCTTTGAAAGTTAAATCGTAAGTATTCAGGACACTGTTCCTGTAATCTTCATCTCTCGTCTTGCCTCCCTCTCCGAGGGAGGTGGCGCGTAGCGCCGGAGGGAGTCAGCGGTAAGTTTCGTAATCTCCCTCAGTCAGCTTCGCTGACAGCTCCCTCAGCGAGGGAGCCAAGAGGGGAACGTTATTCGCGGTAGCGGGGCTTAAAAATAATCTGGAACACGTAATCAATTGTCAACTGTCAACTGCCAGCGCGCTTGATTGCGGTCTGCCAGAACCCTTAGCATTTTCGCAGGGTCTTCACATTTTGACAAGAACATCATAGCCGCAATAATATACGGCTTGAATCCTGCTTCCTTGTACAGCGGTTCACGGTAACGGTCAAAGACTGTGGCGTCAACTTCCCCCTCCTTGCAACTCACGCCTGTTATATCAGCCGGCAGGCAGTGCAGGTACAGAGCTTTTCCGTCTTTTGTCAGCTTCATCATGTCTTCGGTACAAGCCCAACTTTTGTGGTTAGCGTTTTGGGCGAGCAATTCTTTTTCCAGAGCCTTTATTCCAGCGTCGTCGCCGTTGCCATAGAGGACAGTACGTTTTTCCATCGCGGCAAAAGGCGCCCAGCTCTTTGGATAAACAATATCCGCGCCCATAAAAGCTTCTCGCATATCGTTGGTCTTTGTGAAGCTTCCGCCTGACTTAACAGCGTTTTCGGCCGCTACTTTCTCAACGTCCCCCATTACCTCATATCCTTCGGGATGAGCAAGGCAAACATCCATACCGAAGCGGGTCATCAAGCCGATAACGCCCTGCGGAACAGAGAGAGGTTTGCCGTAAGACGGGGAATAAGCCCACGACATAGCGATTTTTTTACCCTTAAGATTCTCCACGCCACCGAAGCAGTGGATGATATGCAGCATATCGGCCATCGCTTGCGTTGGATGGTCTATGTCGCATTGAAGGTTGACAAGCGTCGGGCGCTGCTCCAGAACGCCGTCCG
>Ga0123356_10003487_pt1 | contig 16446 bp, 14 predicted proteins | sample TergutEmb28metaG_2_FD_92546 | JGI IMG/M metagenome (GOLD analysis project Ga0123356, IMG submission 92546) | Embiratermes neotenicus P3 segment gut microbial communities from Petit-Saut dam, French Guiana - Emb289 P3 | ecosystem: Host-associated > Arthropoda: Insects > Digestive system > Gut ...
CCGCCCGAGATAACGGCTAGTCTCCCCACACGCCACATCGAACGTTTCACTGTCACCTGGCAGCAGGACTTACAAGGCCCGGGGCGGGATCGGGTGCTGCGCCTGGGCGACAGCCAATGCGCAGCAAGGCTCCCGACCATCTGCCCTGGGCCCGCTCCTGATGCGGTCCCTGATAACGAATCGGGCATCACCGTTGCGCAATTAGGGCATCAGGGGACAAAATGTGGCAACTCTGCGCATGTGACTGCTGATGCGCTAGCCGACTCGGGGGGTGCCATGGCGACAAACACTCAGTCCACGACCGCGGTGGGACAGGAGGGCCTGCGGTCCAACGTCCTAGGGCTGTTCGACTCGGTTGTGATGGCCGTCGCTGGCAGCGCACCTGCGTACAGCATCGCCGGCAGCACAGCAGCGCTCGTCGGTGCTGTGGGCCTGGCTGGTCCCGCTGCACTGCTCTACTGCGGCATTCCCATGATGGGCATAGCGTGGGCGTTCAGCTACCTCAACCGCATCGAGGCCAACGCAGGCGCCAGCTACGCCTGGGTTGGACGCGTGCTGCATCCCGCCCTCGGCTTTATCGCCGGCTGGTCGCTGGTGATCTCGGCCACGATCTTCATGGTGGCCGGGTCGCTGCCGGCCGGATCAGTCACGCTCGACCTGTTCAGCGCCTCGGCCGCAAACAATTCCGGCTTGGTGCTGCTGGTCGGGTCGATCTGGTTCCTGGTGATGGTCGCGCTGGTCATCGCGGGCGTGCGAGTGACCGCGCAGGCCCAGTGGGTTATGTCGGGGATCGAGGTTTTGCTCCTGGCGCTGTTCGCGATCCTGGCGCTCGTGCACGCGGCATCGCATCACGTCACTACGTTCTCCTGGTCCTGGTTTGGCTTCAGCCACTTCAACGGCATGGCGGGCTTCGCCGTCGGCGGCCTGGTCGCCGCGTTCTACTACTGGGGCTGGGACGTCACCTCGAACCTCAACGAAGAGATGAAGGACAGCAAGCGCAGCGCCGGGATCGGCGGGATCATCGGCGTGCTGATCGTGTTCGCGCTGTTCGAGATCTACACCGTCGTCGCTAACCTGAGTCTGACTCCCGGGACCATCTCGGCTAACGCCGCCGATGTGCTGGCGGTGCTCGGCCAGCTCGCCTGGCCCGGTGTTGGCGGCAAGCTGCTGGTCATCGCGGTCATGCTGTCGACGGTCGCCACTCTGGAGACGACCCTCATCCAGGTAACGAGGTCGCTGTACGCGATGTCGCGCGAGCGTACGCTGCCGAAGTTCTTCGGCAGCCTCCTACCGGGCCGGCAGACGCCGTGGCTGGCCACCATCGTGGTAGCGATCGTCTCGCTGGGCATGTTCATCGGCTCGAACTACATCGGTTCGCTGAACACGATCCTGACCGACGCCATCTCGGCCATCGGGCTCCAGGTGTGCATTTACTACGGCCTGGCCGGCTTGACGGTGGTGGTCGCGTTCCGCAAGGTGCTGTTCAAGTCCGTGAAGAACCTGCTGCTGATCGGCGTGTGGCCGCTCGTCGGCGCGCTGTTCATGTTCTGGATTTTCTACGAGTTCGTGAAGAGCAACACTAGCGACGCGGTCGTGATCTGGGTCGGCCTCGGCGGCCTCGGCGTCGGCGTCATTCCCCTGGCCATCTACTGGGCGCTTGGCAGCCCGTACTTCAAGCAGCGGCCCACGCTCGGCTCGGTACTGCCCGAGGACGCTGACGCGTGACGGCTTAGCAGCGCGTGTGAGGCCGGTTCCCTCGACGGGAACCGGCCTCACACGTTGGTAGGACCTCCACAGCATCGAACGCTGTCTACGGCAGCCATCGCGCGCTCCATGCGCCCACTTTCCGTCAGCGACGGTGTCAGCACTGACAACAGGTGCTTCTGCCTTGACATCGCAGCGAGAGGAGACAGCGGTGCTCACCATAGGAAATCATTCGTCGGTCCTGGTCCCGCGCCAGGACCGCGACCGCATCCGGGCTTTCTACTGTGACGTTCTCGGAGGCGAAGTCACGAAGGCGGATGCCGAGCGTGACTTCGTTCGATTGGACGGCGACTTCTACATCGCCTTCCTCTACGGAGACGTAGCCGATGCAAGCGAGTTCGTGCGCAGCGCCAGAGCCATCTGGCTGGAGATCAAGTCCGACAATGTCGACGAAACGAGGCGCAGGATCGTTGAGTCCGGGCTCGCGAGACAGCTTGAGATCCCGGACCCGCACCTCTACTTCCAGGCCCCAGGAGGTCAATGCATGCGACTAGTCGGAACCGACGAGGACCTCTCCTTCTACGAGGGGACCGGAGCCGGACCGGACGTCGCGAAGGTCAAGAACGCCATCGCGAACTTCACGTCCTGAAGCAGAGTTCAAGTACAACAACGAGTGCCTGCGGGCGACCGCGATCGACCCTCGCCCCTGGTACAGGCGCGCTACAGGCTTGACCTTCCGATCCGCCGGTTTGCAGGTCCGCACCGGAGGCAGTGAACCTACTAGGCGCCGTAGGCCAGCGAAGTGGCGCCGCGGACCGATGCGCGACAGTTGGAAGGGAGCGACCGGCAGTGCAAGCGAGCGAGATCACCGAGGTCCTGGGCCGTCCGATCAGCCGGGAGCTCCTAGCCCGCGACCTGACTCGCCTGGCCTATGTCGCCAGGGACGGAACACCGCGTTCCATCCCGATCGGGTTCATCTGGAACGGCACCGAGCTTGTCATGTGCACCGCGAAGAATGCGCCGAAGGTCGCGGCGCTGCGGCACAACCCGGCGGTCGCGTTGACCATCGACACTGAGGTCCACCCGCCGAAGATCCTGCTGATCCGCGGCCAGGCCGAGCTGGACGTCGTCGAGGGCATCCCGGATGAGTTCCTCCGGATGAACGGCACGTACTCCATGACTCCCGAGCAGCGGGTCGAGTGGGAGGCGGGCGTCCGGTCCCTTTACGACGGCATGGTCCGGATTGTCGTGACCCCCACCTGGGCCAAGCTGATCGACTTCGAGACGACCCTCCCGAGCCCGGTTGAAGAGCTGATTCGCCGGCGAGATGAGCGTCAGCGCGGCTGACTACCGCCAATCAACCACGGATGGGCGAGGTCTTGAACTCGGCAACGAGTACGTGAGCATCACGGTCTGCTGACCGTCACACGGGCGGACGGCCCGTCACACAGGCGGACGGCCCGTCACTCAGGCGGACGGCCCTCGCCGCTCCTCACCGATCCTCGATGACAGCGGTCGGCCACCTGTGACCCTTCCCAAGGCCGGGCGGGCGGCCGCCGTCCACCCTGAGAAATTTGTTTCGTGGGACAAGAACCGCATGTCACCGGCACCCCGGGACCGGCGGAGAGCAGACGGCCCGACTATCGCTCCGCTTCGGGGGCGGGAATCAGCGTGCTGCAGCGTTGGTACTCGCGGGGCACGGGACTATGGGAGACAACCGGCTGGTGGAACAGCGCCAATGCGCTCACCGCTGTGATCGATTACGGCCTGTGCACGGGAGACGAGTCCTATCTGGGAGTCCTGGGGAACACCTTCATCAAGGCGCAGTGGCACAAGGCCGGTTTCATCAACTATTTTTTCGACGACAGCTTGTGGTGGGCGCTCGCCTGGGTTGCGGCCTTCGACCTCACTGGCGAACAGCGGTACCTGACGGCGGCGCAGTCGATCTTCGCGCACAGCCTGACCGGCTGGGACGATACCTGCGGCGGCGGGGTGTGGTGGAACGAGGAGCGCAAGTACAAGAACGCCGTCACCAATGAGCTGTTCCTGACGCTGGCAGGAACGCTGTCGCAGCGAGTACCCGGTAACCGGGATTACCGGGACTGGGCGCTGCGCGAGTGGGAGTGGCTGCACGCGAGCGGCATGATCGGCCCGGCCGGCCTGGTCAACGACGGACTCGACTCTGCTTGCGCGAACAACGGGGGCCCCACCTGGACCTACAACCAGGGCGTTATCCTCGGCGGGCTCGCCGAACTGCACGAGATCACCGGGGATCAGGACTTCCTGCGGCAAGGCGAAGTCATCGCGGACGCGACGCTGCGCTCCCTCGTCAGCCCGCGGGGGATCCTCGTCGAGCCGTGCGAGCCAGCGAACTGCGGAGGCGACGGGACCCAGTTCAAGGGCATCTTCGTCCGGTACCTGTACCAGTTCACCCGGTATAGCGGCAAGCCGGCCTACCGCGCATTCATCCTGGCCAACGCCGAGTCCGTGGTGCTGAACGCCGGTAATGCGGCCGGCCAGTTCGGACTGAGCTGGGACGGCCCGTTCGACAAGGCTGACGCCAGCCGTCAGACATCGGCTGTCGAGGTGCTCATTGCCGCCGCCGCCCTCACGGATCAGAAGCTCAACCCGCCAACCTTGACTAAGCCGCGACATTGATCATGGAGCGCCGGAAGGCTCGGTGTCAGCTTATGTTCGCTTCCGTCTGAACCGGGGCGCAAGCCCTCCCGTATTCACCAGTGAGGAGGCGCACATCATGATTATCGACCCGGTAACAGGCCTGTCCATTTACGACCCTCTTGTTATAAGTAAGGGGATTACCGTCGCCCCTGTCGCACCGGAACTCCCTGAGGGCGCAATAGTCGCTTTGTTCTTCGGGTTCACCGCCTAGGCGGCGAGCCGTGCCTGTCACCGCGGTGACTGACTGCTGAGCCCTGCGGACCTGGTTATCGTGGTTGAGGCGCACGTTTACAAACGAATGCCAGAGGCCGGTTCCCGATTGGGAACCGGCCTCTGAGCTTTTGGCAGCCGGGGCAGGTGCTGAGCCTGCTAGCCCTGGGTTAGGAGGCGTACGACGCCGACTCCACCAGGGCGACCTCCTCTTCCTGCTCCTGCCGCCCGCCGAGCGCCGCGACAGTGACCACCGCGCACGCGAGCGCGGCGATGCCGCAGACGGCGAAGCCGATCGAGTATCCGTGGGCCAGCGCTGGCACTGCGAGCGACGCCGCCTTGCTGAACGGGACACTCGGCGGCACCGAGTTCGTCACGATCGGGCCCACCCCCGCGGCGGCGGCCTTGAGAGCAGTCGGCAGGGGCGATCCGGACAGCGCGTGGTTGAAGGCGGTGCCGGCCTTGCTCAGAGCCGCGGCGCCGATGATCGCAGGGCCCATGGCGAAACCGAAGTCGCGCACCATGCTGGTGGTGGCGGCGGCCATGCCGGAGAACTGCGGCGGCGCTGTGTTCACGACGGTGGCGGTCACCGAGGAGACCGCGAAGGAGAACCCGACCCCAACCAGTCCCATCGGCAGGATCAGCGAGGGCAGCGTTGCGTCCGTGATTGGCAGGCCGGCGGCGAGGATCTGTCCGATGCCCATGAGCAGGAAGCCGCCGCCCAGGATCCAGCGCGGCTGGAAGCGGGCCATCATGAACGAGGTCAGCGGCAGCAGGAAGATCGTCAGGCCGCTGAGCAGGATGAACGCGAACGCGGTGCGCAGCGCGGTCTGATGCTGGATGACTTCCATCCGGATGCTGATCGCGTAGGCGGTGCCCAGGAAGGAGAACATGCCGACCACCGTCACGGCGGAGGCGAGCGCGAAAGCCCGGTTCCGGAACAGGCCCATGCGCAGCAGCGGGTTCGGCACCCTCAGTTCGATCACAACGAAGGCGACGAGCAGGACGGCGGCGATAGCGAAGGAGGCGATGATGGTGCCGCTTCCCCAGCCGGCCGTCGGACCCTCGATGATGCCATAGAGCAGCGCGAACAGCGCCAGTCCAACCGCGCATTGCCCGGCGATGTCAAGAGAGCGGCCCTCGGGCGAGCGTGAGTCGGTAGCGAAGAAGTAGCTGAACACCGCGTCGGCGGCGGCGAGAATCGCGATGATGAAGAACGCCCAGCGCCAAACGCCGTAGGTCGCGGTCAGGCCGCCGAGCATCGGGGCGATGAAGTTTCCGGTGGACAGCAGGGCAGCCCACAGTGCGATCATGCGGGCGCGCTGCGCGTGTGTGCGGCTGCCGGAGGCGATGATCGCCAGGGTGGTCGGAAACAGGGTCGCGGAGCCGAGGCCGGCGATGAACTGACCGACGTACATCTGCGCGATGCCTGATGTGGTGCCGGAGATCAGCTCTCCGATGACGAGCAGGATGGCGCCGGAGACGAGCAGCTTCTTCCGGCCGAACAGGTCGCCGAGGACGCCGAAGGTCAGCTCGAGCGCGGCGATCGGCAGCAGGATGCAGTCAGAGATCCAGTCCAGCTGGGATGCGCCGGTCGGGTGCAGGACCGTCTGGAAAGTTCCGTTGAGGGTGGCCGGCACTGCCAGGCCAATCTGGGCCAGGCAGACGGCGAATCCGACGGCCACGAGGGTGGCCATGCTGAGTGTGGTGGCGCGCTTGCCTGAGGCAGGCGGCGAGGTCACCGCGGCTGTGCCAGGGAACGATACGGACATGAGCGGGCGGAACCTTCCTTTGCCCTCGGGGTCGGGTGCCTCAGTTCGGGTCGCACATCCTTGGACGATGTCCGTTTTGAGAGCTTTCACACATAGTGAGCGATTCGAGTAGTGAAGGTACCCGTATCCGGCGCGTAACGCAAAACAACCAGCATGTGACCTCCGGCGGGGCACACCTCTTCGTCCCGGATGTCGGGCGGGCCCCGCTGGCTGCGGAACGTTCTGATCCATGCCGCGGCCGCGGAACCGGCCAGGCCGCGGTGAAGCTGGCCACAGCTCGCCAAACGGACAAAAAGGCAGGCTAGCTTTGCGACGGGCTGGCGGGCCGGGCGCGGGCGCTGACCACGATCAGCTGATCACCTGGTTCGAGTCGTGCCGCCTGCGGGTCGTCAGACGCCAGTACCTCTCGGCCGCGGAGCACGGCGATGACCGTCCCGGCCGCGGCACGGGCCGGATCGCCCACCTCCGTCTCCCCTGCGGGGCGCACAACTAGATCCAGGCTGCCGCCATGACCCAGCAGGTCGGCGATCACCTTTGCCGCGGCCGGCCGAACAGTGGAGATGGCAAGCATCTGCCCGGCGGCGTCCGAGGTCATGACGACGTGGTCGGCACCGCTCTCGAGCACCAGATCCCGGTTCTCGTGCTCCCGGACCGCAGCTGAGATCGTCGCGGAGGGGCTCAACTTGCGGGCGGTGAGCGTGATGAGCACGGCAGTGTCGTCCCGATTCACCGCGATGACGACCTGGCGGGCCCGCTCGATCTGGGCCTGGCGCAGGACCTCGCTGCGGGTTCCGTCGCCGACCACCGCGACCATCCCGGCCAAGTTCGCTTCTGCGACCGCCTCGGGCTGGATGTCGATGACCACGATGGCCTGCTTCCGTACCCCCGATTCGTGCAGGGTCCTGATCACCGCGCGGCCCTTCGAGCCGTATCCCACGACAACGACCTGACCAGCCACTCTCATCCTCCACCGGGCGATACGCAGGTTATAGCGGGTCCGCTCGGTCAGCACCTCAAGCGTCGTGCCGACCAGGATGATCAAGAAGATCACCCGCATCGGAGTGATCAACACCGTGTTGACCAGCCGTGCGTTGTCGCTGACCGGAACGATGTCGCCGTAGCCGGTCGTCGAGAGCGTGACGGTCGCGTAATAGATGCTGGCAAGGATCGACAACGGCTGACCAGGATGTGCGGTATCTCGGTAACCGGAACGGCCCAGGTAGACGAGGACAGTCGATGCCGCCAGCAGCGCGGACGCCAGCAGAGTCCGTCTTGTCACCGCGCCAAGAAGAGTCGCCTGCCGCGAGGGCAGCGACAAGAAACCTGCCGATGGGGCAGTGCCCTGGTCCCTGTAGCGGTCGGCCGATCTAGGCGTCACGCTCAGCGACATACCCACCACGCGCGCCTTCGCATGGTGCTCACCCTCGCCCGCCTGGTCCCGGCCAGGTGTATCAAGACCAGCGGTCGCGGATCGTAAACAAGCAGGGCGGCTGCGGAAGCGGTAGTCGGGGGGCCTGGCGACGTTAGCCGCTGGCGGGCGGCGCCTTGCAGGCTGGGGGAGACGGTGCTGCTGGGCGGGGACTTAGCCAGAGACGGGGGAATGGATGGAATTCTCGCTGACCACAGTGCAGCGTGAGCTGAGTGAGGCAGCGGCCGCCTTCGCCCGCGCACGGCTCAACGAGGACCTGGTGAACCGTGACCAGTCGGGAGAGTTTCCCCTGGAGGCGTGGCGAGCCTGCGCTCAGTTCGGGATCCAGGGCCTTCCGGTTCCAACCGAGCTGGGCGGTGGCGACGGTGACATCCTGACGACGGTTCTTGTCATGGAGGCACTGGGGTACGGCTGTGAAGACAACGGGCTCATATCTTCGCTCAACGCGCAGATCTGGGGCCTTGAACTGCCGCTGGTAAGGTTCGGCACGTCAGCGCAGCAGCGCGCGTACCTGCCAAGGCTAGTGTCGGGCGAGCTCATAGGCATGCCCGCGATGACCGACCCCGATTTCAGCTCTGCTGGGCTACGCATGCGCGCGCAAGCTGAGCACGACGGGGACAGCTACCGTCTCAACGGAAGCAAGTTGTACATCGCGGATGCACCGGTCGCCGACGTGGTGCTGGTCTTCGCCTCGCACTCTGCCGAGACCGGGCGGGCCAGCATCTCGTCGTTCCTAGTCGACAAGGGGACGCCTGGGTTTACCGTGGCCCGCCACGCGGAGAAGATGCGCCCGGTGACCGCGCCTATGTTCGAGGTCGTGCTAACCGACTGCCTCGTCCCTGCCGGCAAGCGCCTGGGCGAGGAGGGCGCGGGGGTTGACATCTTCAACTCGTCGGTGGAGCTGGGACGCAGCTGCTGCCTCGGCAGCGCCCTAGGCGCCATGCAGCGCCAGCTTGAGAAATCTGCCGGGTACGCGCAGCTGCGGGAGCAGTTCGGTCAGGCTATCGGCAAGTTCCAGAACGTTGCCGACAGGATGGCCGACATGCATCTGCGCCTGGAAGCCGCCAGGCTGCTGGTCTACCGTGCCGCCTGGCTGGCCCAGCAGGGCAAGCTCACCATGGCCGAGGCGGCTGCCGCCAAGTTGTTCACTAGCGAGGCGTGGGTCCAGTCCAGCCTGGACTCGATCCAGATCCACGGGGGCCACGGCTACACGAAGGAAGCAGGCATCGAGCGCGACCTGCTTGCTGCGATCGCCGGCACGATGCACTCGGGAACATCCGGAAGCCAGCGTGTCGGCCTGTCCCGGATGCTGGACCGGTGAGCCACCGTCTTCCGCAGCGGTCGCCATAGTGGTCGCCGGCGCACGGTTCGCACGCGATACGAGGTGAGGAAGATGCCGAAAACACTCGAGGTCTCTTCTGGAGGCAGTCAGCCTGGGCTGCGGCGCCGTGGGTGAGGTAACGACCGGGGCGGCACGCCCGCCGCGTGGACAGCGTTCAGGGAGGGGTGGCCGGCTGCGCGCGGTTCCCACGGAACGCCTCCTGCGTAGCGCCGAGGCTGTTGTCTACTTGCTGGTCGTAGCGCCGCTGGTTGCGCGCCTGCCGGCCAGCCTCGCCTATCGCATCGCCTGCTGGCGAGGAGACTGGTGCTTCCGGTATCGGGTCGAGAAGCGTTCCGACGTCGTGCTCAACCTGCGCCGGGTGCTCGGTGACGAATTCGGGCCTGAAGGGGCTGAGTGCCTGGCTCGGGAGTTCTTCCGAATGCAATCCTGTGAAGCTATCGACGTGATGCGGTTGCGGGGCCGGGCCCGGGCCCTCGGGAAACTCGTCGAGGTTCGCGGACGCGAGCACTTGGACGCCGCGCTGGCCGTGGGCAAGGGGGCCATACTCTGCACCGCTCACTTCGGTTCCTGCAGCAGCGCTTTTTCGCTGCTCAATGCCAGCGGGTACCCGCTCACAGCCATCGGCCGCACGTACTGGAGATACGCAGCTGGTACCTCTTCTATCGAACGGCGGCTCTGGGACTTCGCCTACGCCCGGCGCCTGATGCGCCACCGGCAACGGCCGAACATCGAGCCGTGGCCGGGCCGGCTTCAGGTCGCGGCACAGGCCGCAGTGGCTCTTCGCGCCAATGAAGTGGTGACAATCTGCAGTGACGCCGCACCGCTAGACGCTGACCAGGCTCGTACTGTCAGCGTGCCCTTCCTCGGACGGCAGGTCACGCTTCTACCTGGGGTCGTGGGCCTCGCGCGGCTGACTGGCGCCCCGGTCCTCATGATGTTCATCTACCGGTCGCCCGACCACCAGCACCAGTTGCTGGAAATCTCGCCGCCGGTGTCGCTGGAGGGCGAGATGGCGACGGCGTTCGGGCGCTGCGTGGCTGCGATGGATGCTGCCGTGCGGAGAAGCCCGGCCGACTGGGGCTACTGGGCCAACACGGAAGACCTTTCCAGCATGGGTCTGCTTACGGCGGCCGCGCCGACAGCGGCACCCGTCATCCCACAGCGCGCTGTCGCGGAGCCCCCGGCGTTTCTGGAGGAGCGGCGTTCCGCCGCAGATCGGCGAGGCTGAACTTGGCGAGCGCGGGTGTGACGACGAGCTGGCTGGGATTAGCCCGCTCCGCTCCCAGAACGCTCGAGCCGACCGAAGTTGCCGCCTTGTGACTCCACCAGTTCGAGCACCGCGTTGTAGTCGGCCTTCCCTCGTGAGCCGCGCGGCAGTTCTGCGACGGCCAGGATGATGTCGGGAACCATGTAAGGGGGCAGGAACCTGGAGCAATGCTCGATAGCCGCAGCGGGTTCCAGTGTTCCCCCGTCAGCGGGGCTTACCACAGCCGCCAGCACCTCGACTTCACCCCGGCGGTGCTTGACCACGGCGGCTTCGCCGATCTCGGCCCGCTGCTCGAGCACGTGCTCGACCTCTTCTGGCTGCACGCGATGCCCGCGCACCTTGAGCTGCCGGTCGACCCGGCCTCGGAAGGTGAGCCCGCGGACGTCGTCCCGTGATACGAGATCGCCCGTCGCGTAGTACGTGCGCCCGCCAGGCCTGACGGAGAATCTCCGGGATGTCGCATCTGGAAGCTTCCAGTATCCCGACATGAGCGTGTCCGAGGCGACAAGCAACTCGCCCGCCGTCCCGTCGGACACGACGCCGTCCTGTCCCGTCAACGTCGTGGTGGCGTAAGGGCAAGGCCGTCCGATGGGGATTGGCCCTTCGCCGTCCACGTCGAGTGCGGTCAGGTCGTGGAACGTGCACACGTTGGTCTCCGTCGGGCCATACCAGTTCGCGACTCGGCAAGACGGTGGCAGGTGCCGCCAGAGCACGCGCAGCAGGCTCACCGGAATCTCCTCACCTGCGAAGATGACCTGACGCAGGGCGCTGTCCCGGAGAGCCGCAAGCGACTCCACTGCGCTGGCTCGCAGCAGAGCCGACGGCACGGAGTACCAGACGGTAACGCCAGTCGAGATTATGAAGCGACAGAGGTTGGCGACCTGGCCGAACGTCGAGGCGGGTACGAGCGCGAGCCGGGCAGCGGCCATCGCAGCACCGAAGAAGTCGAAGACGCTCAGATCGAAGGATGCAGATGCATGCTGGGAGACGACATCGGTCTCCTTGATTCCCACTGCATCGACCGCCCACCGAACGAACGCCAGCGCACTCGCGTTCGTGTGCGCAACACCCTTCGGCCGACCCGTGGAGCCCGACGTGTACAGGATGTACGCGAGCGACCAGGCCGGTACCTCAACTGGCGAGTGCAATTGGCTGACCTGCGTGAGTTGAGACAAGCTCACGCTCACCGGCTCGCGTTCGGAGGGCCTGTCCGCATCGAACCACCCTCGACCCAGCCAGTGCAGCATGGGAATCTTGTCACTCGGGCCATCGGTAACCGGGGAAGCGTCACCCAGCAGCATCGCCCGAAGACTCCGGGCGCCGGAGATCACAGCGACCGGTTCGGCGTCGGCGGCGATGAGGTGCGCACGCGCCGGCGGAGTCAGGTAGTCGATCGGCACGTAGGCGCCGCCAGCCAGCAGAGTGCCAAAGATGGCGATCGGGAGCGCGACGTCCTTGGGCAGGGCGATCATCACCCGGTCGCCCGGCTCGATCCCGCAGTCCACTAGGGCGCTGGCAAGGCACATAGATCGATCGCACAGATCGGCATATGTAAGCTCGCCGGTCGTGGACCAGACGGCAGGCCTGTCGGGGTGCACATCGGCGGCATGGAGAAGAAGATGTGAAAGTGTCGGCGTCATTGCAGTATCCCGAGCTCCGCAGCGACGATTTTCCGTTGGACGTCGGACGTGCCCGAGTAGATCGTCGCGCCGATGGCGTTGAGCAGATCACCCGTGCGCGGCAGACCAGAGACAAGCTCCGGGGTGGGGTCGATTGCCGTCAAGTCGCGGCTGGTCATAAGCTCGGCCTCGCTTATCCACAGCTTGGTGAGGCTGGCCTGCCCTGGTGTGAGCGTGTCTGCGGCTAGTTTCGTTATTGTGTCTCGCACGAGCAGACGCCCGACGATGTAGCGGCCCGCGACGTCGACGGCCTGACGAGCTACGCCCGAGTGGCCGGCTCGGGTCTCTTCCCGCCGGCCGGGAGCCACAGCGAGGTCGATCACGTCGGCCAGCTGGCGCCGCATCGCTCCCAGAGCCAGCGGCGCAAGGAGGCTCCTTTCCCAGAGCATCGCGTGCCGAAAGACCAACGATCCTTGTCCGGGGCGTCCCAGCATGGCGGAACCGGGAACTATCACAGAGTCGAGGTGCACCGTGCACATGAAGCAGCCGCCGAGGCCAATCAGTCGCTCTGGCGGTCCAACGGATAGGCCCGGCGTATCCCTTGGCACAAGGAACGCAGCGACACCCCGCCAGTTCAGCCTGCGATCTTTGGTGGCAAATATGAGGGAATAGTCCGCGAGCCATGCATTTGTTATGAAGCACTTTGTCCCGTCGAGCACGTAGTCGTCGTCCACCGCGACGTAGCTAGTCCTCAGCGACATTACGTCGGAGCCGGCCTCCGGCTCCGTTGCCGCGAAGGCGACGATTACGCTTCCGTCCCGCATGAGGTCAAGAATTGGACGTTGTTCCTCGTTGCCAAACCGCGAGATGGCTGCCCCGGCGGCGAAGCTGTGTGCTCCGACACTGAGCAGAAAACCAGCATTCCGGGTTCCCTCACCTAGCCCTTCGAGGGTACTGAGGACAGTATCGACGTCTAGGTTCCTGGCGGGGATAGTCAGGCGGTGCACCCCGAAGTCGGCAAACCGCTTCCAGGCTTCCCTGAACTCCGCTCCATCGTCGCCGACGGCGTCGCTGGGCGCATACTGTCGCGCCAGCTCCCTTGCCGCGACGTGATCCGCGCCTGGCTGCGGCAGCAGTGATGGCAGCAACCGGTCAGCAGTCACGTTGCCCGCGAAGGCTGCGCGATGCGCTGGTTGAAGTCCTCGAGGGCGCCGAGGCTCTTCGACAAGCTGGCCTCGTCCACGGTGACCTGGTCGATCTCCCCAGCGGTGAACCTCTGGTAAGCCCCCAGGTCCAGCAAGCCGTGTCCGCTGATGTTGACCAGGACGACCAGCGGGGCCTCGTCGCGCGGGTGCCGCGAAACGACTTCGACCAGGCCGGCCACCGCGTGGGCCGCTTCTGGAGCGGGAAGAATGCCCTCGGTCTCGCAGAAGAGCAGCCCCGCCCGGAACGAAGTGTTCTGGTCGATGGCCATCGCCTCTAGGGAGCCGTCGGCGTACATGGCACTGCACAACGGCCCGGCGCTGTGGTGCCGCAGTCCACCCGCGTACACCGGAGGCGGCACGTAGCTGCTGCCGAGGGAGTAGACCTTAGTGATCGGCGTTGTGCCCAGGGCGTCGCTCAGGTCGTAGCGGTAGCGACCGCGTGTCAGCTTCGGACATGCTGCGGACTCGGCGGCGATGAGCCGGACCGGCCTGCCGCGGTCCTCCGCGGCGCCGAGCACGGGGAGGGCCACCCCGCCGAAGTTCGACCCGGCGCCCATGCACGCGATAACACAGTCCGGGAACTCGCCCAGCAGGTCCATCTGCGCCACGGCCTCCTGACCGATGACGGTCTGGTGAAGCAACACCGAGTTCTCGCCGCTCCCGATGGCAAACCGTGTGTCTCTGTTCTCGGCCGCGTATGCGAGTCCTTCCCCGGTGGCCAGTGCGAGGGTACCGATCGACGCAGGGTCCTCCTTGAGCGCCCTGCGCCCGACTTCGGTCAGGTCGCTCGGACTCTCATGGACATCCGCGCCAAAGAGCCGCATCAGGTCGCCGCGGATGGGTTTCTGACGGGCGGTTGATCTGACCCAGAAGACCGTGCACTCAAGGCCCATGATCTGGCAGGCGTAGGCGAGAGCAGTCCCCCACTGGCCCGCGCCCGTTCCCGTGGCCATGCGCGTCACGCCCGCGCGGGAGTAGTAATAGACCTGCGCTAGGGCCGTGTTGAGCTTGTGGCTCCCGACGAGGTTGGCGCCCTCGTACTTGTAGTAGATGCGGGCGTTGACGCCGAGGCGTTCCTCCAGTCGCACTGCCCTGCGCAATGGCGTCGGACGGTACTGCGCATACCGGTCGAGGACCTCATCGGGGATCGATATGAACCTATCGGCCGTGTTGAGGGACTGCCGTGCCAGTGAGAACGGTTGCTGAAGCTGCAGGCCATGCCCCGCCATGTCCTCCAACCCCGCCAATTGTGATCTCGACAATGCCGAGGCCACGTACTGGGGCCGGTCGTGCAGGATGTTGAACCAGTGAGTGGGGAGCAGCGGGTCTCGGGCCGCGCCAACCATGCGGCAACCTCCATTTAGGGTGTAATCCAGATCTCACTTTTCAGCCGAAATGGATATTTTGAGGACCGCGTCAACCAAGTCCGCCACGGTCACGAGCTCGATCGTCATCAAGTCTTCGTCTAGTAGGTGCTTATTGAGCCTGACCTCAAGCTCGACCAGCAATTGAACGAACCACAACGAGTCCATCCCGAGGTCAGCGTAAAGTTCCAGCCCCTCGTGCACTGCCTCGGCCTTTAGGTCGGGGACGACGGCGGTCAGGGCGTCAAACACCAGGCTCTTCGCTTGGCTTCGATCCAGCTCCCGCTGGACTTCCACTTTGCTGTTGTCTCCGGTGGCCATGACGGCACCTCCGCTTGCATGGAAAGGTGCAACCCATCGTGCCTACAGATGACAGCGCAAGAGATGCAGCTGATACAAGCAATTGGCCGCCAGGCCACCCACATCGGCGCTTGGGATAAGGAACCCGGGTACCCACTGGAGCTTTATGTCGTTACCTCCAGGCAGGTGATGCATTACCTGCCTGACGGCCACCGAGCCGAGAGCAGGGCCGTGTCCGACCTGCGTCCCGGGCTGAAAGATGCCGCGGTCGGGCAGTCGATCATCGTCGCTGCACCACTCGTCATCGTGGTGGCCGCGGTTCCCAGCCGCCTCAGCCACAGATACGGCGGCAAGGCCGAGGAGTTCGTCCAGATCGAGGTGGGCCACGCCGCCCAGAACATCCTGCTCCAAGCGGCCGCCCTTGGACTTGCCGCCGTGCCCGTGGGCAGCCTTGATCCCTCACGGGCGGCGGATACCCTCGCCCTTCCCGCCGACCAGACCGTCCTGTACTTGATCCCGGTCGGCCACGTCGCCTGACAGCTGACAGCGGGTGGGGGCTAGGCCAGGTGGTACGGCACGGGCGCGGCGGCTGGCGTTCCCGCGGAGCAGCCGACCGTTAGGTAGAGGCCTGAAGATGATCATTCACGACGGACCGTGGCCGCGACGGGCACGGCTGGCGCGCCTACGCGTAGCGGGCGATGAGCGCAGGCGGGAGCGTGCGGGACAGCACGTCGCAGTAGGTGCGCAGCGCCGCGGAGTGCTTCGCCCGGCCGGCGTCGGTGAGAACGAGGAAGACGCCCCGCCGGTCGGTAGCGCAGCTGGACCGCAGGATCAGGCCGTGCCGCTCAAGCCGGTCGGCGAGCCGGGACAGCGCGCTCTGCGACAGGTGCACCGCGTCGGCGATGTCCTGCGCACGACCGCCCTGGTCGTCCGCGTGGACGAGGTGGTCGAGCACCTCGAAGTCGTTGACGCCGAGGCCGTGCGCGTCGCCCAGCTCGCGCTCGAGGGTGTTCCAGGAGGCGACCTTGGCGGCGATGAGCGCGTGCCAAGCGGCCTGCACCACTTCGTCACGTTGCGTTTGCCCGGCGTCCGCCCGGGTGCCTGCCATCGCTACCATACGCGCGAGTATAGCCCGTTAACCCAGATATTTGCAAGCACATTAATTGTTCTTGCATTCGTTGCACGTACATGCATATAGTCGGCCCATGGCTAAAACCCAAGTCCAGCGTGCAGCGTTGGCCACACCAGCTCCTTCCCCCGTTTCAGCCTTCACCCCCGCGCTGTGGGGGATCCTGCTCGTGCTCAGTGGGGCGCTACTGCTCGATGGCCTCGACGTGTCGATGGTCGGCGTGGCGCTGCCGTCCATCCGCACCGCACTGCACATGAGCACTTCTTCGCTGCAGTGGATCGTCAGCGGCTACACGCTCGGCTACGGCGGCCTGCTGCTGCTCGGCGGGCGTGCCGCCGACCTGCTCGGCCGCCGCCGGGTGTTCATCGCCGCGGTCGCTGTCTTCGCGGTCGTGTCCCTGCTCGGCGGGATCGTGTCCAGCCCAGG
>Ga0123356_10003488_pt1 | contig 16446 bp, 11 predicted proteins | sample TergutEmb28metaG_2_FD_92546 | JGI IMG/M metagenome (GOLD analysis project Ga0123356, IMG submission 92546) | Embiratermes neotenicus P3 segment gut microbial communities from Petit-Saut dam, French Guiana - Emb289 P3 | ecosystem: Host-associated > Arthropoda: Insects > Digestive system > Gut ...
AGGATACCTAGGCCACCGGCCATCGAGACGCTGAGCAGGTAGATCGTGAAGAACAGCGCGGCGCCACACCACGAGCACATCAGTGCCCACGCGCAAAGGAGCACGACGTTATTCCAGCACATATGCCGGTACTCGCGCGCGTTCTTCCAGTAGCGCGTTTGATAGCTTGCCGCATGTCGCCGCAGTGACACTTGTGGCTGCGCCATCTTGCTGCGAAGGATGTGTAACGTCAGGCCAATAGTGCCTGTGATCCATGTGAAGCGCGGGTTGAAGATCAGATAGATGAAGCCGGCGAGAGGCGCAACAGCTATGTGGCGCTTGAACCGATACAGGAACTGCTGCCCGCCGGTCAGCGCTGCATATTCATCTACCGACAGTGTCGTGTAGGGTCCGCGGTATCTCTCCCAATCGCCGTTGGTCACATGGTGGTAGGCATGATGCCGCGACCAGACATATTGCGGCATACCGGAGAGCACCCCGAGAACAAAGCCGGCCGCGCGATTGAGGAAGCGGCTGCGAAACAAGCTGCCGTGTCCACACTCATGCATCAGCGCAAAGCCGCGTAGGAGGAACATCGTGATCAGCGGCACGGCAAGCACGACGAACCAGTAAGAAACGCTGGCATACACTACCGCTACGTACCACAGCAGTGCCAAAGCCAACAATGTGGTCATGAACTGCGTCAATCCCTTCACGTCCTCGGACTTGCCGTACCGAATACGTAGTGTCTGCTTGTGCTGTTTGATGCAGTCGATCGAAACCAAGATGAGCCCCCGTCAGCGGATATAATAGTTAGATAATTCAAGGGAACGTTGCCGAGTGTAGCAGCAAACGTCGCGGCGAACTCGGCGATGGGTTCCACTTACAAGAGTCCTTGCGGCCACCGAGGCTGTCGCTCTTTGCCTACGATGAGTCGGGCTCACCTGAGGTCGCGCTACTGTTCAAGGTGCCGCGCCGGAACGCGCAGACTCGCTGAAAGGGGTTTCGGCCACACGGCGAGCTCTCGAGTCCTAAGGTGTCAGCGCGCCGTGAAGGGTGGCTGTTGGCGCTTAAGGGGCGCGCACCCGATGCCAGCTACGATCATGCCAGGGGACCTAAGGACGGCTATCTCTGGCCAGCTCATATGGAGGCAAGGGACGCCAGTCGGCGCCTCCCGGGGCTCAGGAGCGGCGAGACATTAGGCTCGCCCATCTTCCAGGGTTCGCCGCCCCGCGAGCGTGTACGGTGCAGGCCGACCGGAATCGGGCTCGCTTGCGCCAGGAACGCGCTCGCCATCTTCCATTTGCATTTGAGAGGCCCATCACGGGTGGCTGGGCCCGAACGACGTGTGGCCGCAGCGAAATCTTCCCGGCAGCCATGTGGCCGAGGAGTCGAACGTCTGGCTCACGATATCGCAAGCCCGTTGTCGTGCCAGGGGAGCGCGACCACCTGGGTGCATGGGACGGACCAGTCTTAAGGAAGCAAGCGGCGCGGACGAGGGGTAGCGCTTGAGCACATCCGGCGTCGTGCAGGCGTGGGTCCCGGGACACGTTGAAGCACGCCACGGTTCTCGCGTGGGAAAGTCGCTATGCGATGGCTGATGCGAGTGACCGGGTGCCCGATCTCATCGTCGAGCCACAAGCACTTTGACATCCTCCCGCCATCAATGGCCGGGGATTCCTACGCAGCCAAGAGTGGACCGCGCTGGGTCAGCAAATCCGAAAGAGTGTGCGCATCCACGTTGGGAGCGACGTCGGACTGCGCCGGGTCGAGCGCTGTCAGCGATCACTGACCGCCAGACCCGGCGCGGCCCCCGAGTCCATGCGCGAGGGGCGCGTGCGCCCGGCAGGCTGCTCAAATTGATGCAATCACGATGGGAATTTTGCTGCGTCCAGGGTGCCAGCGATACAGTGAGCGTGTCACAGCGGTGTCGCCTCGCGCGACAGTCGCAGGGCGCACAGCATCTGCGAGCGGCGCCGGACTCGTCAGGAAGAAGCCGCAGCGGTGGAGCTGCCGTTTGCCCCCTCACGAGCTGTTCCCGCTTGGCTGGAATGCACCGACACGGGCGCCCCGGCGAAAGGCCCCTACCCGACTGGGCCACACTCGAATTCATGAGGCCGGCTGCCTCATTGTGGAGTAGACTTTACGGACTGAGCGTCCGTAACAGTCCACTCTCGCGCAGCAAGCGTTGGCCTGTCTAAGCCGCCCGCGCTGTCCGCTGCCCCCCACGACGGAGATCTCGTGCCCAAACCAAATTACCATCACGCGAGAAAGCAAAAGGAGCTGGCCAGAAAGGCCCGCCAGCAGGAAAAGCAGCAACGTCGCTTGGCGCGCCCCAGCACACCGGAGGAGAACCTGCCGGCGGGCGCGGCGGACACCGCTAGTCCGGGTGATCCAACTTCTAGAAGCGGAACGTGAAGCTCGCGCCGCGCAGCGCTGGCGATAGACGCCAGGATCGCACGGAGCGGTTGCGTCGCGACCGGGCGGCGGCACTGGCGCTGCGCACTGCCTTTCCGAGTGTTCAGCTGCTGCGCTTGGAGCTCAAGTTCGAGGGTTCCGCCAATACGCCAACGTCGCAGTCACACTTGCTGCATCCGCCGGCGCGGGCGTTTTTCAAGTTTCCCTGCCCCTACGCAGATTGCGACGGACAGTTCGATCTCGACAGTGCCGTCCAGGCGGCGCTGGCCGACCCGGCGCATCGAGCCGAAGGAATGCTGGAGTGCTCCGGGACGCGTACCCGGGCTCAAGCCTCAAAGCAACCGTGTCAGTTGCACCTCAACTACACCATCACGGCAACGTTCCAGGGTGACACCTGAGCCGTGCTACTTGCGCCGCTCGGAGGCGGCCGTCTCGCGTATCTCCTCGCGCCGCGTGAAGTCGATGATGAAATGATCGCCATCGAACTTCACGACCTTGCCGATCAGATCCGAGCGCACATGGAAGCTGCGGCTGCCCCGCTCGTCGCTTGCGATCGACGTCACCACCATCCGCACTGGTAGCGCTCCATCGCGCGCGAGGGTCAGGTGTTGGCCGAGCAGCACGCTCTCCTTGGTCTCGGCCGGCTCTCTGGACAGTCGGTCCTCGTAGCGAAGCACGCCGCGGGCAGGGTGTCCGAAGTACTGCGCCGAGCAGTTGAGCACCATGGCGCCGTCGGCCGCAATGGCGGACAGGCCGCGGGTTCGGCTACCGGGTTTGGCGCCGAATTTTCCGAAAGCATCTACCAGGCTGAGACTCACCGTTCGGGCTCCTGCGTGATACTCGATGACGAGCGAGGGACACGGCACACTCGCTGCAGTCTAGCCGATTACGGCGGCGCTCCGGGGTGAAGTCCATGACGCAGGATGCCAGCGCTGATGTGGCACGGTCGCCACAGCCGTGAACCTCCACCAGCACCTCCACACAACGGCAGTGTGTGGCAGAGCTTGGCGCGCGCAGTTCCTTAAGCAAACGGCCGCTGTCGCTGTGCGAGCCCGTCGGGTTGATTGGAGGCCAAGGCTGCGCTTTCGCGTGAAACGCGGCGAACGAGGCGCAGCTGCAAACCAAAACCTCAGGGGTTATCGGGCGCGTCGCTGACCAGCGCGGCAAAGCTGCGCGGGGAATGCTCAAGCACGAAAGTTCGGCAGCACTGACGGAATTGCGGTAATGTACGCGCAGGCTCGTAACCTTTCGGCTTGACTGCCTTGGTCCCCATGCGCCACCCCGGCGCCCTTTGTGGCCAATGCCTGCCACCCTCGCAAAGCTTGGCGAACCAGGAGGCAGGATCTACCTGCCGGTTCTTTCCGTTTTTTCTCGTGAGTACTCTTAAGTGACTAAGCTATACGTTGGAAATCTGCCCTTCACCGCCACCGATGAGGCCGTGCGCGCTTTGTTCTCCAAGCACGGAACTGTCGAGAAGGTCTCGCTGATCACCGACCGCGACACCGGTCGTCCGCGCGGCTTCGGCTTCGTGGAGATGTCGAATGCCGACGCATCACGCGCCATGCAGGCGCTAAATGGCACCGACTTTGAGGGCCGTCCCCTCAAGGTGAACGAAGCGCAGGATCGTGAGCGCTCCGGCGGTGGTAACCGCGGCCCGCGCCGTTACTAAAACGCGCTAAGCAACAGACACCGCTCCTGGCCTGCAGCCGGGAGCGGTGCGCTGCCACAGCCCGGGCTCTGCTCCTGCCGATGCCCGGAAGGCCCGGTGCGAGGGGCACGCTTAACAGCGTGCTCTTCAGCCAGGCTTGCGCAGATCGCCTGCAGCCGTGCTCGTGTCGAAGAATCTCTCGTCCACGGGCTTGTTCCTGAGGATCTCCTCGCGGCTGAGCCCCTGGATCTCATGGGGGAACACCAGCCAGCTCTCGGTCGAGCGGACGTAGTAGTCCGGAACGAGGGCGCTGCGGTTGCGGCTGGGCTTGTAGTAGACCGTCGCGATCCGAATGTTCCCGGGCAGGTTGCGGCGGCAGCGACGCTTCAGCTCGGCGAGCACCGCCTCAAGGCTCCTGCCGGAGTCGAAGACATCATCGATCACCAGCAGCGCGTCCTCGAAGGACAGTCGCGAAACGAGGTAGTCCACCGCGTGCACGCGTACCGTCTTGCTGCGCTCATCGATGCCAGTGTAGGACGAGGTACGGATGGCGATGTGATCGGTGGGGATGGCGTGGTACTCGAGAACTTCCTGGACCGTGATCCCGATCGGGGCACCGCCGCGCCACAGTGCGACCAGGAAGGTGGGCCGGTAGCCGCTGCGCACGATGTCCAGAGCGAGCTGCATGGAATCGCGCAACAACGACTCGGCCGAGATAAATAACTTCTCGACGGCGGGGGCAGGCGGGGAGGTCAACTCATTGCTCGCACTGGCGCTGCGCGCGAAGGAGGTATTGTCCCACATCTGGTGCCGCTGTGAGCGCTGCCACACTCTCAGGGTGGCTCCGCACTGTAGCGCGCCAGCAGTCCCGTGCGCACAGCGTAGCGGAACACGTGCGCGAAGAACGCTGCGGCCAGCGCGATCTGCAGCACCGCCAGTGCCGCTCCCGCCACCAACGACGTGCCGGAGAAGTGACCGCCGTTCACGAGGGCGCGCATGCCCTCGAAGACATGGGAGGGCGGCAGCAGCCAGCCCACGGCCTGCATCCAGCCCGGCAAGGTGGACAAGGGGTAGTACACCCCGGCGAACGGCGAGAGCAGCGCGGGCAGCGGCCAGATTAGCCACTCCGAGGCGGGCCCGAGCCGCATGACGAGGGCGGAGGCGGTGATGCCGAGCGCGATGCCGAACAGGAACAGCACCATCAGGAACGGAATCAACATCGTGCCGAGCGCGAAGAACGAGAGCCCGAAGACCAGAGTTGCGAGCGCCAGCATCACGATCAGCCCGAGGAGGCTCGTGGCGATGCTGGTGAGCACCAGGCCCGTCACGTACTCGCCGAGCGACAGCGGCGAGGCGAACAGATTGAGGAAGTTGCGCGTCCACACGTCCTCGAGGAACGCGGTGCTGACGCCTTGCATGATGCGAGTGAAGAAATCCCAGAACAGCACGGCCCCGAGCAGGCTCGGGACGAAGTTCATCCCGCTCCCCGTCACGGCGTTCAGGTAGCGGGTGAGAAAGCCCCACACGATGATGTCGATCGCGACCCAGGCGAAGGTTGGCAGGACGCGCACCGGGCTGCTGCGCATCAGATACAGCTGGCGCAGGAATATGCCGGCTACTGGGCGCCATCTCATGTGCCGCTTGCTCCGAGGTCTGCATGCTCCCTGAGCGGCTCGCGAGCGATCTGGATAAACAGCTCCTCGAGGCTCTGGGCACCGTGTTGCGCAGGCAGCTGCCTGGGGTCTCCAGCCAGCAGGACCCGGCCGCGCGAGAGAAACAGCACCCGGTCGCAGACCTCCTCCACCTCGTACATGTTGTGCGAGGTCCACAAGATGCCACAGCCTTGCTCGAGGGCGAGCCGCCGGATACGGGCGCGGATCAGCTGCGCCGCAGACGGGTCAAGCGACGCCGTGGGCTCATCGAGCAGCAGCAGCTGCGGGTTGTTGAGCACGGCTTTCGCGAGCGCGATACGCGTCTGCTCCCCGGAGGACAGCAGGCCACAGCGTGTGTCGCGCAGCGGCAGGAGGTCGAACTGCGAAAGGAGCGCCTCGATTCGCGCGCCAAGATTCGCCACCCCGTAGATCAGGCCGAAGAAACGCAGGTTCTGCGTCACGGTGAGGTTGCTGGGCAAGGGTGCGTAGACGGCCGCGAAGTTCGTGTGCGCGAGCGCCTCGGAGCGATGCCGCGTCACATCGATGCCCGCGATGCGCACCGTTCCGGAGGTCGGTGTCAGCACGCCGAGAACCATGTTGATGGTGGTCGTCTTGCCCGCGCCGTTGGGCCCGAGGAGGCCCACGATCTCGCGGCGCCCCACGCAGAAGGAGACGTCCTCGACCGCCCTGAGCTGCGGATAGCTCTTGCTCAGCTTCGTGACAGTCAGCACCGCGGTGCCGGCCGCCATCGCCTGCCCGTGGCTAGCGCAAGGGTCTGGGAGGGTCTTGGCGATGGGGAGGTGCTCCGGCCTGAAAGAGGGAGGGGACACTTGATCAGAATGGAGACCCGCGGCCGGCGCAAAGGGGGCGTGGGGGTGCTAAATTCACACCTGTTGCGGGCTGACCACGTTCGGGTCCGGCACTTTAGCAGCCCGCTTGAGGTCTTGGGCATCGTACTCACCTGTCATCCATGAAGTACCACCTGCGTTACACAGGGCCGGCCAACGGCTGCGTCGTCGGCCTGCTCGCCGCGCTCGCAGCGGGCGGATGCGCCGTGGGTCCGAATTTTCACTCGCCCGCTCCCCCGGCGACAACGCGCTATACCCCTGATCCGCAGCCCGGGGCGACGGTGCAGACCACCGGGACAGGCGGCGCGGCCCAGCGCTTCCTCATCGATGAGGACATTCCCGGGGACTGGTGGGCACTGTTTCACTCCGAGCCGCTCGATCAGCTGGTGCGTGAGGCGCTGCACGATAGCCCGACGGTAGACGCCGCCAAGGCCGCGCTGCGCTCGGCCCAGGCGACCTATGCGGCCCAGCGCGGCGCCTTGCTCCTGCCCGGCCTCGATGGGACTGTGTCGGCTACGCGCGAGAGCGTGCCGGGGGCCTCGTTCGGTCTGCCGGGTTTTCCCGCCAGCACTTTCACGCTCTTCGGCGCCTCGCTCAACGTGTCCTATAACCTCGATCTCTTCGGCGCCTCGCGGCGGCAACTGGAGGCGCTGCGTGCCCAGAGCACCTACGAGAAGTGGGAGCTCGAGGCGGCGCGGCTGACCCTGGCGGGCAATGTCGTCACGACGGCCTTGAGCATTGCATCGCTCAAAGCACAGATCGCCGCCGTCACCGACATCGTGGCGAGCGAGACCCACCAGCTGCAGGTCACCGAGAGGCAGTTCCAGGCCGGCGGCGTCTCGCATGCCGACGTGCTCGCGCAGCGCTCGCAGCTGGCGCAGACCGAGGCCACATTGCCTCCGCTGGAGAAGTCGCTCGCGCAGGCGCAGCATCGTCTGGCGGTGCTCGCCGGTCAGACGCCGGACACTGTGGAGCTGCCGGACATCGATCTGGATCGGCTGGCGCTACCCACGCAGCTGCCGGTGAGCGTGCCCGCGAAGCTCGTGAGGCAGCGCCCGGATGTGCAAGCCGCGGAGGCGCTCCTGCATCAGGCGACCGCACAGGTGGGCGTGGCGACTGCGAACCTCTTCCCTAGCTTGAGCCTCACGGGGCTCATCGGCTCGGACACGACCCAGGCGGCCGACCTGCTCGGTCCCGGAAGCAAGGCATGGAGCGCCGGGGCCTCGATTACACAGCCGCTCTTTCATGGTGGGGAGCTGGTGCAGAAGCGCCGCGCAGCGCTCGCCGATCTGGATTCGGCCGCCGCGCAGTACCGGCAGACGGTGCTCACCGCGCTGCAGGATGTAGCGGACACCTTGCGTGCGCTCGAGGCCGATGCCCGCGACCTGCGGGCGCAGACGGTGGCGGAATCCGCTGCAGCCGACTCCCTCGAGATCACCCGCAAGCAGTATCAGGCAGGTGGGGTCAGCTTTGTCTCGCTGCTCATCGCGCAGCGCCAGTACTTGCAAGCCCGCCAGGCGCGGGTGACGGCGATAGGGACCCGGTATTCAGACACGGCGGCGCTGTTCCAGGCGCTGGGGGGCGGCTGGTGGAATCGCAAAGAGTAAGCGACAGAGGCGTGCTGTGGCGGCGCATGATCATCATGCTGGTGCTGGTCGGCGTGCTGCTTGCGCTGCTGGTCGGCTTCAATGCGGTCGTCAAGCCGTATTTCATCCGCGCCGCCCAGGCGGCGAACGCCAACCCGCCGCAGAGCGTGACCACCTACACGGTGCGCTACTCCGAGTGGCAGCCCGAGGTGACGGCGGTCGGAAGCCTGCGTGCGGTGCACGGCGTCGATGTGACGACCGAGGTGGCAGGTCTGGTGCGCAGCATCAAGTTCCGCTCGGGCGAAGACGCGCAGACCGGGCAGGCGCTGGTCGAGCTCAATGCGGATTCCGACATTGCGCAGCTGAAGGCTCTCGAGGCGGCCGCCGAGCTCTCCGAGACAACCTACACTCGCGACAAGGTGCAGTACGAGGCTGAGGCTATCAGCAAGGCGCAGCTGGATTCGGATGCCGCGGACCTGAAGGCCAAGCGCGCCACGGCCGCCTCTCAGGCCGCGCTGGTCGCGAAGAAGACCTTGCGCGCGCCCTTTGCAGGCCGCCTCGGCATCACCACGGTCAACCCCGGCCAGTACCTGAATCCGGGCGACAAGGTCGTGACCTTGCAGTCGATCGATCCGATCTACATCGATTTCATGCTGCCGCAGTCGCAGCTCGCCCGCATCGTCGTCGGCCAGCCCGTGAAGGTGACCACCGACGCCTTTCTGGAGCAGACCTTCACAGGTGAGATAACAGCGATCGATCCGCACGTCGATACCGGGACACGCAACTTCCAGGCGGAGGCCCTGGTTGACAACCGGCAACGGCGGCTCCTGCCGGGAATGTTCGGGCGTGTCGCGGTCGCAGCCGGCACCATCCAGCGCTACTTGACCCTGCCGCAGACGGCGATCACTTACAACCCTTACGGGGCAACGGTCTTCGTCGCCGGCAGAAGCTCCGCTGCTCGGGCCGGGCTCGTGGCACAGCAGATCTTCGTGACCGTCGGCCCCACTCGTGGCGATCAGGTCGCCGTCCTCTCCGGCATCAAAGCCGGCGACCTCGTCGTGACGAGCGGACAGATGAAGCTGAAGAACGGCACACCGCTCGCGCCCGACAACCGGGTCACGCCGCGGGATGATCCGCACCCGACACCGCAGGAGCAGTGAGGGGAGCCATGCGCTTCACCGACATCTTCGTCAAGCGGCCGGTGCTGGCCGCGGTGCTGAGCCTCTTGATCTTCGTGCTCGGGTTGCGGGCGATCTTCCAGTTGCCTGTCAGCCAGTACCCCGAGACCGAGAGTGCGGTGGTGACGATCAGCACCGCCTACTACGGGGCGGACGCTGCGACCGTGGCGGGCTTCATCACCCAGCCGCTCGAATCGGCCATCGCTCAGGCGCAGGGCATCGACTATCTCTCCTCCTCGAGCACCACCGGCAGCTCGGTCATCACCGCGACCTTGCGCCTCAACTACGACTCGAATCGAGCGCTCACCGAGATCACCACCAAGGTGAGCTCCGTGCGCAACCAGCTGCCGCCGCAGGCCCAGCAGCCGGTGCTCACGGTGCAGGTCGGAGAGAGCACCGACTCGATGTACATCGGCTACTTCAGCGACAGCCTGCCCCCCAACGGCGTCACCGACTACCTGCTGCGGGTCATCAAGCCAAAGCTCGATGCAATCCCGGGCGTGCAGACGGCGGAGATCCAGGGCGGCCGCCAGTATGCGCTGCGCGCATGGCTCGACCCGGAGCGCATGGCGGCGCACGGCGTCACGGCAGCCGATGTCTACACAGCGCTCGCTGCGAACAATTACCTCACCACGGTGGGGTCCACCAAGGGGCAGATGGTCAGCGTTGATCTGACGGCCTCGACTGACCTGCACTCCCTGGATTCGTTCCGGCGGCTCGTCGTGCGCCAGCAGAACAATGCCATCGTGCGTCTGGAGGACGTGGCCAACGTGGTGCTCGGCGCCGAGAACTACGACTTCAGCGTGGCCTTCAGCGGGCGCCACTCCGTGTTCATCGGCATCCAGGTAGCCCCGCGCGCGAACGTTCTCGATGTCGCGCAGCGAGTGCGTGCTGCGCTGCCGGAGCTGGCTGCGCAGCTGCCGGCGGGAATGGTCCAGGACATGGCGTACGACTCGACCATCTTCATCAACACAGCGATCGCAGAGGTCATCAAGACGCTCATCGAGGCGCTGGTCATCGTCACGGTCGTCATCTTCCTCTTCCTCGGCAGCCCGCGTGCCGTGGCGGTGCCGCTCGTGGCGATGCCGCTATCGCTCGTCGGGGCCTTCTTCCTGATGCTGGCGCTCGGCTACTCGATCAACCTCTTGACCTTGCTCGCGCTGGTGCTGGCGATCGGTCTGGTGGTCGATGATGCGATCATCGTCGTCGAGAACGTCGATCGTCACATGAAGGAGGGCCTTTCGCCCGTGCAGGCAGCCCTGGTGGGCGCGCGCGAGCTCGGGGGGCCGATCATCGCCATGACGATCGTGCTGGTGGCGGCCTACGTACCGATCGGCTTCCAGGGCGGGCTGACGGGCGCCCTGTTCACGCAGTTTGCCTTCACGCTCGCCGGCGCGGTCACGGTCTCGGGCATCATCGCGTTGACGCTCTCTCCCATGATGTGCTCGAAGGTCTTCCGGGCCGATCATGAGGGGGGCCGCTTCGCCCGCTTTCTCGATGCGCAGTTTGACCGTCTGCGGCGGGGCTACCAGCGGATGCTCGCAAGCTGGCTGCGAACCTGGCCGGTGCTGATCGTTCTGGGCGGCCTGCTGTTCCTGGCCACGGTGTACCTGTTCATGACCTCGGATTCCGAGCTCGCCCCGGCAGAGGATCAGGGCGTCGTGCTCACCCAGGTCAGCGGCCCGCCGAACGCAACGCTCGAGCAGATGCAGGCCTACAACGATCAGGTGCTGCGGGCTGCGCGCAGCGTGCCGGAATACGATGCGATGTTCCAGATCATCGGCAGCCCCACGGTCACCCAGGGATTCGGGGGCGTGCTGTTCAAACCTTGGGGCCAGCGCAGGCGCTCGGCGAGCGAGCTGCAGGAGTATCTACAGAGGCAGTGGAATAGCATCGCCGGCGCAAGGGTGGCGGCATTCCAGCGCCCCGCACTACCGGGCTCCCAGGGCTTGCAGCTGCAGTTTGTCATCACGACCACCGAGTCGGTGGAGAACCTCAACGAGGTTTCCCAGAAGGTGCTCGACAAGGCCCGCGCGAGCGGCATGTTCTGGTTCATCGATTCGGATCTCAAGCTCGACAAGCCGCAGGCAACGCTCGAGATCGATCGCGACCTGGTTGCAGACCTGGGGCTCACGCAGCAGGACGTTGGAGCCGCGCTGGGTGCGGCGCTCGGGGGCGGCTACGTCAACTACTTCTCGATCGCCGGTCGCTCATACAAGGTGATCCCACAGGTGCTGCAGAGGAATCGTCTCAACCCCGATCAGGTGCTTGACTACTACCTGCGGGCAAGCGATGGCACCCTGATTCCGGCACGTACCGTGGCTCGCCTCGCGAACAACACCGTGCCCGAGCAGATCAGTCACTTTCAGCAGCTGAACTCGGCGACCATTGGCGGGGTGCCCGCTGGGTCCCAGGCCCAGGCGCTCAAGTTTCTGCGCGAGGCCCTGCAGGAGGTCGCACCCAGCGGGTACTACGCCGACTACGGTGGCGAGTCGCGACAGTTCGTGCAGGGGTCTGGTGAGTTCCTCGTGACCCTGCTGTTTGCTCTGATCATCGTCTATCTCGCGCTCGCGGCTCAGTTCGAGAGCTTCCGTGACCCGGCCGTGATCCTGGTATCGGTGCCGATGGCGCTCTTCGGAGCGCTGCTCATCATCAACTTGGGCCCGGCGTTCGGTCAACCGCTACACCTCGATGCCCTCAACTCCGTGAAGCTCAACATCTACACACAGGTGGGGTTGGTGACGCTGCTGGGGCTGATCAGCAAGCATGGCATCCTGATCGTGCAGTTCGCCAACCAGTTGCAGCGCGCCGGACGTCCCAAGCGTGAGGCCCTCGAGGAGGCGGCGGCGGTGCGTCTGCGGCCCATCCTCATGACGACCGCGGCGATGGTCCTGGGTGTCATTCCCCTGGTGATCGCCTCCGGCGCAGGTGCCGCGGGGCGCAGCGCGATGGGCCTCGTGATCTTCTCGGGCCTGTCGATCGGAACCCTGTTCACGCTCTTCGTCGTGCCAGCGACGTATATCTTGCTGGCCGCCGATCACGCCTCGCAGGCGGCGCAGCCCGTGCCCGAGCCGGGCTTGCCGGGAGACAGGGTCTAAGACGCAAGCCCCGAGACCCGCACCCGAGGTCTACGGGGCTTCCAGGAATCCGGCAGCCACGCGCGAGCGCCCTGACACCTGAAGGTCGCTTGCGCCGTGGCAACGATGTGGTCGCAGGTCCATGCGCGAGGTCCCACAGCCGGTAGCGGGCACGCGACTTCGATGCAGCCATCTCTCCTTAAGGACCTTTCGCCCGCCAGGCTCTTGCAGGTCTTGTAGCGCGAGTCGCACACAGCTCCTCGCGCTCGCGTCCGGGAGCGCTGTGGATGCGGGGATGTGGACACAACGGCGCGCAAGCTCGCCGATCTGCTCGCAGACTGTCGCTGTCTGTGAGGCGAGACATGGCGGCGAGCCCATGACTGTGTTAACAAATCCTGGTGCGCAGACCGGCCGCTCGCCGCAGCGAGCCGTGCGGATCGGCTCTGCTGGTCTCGCATTCAACGAGCGCGGTGAGCCTCGAGCACCTTAGAATCCGCCACTCCTGGGTCGCGGTCTCATCGCCCGTGTCGTTCGGAGGATGCAACGAGATGGCCGCAGTATTTGCGTGAAGCAGGCGGGATTGGGCAGTGAATAGAAAGGTTCGTCGCATGGGCAAGCAGCACATCACAGAAGAGTTCAAGCCGCGGAGCACGGCTCTGCCTGGGTTCCTCACGCGCACGCTTTGCGCCGCCTGGATAGCCGGCTCCAGTTGCCTCGCCGCCGCGCAGGATGCGGCCACCCCGCCGCCGCAGCCTGCAGCGGCCTCGCCACTGCAAAATGAGCTGCGGGCCAGCAGCCGGGATGCACGCACCGCGGGCTTGCTGAAGCAGGCGTTTGCCCTGGAGCAGGAGCAGCGCTTCCCCGATGCGATCGAGCGTTACCAGCAGATCCTCAGGTGGGAGCCGAATAATCTGCATCTGGTGTCTCCGGTCTCCCTGGCGATCGCAGTCTGCTATGCCCAGCTGAAACGCTTTGCGGACCAGACGAACTGGGCCGCCAAGGCAGTGGCGGCGGCCCCCGGTAGCGCGCACGCCCACGCCGCTCTGGGCAACGGCTATATCGGGCTGGGACAGCTCGATCACGCCGCCAAGGAGTTCGCGCGGATCAACGAGCTTGCACCGAACGCGCCCGACGGTTACTTCGGCCAGGGCGAGATCGCGGAAGCGCGCGGCAACTCGCAGGAGGCCGTGGAGCTGTACCGCAAGGCGCTCGACCTCGACCCGAGTTTTGCCCCGGCCGAGCTCAGGCTGGAGCTCATCGCCAACCCGAGCAGTCCCCCGCCGGCGCCTGCCGTCGCGCAGGATGCCGTGAACCCGCCGCCCTCGGAGGCAGCGAGTCTGCCGCCACCGCCGCCCCCGCCACTGCAAGAGGCCTCCCCGGCAGCCACCCCCATGCCCGCCATCCCGCCGCCGCCGCCCCCGGCCGCTGCAAGCGCGCCCCCGAGTCGCGTTGCTTCGCTTCAGAGCGCGCCATCGCATCCCGCAGGCCCCATTCAGCTGCCCCCTCCGTCCGCCGCTTTTGCAGTGCACGATGAGCTCAAGGCCAGCACCCGCGATGTGCGCACCACGACCTTGCTGAAGCAGGCCTTTGGACTTGAGGAGGAGAAGCGCTTCGCCGATGCGATCGAGCGGTACCAGCAGATCCTGCGGTGGGAGCCGAACAATCTGCGCATCGTGGCTCCGATTTCCATCGCGATCGCGGGCTGCTATGGCCAGATGATGCGTTTTGCGGAGCAGGTGGACTGGGCCACCCGGGCTGTCACGGCCGCCCCTGGCAACGCGCACTCCCACCTCGCCCTGGGAGATGGCTATCTCGCGCAGGGAGAGCTCGAGCGTGCGCCCAAGGAATTCGAGAAGGTGATCGAGCTTGCGCCCATGGCGCCTGACGGTTACTTCGGCCAGGGCCTGATCGCCGAGCGGCAGGGCAACCTGGAGAATGCCGAGCAGCTGTTCCGCAAGGGCGTCGAGGTCGACCCTGCCTTTACCAGCGGTCATCTCAAGCTGGCCGCCCTCGCAACCGACCGGAAAGATTACGCGCAGGCGGTCCAGGAGCTGCGGCGGGTCCTGGAAATAACTCCCCAGCAGCAAGACGCGTTGCAGTTGTGGAAGCGCATCCAGGGTGAAGTGGCCGCGAAGAGGTGAGCTCCATCGAAGGATCGCCCTGCACCTGACCGGATTTGCGCGCGGCAAGCCACGCCCTTCGGGGCGTGGTTCGAACGCGCCTTGACTGCGTAGCGGCACAGGCCCGGGCCGAGCTCACCTGTGAGGGGGCCCGCGATCTTCCGGTGGATGATCACACGACTTCGAAGAGGCCCGCGGCGCCCATGCCGCCGCCGATGCACATCGTCACGACGACGTGACGAACGCCCAGGCGCTTGCCGGCGAGCAGGGCGTGGCCGACCAGACGTTGGCCGCTCATGCCGTACGGGTGTCCGACCGCGATCGCGCCGCCGTCGACATTCAGCCGCTCATCCGGGATACCCAAGCGGTCGCGGCAGTAGAGCACCTGCACGGCGAAGGCTTCGTTGAGCTCCCACAATCCGATGTCCTCGATCGTGAGGTGCGCACGCTCCAGCAGCTTCGGCACCGCGAAGACCGGACCGATGCCCATCTCATCGGGCTCGCATCCAGCCACCGCGAAGCCACGGAAGATCCCGAGCGGCTTCGCGCCGCGCTGCTCGGCCGTCCTGGCGCTCATCACCACGCAGGCGCCGGCGCCGTCTGAGAACTGGCTGGCGTTACCGGCCGCGATGGTGCCTCCGGGCAGCGCCGGCTTGATCCTGGCCAGCGCCTCGTAGTTGGTGTCCGCGCGCAGCCCCTCATCGCGGTCGATGGTCACGGTGCGCGTGAAGAGCCGCCCCGAATCCGGGTCCACACCTCCCAGGGTCGCCGTCGTCGGCACGATCTCGTCCCTGAAGTGCCCCGCCTCCTGGGCCGCACACGCGCGCTGCTGGCTGCGCACGCCGTACTCATCCATCCGCTCGCGGGAGATCTGGTAGCGGCTCGCGACCGTCTCGGCGGTCTGCAGCATCGGCCAGTAGTAGGCCGCCTTGTGCTCCATGATCCAGGCGTCCATCAGCATGTGCTGGTTCATCTCGTTCTGCACGCACGAGATCGCCTCGACGCCGCCGGCGACGTAGATGTCACCTTCCCCGGTCATGATCCTCTGGGCTGCGAACACGATCGACTGCAGGCCCGAGCTGCAGAAGCGATTGACGGTCACCCCGGGGACGCTCACCGGGCAGCCCGCCCGATAAGCGATCAGGCGCGCGATGTTGTTACCCGTGGCGCCTTCGGGCAAGGCACAGCCCATGATCACATCATCGATCTCGGCAGGCGAGAGACGCGCGCGCTCGATCGCGGCCTTGACCGCCGTGCTGCCCAGCAGCGCGCCGTGCGCCATGTTGAAGGAGCCACGCCAGGACTTGGCCAGCGGCGTGCGCGCCGTGGAGACGATGACAGCTTCGTTGCTCAAGCGGCACCCTGATCAGCTGTGTTGAACGATCCCCCTTCTTCTGCCAGGCGGGCCAGCAGGGGGGCAGGGGTCCAGAAGCTCGCCTGGGCTCCTCCCGCCGCGGCAAACTGCCTCATTCTGCGCGCCACGGTGTAGAGCCCCACCATGTCGGCATAGAGCATTGGCCCGCCGCGCCAGATCGGAAAGCCGTAGCCAGTCAGGTACACCACATCGATATCCGATGCGCGGGCGGCGATCTTCTCCTCGAGTATCCTCGCGCCTTCATTGACCAGGGCATACACGAGGCGATCCACGATCTCTTGCGGCTCGATGCGCCGCGGCTGCACACCGATCTCGGCGCGGTGCCGCGCGATCAGCTCCTCGACGAGCTTCGAAGGATGGGCGCTGCGGTCCCCGGGCTTGTAGTCGTACCAGCCCGCCTGGGTCTTCTGGCCAAAGCGGCCCAGCTCGCACAGCTTGTCCGGCAGGTTGGAGAGCGGCACGTCGGGCCGCTCGCGGCGATGGCGCTTGCGGATGTGCCAGGCAATGTCGTTGCCCGCCAGATCGCTTACGCGCAAGGGGCCCATCGCGAACCCGAAGGCCTCGA
>Ga0123356_10003489_pt1 | contig 16445 bp, 14 predicted proteins | sample TergutEmb28metaG_2_FD_92546 | JGI IMG/M metagenome (GOLD analysis project Ga0123356, IMG submission 92546) | Embiratermes neotenicus P3 segment gut microbial communities from Petit-Saut dam, French Guiana - Emb289 P3 | ecosystem: Host-associated > Arthropoda: Insects > Digestive system > Gut ...
CCACCTCCACCGCCCCCACCACCGCCCCCGCCGCCTCCGCAGCAGGCCGCACCGCGCCCGCCGGCGGCAGCACCGGCAGCGCAGGGAGCAAGCATATTCATCGCGACCCTCCCGCCCAAGGCTGAGGTGTACATCGGCGGCAGGCTGATAGGCACGTCCAACGAGGGCGAGTTGCAGGTACCGGTCGGCACGCACCAGGTCAGGTTCGTGAAGGACGGCGCCGAGAAGACAGAGAGCATAACGTTCCAGCCGGGCAAAAACCCGACACGGTTCGTGAACCTCAGGCAGTAGGGCCGGTATTTGAGATGACGGCACAGGGCAGACTCCGGATACGGGGTCTGCCTTTTATTATAGAACTGAAGCCACGATAAAATGTTGCGCCCGCGCCGCCCGCCGACTGCACGACAGCCGTGATGTCGACGAACGGCACAGGCGCAACATTTTATCGTGGAATCTGTATGCCGCGAGTTACACAATAATCTACGGGAAAATTACGGAAATGCCGTCAATAGAGCTTGCCGAAAAAATACGCGAAGAGATAATAGACAGCGGCATAGACGACCGCTACCGCACCGGCGCGTACGAGTTCGTGCTGAGCGGGCTCGAGTTCTACCAGTCAAAAATAGGCGAGAAGCGCCACGTTACCGGCCAGGAACTGTCGAGAGCGCTCCTGATGTTCGCGCACAAGCAGTTCGGCCCGCTGGCCCTGAGCGTCTTCAACTACTGGGGCGTCAGGACCACCGGCGACCTGGGGTGCATAGTATATAATATGATAAGGATCGGGATGATGGGGAAGCAGCCGAAAGACTCGTTGGACGACTTCTTCGATGTGGTAGACATCCCGATGGCCTTCGGGGCAATGGAGTGCTTCTCGGTGGAAAAGGAGTTCGTGAGGAGGATCAGGGGGGCGTAGCCGGAATTTACATTGGACAGGGGAGGGGAGACCGCTTGATATCGCCAGAGCACCCCGGAGGGGTGCAAAGCTCGGTAGAACGTGAGTCCATCCAAGGATTTCCGCACCCCGGAGGGGTGCAAACCCGGGCTTTCGTATAAAAAAATAAAAATCCTCTTGATTTTGGTTGCGCCATCAATTATATTAGTAGTTCAGTAACGACATTGATATGTGTGCCGCTTTAGCTCAGTCGGTAGAGCAAGGGACTGAAAATCCCTGTGTCCGCAGTTCGATTCTGCGAGGCGGCACCATTAAATAAGCCCTTAAATTTTAGTGATTTAGGGGCTTTTTTATTAGAACAACCAATTTGACTGCCATTAATTTAGCGGACACCCATAAAGCCCTAAAATTATTTTATGTCTTATGTAATTTATTTACCTGTTTTCGGCGCCGGCGAACTGGATGTCGTGGAAGTATTTGTACCTGCTGTTTTTTGCTAACAGCTCTTCGTGCGTTCCGCGTTCGGCTATCCTTCCCCGTTCGAGGACTAATATCAGGTTGGCGTGGCGGATTGTTGAGAGCCTGTGGGCTACTACTAATACAGTGCGGTTTTCCATTACGTTGTTGATGGCTGCCTGGACCAGGCGTTCGGATTCGGTGTCCAGGCTTGATGTTGCTTCGTCCAAAATCAGTACGGGCGGATTCAGCAGCAGTGCTCTTGCTATTGACAGGCGCTGGCGCTGTCCGCCTGAGAGCATTACTCCGCGTTCGCCTATTACCGTATCCAGGCCCTGCGGCAGTTTTTCTATGAACTCCCACGCGTTTGCCGCTTTTGCCGCGCTGATTATTGCTTCCTTGTCTGCGTTGGGGACGCCGTAGGCTATGTTGTTGGCGATTGTGTCGTCGAAGAGGAATGTTTCCTGCGATACTACGCCGAACAGTTTTCTCAGCCTCGGCAGCGGCATTTCCCTGATGTCAATTCCGTCTATGCTTATTGTTCCGCCGGAGATGTCATAGAATCTCGGCAGTAAATCCAGTGTCGTTGTTTTTCCGCTGCCGCTTGACCCTACCAGTGCGGCTACGCTGCCTTTTTTGATTTCGAAGTTTATCTCTTTGAGGACCGTTTCCTCGCACCCCGGGTAGTTGAAAGTGACGTTGGAGAACTTTATGTTGCTTGTGAACTGTGACGCTGTTCCAGTGCTGTCTGCGGCGGTCTCTTCTACGGCCGAGTCTAACGCCGCGAAGACTCTGTCGGCCGATGCGAAGCCTGTTTGCAGCACCGTGTTCAGTTTGCTGATCTCTTTGAGCGGGGTGAATATCGAGAACAGGAATATCAGGAACCTTGTGAAGTCTTCGGCCCCGAACCCTCCGGCGCTTCCCATGTTCAGCACCTGGTTTCCGCCGTACCACAGGAGTATCACCACTACCACTACGCCCATTACCTCGGTGATTGGGCTTGCCAGTTCGCCTATGTATTTTGAACGGAACGACTGCCGGACGAAGCGGCTGTTTTCGTCTTTGAACTTTTTGGCTTCGGTGTGGAGTGTTCCGAACATCTTGACTACGCGTATGCCGTTCACCGTTTCGTGGAGTATGGCCAGCAGTGTCGCCATGTGTTCCATGACGCGCTTGCTTCTGCGGCGGACGGTGCGGCCTATCATTGTTATTACGGTGCCCAGTACCGGGAATATCACGAATATCGCCAGCGTGAATTTCCAGTTGATGATGAAGAGCATTATCACGAAGAAGAGCAGGCGCATGGGCGCTACGATTATTTTGTCGAATGTGCTGGTCATTGAGTTGTTGATGCTTGTCACGTCGTTTACTACGAGCGAGATGACGTTTCCGGACCTTGTGCGGTCGTAGTAGGATACCGGCATGGCGAGTGAGTGTGCGAAGAGCTGGTTGCGCATGTCGCGCACTACGCTCAGGTTCAGTTTTGCCATTACTATGGCTTTGAGGTAGGTGAAGATGTTTTTGAACAGGAACGACGCGGCCATCAGCCCGCAGACCAATTGCAGTGTTGCGATGGGGCCGCTGGTGCTTATGAAGAGCGACGTCCAGTATTTCAGCATTTCGTTGATGTTGGCCGCGGAGTACTCGGGTTTATCCATTTTGAGCGCTTCGGGGTCGAAGATGGTTTGTACCAATGACGCGCTGAACCAGAGAGAGAGGCCCTCGAACATGACCGCGAGGACGGCTAATATCAGGGCTGACGCGATGAGCCACACGTAGGGGCGCATGTAGCCGAGCATTCGGATGTATAGTTTGAAGCTGTTACTCATGACAGTGCCCGGGTGGAAGAGCGCCGCCGGCTGGTGTTTCCGGCGGTGCGTATTGCTGTTATCCTGTACATTTATGGTTACGCCGACGGTGCGGACGCTTCATTCCAGATTAGCATGGACCCGCAGCTTTCGCAGATTATGAAGTTGTTACCCCTGCGTATTTCGTTGAACAGTTGCGGGCGGAGTACCACGGAGCAGACCTCGCACGTTTTCGAAGCGCCGACTAAGGATACTGCCTTGCCGTTTTTGCGTTTTTTGCGGATTGAGTCGTAGGTGCGCGCTGTTGGGTGGCTGACGTGCGGGCTCATTTCGTCGCGCTCTTTCGTGATTTCGGCGATGATCGAGTCTATCGCGCCGATTTTGGTGTTGAGGTCGTCGATTTGCGGCTGCAATTCGGTTTTTACGCTTTCGAGTGTTTTTTCCGCCTCTTCGAGCGCGGTTTTGTGCTTTTCGATGTCCATTTCGAGGCTGTCTCTTCTTCCCATGGAGGAGGAGAGCATCGTTTTCTGGGATTCGATTTCGCGGTGTACGGCGTCGTACTCCTTGTTTGTCTTTATGGAGTTCAGCCTGTCCTGGCTTTTGGCGAGGCTGTCGCGCAGCTTTGTGGTCTGGTCGTCCATGTCCTTGACGCCGCCCGAGAGCTGTTCGAGCCTTGCCGCCGCAGCGTTTTTGGCGGCTTCCGCCTGCGCGATGCGCTTTGTGAGGCTTTCTACCGCCGCCGGATACTGCTCCTTGGCCAACTCCTGCTCTTTGATCCTGATGTCTATGCCTTGAAGTTTTACCAAGTACTCCAGATCCTGTATCATATCCCCTCAATTCAATACAAAAGAAAGTGGGCCCACTAGGGCTCGAACCTAGGACTAACGGATTATGAGTCCGCTACTCTAACCGACTGAGTTATGGGCCCGAAAAATTCAGACTTAGTAATATACATCAATCCCGGCACAAAATCAAGTTTTTTTTTGCGGACGTTAGAATATTGCATCCGGCCGCGGGCGGCCGGGGTTGCAAATCTTCGTTTCGCCTGCAAAAAGGCTACTTTTGATCTTTGACTTTGCGGGGGCGTGACTTTCCGAAACTGCCGCGGAAAATCTTGCCTTTACGAGAACGCTTATCGCCTCTGCCCATTGTCTTACCCTCCTCGTTTATTGTTACTTTTTGACTTTCTATATACTATACAATAATATATGGGGACGTTTTCAGGGCGTCCCCATTACCGTTGATACTGCACTACCGTCTTCTGTTGCCCTGCGGCCTTGCTGCCGGCGCAGGCCTTGCCGCAGCCTTTTTGACGTCCTCTTCCAGCTTGTCGACCTTGGCTTTGAGGGCTTTGTTTTCCTCTTCGAGCGTGGAGATCTTGCTTTCGAGGTCGGACTTGACCTTCTGAATTTCGGCCGTCATCTCCATTTTGGCCTCTTCGACCGCGGCCATGGCTTTCTTCGTGCCGCCGCCTCCGGCCGTTGCGACGATTATTATTATAATAATGAATATGACGCCGCCTATCGCTGCCGCTACCGCGGGCTTGAACGGGAGGGCAAGGCCTGCCGCCACCCCGCTTTCGAACTCCTCCGCGCCGGCGTCGTCTTTCACCTTGGGCTCTTTCACCTTGGGTTCTTTAATTTTCGGCTCCTTGACCGGCTTTTCCTTTTTCGGTTTGGGCTCGAAGTCGTCGTCGATATCCGCTGCTGCCGGTGCGGGCTTCGGTGCGGCCACGGGTGCCGGTGTCGGCGCGGGCGCGGCTACGGGTGCCGGCTGCGGTGCCGGTGTCGGCGCGGGTGCGGCTACGGGTGCAGGCTGCGGTGTCGGCGCGGGTGCGGCTACGGGTGCAGGCTGCGGTGCCGGTGCGGGGGCTGCCGCGGGGGCGGAGGCCGCCGGGGCCGGGCCCTCAAGAACGAATTCGTCGTCGTCGCCGACGGGCTGCGCCGGGGCTTTAGCGCCCTTGGCGGGGGTGCCCGCGCCGGTCACTTTCCACATGGATTCGCCCTTTTCGTTCTGCCGGGAGGCCACTAAACCCTCTTTAGCGAGCGCCTCAAGGTGTTTTTGGACGACTTCCTCGTCCATCTTGATGGCTACGGACAAGTCAAAAAGCTCCAGTTCGCCGCCGTCTTTAGTAAGGTAAGTCAAAACTTTCTTGGCTTTGCCATCCATAGTCCTGCTCCTTTTCGAAGAGTATTGTATGAGTAATATAATATCTACAACTCCAAAAATCAAAATCTTTTGTACGGATTGAATTTTTGTCCTCCATGAATATATATTATATTATTGAGGCCCCTGTTAAATATTTTGCCGCACCGCCCGGCGGCTGTACTGCTGCAGTGATGTTGCCGGGCGGCACAGCGGAGTATTTAACAGGGGGATGAATATACGCAGTATCACGTATCACCATTATGCCATAAGGATGAAAGGAGCACCGCTTCATGGACGTACAAATCACTTCGCGCCACACCAAAGCCTCGCAGGATCTGCAGGATACCATCACTGCCGAGGTCTCCAAGCTGGAAAAGTTTTCCGACAAGATAACGTCTTGCCACGTTATCTTAGACAGCGAGGGGCTTGACAAGACCGTGGAAATCACCATGAATGTGCAGGGCCACGCTGACGTCGTCGCCAAGGCCAAGGCCGATAACCTCGGCAAGGCGATAGACGACGCTGTCGCCAAGGTGGGCAAGCAGATTAAGAGAGTGAACGAGATAGAGAAGAGCCATAAGTGAAGAGAGTAAACGTTGACCTTGCTGTCGGCGCGTCTATATTGGCCGCGCTGTTCATCCTCGTGGCCGGGCTCATCTGGCTGAAGGAGGCGTCTATCGCCAGCAAAATGGTCAACTATATGGTAATTTTCCCGGAGGTGGGCACTCTGCAAGTCGGCGACCCGGTCTATGCCAACGGTGTCAAAAAGGGCACCGTCCGGTCGATCGAGCTGCACGGTACAGAGGTGGCCGCTATCTTGAACTTAGACAAGAAGATCAACGTCACCGACTCCGCCCGCGTCTCGGTGGTGAACGTCGGCCTCCTTGGCGAGCGGGGGATAGGCATCACACTGTCGCCGGCCGGGCAGGTGGTGCCGTACATCGCCGCCGGCCGCGACACGGTGTCCATCCGCGGCAGGTTCGATACCGGCATCTCCGAGGCGATGGGGATGCTTGGCATGGTGCTGGCCGAGGTGGAGACGCTGGTGGTAAGCGTGGCCGACATACTGGCCGCCACCGTCGGCGACACGGCGTTCGTCACGCAGTTCCACACGATAGTCGGGCAGTTGGACACGACGCTTATAGTGGCGAACAGGATGCTCAAGCGGAACGAGCCGATACTCAACGCCGCGATGTCGGACCTGCGGGTGGTCTCCAAGGACCTGCGCACCCTGATAGACAGGAACAGCGCCGGGTTAGACAGTATAGTGGTGGGCGGCAACCAGTTGATGGGCAAGGGTTTGGTGCTGGTCGAGCAGGCGGAGTCGCTCGTGGTGGACGTGCAGGGCATCCTGCGCAACATCGAGGACGGCAAGGGGACGCTCGGAAAGCTTTACTCGGACGATGCGTTCTACTCCGAGCTCAAGGCTGTCGTCAAGAGCGTAGACTCGCTCGTTGCAGAGGTGCAGTCCGACGCGCTCAAGCTGCGTGTGCGGCTCGGGTTCGGAAAGAAAAAAACAAAGTAACGGATAAGCCCGATGATCGAAAAAAACGTAAAAGTGATAAACTCCCTCGGGATCCACGCCCGCCCGGCGTCGCTGATCGTGCAGACCGCGATCAAGTACAAGGCGTCCGTGCAGTTGGTGAAGGACGGGGCGACCGCCGACGCCAAGAGCATAATGAGCGTGATGATGCTCGCGGCGGCGCAGGGCTCAAACGTTACGGTCAAGGGGGCTGGCGAGGATGAGGCGGAAGCGGTAGACGCGGTCATCGCGCTGTTTGACAGGAAATTTAATGAGGAATAGGGTACTCGATATGGCCACAATAAACATAGGTTTGGTAGGTGCGGGAACAGTAGGCGGCGGGGTAGTCAAAGCGTTGAACATGCGCTCCGCCCACTTCAAAAAAGAGCTCGGCCTCGACCTGAGGTTAGCAAGGGTTGTAGACAAGGCGACGCAAAGGTTTGCCGAACTGCCGGTGCAGGGCGCAATCTGTACAGACAGCGTCGACGACATTCTGAACGACGACAGCATTCAGGTAGTAGTCGAGTTGGCCGGCGGCACCGGCTTCGCCCGGACACTCGTGTTGGACGCGCTGAGGCGCGGCAAGCACGTGGTCACGGCGAACAAGGCGCTCATTGCCGAGCACGGCCCCGAGATCTTCGAGGCCGCGGCCAAGGCCGGCGTCTCGGTCTACTTCGAGGCGTCCGTGGGTGGCGGCATGCCGGTCATCAAGGCGATTCGCGAGGGATTGGTCGGGAATGATATATATAGTATAAGGACAATCATCAACGGCACGTGCAACTATATACTGACGCGGATGTCGCAGGAGGGCCTGCCTTTCGCCGATGTCCTCAAACTGGCGCAGGAGCTCGGCTACGCCGAGGCCGACCCGACGCTCGACGTGGGCGGCGGCGACACCGGGCACAAGGTGGCGATTCTGGCCTCATTAGCCAGCAGCGGCTACGTACCGTACGGGGCATTCTCCGTCGAGGGCATCACCGGCATAGCCAAGGAGGACATCGAGTTCGCCGCGGAGATGGGCTACGTCATCAAGCTGCTCGGCGTCATCAGAAAGAGCGACTCCGGTCTGGACGTGCGCGTGCACCCGGCGATGCTTCCGTCCGGCCACATCCTCGCCTCGGTCAACAACGTCTTCAACGCCGTGCTGTTAGAGGGCGACGCGGTGGGGCAGATACTGATATACGGCCGCGGCGCGGGTGAGCTGCCCACGGCGTCGGCGGTGGTCAGCGACATAGTAGACGTGGTAAGAAACATCTCAGGCAACAGCCCGATCAGGGTGCCGATGGACTACTACCGCGCCTGCAAGCGCGTGGACATAGTCCCCATCGAGCAGATAAGCAGCCGGTACTACCTGCGCTTTACGGTAAGTGACAACCCGGGGGTTTTGGCGTCTATCGCGAGCCGTTTGGGGGATGAGGGGATATCAATAGCATCGGTCATGCAAAGAGAGGGCTCCGGTAATGACGGCGTCCCGGTGATATTCATCACCCACTGCGCAAAGGAAAAAGGCATTCGCGACGCGATAGCGGCAATAGAAAAGGAAAAATACGTAAGAGCACCAACGCAAACAATACGTATAGAGGATTGATGTTGAAATTATTGTTGTAGGGGCGGCAACCTGCCGCCTGCCGTTGATTTTTATTTAACAGGATATTGATATATGAGCATGCGCTACATAAGCACAAGAGACAACACCGCCCCGGCCACATTCGCCGAAGCGGTAAATCAGGGCATGGTTCCGGCGGGCGGGCTTTTCGTTCCGGAAAAAGTTCCCGTGGTTGATTTTTCAAAGCTCGCCGGGCAGTCGTACCAAAAGATAGCCATTGCCGTTCTGACCCCATACATGGACGGCTTCGCCGCCGCCGAGATAGAGTCCTGCGTCAACGAGGCCTATACTGCCGACAGTTTCGACGTCCCGGAAGTCGCGAAGATTGTTTCAGCGGGCGGCAATCAGCACATACTCGAGCTTTGGCACGGCCCGACGGCGGCGTTCAAGGACGTGGCGCTGCAAATCATGCCGCAGTTTATGAAATATTCCAAGGCCAAGTGCGGGGATGATTCCCACACGATGATCCTTGTAGCCACGTCGGGCGATACCGGCAAGGCGGCGCTTGAAGGGTTTAAGAACCGCGACGGGATATCGATAGCCGTGTTCTACCCGCACGGCGGCGTCAGCGAGGTTCAGCGGTTGCAGATGGCTACGACGGACGGGGCGAACACCCGCGTCGTCGCGGTCCGCGGCAACTTTGACGACTGCCAGAACGGGGTCAAGGCGCTGTTTGGGGATGAGGGTTTGCGGAAAGAGGCCGCAGGCAAGGGGATGAAATTTTCCTCCGCCAACTCGATCAACTGGGGGCGCCTGTGCCCGCAGATAGTCTACTACGTAAAAGCCTATCTTGACCTTGTTGCCGCCAAAGAGATCTCTTACGGGGATAAAATTGACTTTTGCGTCCCCACCGGCAACTTCGGCAACATCCTTGCCGGGTACTATGCGAGGGAGATGGGGCTTCCCATCCGCAAGCTTGTCTGCGCGTCTAACAGGAACAACGTGCTGACGGATTTTTTCGCGACGGGCGTGTACGACAGGAACCGCGAGTTCCACAGGACTATGTCGCCGTCGATGGACATCCTCATATCGTCGAACCTTGAACGGTTCCTGTTCGAGATGTCGGGGCGTGATGCCGGCAAGGTTGTCGGCTGGTACCGCTCACTGGCCGCCTCCGGAAAATTCTCTGTCGGCGCCGATGTCGTCGAAAAGATGAAGTTACTGATAGAGGCCCACTGGGTTGACGAGTCGGAGGCTCTTGAAGCGATCGGCGCGCTGTTCCGCGAGAGTTCCTACGTTATGGACACGCACACCGCGGTGGCTTTCGCCGCGGCGAAGCGGTCTGCCGGCGGTGTTCCGTGCGTCGTCGTGTCTACCGCGAGCCCGTACAAGTTCAGCGTCGACGTGTTGCGGGGCTTGGACATAGCGTCTGACGGCGACGAGTTCGAGTCGGTCCGCAAGCTGTCGTACACGGGCGCCGGCAGCATCCACCGGGCCGTTGACGGGCTTATGGACAAGCCGGTGATGCACGGTGCGGTGATTGACATTGGGGAGATGCGTGAGACGGTAGGGCGGCTTATCTAATATGAAATACAAATATGCAATATTGGTTGGCGACGGCATGGCCGATTTTCCGATAGATGAGCTGGGTGGCAAGACGCCGCTTGAATACGCGTCGACGCCCAACATGGACAGTGTCGCCGCGTCGGGCCGCGCAGGCCTGTTGGCGACGATCCCCGAAGGCTACGCGCCGGGGAGCGATGTCGGCAACATGTCGCTTATGGGCTACGACCCGCGCAACTACTTTACGGGCCGCGCTCCGATAGAGGCGGCGAGTATGGGTATTTCGATAGGTAGGGACGACGTCGCGTTCAGGTGCAACTTAGTGAGTATCGACGGCGGGGTGATGAAGGACTACTCGGCGGGGCACATATCGACGCCGGCCGCCCATAGAATCATCAGCGCGTTGCAGGAGGCGTTAGGGAACGATGAGGTGAAGTTTTATCCCGGCGTGAGCTACCGCCATCTGTTGACGGTAAAGAGTATCGGCGCAAGGCTCGAGTGCACGCCGCCGCACGATATCATCAACTGCCCGGCCGACGCCTACTTGCCAAAGGGCGACGACGGGCGGGATTACATACTGTCGATAATGAACCGCGCGCGCGATGTAGTAGTTAAGGCCAGGGATGAGATAAACGGCGAAAGCGGCGGGCAGTGCCAGGCGACCGACATCTGGCTGTGGGGCCAGGGCCCGGCGGTAACGTTCCCGACGCTGCATGAGCGGTACGGGTTGACAGGTTCGGTGATATCCGCCGTAGACCTCGTCCGCGGCCTTGGGAAGCTGTCGGGGCTGACGGTGCGTTTGGTCGACGGCGCGACGGGGTACCTGGGCACAAACTACGCCGGCAAGGTAGCCGCGGCGGTCAACGCCTTCGAAAGCGGCGAGGACTTCGTCTTCCTGCACGTAGAAGCGCCGGACGAAACCAGCCACGAGGGCGACCTCAATAAAAAGCTTCAGGCGATAGAGGAGTTTGACAAAAACGTAGTCGGAGAGATATTAAAGTACCAGTCCGCAAACCCCAACCTGAGGATAGCGGTCTCCCCCGACCACGTAACAGCCCTGAGCACCAGAACGCACGACGCGTCGCCGGTGCCGTTCTGCATGTGCGGGCCGGGGATAAATATTGATGATACGAATCAGTACAACGAAAAATCAGTACAAAATCGCATCCCGGTAAACGGTGTTGAATTTTTCGACGCGTTGATTAATGGGTGATGTGTTGATTTAAAAGAATTAAATAATTATGAACGTACGTTTCTTAGAAAAAATAATAACCTTCCTGTTCGACGTCGTTGCCCTCAACGTCGCGTTCTTCACGGCGTACTGGATTCGCTTTCGCTCCGGCCTTTTCGCCGCCGAGATGGTCGACGACATTACCACCATCCCGTTCAACTATCTTGAACCGTCGCTTATACTGTGCATAGGCTGGGTAATCCTTTTTTATTTTACCGGGCTTTACCGCGACTGGATCAAGGAGTCGCGCATCGACGAGTTTTTCGTGGTCGCGCGCTCGATTTTCATCGGCCTGTTCATGATATTTCTTGTTACCGGCGCGCCGCAGATAATGGAGTTTGTGCAGACCGGCGACATTCGCAAAATATTTACGCCTACCAAGATGGCGACGCTTCTGACGTACGGCGGCTGCACGCTGTTTTTTGCCAGCGCCAACCGTTTTCTTATGCACACGCTTATTGTCGCGCTGTTTTCGCGGGGTATCGCCGTGCGCAAGGTTTTGGTTGTGGGCGCCGACGAGTCGGGCGAGATGCTTGTGCGCGAGATTAACTCTTACCCGCACCTCGGCTACAAGGTTGCGGGGTTTATCGACAACAACGGCAGCCGCAAGGGGAGCGTTTGCGCCGACCTGCCGGTGTTCGGGACGTACTCCGACATCCCTTCCGTGGTTACGCGCAACGACGTCGGCGGGCTGATAATCGGGCGGGTGAGCAGTTCGCCCAACGAGATTACGCGCATACTTGATTACTGCGGTGACTTGAAGGTCGACATATTCATGGTGCCGTCGCTGATGGACGTCATCTCCGGCCATTTCAAGACGAACCAGATTTTCGGCGTGCCGCTGATGGTGCTGTTGCAGGACCACATGCCCGCGTGGGAGGCGCAGGTCAAGCGCATTATGGATATCGCGGTTGCGCTTGGGGTGCTTGTTTTGGGCGCTCCGCTGCTGCTGTCGGTAGTTTTGCTTATCAGGCTGACGTCGCCCGGCAAGGCGATTTACACGCAGGAGCGCGTTGGGCGCAACGGCAAGAATTATGTGATGTACAAGTTCAGGTCGATGTACATAGACGCCGAGAGCAGGGCGGGCCCGCAGTGGGCCACGAAGAACGACCCGCGGATAACGCCGGTCGGCCGGTTTATCCGCAAGACGCGCCTTGACGAACTGCCGCAGTTTTTGAACGTGCTGAAGGGCGAGATGAGTTTGGTCGGTCCGCGGCCAGAGCGCCCGTTTTTTGTTGAGAAACTGAAACAGGAGATACCGTGGTACGTCCGCAGAATAAAAATGAAGCCGGGGATAACGGGCTGGGCGCAGGTGAAACACAGCTACGACTCGTCGATTGAGGATGTAAAGCAGAAGGTGCTGTACGACCTGTACTATTTCGAGAACATGTCTTTGGCGTTAGACATAAAGATTTTGCTCAGGACGGTGCTGGTGGTCTTGACCGGCAAGGGCGCGCATTGATTCCGGTGCTGTAATGCCTTCGCACCCCTCCGGGGTGCGGGAAATATTGGAGGAATCCCGGTTTCTACCGAGCTTGTCACCCCTCCGGGGTGACGTCTGTTGTGCGCTTGACAGGTGTAACTCCGCGGATACTTATTGTCTTTGCTTACGGCTTGAACGCGATTAGTTGTACGTCGTCTACCTGGTGCTCCTCGCCCTTGTGCGCCTGGTACTCCTGCCATATTTTTTGGGATACGCATGTGAGCGTTTTGTTGTGATTTTCCAGCATGATTTTTTCTAAGCGCCTGTACCCGAACGGTGCGGAGTTTTCTCCGCCGGGCTGGTCGAAGAGCCCGTCTGTGGCTATGTAGAATTTGTTGTCAGGGTCGGCCGGTATGCTTATTGTGTTGATGCTCTCCTTGCCGTCGATGCTTCCGTCGCCTATGAAGATTTTTTGCCCTCTGATTCGCGTGACCTCCTTGCCGTTGCATACGAACACGCCCATTCGCCCCGATGATATTGTGATGTCGCCTTTCGGGGTGATGAACAGCACCGCGGGGTCGCATCCGCTTATGAAGTCGCTTCCGCCGGTTTCTCCCGCTCCGGCCTCTACCTTGAACGCTTCCGTGAGTTTTTGGTCGAGCTGCCAGAGTATGTCGGCGGTGTCGTCGCAGTTTTCCGGCGTTACCACCGCGTCTAACGCCGAGCTTACGAGCATGGTCAGCAGCGCGCCCGGCGTGCCGTGGCCGGTGCAGTCGAAGACGCTGAGGGTTGTGCCCCTGTCGAACTGCTTTATCCACGTCATGTCGCCGCTCACGATTTCTGAGGGGTGCCACATCATCGAGCCGTCCGTGAAGATTTTTTGGAGGTCTGCGTTTTTCGGCAGCCGGTGTTGTTGGATTTTTCGCGCGTAGAGGATGCTTGAGCGCATCTCTTCCATTGCGGTTTCCGCGGTGTGCCTGGCCTTTTCCGCTTCCCGCGCGGCGCGCTTCAACTCCGTTTTGACGTACCACGTGCAGTTTTGGGGGATGTTTATGCCCTTGGCGACCTGCTCGGCCATCTGGGTGCACCTGTCGTTGCCGCACGCGCCGCAGTCGTGGTGCCGAGACTCCTCGTCGGGCTTGTCTATGGCCATGAAGGCGGCCTCGATGTCGTCCGGCGTTATCGAAATTTCCTGTATCTGGGCCGGCGTGTAGACTCTTAAAAAGTCGTCTAAGCGCAGTTGCTCGTCGAACTTTGTGAAAAGGCCGCTGAGGTACTGCTTGCCCTCGTCTCCGCTGCTTGTCGCCTGGCGCGTGTCGTTCATCAGGGCGTTGACCTCGAACACGTTCAGGTCGTGCCTGCACCCCGTGCCGAGGTTGCAGCCGTCTGTGCAGTTGAGGACGTCGAAGACCGCGGGGAGCGCGCTTTCCGACTGTTTGACGTATTCGTCCAATGCGTTGTAGACGACGTTGGGGCCTTCGGCCATGTCGATCCGCAGCGTTTTCCCTATGTAGTGCTGTATGTTCTCTTTGAGGCCGCCCGGCATTGGGTATATGTTGCCGAGGCCCGCCCGGTAGTGGTCGAAGTCGCTTGTTGAGCCTTCGTTTATGACGATATCGTTTTTCACTATGTAGTCGTAGAAGTTCTTTATGGTCACGTTGTAGTCGACCATTCCTGTCGCGTCGAACTCGCATGCTTTGGCGGCGCACGGCGACAGTGCGGCTATTTTGCCTGTTACGCCCTCGTACTTGCGCATGAAGATGGCCGTGCAGAGCATTGGCGAGTGGACGGGGGAGAGGTGCTTCACGAGCTCGCTTCTGTGCATGAGTATGTAGTTGACGATTGCCGGGCACGGCTGCGATATGATAGGCCCCGGTGTGCTTTTTTGTATGTGCCTGATGTGGGCCCACGTGCAGATGTCGGCGCCGAGCGAGACATCGTATATCTTGTCTGCCCCAAGGCCGCGCAGCCACGCGAGCACGCTTCCCCACCCGCGCAGGTTGGCCTTCATGGCCGGTGCCGTGAATATGTTGATCCGCTCTCCGCGCGCCAGGTCGGCAAAGAAGCGGTCGGTGTCGTCTTCGTAGTAGCGCGAGCCGTGGTGGCAGGCCGGCTGGCAGACGCCGCAGGCTATGCACTTGTCGCTGTTTATCTCTACTATTATCTTGCCGTCAACTTCGCGTACTACGTTCGCTTCCTCGATAGGGCACACCCTGACGCAGTGGTTGCATCCGACACAATATTCCAAAGCGTTATGTATAACTTTGCGCACTAAACGAGCCCCCCTGCCGAACATTGCATCCCTCCGGGATGCGGAAAAGCTTAATACATGGCTTACCGTTTGCTACCGAACATTGCATCCCTCCGGGATGCGGAAAAGCTTAATACATGGCTTACCGTTTGCTACCGAACATTGCATCCCTCCGGGATGCTAAAAAACTTAAAACATGGCTTATCTGACTATCAGGTTAAACTCCAAGTTCATCATCTCTTCCTTGAAATCCTCGCCACACTCGATCATGGCCTCGTTGTCCATGGTCGTAATCCAGTTCACGACGATTTTATTATCGTCGGTGGAGTGCTTGTCGAGCTTCTTCATCATGTAGTACAGCTGCCTTGTGGTCGAGCTGTTGAAGTAGCTGATGGCGTTTTCGAAGGTAAATACCCCGAAGTCTGTTGTCAGGTAACCGTCTAACCACTCGTCTATCTCCTTGAAGAACATGACGGCGTTTTCGTGGAAACAGCGGCCTTCCAGCTTTATCTGGTTTTTCGTTTCGTCGACTAACACATACGGCGTTGACGTGGTTTTAGCTTTTTCCAAGCGAAATGACATTATGCTTTCCCTCCCTGCTTTATTGTGAGAAACATCGTAAAGTATTGCAGCCCGCCGTCGAGTTGTTCGAAACTGTACTCGATCGGTTCCGATGCACGCCTAGCTATCTCTATGAGTCCGATGCCCGCGCCCTTGCTTTGCGGGTTGTTATTGTCAGCCATCATCTGCTGCTTGTAGTACTGCCTCAACTCTTTCTTGTCCATGGTGTTGAGGTGGTCTATCCTGCTTTTGAGGATTTCCGCGTTGACTGAGGAGACGGCGTTCCCGGTCTGGATGAAGTAGTCGGTCCCCCTGACAGCAAGGATGTAGACCCCCTTGGACGCCTCTACCGTCTTGCCGCTGCTGCAAATGTGCCGCTCCTTCTCCGCCGAGTACATTAGCATGTTGTTCATCTGCTCCACGAACACAGAGAAGACCGATTGCGAGGCGCTGAGAGTCGTATCATCGAACTCCAAGCGTTTGAGCAGCATCTCCGCCATACCGTCGATGCCGCTCGCCCAAATCGGGCCGCTGTAGATCACCTCTATGAAGTGGCCGTCCAGCATGTTGCTGTATTCACGTACGTCAAATTTCATACAGAGACCTCCCCAAACAGTTAATTTTTGGTCGTTGAACCGCCTAAACGCCCGGCCGCGTGCAAAAACACCGCCGCCTTCCCGTCCTACTCCCAAGCCCAACCGGCGCGGATATACCCAACACTTTACTGATTCCCCGATTAAATACCACACCCCACCGCCCGGCGACTGCATGACAGCCGCCGGACGGCACAGCGTAATATTTAATCAATACCTTAATAATATAAATAATGGCACACCGTGTCAATGCAACATTTTTTTGTGAAAATGGCCGGGGCGTTAAATTATATTTATAGTTTGGAACCGGAACTTTTGAAAAATAATCGGGAGGCATATATGGATACACAGGCACTAACAAAGAAGGCAAACGACTACATCCGCCTGGAAAAGGACGATTTTTTCCGCGGGCAGGTCGAAAAACTGCTGGCGGACGGGGACTGGGCGGAGC
>Ga0123356_10003490_pt1 | contig 16445 bp, 13 predicted proteins | sample TergutEmb28metaG_2_FD_92546 | JGI IMG/M metagenome (GOLD analysis project Ga0123356, IMG submission 92546) | Embiratermes neotenicus P3 segment gut microbial communities from Petit-Saut dam, French Guiana - Emb289 P3 | ecosystem: Host-associated > Arthropoda: Insects > Digestive system > Gut ...
CCGACTCCGTCGGCATCTTCCCCCACCGCGACGCCATCGTCCGCCTCGTGGGAGCCGTCCTGGCCGAGCAGACCGACGAGTGGGCCGAAGGACGCCGATACCTCGGCCTGGACATCCTCACCCAATGCCGCCCCACCACCACACAGACCATCGACACGCAGATGAGCACCGACCTGCTGGCCCTCAGCGCCTGAACAACCCCGAGGGATCACCCGCTACACCACTCCCCGGGACTTGACCACAGATATCTATACAGATGGGGCATGATGCTTGCATGTCTGTTCTCGACCCTACGCGGCGCATCTCCGTGACCGAGGCTCACAGCCTGGGGGTCTCGGGGCTGGTCCGGGGCGCCGAGACCGGTGGTGACGTCATCGTGACCAGACATGGTCGACCCGTTGCGGCTGTCGTCTCTACTCAACACCTGGAAGCCTTGCGGGCGCTGGAGGACGACCTGCGCGACGCCGCGCTCGTGATCGTCCGGGCAGCGAGCGATGCGGGCGTGCGCGGCTCGCTGGACGACACCATCACAGCGTTCGGGTTCGACCGCGCCCAGCTCGAGGCTGAGCTGGAAGCAGACCTTGCCGCTGGCCGCGAATGAGCGGTGAACCGCCGAGCAGCAGGCGGGCATGGGTGCGTCTGACCGAGCCGGCGATCGACGACCTTCACGCGCTGGCCCGCAAAGATCCCCAGATCGTGCGGTGGTGCCTGAAGAAGATGCTCCTGCTCGAGCGGGACCCGATGGCCGGCGAGCCGCTGCTGGGAGGGCTGATCGGCTTCCGCCGCCTCGTCGTGTCCGACCGGCACTGGCGCATCCTGTGGCGCGTCGTCGAGGACGAGACTGGCGAGGTCATCATCGACATCGCCGAGGTGTGGGCCGCAGGTGCTCGGGCGGGTTCTGAGGTCGACGCGGAGATGGAGCAACGGCTCGAGAGCCTGGGTGACACACCCCGCGCCCGGAAGCTGTACGACGTCGTCGTGGCTCTCGGACGGATCGGGCGTGGCGTCGGAGCTTCCGCCGAACCAGAACCCACCGACCCGCTACCGGCATGGCTGGTCACGGCTCTGACGACCACGGTCGGGCTGCCGCGCGAGGACGTCGAGGCGATGACGCACGATGAAGCCAGGGAACGGCTCCAGGCCCACTGGAGCACTCCCCCGTCAGACACGTGACCCGCATCCATGATGGCGACGATTCCTGTTCTCCGACACGCTGCCGTCAGCCCGGCCGCCACCCGCGGGGCCAGGTGCTCACCAGTGGACGTTGCTTCGTCTTGATCTCGGCGCGCGGGTCAGTCGTCGGCTTGTTCGATGGCGGACAGCAGGCGTTCGCTGATCTCCTCGGCGGTCAAGGAAGACGTGTCGCCAACCGGCTGGTCGAAGTAGTCCAACAATACTGGGGCCCGACCCTGCGGTGCCCACCACACCTCGAACGAGAACGGCCAGAAGACCCGGTCGGGGTCGTCGAGCACAGGGGCTCGGATCACTTCGAGCTGGGCGGCCAGGGCATGTGAGAGGTCGTCGACATCATCGACATCCCACAGGGTGATGATGGCGCGCTCCGGGTCGTAGGCCCAGGCGGAGAGCGCCTCGACCAGCTGGTCGTCGTGCTGGCGGGCGTAGGTGACCGGCCAGGTGCACCACAGGTTCGGGTTTGCGAACAGCAGGAGACCGGTACCGGTGCGGTACGAGGCTGTGCAACGGAACTCCAGCCCGTCGGCATCGATGAACAGGTACTGTCGATTGCCGTCTGTGGACGCCGCCCCCTCACCGACATATGTTGCCGCTACCGGTAGGTGCTGATCCAGGTAGGCAACAGTCTTGTGCTTCGGGACCTGGTCGAGGTACGGCAGCCGCCCGCCGTATCCAACCACGAGCATCGCGGCGATCAGCAGCCCCACGAGGACAGCACCCCAGACGAGTCGCCTAAATCGGCGAGAAGAATGGGCGTCTTCGTTTTTCGCGAGAATTATTCCCGAGATCACGGCCGCCCCGGTCAGCCCGGTGACAGCGCTCCCCAACCCCAGGAGGAAGCCTTTCGTCTGAAACGTCGCGACCACCAAGGCCCCGACGCCGACCCACACCAGGGCGAGGACCAGCCAGACGGCCAGCGACGGTGGTTTTCCTGACAGGCCCGCCAGCACGCGCCCGTGACGCGACCCTGAGAACCACTCGTCCACCTTCGGCAGCTCATCGAGCAGCGCGTCATAGGTGTGCTGGTCGGCGAACAGCAGCAGGGCGTCCTGGCCACCCGTCGGCAGGCCGTGGAAGATCTGGTGGCTGCCGGACCGGACGAGCAGGTCGTTGATCCAGACGAGCACGTCGGGGTCGAACCAGTCGTCGGAATCGGCCACGGTGAAGGAGTGGGCCTCTCCAGCCAGGGTCAACCAGATCGTCCCGGTTCCGTCCGGCTCGGCCTCGAAGCGCACGTCACGCACGTCGAGCGCGCCAGACGTCATGTGTCCCAGACGCCGGATGATGTTCGGGTAGCTGTCCTCGTCCTCGATGCACTCGAGGTCGAGGTGCCACACGGTGCTGCAAGGCAGCTCGTGAGCCGACCAGCCTGTATCGCGGCCCAGCTCAGCCAGCACCGACCAGCGCAGCAAGGCGTCGTCCGCCAGACCGGGGGCACTCTCGCCCACGGTGGCGACCAGCTCGACCACGTTGGCGACCAGCTCGGGCTCGGCGGCCGGGTCGGTGAGGTAGATGCCGAGCCAGCGCAGCCGGTCCAGGTACCCCCGGACCGCCGCCTCGGTCTCAGTGGCAGGTCGCGTCGCACCGGGGTCCTGCACAGGCCAGCTCGTCATCGACCGGTCCGAGCCGCTCGCGCCGGCCTCGCGACCGGCGTTCTGAGACCACGAAGAGACCGAGCCGCGACATGACGTCCCATCGGCGCATCGTACTTGCCGTGGACGGGTTACGAGGCAAGGTCTGGCAGAACAGCGCACGTCCCGCGGCCGGACGATCAGGCCCCGGCGTCGGTCACGATCCCGCGACCCGAACCGCGCCCAGCGCGGGCGTCGTCGCGCCCGACCCGAGCCGGTCCACCCACGCCTTGGTCCACCGTGGTATGTCCCCGCGCACCCCATCGAAGAGCGTGACGATCAGGCTGCCTGATCGGCTGATCATCACCACCCCCGGCGGACGCGGCAACCGTTCCACCACCTACCGCAGGGCCCGGCCGAAAGGCATGCCCTGACAGAGCGAGAAGTGCCGCCTATTGAATAGGGCGAAATAGTGCTGATCTCGCTCGTCGGTACACCGAATCTTGCGATCTGGTCTGGCTTGTCGGGCGGGACTGGGAGAGGATTCGTCTCATGAGCGAAACACCGACCCCAGGCCCCGGGCACGCCCCGCTCCCCCACCCGACGCAGGGGACGGCGAACGCGGAGTGGTGGCCCGAGCGGCTCAACCTGCGCATCTTGGCGAAGAACCCGTCGGAGGCCCGCCCCACCGACGAGGGCTTCGACTACGCATCCGCGTTCGCGACGCTGGACCTGCCCGCGGTCAAGCGGGACATCGAACAGGTGCTCACGACGTCGCAGGACTGGTGGCCGGCCGACTTCGGGCACTACGGGCCGCTGATCATCCGCATGGCCTGGCACAGCGCCGGCACCTACCGAGTCCAAGACGGACGTGGCGGGGCCGGTGCCGGGCAGCAGCGCTTCGCGCCGCTGAACAGCTGGCCGGACAACGTCAACCTCGACAAAGCCCGCCGTCTGCTGTGGCCGGTCAAGAAGAAGTACGGCGAGAAGCTCTCCTGGGCCGACCTGATGATCCTCGCCGGCAACGTCGCGCTGGAGTCGATGGGGTTCAACACGTTCGGCTTCGCCGGGGGTCGGGCGGACGTGTGGGAGCCCGACGACGACGTCTACTGGGGCTCTGAGGGCACCTGGCTGGGCGCTGACCGCCGCTACTCCGGCGACCGCCAGCTGGAGAGCCCGCTGGCCGCGACCATGATGGGCCTCATCTACGTGAACCCGGAAGGCCCTGACGGTCTGCCGGACCCGGCTCTGGCGGCGGGCGACATCCGTGAGACGTTCAAGCGGATGGCGATGAACGACGAGGAGACGGTCGCGCTCATCGCCGGCGGGCACACCTTCGGCAAGACCCACGGCGCCGCTCCTGAGGGCAAGCACGTCGGCCCGGACCCCGAGGGCGCCCCGCTGGAGGCTCAGGGCCTGGGCTGGGCGAGCAGCTTCGGCTCGGGCAAGGGCGACGACACGATCTCGAGCGGTATCGAGGTCACCTGGACCTACCACCCGACCCGCTGGGACAACGAGTTCTTCCACATCCTGTACGCCTACGAGTGGGAGGCCGTCACCGGCCCGGGCGGTCACTACCACTGGCGTCCGAAGGACGGCGGCGGGGCCGACATGGTGCCGCTCGCGCACTCCGACGGCCGTCGTGAGCCGCGCATGCTCACCACCGACCTCTCGCTGAGGGTCGACCCGGAGTACGACAAGATCTCGCGGCGTTTCAAGGACGACCCGGTGGCCTTCGGCGACGCCTTCGCCCGGGCGTGGTTCAAGCTGACGCACCGCGACATGGGCCCGCGCTCGCGCTACCTCGGCCCCGAGGTGCCCACCGAGGTGCTCGTCTGGCAAGACCCGGTGCCGCCGGTCGACCACCCGCTCATCAGCGCTGCCGACGCCGCGACGCTCAAGGAGCAGGTGCTCGCCTCCGGGCTCACGGTCTCCCAGCTGGTGAGCACCGCCTGGGCGTCAGCGTCGACCTTCCGTGGTGGCGACAAGCGCGGCGGCGCCAACGGTGCCCGCATCCGCCTCGCGCCGCAGAAGGACTGGGAGGTCAACAACCCGCCCCAGCTCGCGACGGTGCTCGCCACGCTGACCCGCATCCAGGAGGAGTTCGACGCCGCGCAGCAGACCGGCACGAAGGTCTCGCTCGCTGATCTCATCGTGCTGGCGGGCAACGCGGCGGTCGAGCAGGCCGCGAAGGCCGCCGGTGTGGACGTGGAGGTGCCGTTCCACCCGGGGCGCACCGACGCGACCGCCGAGCAGACCGACGTGGAGTCCTTCGGGTATCTCGAGCCTGTCGCGGACGGCTTCCGGAACTACCAGGGCACGGGCGACAGGTCCGCCGCGGCGCTGCCGGCGGAGTACCTGCTCGTGGACAGGGCGAACCAGCTCACGCTGACCGCCCCGGAGATGACCGTCCTCGTCGGGGGTCTGCGCGTGCTGGGTGCGACCTGGGACGGCTCGGGCTACGGGGTGCTCACCGACACCCCCGGTGTGCTGACCAACGACTTCTTCGTCCGCCTGCTCGACGCGGGCACGACGTGGCGGCCGCTGGACGCCGACTCGCGCACGTTCGAGGCCACGGTCGACGCGACCGGCGAGGTCTTCGGACGTGGCACCCGGGCCGACCTGGTGTTCGGCTCGAACGCCGAGCTGCGTGCCCTCGCGGAGGTCTACGCCAGCGACGACGCGAAGACGAAGCTCGTCCACGACTTCGTGAAGGCGTGGACCAAGGTCACCGAGCTCGACCGCTTCGATCTGCGCTGAATCACAGACAGAGCTGAATCACAGACAGAGCTGAATCACAGACAGAGGTGAACCACAGACAGAGGTGAACCGTCGGCAGGGATAGACCACAGGTGGGGCGGGCTGCGCCGGTGAGGCCCGCCCCACCTGTGTCCCCGCCCCTCCACGGCCCGCAGAGCACGAAGCGGCGTCGCCAACCTCACAGAGAGGTCGGCGACGCCGCTTCGTCGGGTGCTGGCGGTCCCCTCAGACCAGTCTCGTGGCGAGCCCTCAGCCCAGCGCGGCGGCGAGGTTCTCGTCCAGGGCGGCCAGGAACTCCTCGGTGGTCAGCCACGGGGCGTCGGGGCCGAGCAGCAGGGCCAGGTCCTTGGTCATCTTGCCCGACTCGACGGTCTGCACGACCACCCGCTCCAAGGCCTCGGCGAACGCGATGACCTCGGGGGTGTTGTCCAGCGCGCCACGGTGCTTCAGACCGCCGGTCCACGCGTAGATCGACGCGATGGGGTTGGTCGAGGTCGGCTTGCCGGCCTGGTGCTGGCGGTAGTGGCGGGTGACGGTGCCGTGGGCGGCCTCGGCCTCGACGGTCTTGCCGTCCGGGGTCATCAGCACCGAGGTCATCAGGCCCAGCGAGCCGAAGCCCTGGGCGACGGTGTCGGACTGCACGTCGCCGTCGTAGTTCTTGGTGGCCCAGACGTAGCCGCCCTCCCACTTCAGCACCGACGCGACCATGTCGTCGATCAGGCGGTGCTCGTAGGTGAGACCAGCCTCGGCGAACCTCTCCCGGTACTCGGTCTCGAACACCTCGGCGAAGATGTCCTTGAACGCCCCGTCGTACGCCTTGAGGATCGTGTTCTTCGTGGACAGGTACACCGGGTAGCGGCGCTTCAGGCCGTAGGCGAAGCACGCGCGGGCGAACCTGCGGATCGACTCGTTGAAGTTGTACATGCCCATGGCCACCCCGCCGGACGGCGGGAAGACGGCGACCTCCTGCTCGATCGGCTCAGAGCCGTCGTCGGGCGTGAAGGTGAGGGTGACGCGGCCCGCACCCGGCACCCGGAAGTTCGTGGCCTTGTACTGGTCGCCGTGGGCGTGCCGACCGATGATGATCGGCTTGTTCCAGCCCGGCACCAGGCGCGGGACGTTGGAGATGATGATCGGCTCACGGAACACCACGCCGTCGAGGATGTTGCGGATCGTGCCGTTGGGCGAGGGCCACATCTGCTTCAGGCCGAACTCAGCGACCCGAGCCTCGTCGGGGGTGATCGTCGCGCACTTGATCCCGACCCCGTGCTCCTTGATCGCGTAGGCCGCGTCCACGGTCACCTGGTCGTCGGTGGCGTCCCTGTTCTGGATCGACAGGTCGTAGTACCTCAGGTCGATGTCGAGGTAGGGGTGGATCAGGCGCTCCTTGATGAACTGCCAGATGATGCGGGTCATCTCGTCACCGTCGAGCTCCACGACGGGGCCTACGACCTTGATCTTCGCCATACCTGGCCTACCTCTCCTCACAGGGGCACGGGAGGGCGCGGTAGCGCGGTGCCCGAGACAGAGATTACTCGACGTCAAGACACTTTCGCTCCCGACCCAGGATCTCTCTGCCGCTTGCCCAAGCCTGACCTGCCATCACACCTCAGATCCGAGCGACACGCCAGAGCCCGAAAGGCTCTGACCCGTGCACCTCACGACTCACCCCGTCTCGAGATGCACGAAGGGCGGGAGAGACGACACAGTGGAGGGCATGAGATCACGTCGAGCCCGCGTGTCCGTGCTGGTCGCCGCCGCGGTGACGCTGGGGCTGGCCGCCGGGTGCTCCACCGCGGCGCAGGTGCCCCGAGAACGGTTCGGGCAAGGGCCTCACACGCCGGTGAGGCTCGCCGACGCGCCCGCCGCCGAGGACGTCGTGAGCGCGACCTGGCACCTGGGCATGGAGGCGCTGCGTGCCAGCGGCAGCGAGACCGGCACCGTCGTCTCCCCGTCGAGCCTGGTGACCGCGCTGGCGATGCTGGCCGAAGGCGCCCAGGGCGACGAGGTCGACCCCTTCGACCGCGCCCTGGGAGCCTCGGGGCAGGAGCGGACCGACGCCGTCAACGCCCTGCAGAGCGCACTCGACCGTTTCGACGGCGACCCGTCGATCGTGCAGGCCGAAGAGCTGCCCCCGTTCCCGATGGTGCACACCGCGCAGCGCCTGGTGATCGACGAGCGCGCCCAGCCCGCGAGCGCGTTCCTCGACCGGTTGCAGCGCGGCTTCGGGGCCGGGGTCCTGATCACCGACCTGAGGTCTCCGTCAGGGATCGACGCGCTGTCGGCGTGGGTGCGGGAGAACACCGGTGGCCTGGTGGAGCGCTCAGCGATCGAGCCCAGCCCCGACCTGGCCGCCGTGATCCAGGACGCGGTGGTGCTCGCCGCGGCCTGGAAGCACCCCTTCGACCAGGGCGACACCCACGACGCCGACTTCACCGTGCCCGGCACCGGGAACGTCCAGACGAGCACCATGAGCGCGACCCTGACCGTGCCGGCGGTCTACGCCGACGGCGAGCAGGCCGCGAACAGCTGGCAGGCCGTACGGCTGCCTTATTCCGACACCCTCTCCGCCGACCTGCTGCTGCCCCCGTCGTGCGGCAGCGTCTGCCAGCCGGGCGAGACGTGCCCCGACGTGTGCGACCAGGTGGCCCACGACCCGGCCCTGGCCGACGCGACCACCGTCGCCGGGCTCTCGTCCCGGCTGGACGACGCCGACAGCACCACCGTCCGGGTGAGCCTGCCGACCCTGGACATGACCTCCACGACCGACCTGGCGCCTGTGCTGGGCGTCCTCGGGATCACCGAGAGGCTGACCGGGATCCTCGCTGACGAGACGCCTGTGGAGGTCTCTCAGGCGGTGCAGCAGGCCGTGCTGAGGGTCGACGAGGACGGCACCCGGGCCGCCGCGGTCACCGAGATCGGGATCAGGGTCGTCTCCAGCAACATGGACGAGGCTCGGGAGATCGCGTTCGACCGCCCCTTCCTGCTCGTCGTCCGCGACAACCAGACCGGGTGGCCCCTCTTCATCGCCTCGGTGATCGACCCCCGCCACTGACGCTCGCCGCCGTGCGGGGCACAGGTCTGCGCCACGTCGTCGGACCGACGACACGAGACCTGCCGCGTTCGCGGGTCAGCGGCTCACGAAGGCATGACGAGCGCCAGCACCCCGAGCACGGTCGCGAGCAGACCTTGGGTCGCGACGTCGAAACGACGCGAGCGCACGCTGATCGCGACCGGCCCGGGCTCTGGGCGCACGGCCCGCACCACGGCGCTCGTCGCGAGCAGCACCGCGAGCGCGACCGCGCCGACGCGCGCCGTGGTCAGCGCACCCAGGGCGGTCGCGGCGGTGATCGCGAGCACGACCCAGACCATCGACGTCTGGGACGGGGCGTCTGTCGGCCTGTCCAGCAGGTTCACCTCCAGATCGCCCATCACCGTCACCTCGTCCTGGGCCTCGCGGGGCTCGGTCTGAGCGAGGTCGGTGCTCTTCGCTCCTACCAGACGGGCGACCACGTCACCATCCTCCCTACGGGCTGTCCTGAGGCGAGACTACTGGCCTCGGCACCGGACCGCCGCACCGTGCGGACAACCCCGACCCGAGATCAACCGGTGGCGCGTGACCTTGCGGTCAGGCTCGCACCTCTCAGTGGAAGAAGTGGCGGGCCCCGGTGAGGTACATGGTCACGCCCGCCGCCTCGGCCGCGGCGACGACCTCCTCGTCGCGGATCGACCCGCCAGGTTGCACGATGGCCTTCACCCCGGCGTCGATCAGGATCTGCGCGCCGTCGGCGAACGGGAAGAAGGCGTCTGACGCGGCCACCGCACCCCGGGCACGCTCGGCACCGTCTGCCAACGTGTTCGCCCGCTCCACGGCCAGGCGGCACGAGTCGACCCGGTTGACCTGACCCATGCCCACCCCGACGGACGCGCCGTCGCGGGCCAGCAGGATCGCGTTCGACTTGGTCGCGCGCACCGCCCTCCAGGCGAACAGCAGGTCGGCCAGGGTCGCGTCGTCAGCGGGCTGCCCGGCGGCGAGGGTCCAGGCCGACGGGTCGTCCCCGGGGGCGTCGAGCGCGTCGGTCCCCTGGACCAGCAGGCCACCGGTGACCACCCTGCGGTCGGTGCGCGGGCTCACCGCGTCGACGGCGAGCAGGCGCAGGTTCTTCTTCTTGGTGAGGATCTCCAAGGCCTCAGGCTCGAAGCCGGGCGCGGCGACCACCTCGGTGAACACCGGGGCGATCTGCTCGGCCATCGCTGCGGTGACCAGCACGTTCGTGGCGATGACGCCGCCAAAAGCAGAGACCGGGTCGCAGGCGTGCGCCTTGGCGTGCGCGGCGGCCACGTCGTGGCCGACGGCGACGCCGCACGGGTTGGCGTGCTTGATGATCGCCACCGTGGGTGCGTCGCCGTGGTCGTGGGCGGCCCGCCACGCGGCGTCGGCGTCGGTGTAGTTGTTGAAGCTCATCTCCTTGCCGCCCAGCTGGCGGGCCCCGGCCAGGCCGCGCCCGGCCGCACCGTCGGCGTCCAGGTACAGCGCCGCGTGCTGGTGCGGGTTCTCGCCGTAGCGCAGCACCGGGCCACGGGTCCAGGTCTGCGCGACGACGGCCGGCGAGCCTGTCTGCTCCGCGGTCTCGTCGGGGGCGTAGACCTCGGCGAACCAGGTCGCGACCGCCGCGTCGTACGCGGCGGTGTGGGCGAAGGCGGCGGCGGCCAGCCCGCGACGCTGCGCCAGGGTGAACCCTCCCCCGGCGACAGCGGCAGCCGCCTCGGTATACGCGGCGGGGTCGACGACGACGGCGACGCTGGGGTGGTTCTTCGCGGCGGCGCGGACCATGGACGGGCCGCCGATGTCGATCAGCTCGACGCACTCGTCAGGCCCGGCACCCGAGGCCACGGTCGCGGTGAACGGGTACAGGTTGACCACGACCAGCTCGAACGGGGCCACCCCCAGCTCGGCGAGCTGGGCCAGGTGCTCAGGCCGGCGGGTGTCGGCCAGCAGCCCGGCGTGCACCTTGGGGTGCAGGGTCTTGACCCGGCCGTCCAGGCACTCGGGGAACCCGGTGAGGTCTTCGACACGGCTGACCGGGACGCCCGTCGCGGCGATGGTCGAGGCGGTCGAGCCAGTGGAGACGATCTCCACGCCTGCCGCGTGCAGCGCGGCGGCCAGCTCGACGATGCCGGTCTTGTCGTAGACGCTGACCAGGGCGCGGCGGACGGGACGGCGCGTGGCCGGGTCGGCCGCGTCGGCGACAGCGGGCAGATCGGGCAGGGAGTGGGACATCGGGCGCCTTCCAGGTCGGCGGGCAGGCGCCCGCAACGGTCGCGGAGCCCTGGCACCCAGGCGGGCGGCGCCGACGGGACGTGCACAGCCGCTCCCCGGTGGTGGTCCACCTTCGCCAGTCACGGCCAGGGGCAGCCTACCGGGTCGCGCCACCTGCTCCGGTCACGGTCTGGCTGGTCTGGGCCCAGCGCACCTCAGTGCGCGGGCAGCCGAGAGACAGCCTCGAGGACGACGAGGGCGAGCAGACCGCCGAAAGCCGTGATCGCCGCGAAGGCCCCGGCCACGACAGCGAGGGCCCCGTCCCTGCCCAGCCCGGCCATCTGGACACGCTGAGGGTCTTGCGGATCGACCAGCACCTTGAACGGCTGGCCCACGCGCACCGGCATGCCACGGGTCTTGTTCCACCTGACAGTGCCCCGTGCCCACCCGCCGGGCACCGGATAGTCGACCGTCACCCACCCGACGGCGAGGCCTCCGGTCTCCACGACGCGCCCCTCGACCGTCACCAGGTCACGGACCCTGGCCCGACGCGCCCTCACAGCCATGACGCACGCGACCAAGCACACGGCCACCACCAGGACGACGACGAGCAGCAGGCTCTGGGAGTCGGTCACGCGCCACAGCCTACGGTCGAGCGCCAGCCCGCTGGTTCTCGTCTGCGCTGGGTATCGTCGCGTCGGGTCTCGTCGCGCTGCGTCTCGTCGTGTCAGGTCTCCTCCGCGGCGGCCCGCTGTCGAGCGCGTGGTCGCCTGTCAGCCCGAGGTGGCCTGGCGGCCCTCGGCACGCGCACCGTCAGCGACCGGGCGCGCGACGACGGTGGCACGGCGGCCCTCGACGCTCACCCGTCCTGCGACGACGCGGGCGACGGTGTCGGCGAGCAGGTCTCGTTCGACCTGCTTGATCCGCTCGTGGAGGCTCGTCTCGTCGTCGTCGTCAGCGACCGGGACGGCGGCCTGCGCGAGGATCGGGCCGGTGTCGAGGCCCGCGTCGACCAGGTGCACCGTGCACCCGGTGACCTTGACCCCGTGCGTGAGCGCGTCGCGCACGCCGTGGGCTCCCGGGAACGCCGGGAGCAGCGACGGGTGGGTGTTGATCGCGCGGCCCGCGTAGCGCTCGACGAACGGGGTGCCGAGCAGCCGCATGAACCCGGCAAGCACCACCAGGTCGGGGGTGAACACGTCGATCGCGGCGACCACCGCCGCGTCCCAGGCCGCCCGGTCGGGGAAGTCCGCGGGTGCGACGACAGCCGTCGCCACCCCCGCCTCCCGCGCCCGGTCCAGCGCGGCCGCACCCGGCCGGTCGCTGACCACCCCGACCACCCGTGCCGGGTAGCCCGGCTGGTCGTGCGCCGCGAGCAACGCGGCCAGCGTCGTCCCGGCCCCAGAGGCCAGGGCGACGACCCGTCCGCCGTCCAAGGTCGGTGCGTCGATCACGCCCCGAACCCTACTCGCCCGCACCGCCTCAGATCACCGAGGTGTCCACCTGCCCCCGGCAGTCGGGGGCCACGGGGCCGACCGGTAGGTGCCGTGGGCGAGAATGGGGGCGTGAGCAACCCGTACGCGCCGCCGGACCCTGATCGGCCCTCCCCTCCGGCGCACCCGCCGTCGGGGCTGCCCACCGCCCAGCCCGCTCCCGCTGCTCCTTCGCCCGACCCTGAGGGGGCGGCACGAACCCGGCGGCTCGTGAACAGGACGTTCCTGCTGTTCGGGGCGAGCCTGGTGGTCCGGTTCCTGCTGCCCGCGCCATGGAGCGCCGCCTCGTTGGCGTTCGCCCTGGCCGCACTGGTGGTCTCGATCCTGGCGGCGATCAGCGCCAGGCGCGCCCGGGCTGGCGGCACGGTGCTCGCCGCGGCGCTCGTCATGACCCTGGCCGCCAGCATCGGGGTGCTCGTCGGTGCGGTGTCGTTGCTCCTGCTGCCCGCGGAGATCGAGTACCAGCGCTGCCAGACCAGCGCGGTCACCGTCTCTGCCGAGCACGCGTGCACGGCGGCCTACGAGGAGGCCGTGGCCGACCTCCAGGAACGGTTCACCAACCCGCTCCCACGCCCGTCCTGAGCCGAGGGCAACCCTCAGCGACGACGCACCCGCTCGAACGCCCGCGCCCGCAGGAGCCTCGACAGCGGCAGGGCGACCAGTGCGGCACCACCCCCGACCAGCGCACCGACCAGAGGTCCGACCTGCCACCAGGCGGCTCCGACCACCGCCATACGACCCGGCCCGGCCGCGCCGGACGACACCACGACCAGGGCCGACGTCACGACGGCCACCGCCAGCGCGCACGTCCCGACGGCCGCGGGCTGGTGCCACCATCGCTCGACAGGGGCGCGACGGTGCAGGTAGAGGCCCACCACCGCCCCGATCCCGACGATCACGGCCGGGGCGATCAGCGCGGCGCTCCCTGACATCGAGGACGTCGGCAGCGCTCCGAGCAGCGGCACCGCGGGCATGGGCCCCCCCACCACCTGGTCAGGGGCGAACCGGGTGCCGTCACCGACGGCGAACCCTGGCCCCGCGAGCCACGCGAGCGCCCAGATCATGAGGTTGGGCAGGTAGATCAGCTGGGCCAGCGCGAACACCACCCCGCCGGCGGCGTCCAGGGACAGCCCGCGCACCACGTCACCGATCGTCGCCCGACCGGCCAGCACCCAGATCCCGACGAGCAGGGCCGAGGCCCCGAGCAGCATCGTCACCGCGAGGGTGGAGGCCCGGAGGCCAGACCTGACCGGGGAGGCCAGGCGTCGGCTCACCGGTGCGGCGACGGTGCGCCAGGTCACGGTCTCGGAGCGGCGCACGAGACCCATCCCGGTGCCGATGCCGCCCACGACCAGGCCGCCGAGCGCCGCTCGGAACATCTCGAACCCGTCGAGCCCGGCCATCCTCCCGGCCAGCAGGGCCAACATCATGTAGACGAGCATCCCCGCGACGAGCCCCGCCCGGGTGGCCACCCCGGTGCGTCGCGTCGAGGCGTACACCGCGTAGACCGCCAGGGCGCTGATCCCCAGCGGGATCAGCGAGATCCCGATCCCGGAGACGGACTGCGGCACCCCGTGGCCGAACAACCACAGGCGCAGCCCGACCCTGGCCGCACCCCAGGTCGCGTCCTCGCCAGCCGTCGTCAGCGTGGCGATCAGCACCGGGAGCAGCACCACCAGCACCGAGAGCACCCACGCCTGCACCGAGGCGAGCACCGCGCCGGTGATGTGGGGCACGCCGGACCCGAGCAGCCGATCCAGGCGCCCCGAGGGCGCGTCGGGCTCGACCACCGAGGGCTTTCGGGCGGCAGAGGCGGTAGGAGGGACGCTCACCCGACCATGGTCACCGGCCCCGACCGACGCGCACCGCAGGCACGGCGGCGCGTCGCGGTGCCGATCCTCTGTCAGCCTGCGAGGAGGACGCGGGCCAGGGTGGCGCTCTCTGAGGGAGTCCGACCGACCGTGACCCTGGCGGCTTCCCTTCCTCCTTCTTGACCGGGTGGTGCGGACGAGGTGGCCTCAGCGCTTCGCCCCCAGGGATCACGCTGATCTCTGACCTCGACGGTCCAGATCGAGCGCGACAGCTCGAGAATTCGGGACCTGGCCTCACCCTCCTCATGAGAGGATGAACTAACCACATGACGTTGCCCGACGGCTGGGCCGACGAGAGGACACGAGTGACAGGGGACCAGAAGTTCAGCATCGAGGATGCCTATTCGCGTGCAAAATCAGGAAATTGGGATGATGTACGCGTGATGTGGCACGAAGACTCTTCGTTCGCGCAAGAGTGCGCACGATACAAAAAAAAAGACATCCGGCTGGACATTCTTGCACCAAGCGGCATATTTTGGCGTCGAGCACGTTTGCCGAGACCTCATCCGGTGGGGCGCCACGATCTCCTCCTTGTCGCGCGACGGACTGAGCCCCGCAGCTGTCGCTCGCGCCCGCGCTCATGAAAACATCGCAGAACTTCTAGATTCGGCTGCCGCGGGATCAGAAGGCCCCTGGGCCGCTCCGACAGAATCCTGGATGCTCCCCAGCAGCTGCCTGTGGAGAGAGGCACGCGAACGTCAAGCAACGCAAACGATGCATGTAGGATACGCAGGCGGTAGAGTCGAGATCCTGGCAGGACAGCACTACTTCACAGACTCTTTCGAGCGAGTCCTGGTGGGCTGGCACGGAACTTACAACCCACCATGCAACATGGATGGCTACCCGATGATCGAGCGGCCTCAGCAACCATAGGTGCATGCACCCGTCGGCGTCAGAACTCGCGTCACAAGCGAGGCGCCGAATCAGGCCAAGGCTGGACCGGCCAGGGACCGGTGAAGGTTCCAGGACGGGTGATGGACACCGGTTCTGATCGTTGTGCGACCAGCAGAAACTCGCTGATGCGAGCAGCAAGTTCTGGAAGGGTGGCTAGCCAGCCCATCGGTCGATCACCGTTTTCCGGGTCGACCTCTTCCATGGCAACCAACGGTGCCGGCGCGCCAACCACATCGAGATCAGGCAGACGGTGCCACAGCGATCCGGGCCTCTGTACTACCTCCGCGTCAGCCGGATGTTCCGAGAAAGCGGATACATCCCGACCGGTTCGGTTGAGCAGCACCAAGATAGATCGGGAGGTGAAGTTCTCTGTTGCCACCCGAGCGTCGCGGGATGTAGCAACCACTCCGGCGAGCACACCCTAGCCGAATGTTACGACGACCCCCGCAGCCCCTCGCCGACAGCGTAGACTTTTTTCAGTGAAAGTAAGTCGGACGAGGGTTGGGACGTTGGGTCAGATCGGGCCGCTCTTCCTCGATGAAGACCCAAGGAATCCATCTCAAAGTTCCGTCAGCCTTGCTGACGACACCATTTCCTCCACCGACCGTCATGAAGTCAGGATTCATGTCTACAAGCATCTCACGAGCGCCGACGATGAACACGAAGACTTCATCGTCTTCCATGATCGACCGGTCATCGAGAATGAATGTTCCCCATGAGGGCTCCCATCCGCTGACACCTTCGCTGTAGACGATCTCAGCAGCCTGCTCATACGTGATCGACACTGGTCACCTCTGTCCTCCGGGTACGATAACTCGGGATACATCACGCGGCACGGGAAGGTCGTCTAACCGCACGTAACTGGTGCCGATACCCCGGCTGAAGTAGGATGCGACATCGGCGGCTCCGGTTTGCGGGTCCACAAATCTGACTGTGCCACCAACGTTCTCCACGCTGAACACGTGACCACCGATGATTTGAGTTCTGGTTTTATCTAGCCAGAAGATGCTGACCACTCCTCGAGACCCTGGACCCGAGTCTGAAAAGGCTCTTACGATATCATCGCGACTTCCTTGGGTGAAGGACCGTCCCCATGGTTCCGAGACTGCAGATAGAGGTCGACCGCGTGCTGGCCAGAAATACTCAGACAGACCGGATGCCTCAGCATTGACGCCACGCCTTCGGAGTTCATATGCCTGGACACAGTGCGTACAGTTCGCGTCGTATGCGGGCCTAGGAGCCATCCCGTGTCTGGGGTTTGTCCGGGCCAGATCATCGGCAAGGGGATCGGCTGGCGCTCGTGCTGTGTTGGGGAATCTGTCGCTTGCACTTCCCGGGTTGCGGGGGGTTCGGCGCCCTCCGGGCTGGAGGATGTTGTCGATGAGGCCTTTGCCTCGGGCGA
>Ga0123356_10003491_pt1 | contig 16443 bp, 7 predicted proteins | sample TergutEmb28metaG_2_FD_92546 | JGI IMG/M metagenome (GOLD analysis project Ga0123356, IMG submission 92546) | Embiratermes neotenicus P3 segment gut microbial communities from Petit-Saut dam, French Guiana - Emb289 P3 | ecosystem: Host-associated > Arthropoda: Insects > Digestive system > Gut ...
CGGAGCGCTTTACTTCCCCGCACAAGGATGCAAGCTCCTCCGGGCTGGCGCCTAATGTCCCCCCGAGCACGCCCCCAACGGAGAACCCCTGTACCCCGCAGTCGTTCAGGAAGCGCACTTCACGCTCTAGACTGTCCCAATCGATCGTTTCGTCGCTTGAATACGGAACCACTACATCGGCGATCACCCCGCGAATCGCCATTCGAGTTGCCTCCATAGATTAAATGTCTCGTTTGCCAGGTTATTTCTCGTTGGCCGCAACCACCGGCGGCGAGTTCGGCATGCCGTCAAACCCGGCTAGTCCGCGTCCGGCAGAAACGGCAGCGGCAGGCGCCGCAGCTTTGTCTTTCAGAAGCCAGCCCGCCATTGCTTCTTCAATGCGCCGTGCCGCCTCCCCGGTTGGCCACTGCTGCGGCCGGCGCGGCCGGCCGACGTTCCTTCCTCCCAAGGTAGCCGCGAACTTGGCTCTGGCGGCAAAGTCGGGAAAGTCGACGGCCCGCCACACCGGCGAAAGCCGCTTGTGCAAACCGAGAGCTCGCCCATACTGGCCCGATTCGACCGCATTCAGCACTTCCACGGTCTGCCGCGGGAAGATCGCCGACGTGCCGGAAATGGTTCCATCCACTCCGAGCATGAACGAGGGGTAAATCATGTCATCGATGGCGGTAAATATCTTTACCTTCCCGGCCGCGAATGCAACGAGCGCCGCCAGCGTGTGAATGTTCCGCCCGCTCTGCTTGATGCCGATGATCGCCGGGTTATCTTGTACCAGCTGCTGCAGGGATTCCGTGGCAGCCTGCGCCGCAGGCATGACGTTATAAACAAGAAGCGGGATCCCGGAGGCATCGGTAATCGCCCGGTAGTAGGCTGCCAAGACACGGGTTTCCGCCGATTGATGGAAGTGGGGAGGAGGAACTTGGAGACCCCTCGCCCCGGCCGTCCGCGCCGCCCGGGCCAATTGAATCGCCTCCTGCGAACTGTCGGCGATGACGGCTGCCAGGACGGGCAGTTTGCCTTCGACGGCCTCGATGACGACGCGTACCGCCTCGCTCAACTCTTCCGCCGACATGCCCGCGCCTTCCCCCATGCTGCCCCCCACGACCATGCCGGCAACGCCACACCCTTGCAGGAACTTGGCTTCGCGAGTCAGACCAGCAAAGTCGATGCGGTCGTCCTCGGAGAAAGGAGTAAACATCGGCGGAATCACGCCCCGCAGTTCACGCAGATCGTTCGTAAGCCACCCCCAGTCTACAAAACGCTAGCACCGCGCCTCAGGACTGTCAACAAAAACGGAACTGATTCCGAATCTTCCACAAACCGCCCAATTCGCTTCGGGCGTCTCGGGGCTCGCTACGAAGTTGCGGCCGCGAAATCACCTCCGACGAAAAACGAAGCTCAACGGCGCCTCCCGGTCGGGGAGGCGCAAACACCTACACTGTAACACCCTGGACATAGCTGATCAATCGGAATTAATTCCGATAATTTCTGACTTAGGCGGCATAGCGGCACCGGCACGCAATTCAAACCAGAGAATACTGAAACGGAATGGATGTCCCCGAACGGACAATTCCCCTCTGCTTCAATCTCTCAAGATGTCCATAAAAGGCGAATTGCAGAAAGCCGCCCGCCTCCTCCGGCCAGGACCCTAATTGGGGGCCCAGTTCGCCAATGAGACGCTTCAGCGTGCTTCCCTCCCGATGCTGCCTCAGAAATGCCATGATCCCCGAGTCGACACGCTCCACGAACTCACGCGAGGTCCGGAGAAATTTCCTCGCGTCTTCGTTCGTGTGCATCGCCGGCCAATGCCCGGTAAGCAGGTGCTCGATCGGCTGCCGCTCCAAGAATTCGATGCTTGCCAGGTAGGCTTCCACCGTGTAGTAAGTTGGTCCGAAGGCCATTCGACCGGTTGTGGTCGGATACCCGCCGGATTGCACGGCATCGCTGGTAAAAGCCGCGCGGTGTTTCTCGTCATACACGGCAAGGTGCCCCGCAGAATGCCCGGGAACATGCCAGACCTTCAGACTCCAATCCGGGGAGAGCCTCAGGGTTTCCTCGGCGGAGAGATGCACATCGATCCTGCAGGAGCGCGGACTGTGAACCATGCCTTCGCGGCCAAAGCCTAGGCCGTGGCCCTGGCATAGAAAGTTGTACCGGTCCTGATACAGGCGCTCGGGGTCCTCGATGAGGGTCCGGTCATCCGCGTGACAGGCCAAATGAGTCGCGGCCGATGCGTCCCGAATCGCAGCGAGGCCGCCGTGGTGGTCCCCGTCGGCATGCATGGCGATGACCAGGGACAACCTCTGCGGCGGAATTCCGATCTTCTCCATATACGGAAAAATCGCGGACTCCGGAGTGCTGAGAACGCCTGCGTCCAGCAAGACGATTCGTTCCCCGACAAACAGGTATTGCTGGAGGTAGCGGTCCCCAAACAGAGACTTGATTTCGTGCACGTTCGGGAAAATTTCCACAGTTTCCACTCTGCGGTGCGGCCTTAGGGTCCAGAGATTCTCAGAAGAATTTCCAATTCAAAAAGACAAATACCAGCCCGATTGCGAGGGCGAAAAATTCGGGCGTCCTATACCACGGTCCCTGCGGGCTCAGGCGGGCGGAATAGGCGTAGGTCAACCCCTTCAGCTTCGTAATGTCAGGCGGGCTCGTGAGCAGGGTCGCTGCTACGGTCACCGGTACCCCCCCGGCAAAGGCCCACACCGAAGTCCACACGTTCGATGCCATCGGCGTCTTGAAATGAAGAACGCCAACCCGATAGAGAATGTATTCGCTCGAGCAGGCGACCATGCCGGCAAGGATCCCGTAAAATGCCGCGGTCGCGGAAACCCTCTTCCAGAACATGCCCAGAAAAAAGACGACGAAAAACGGAGCGATGGCAAGCGCGCCCAGCAGTTGCATGTAGTCCATCAAATTATCAAAGTACAAAGCAATGTAAGCGGAGATGCAGCTGAGCAGCGTACCCCAGACGGTCGCCCAGCGGGCAACGGACAGATAGTGGGAGTCGGGTTGGTCTTTCACCAGATAGGTTTGATAGAGATCGTAGGTGAAGACCGTGTTGAAAGCCGTGATGTTGCCTGCCATGCCCGACATGAAGCTCGCCAGCAGCGCCGTCAGCCCGAGGCCCAGCATGCCCGTGCCGTAGTACCTGCCGAGAAGCATGGGGAGGGCGAGATTGTAATTGGACTTGACGACGTCGGGACCAACCACGAGGGCAATCATGCCCAGCAAAGTCACGATGGCGGGGAAAAGCATTTTGGGAACGGCCGCGACCAGAGGCGTTTTGCGCGCTGCGTCCAGGCTTTTCGCGGCCAGCGCGCGCTGTACCAGCAGAAAATCTGTGCACCAGTAAGCCGGGGCCGCTGTCAGACCGAGCCCCACCACCATGACCCACCACTCGACTCCCAGCGGATCGCCGGGCGCGCCCATGCCCTTCCAGGTGTGCAGATACGGGTCGGAAACGCGCGACATCAGTTGGTGCCACCCTCCGACTTCGTGTAAACCGATGAAGGTAAGCGGAAGAAATCCGACGACGATCAAGAAGAACTGCAGCACTTCATTCCAGATGGACGAGGCCAGTCCGCCCCAGAATGTGTAGAGCAGAACCACGCCTCCGGACAGCACAACGCAGGCGGTGAACGACCACCCCAGCATGCTGTGGAACACCACGGCAAAGGCGAACATGTTGATTCCCGACATCAGGATCGTCATGCAGGCGAAAACCAGGGCATTCACGATGTGGGCGCGGTGATCAAAGCGCCTGCGAAGATACTCGGGAACGCTGCGGATCCCGTTGGCGTAGTAATAACGCACCATGAAAAGACCGCAGAAAATCATGGCTGGAATGGCGCCCGTCCAGTACCAGTGATTGGTCCGCATGCCGTACTTGGCGCCATTGGCGATATGTCCCATGATCTCGAGCGACCCCAGATTGGCGGACATAAAGGCAATGCCGGTGATCCAGTGCGAGAGCGTGCGGCTGGTGAGTAAGAAATCGGACGAGCTGCGAATTCTCTCTTTGAGCAGGTACCCTACTGCGAGGACCACGACAAAATAAGACACAAGAATCGTCAGGTCGAGTGCTCCAAGTTTCATTAACACGGTGCGGGCCTCACCTCCAGGTTTGGTCTTGAGGGTCGAACTACAAGGCTCCCGTGAACGTCCTGCATGAGGCGGGAGCGACCCAGCCTGCCCCGATCGCTGCGGCTAGGTCGCATTCTGCTCCGTTGTAATGGCAAGAATCGCCAGACAGGACTGGGCGCTCTTTAGTTTGCATCTCAGATTTCGAATTCTCCGGGGCCGGATAGCGACCGACCACAATAGAAACTGGTACTGCTCGCGAACCACATCCTTTCTATACTCAAGGACGGGTTGGGCATGGATGGCCACCGCATGGATCCGCGTCGCAGCGTGGATACGATTCGATCGTGCGACTTCCAGCCCGTTGCGCACCGGCAAATCTTCGCTCCGGGCATCGGCGCCGACCAGGGAATACACGGCCACGGTTTCTCCCGGCTTGCCCTCGAGCGGATAGCCGTCGGGCAAAGTGACCTGGCCGAGCACATGCAGCTTCGAACACGGCTGATCAATCGGAATGGTCAACTCTGGAACTTCCGGGGTGAGAACCAGAGGCCGAACCGAACCGTCGAAGACGGCGGAGCGAAAACCGACGCCAGCGATCTCGATGGCGGGCGTTGACCAAAGCCGAAAGCCGCCTCCCGTCCGGGTCCACTGATTTTCGGCCATCGCGGCCCGCTCCCAGAACGCCTGCAGCCGGGACTCGAACGCCCTCCAACTTTCAGCGGCCGGCGCAGACTCAACCACACCCTGCAGATCCACCGCGGCGTATCGGCCCCCCGGGGAAAACGGCACCACCCGCAGGGGCAGCACACGTGGGCTTTCCGGGGGGACGTATTCGGGAGTTTCCTCGCGCCCGGCAAATAATCCACCCAGCCGCGAATAGATGGGTTGCCGGATCCCTCGATCTTCGGTGACCGCGCCCGAAAGCAGGATCCCGTCCAACGTGGCCCAGTCGATGCGTGTGTACTGGCGCATGTCGTTCCAGCTCCAGAACACATGGCCTGCGACGTTACCCGAGTCGGCCTGTCGCCGAAGGCCGTCGAAGTTGCGCTCGTAAAACCAATCTCCGTGCCCGCCCTCTTCCCATCCCCATTCGGTGAAGGTGAGCGGTTTGGCGGGCCCGAATTCCTGTGGGAGTTTTTCAAACTTGTCTTCGGAGAACTGGTAGGCATGCCAGTCGTAGAAATCGAGTCCGGTTCGATCAAAGAGATCTTTTGCCTGCTTTACGGAACCTTCAATGTGGGCGGCCGAAACCGGCCTGAAGACAGGATCCAGCCGACGGCAAAGCTCCCTGCCCCGCTCCAGGTAACGGGCGGTGAAGTCGCTCTCATTCCCCAGCAGCCAGGCCATCACCGACGGTGAATTCCAGTCGCGGCGAATCGTGGTTTCGAGAACCCGTAAGGCCAGGTCACCGAAGGCGCTACCGACCCTGGGAAAGTCCACCTGCCAAATGCCCGGCTCTTCGCTCACGAGCAAGCCTATCTCGTCGGCAAGTTCGATAATCCTTCGATCGTGCGGATAGTGCACCAGGCGCACGAAGTTCGCCCCGAGCGCCTTGATCATGCGCATATCCTTTTCCTGCTGCTGCGGGGTCAGCGTAAACCCCTGGTCCTTCCACATGTCGTGGCGGCAGACCCCGGCAAGGACCAATCGCTCGCCATTCAGCAGGAAATTGCGGCCCTCGATTCTGATTTCGCGAAAGCCGGTCCGGGAGGACCACGCATCCTCTCCGGCAGGACTCTTCAGCATGGCCCGCAATTCGTAAAGATTGGGCTCGTCCGGCGACCACAGCGCAAGATCGGACGCCTCAAAGCGCAGGTCCACGCTGCTCATGTCTCTGACCTTCAGCTGCACCGGCGCCTTCGCCCGGGCAACCTCGGAGGACCCCCAGTAGAGCGCCACCTCGCAATCCGCCTCGCCGCCGTCGAGCGAGGACACCCAAACCCGGGCCGTGCACTGCGCTTTCTCGTATCCCCCATCGAAGCGATAGCCAAACCTGACGTTGTCAATGAACGTCGCCGGGCGAATCTCGGCATATGCGTCGCGGACAATTCCGCCGTAGCTTTCCCAGCCTCCCGGAGTTCCATACTCAACTTCGTTCTTCCCTTCCCCATTGGCTCCCGAACCGGCGTCCACCACCGTCAGTTCGACGACGTTGCGCGCCTCAAGCGCCTGCCCGGTGCCCTCAAATTCCTGCGGTACGTAAGGAATCGTCGCTCCCAGTTCGCTGCCATTCAACGAGACGCGACTGTGGTAGTTGACCGCATGGAAGCGAAGAAACGCTCGTTCGTGCGCCTTCAGACGAGGCAGCAAGAAAGTCCGGCGAAGAACGTACTCGCCCGAAGGACGCAGGGACGAAGGAACGCGCACCAGGTCAACGAATTTGCCGTGCACGCGGCGTTCCCAGTCGCCATTCAGATTGACCACGACGCGCGAGGAATTCAGCCCTGTTCCGTGTCCCATGTCCTCAGTACACCCTGAAGTTGTCGCCAGCCCTTTTTGCCGGCGTCCGCCGCTCCGCCGTCATGGCAAATATAGCGAAAGGCGGCTGCTTTCCCTCCAACCGACAACGAATGCCGGCCAGATTCGCGCCCTCGACCGGGAGAGAATACAGCAGCACCTGGTAGTGCTCGCGAGCGGTATCTTTGACGAACAGAAGGGCGCGTTGCGAATCCGTCGTCTGCGGATCAAGCCGGGTGGCGTCCTGAATGAGGTTCGCCTGCGCCACCTCATAGCCATGCCGTAACGGAACCTCTTTCCTGCGTCCGTCGGAAAACTCCAGTGTGTAGCTGGCCACCTTGTCGCCATCCTGCCCGGAAGACGGAAATCCTCCGGCAAATGTGACCTGGCCCAGAATATGAAGGTGGTCGCAGGGTTGATTCACGGGAATGAGGGCTTCCGGAGCCTCGGGCGTCACCACCACCGGCCGGACGCGGTCCTTCATCACCGGCATTTGAAACGACACTCCGGCGATGTCCACCTTGCTCTTCGACCAGAGCAGCAGGTCCTCACCGGTGTTGCGCCAATGGTTCCTCGCCATCTGCTGCCAATAGCTTGCCATGTGGGATTTCAGACTTGTCCAGGCGCGTTCCCCCCCGGACGACGCGACAATCGCCTGAAGATCAACCGGAGTGAACAGGTTGTTCCGCGACCAGGGCGTCCACCGCAAACCGACGAGTTCGGGCTGGGTGTCCGGCGTCTCCGCGTCGTGCTTGCGGCGCTGAAACAAACGCGCCAATTCCATCCACACGCCACTCCGGGGCTCGCGCGCCTCCGTGACTACGCCCGACTCCAGGACCCCATCCCGCATTTCGCCGTCGATGCGGCTGTATTGGCGCATGTCCTGCCACGACCAGAAGACGTGACCGGAAAGCTCCCCGGAGTCGACCAGCTCAATGAGACGGTCCACTTCGTTGCGCATCACCAGCGGAGTCTGTCCGATGGCCTTGCCGCCCCATTCGGTGAAAATCAGCGGTTTGGCCGGTCCGTCAAACTCCGCCTCTTTGCGAAAATCTTCGACGTCGTAGGTATAGGGATGCTGATCGAAGAAATCCATATCGGCCGCCACAAACAGCGGCTTCGATTGCTCCGCCCTCATGCTGTTCGCCGCCGATACCAGGCGCTCGATCGGATCCAGTTGCCTGCACCGCTTCCTGCCTTCGGAGAGCACTGCCTCGGTCAAGTGGCACTCATTCGAGAGCAGCCACGCGAGTACCGACGGGGAGTTCCAGTCGCGGCGAATCGTGGCCTCGAGGATGCGGTACCCCAGCTCGATTTCCTCGCGCGCCATGGAGCGAAAATCCATGTTCCAGTAACCCGGCTCCTCGCTTACCAGCAAGCCCAGCTCGTCGGCCAGGCGGACAATGTTCCGGTCATGCGGATAGTGCACCAGCCGGACGAAATTTGCGCCCAGCGCTTTGATCATGCGCATGTCCTGCTGTTGCTGCTCGCGGCTCAGGGTGAATCCCTGGTCCTTCCACATGTCGTGGCGGCAAACCCCATTGACGACGAGACGCTCGCCATTCAACCGGAGTTCGCGGCCCTCAATGTGAATATCGCGAAACCCGGTGCGGCAAACCCATGAATCCTCGAACGAGCCGTGCTTCAGGCGGGCCTCGAGCAAGTAGAGCGTGGGTTGAGCCGGCGACCACAATGCAGGCGCCTTGAACTCGAAACCTAACGGTAGAACGTTCGCTCCCGGCTTAAGCTCCACGAGCTTACTGGCGCGCCCGACCTCCACGCCCGCGAGTGAAAGCGCGACTTCCACCTGCGCGGCTCCGCCCGCCTCGCTCATCGCCATGACCTCGGGCTCGAGCGCCACGGTCTCGAACCGGCGGCCGAGCTGATACGCCAGCCGCACGTTCTCGATAAAGGAAGCCGGCCGCAACTCTGCCCACACGTCGCGAATGATGCCGCCATAGGCTTCCCATCCGGGATTCACTCCGAGCGCGATTTCCGCTTTGCCGGTTCCATCGGGGAACGGCACGAGGTCCGCCATCTGGAGTTCCAGTTCATTGTCCCCGGCTCTGGCTACGTCCGTAAATTCGAACTCGCAGGGGATGTAGGGGCCCAGCACGCCCAGCCTCTTCCCGTTTACCGCCAGTTTGCCGCAGTAGGTAATCGCCTCAAAGTGGATGAATGCGCGCGCCGCGGGCGGCGCTTGCGGCAGCTGAAAGCTTCGCTTTAAGGTGTACAGGCCGGCGGGCTCAAGAGAGGAAGGGACGGTGACGCGCTCCCAGGGCTCCCCCCCGATCTCCCGCTCCCAGTCGCCGTTCAGAGGAATTCTGTGGCGCCCGCCCTGGCTCGCCGCTTCCCCTGGTTTGCCGAACGCCGTCATGGCGCCGAACAGACCGGAAACCCCGAGCGTGCCTAGAAACCCCCGTCGATTCATCATCCGATTGTCAGCGACCGAGACTGCAATCCGCTGTATGCCGGAGCAGGCCGGAAACGTTCAGGAAAACCCTGGGCGGCCGGCCGGCGAAAGCCTGAAACCCGCGTTTTAAAACGGAACAGGTTCCGCTCGGCTACGCCGCTGTCCACAGGCCTTCTTCGACAGGAACCGGCGGCGGAGCGCCCGTTCCTGCCGAAGCTTAGAAACTCAGTTTCACTGCCAGCTGCATGGTGCGAGGCGTACTGCCCGAATCGTAGAACTGTCCGAAGGTTGGGTTGTTTCCGCCGCACCAGCAGCCATCGAAGTCGTGGAAGGTCTCCCGGTTGAAGGCATTGTACATTTCCCACCGGAACTGCATGCCAAGGCGCTCCGTCAGGTTGAAGTTCTTGGACAGGCTGGTGTCCCAGTTGTTCCAACCGGGATAGAACATTCCGGTCGGGTTGCGTCCAATGTCCCCCTTTTGCCCCTGAGACGGGGTGACAAACTCGCTCGCCACCAGATACGAGGTTGAGCTTCCAGGAAGTCCTGCGTGCGCCTGGAACGCGTCGCGCCAGTTCTTGGTGATGACCGACTTGTAGCCGGACGCGTAATCGGGCGTGTCCTGGCCGCGGTCATCCCACGCCGTCGTGGTCCCCGAAACCAGCCAGGTGGGATTGCCCGAGTGGGCCTGCCAGATCCCGCTGATCTCCCAGCCGCCGAGCAGGGCATTCACGGCGCGGCCACTCAATTTCGGCACGGTGTAAACGAAGCTCAGATTGAACACCTGCGGCACGTCGTTGGAAGAATTGGCGCGATTGCATTTGAGACAGCGGGGATTGAACACACCGCTGCTGAACGCGGTGGTCGCGGTGCTATACCAGTCGATGTTGTGGGAAAAGGTGTAGTTGGCGTTGAATTGCAGGCCGTTCGAGAATTTCCGGCTTAAGGTGCCCTCCACCGCGTGGTAACTCGCAGTCCCTTCGGAATCCTCGATCAAGATCTGTCCAAAGTTGGGGTTCAGGCGGGCGCCGTTGTTGGGGTTGCCGGCTCCAAAAAACTGACCGTAGTTCAGATTGGACGCGATGGGTTGATGATCCGTTTCCGTGCCGACATAGGCCACCTCGGTCAGCCAGTTTTGACCAAATGCATGCTGAACGCTCAGGTTCCATGTATAGGTGCGTCCTTCGACGAAGTTGGGAGTAAAACCAGCCCCGATGTCGACCGGCGCAGGGATGGGGGTGTTCGATGGCGGAACGGTTCCCGGCGAGGCAAACGGCGGGAAGGGACTCTTTCCACCCGTCGGAGCGTAGACCGACCAGGGATTCTGGAAGGGAACATATCCGATATTGTTCGTACCGGGAACACACGCCCCGGAACTGGGCAGGCACAGGCCGATACCACCCCCTCCCTGGCCGAACGAGAACGTAGGGCTGAACGGCGCCATATCCGAGGCATGGTTGAAGTTCGCGTAATCCATCTGGTCGGCGAACATCCCGACGGCGCCCCGGATCGAAGTATTGCCGAGGCCACGGGGCTGCCACGCGAAGCCAAAACGCGGGTCGAAGAATTTCGAGTAATTGCTCGGCACGCCCCCACTCGGGATTCCCCGGTCCCCTGCAAAGACCATTCCCAAGGGGGCGCCGGGGTAACGCGTACTCTGCTGGCCGGGAACGTACGAGGCGATTCGCCCGCCCGCGACGTCCGGACCGATCCAGGGCTCGTATCGCAAACCAAAGTCGAGAGTCAGGTTCGGCCTGACTTTGAATTGATCCGCCACATAGGGGGCAACCATCCAGGCGTGAATTTCATTCGACTCCGCGGCGCCCTGAGTAAAACCGTCCATGTCGCCCAGCAGGAAATCCGCAAAGCCGGATCCGGTGAACTGCCCGTTGGGTCCGCCGCCAAAGCCGAGGAGCGGGAGCGCGAGGTAGTCCGTAGTCTCTAACCAGTACTGGCGCATCACATCCATGCCGACGACGATCATGTGCCGGCCTTTCACGATGCTCAGAGAATCCGAAATACCCCAAGTCCATCGGTTCAGGGCATTGTAATTCTGACCATTGAAGGGAATACCGCCAAGGTCATACCCGCCGCCCGCGCCGAATGCCTCGATCGAGCAGGGAGTGTCGGGTTCGCTCACATCGATGAGCTTCGAGTAGCAAATGCTCTGTCCGTTGACCTTTAACCCGCTGTTGCTGTGATTGAAGAGCCGGCTGTAGGAGCCGGTGACGGTGTTGACCATCTTGGGGTTGATGGTCCAGGTCCAGGTTCCCGCATAGCTTTGCCAGTCGGCGATCCAGGAGCGGTCGGTGCTCAGGAAATTGATGGATGTGGTCGGCTGGTTGAAGAAATTGAGGAACGCGCGTCCGCTGATCTTCTGGTTGTTGCTGACATCATAGTCGCTTCGGAAGGTCTCTTCGTTATAGTCGTTGATGGTTGGCCAGCCGGCCACAGTCAGGGCGCCGTATTGGTTCGCCGTATCGGTCGGCAAGAAGCTTGCCAGCTTCACCGAGGCAGGAGCAAACGTGGAGGGATCGATGAAGTTGTTCTGATAGTAGCCGCCGGCGGCAACGGAACTGAGCGGGGTACCGCTCTTCGAATAACCCTGATAGCCGTTCGAGCTCGGAACGAACAGCTGGTGCTCTACCATGGTCCCGGTTGGGTCACGGTCGTTGCAAAGTCCGGGAAGCGCCGAAGACGCGGGCGAAAAGCCGGTTTGACAATAAGCGGAGAAGTCGCCGTTCCGCATGGCGACCGTGGGCACGTAGCCGGTTCCGCTGAGAACCGATCTCCTCTGGCGGGTTCCCTGGTAGTTTCCGAAAATGAACAGTTTATCTTTAACAATCGGCCCGCCGAGCGAGCCGCCAAACTGATTGCGCTTCAGCAAATCCGTGGACTGCGTAAAAAAGTCCGTTCCGTTCACGGCGTAATTGCGAATAAACTCAAAGACATCGCCGTGCCAATTGTTCGTCCCGGACTTGGTCACAATGCTGACTACGCCGCCTTCGGCAAAGCCATAACGGGCGTCAAAGTTGTTGCCCAGAACCTTAAATTCCTGGGTCGCGTCGGGATTGGGAAAAGGCGCGGCGTTCAGGTGATAATTGTCCACATTGTAGGCGCCGTCGAGAAAATACACGAGACTGCCCTGTCTTCCACCGTTGCTGTTGGCGCCGGTTTCAATAGGAAAAGTCGTGTAAGTCTGGTGCCAACCCACGTCGCTGAGCGTCGGAAGATTGATGTTCGAGTTGAGCAGCTGCGTCGTTCCCGGGGTCAGCAAAACCAGGTCGGCGGGGTTGCGGCCGTTCAGCGGTAATTCGGTGATACTGCGTTCGTCGACGACCGTCGAGAGGGCGGCCGTTTCGGTTTCGACTGCCTGGCCGGTGCCCTGTACCTCGACCTGTTCGGTGACCTGCCCCGGTTTCAAAGTGAAATTGAGGCCTGAGTTTTGTTCTGCCACCAGAGTTAATTTGGCGTTCTGGGTTTGGAAACCCTCTCTCTTGACTTGAACGGCGTAGCTGCCCACGACCAGGTACGGCAGGAAATACTCGCCCGCGTCATTGGAAGTCGCCTTGGTCGCCACTCCCGTATTCTGGTTGCTTGCCGTGACCGTCGCACCGGCCACCACCGCGCCCGACTGGTCCGTGACCAGCCCCGAGAGACTGGCCTGTCCGGCCTGTTGGGCAAACGCCGGGAAAACCGAAACCAGCGCCAGGAATGTTGCTCCCATCGCGAACCGGAAGAATGTGTTTTTGCGGCCCTCAATGGCTTCGCGTAGCATCATCGAATATTTCCTCAATGTTTCCTCGAATCCGGGATAAGATTTGCAGCGGACCACCGGCGAGTTTGTGTTTCAAAACCTGCGCGAACCTGCCCCGTCTGCGATTCTCAAAGCGACGCGAAGAGTAGCAATCTCTTCTAAAGTTTGTCAAGTGTTTTCGGAATTTGTTCCGCAATTCGGGACGCGCGGCAGTATCGAGCGGGAAAACGTGGTCCGCAGCCCGTGGTGACCGTCTGGCTCCCCCGGGAAAATCAGCCCGTGGGATTCACGTGCCTGGACCGGGCATGTGGCAGGGATTCGTTATCGGCGGGCACAATCGGTCGCCGGTCGTGCCGCGCCGACTGAGGCCGGTTTAACATGCCCCGCCGGTTTTGACGTCAGGAGATCATTTTTGCCAGGCGGAGAGGGCAGGCACAGGGGCCTGACCGCCAGAGCGATGGATTCGAAGCTTCAACGGACGGGGAACGTCGTTCTCTCCGGCGTGTCTTGAAGCTCTTGAGCCGGCTCCGAACGCCTCCCCAACAGCGTCGAAATCGTCTCGACGGCCTCCCGAACCGCGGTTTTGATCGCCGGCAAATTCTGGGACATGCGAATACTGGGGCCAGACACGCTGAGCGCGGCGATTGGCTCCTTGGCGCTCGAAAAAATTGGACCGCCAACGCAAATGATTCCCGGCGCGTTTTCTTCATAATCGAGCGCAACGCCTTCCGTTCGGACCCGTTCGAGTTCTTCGTCCAATTTCTGGCGTGAAGTGATGGTAGCTTGGGTCAACGGAGGCAATCCGTGACGGTTGAGCTGGGCCTCCCGCTCTTCGTTCGAGAGGTAAGCGGCAATCGATTTTCCGACAGACGTCGAGTGTAGAAAAGAGAAGCCCCCGACACTGGCGGCGACCCGGTGCGCCTTGGGGCTTTCGAGCACCTCGATATAGATCGCACCCGCGCTTTTAGGCACGGCCAGGTTCACCGACTCGCCAAAAGTCAAAAGCAAGGTTCGCATAAGCGGCCGCGAAAGCACGGTCAATCGCTGGTACGGCAAGGCGTTGGCGCCCATTTCAAAGAATTTCCCCGAGAGGGAGTAGAGTGCGGTAACCGGATCTTGCTCGATGTAGCCGAGCTTCTGCATTGAGTACAACAATCGATAGACGGTGGTTTTCGGGAGTCCGCAAATCTGGGTAACTTCTTCGAGCGGCAGACCAGCCTTCGACTGCTGGCTGAGCGCTTCGAGTACGGCAAAAAATCTTTGAGTGCCGGCGACAAAATGCTTGTCCCGGTAGGATCGGCGGTTCTTAGGTGGTTTCTTCACGGCTGCTTCCCCGAAAGCTCGTGACAAACTATACTTTGCCTGCTCCGTAGTCGCGCGCCTGCAAATGGATTTGGTCCCGGGTCTTAAACCCGGGGCTCGCCCAGTATGGCATAACCTCTAACTCCCATGCTTTCGACTGGCCCACCCTGCCGGCGCAAAACGAGAATCGATCACGAACCCGACCCGCTAGAGCCCGGCTTTCTTCGGAAGGCTATGCGGCTCGTCCTCTGCCCGCGCGGGCGCTTGATTTGCAGCCCTTGGTTCCATTTCGCCCTGCGCCTCCTCGACAAACAGGTTCTCTCCCGCAGGGTCACGCCCGCGCCGAGAGTTGCAGTTCGAGCGCAGAGCCGCTCGTGACCTCGACGGTATCTGCCAGCCGCAGCCGAACCCTGCCGTCTGGCAGCGCCTCCAGTTTGTATCCGCTCAAAGACTGGTCGCGAGGTCCAATCAGGCTTGTGACCACTGACCCTCGGGCACGAGGAGCAAGGTCGAGGCCCCGCAATGGAAGCTTTCCGTCGATCACTTCCAGACGAAATTTCTCGGTTCGAGCCTGCCGCGATTGGCGGAATGCGCCCCAGGCCGAGCCGGCCACAAAAAACGTCCGGAAGTCCTCGAGGTCGAGCCGCGGCGCAAAGGACAGCCGCTGCTCCCGGGCGGAAAACTCGAAACCGGAAAGCGCCAGCAGAACCGACCAGCTCGCCAGGGCGCGCGCGTAATGACTTCCGCATTCCACCTGGTTCCAGGGATTGCGCCGCCAGCCGTCATACCGTTCTGTGATACCCAGAACGATGGCCAGGCCTTCCTCCAGCAAACCTTCATAGATCAGGTGGGCCGCCACCTGAAATTCGATCCCGGTCCAGACCTCGTCTGAGTAAACGAACGGGAGTTTGGGGCGGCCGGCTTTCGGCCAACTGCACAACAACAGGCCCTTTTCGTCATTCAGGGCGTAAATCCGCTGGGTGTTCGGGTGATCGTAGAAATGGTTCTTGAAATTGTAGCGGTAGATGGACGCGAGAGCTTGCCGCATGCGCTTGGCCGGCCATCCAGGATCCAGGCCAACCACCCTGGCAAACCAGGCCCCAAGCAACTGGTCCGATAAGCAGCCGTCGCCGAACTGATAGCGGATTTCTCCGGCGTCCACCGCTTTCGCGAACCAGTCCGGTTCGGCGTAGTTTTCCATGGCGCGGATTTGCGCGGCGGGGGGAATTTTTTGAACGTAGAACTCGCCGTTCCAGAGCTGTTCTAAATTCCTGACTCCCTTCTCCCGCACTTCGCGATACGACGCCGCTGCCGGTTCGTCGCCCACAGCCTCTGCCATCAGTTCCGCCGCGCGCAGTGCGCCGAGATACAGCGTGCTCGTCATCGGGTTCGGGCCATAGAACTCGATGTCATAGGTATTGTGTTGCTGGCCTTCCATCAAACCATCGCGGTCCGCGTCCCAGTGGGTCCAGGCGAATTCGAGGGCGCGCTTGGCGGAGGGCCAGAGCCGCTTCAGGAACTCGTCGTCCCCGGAAATCTGCCACTCGCGATACAGCTTCATGATGCAGCCCATCTGTCCGTCCGCCGCGGGACGAAACCCCCATTGCGCCCTCCCCACCGGGACCAGAGTGCGAAACGCCATGCTGTTGTCGGCGCGCATGTTGTAGGTAAAGTCCGTGTGACGCATCGAGCGCTCGAGTTCGGGATACAGACAGGCGAGCGCCTGCTCGTAGTTCCAGACGTGCGTGCAGTTCAGGGGACAGCAGCCCGCGTTGTCATCGCATCCTTCAAAGGCGAAAAACTGCCTGCCTTCGAGAAGCATGCAAGTATTGGTGCGCAGGATGGAGGCTTGAGAACTTACCGCTTCCAAAACGTACCCCGGCACGGTGGTCGTGAAAAACGCATCCCGGAAGGCGCGGGTCTTCGCCTCAAGTTCATCCAGTCGCGAGACCACGTGCGAAGCCACCTGCCAGGCGCTTTCAAAGCGAGTGCCGTAGTAGTTATGAAGCTTCTGTCCCTTTACTTCCTTCTCCTTGTTCCAATCGTTTTCGCGGACGGGAAAATACCACGACAAAACGAATACGACGCTCTTCTTTTCGCCGGGGAGAAGCCGCAAGCGGGGCGCCAGGGTGGCATAGTTCGACTCTCCCTCCGCAGAAGGCTGCGCAGGGGCCGGGTCGCGCATTTCTCCGTTTGCGCTGAACTCGTCATACCACTTCTGAAACGGGTCCCACCAGTCGCCCATCGGCCACGCCGTACGCGCCGTCACCCGCTGTGTCGTCGTCAAGAGCGCCATCGAGCCATAGCCTGTCTGACCGGGTTCGTACTTTGCCGAGGTCATGTCCAGACCCGCGGTGGCTATGCCGCGAGCATCCTCCTCGCGAAAGCGGGTCACGTTCCGGCCAAAACCCCCATGGCGCCTGCCCTC
>Ga0123356_10003492_pt1 | contig 16441 bp, 16 predicted proteins | sample TergutEmb28metaG_2_FD_92546 | JGI IMG/M metagenome (GOLD analysis project Ga0123356, IMG submission 92546) | Embiratermes neotenicus P3 segment gut microbial communities from Petit-Saut dam, French Guiana - Emb289 P3 | ecosystem: Host-associated > Arthropoda: Insects > Digestive system > Gut ...
CCGCAGGTACCGCGCGAAGGCGGCGCCGGCGACCGTCGTCATGTCCCACGCTCCCGGCGTCATCGGCGCGGCGCGCATCGCGATCTCGAGGCACCAGTCGGTCCCCTGCTCGAGGTACAGCTGCGTCAGCTCGTCGCTGGTGAACGGACCCCCGAGCCGGCGCCGCAGCTCCAGCACCAACTCGTCGACGACGCGGTCGAACACCGCGCGCTCGTCGCGCGGGATCTCGGCCAGGCGGCGCTGCCCGTCCTCCCACAGGCCAATCGCTGCGTCGCGTTCGGCGGCGGCCACCCGGGCAAGGTAGCGAACCCGTTTCTTTGGAGATCTATGGGTCTATACGACCCATAGATCGCTAAAGAACGATCGCGACCCGCCCGCGGCGCGCGTCAGCGACCGCCTGACAGGCCCGTCACGACGTAGGCCTTCTCCCCAACTCGCACCATCCCCAGCGCCCTGGCGTCGCGGATGATCGTCGCGCGCTGGCTGAGCTGGCGCTGCTGCTGCACAAGCGCCCGGTTCTGGCGCCGCAGCGACGCGACCAGACCCGCCTCCTGCTGGGCCTGTGCGTGGGTCGCGAGCAGCGCCAGCCCGGCCTTCAGGCCGATGTAGCCGATCAGCGCGAGCACCAGCAGCATCACCGTCCGGAACCTGCGGTCCCAGCGGACCCGTGCACGGGAAGAGCGGGCAGGCGGCATGCTCACGCCTTCGTTCGACGCAGCCCGTCTCCTTCCTGCTGCAACAAATCGTCCAGCAGCTAAGACGCAGCAGCACTCCGGAACGCCGAGCGCCCCGGGTACTCGGCCTCGGAGCCGAGCACCTCCTCGATCCGCAGCAGCTGGTTGTACTTGGCGACCCGGTCGGTCCGCGACGGCGCGCCCGTCTTGATCTGCCCGCAGCCGGTCGCGACCGCGAGGTCGGCGATCGTGACGTCCTCGGTCTCCCCGGAGCGATGCGACATCACCGCTGTGTAGCCGGCCTCGCGGGCCATCCGGATCGCCGCCAGCGTCTCGGTCAGCGTCCCGATCTGGTTGACCTTGATCAGGATCGAGTTGGCGACGTGGGCCTCGATCCCGCGCCCCAGCCGCTCCGTGTTGGTGACGAACAGGTCGTCGCCAACCAGCTGCACGCGATCCCCGAGCGCGGCGGTCAGCGTCGCCCACCCGCCCCAGTCCTCCTCGGCCATCCCATCCTCGAGCGACACGATCGGGTAGCGGCCGGCCAGGTCGGTCCAGTACGCGGTCAGCTCGTCGGCGCTCAGCGTCCGCCCCTCGTGCTCCAGCACGTACGCGCCGTCCTTGTACAGCTCGGACACCGCCGGATCCAGCGCGATCGCGACCTGCTCGCCGGGGACGTAGCCCGCCGCCTCAACGCCCGCGACCAGGACCTCCAGCGCCGCCTCGTTGGATTCGAGGTTCGGCGCGAACCCGCCCTCGTCGCCGACCGCCGTCCCGAGTCCGCGGTCGTGCAGCGTCTTCTTCAGGTTGTGGAAGACCTCGACCCCCATCCGCAGCCCCTCGCTGAACGTCCCCGCCCCGACCGGGACGATCATGAACTCCTGGAAGTCGACCGCGTTGTCGGCGTGCGCCCCCCCGTTCAACACGTTCATCATCGGCACCGGCATCACGTGCGCGTTGTCGCCGCCGAGGTAGCGCCACAGCGGCAGCTGCTCCTCGGCCGCCGCGGCGTACGCGGCGGCCAGGGAAACCGCCAGGATCGCGTTGGCTCCGAGCCGCGACTTGTTCGGCGTCCCGTCGAGCGTGATCAGGGTCCGGTCGAGCGCCGCCTGGGCCTCCGCGTCCATCCCCCGGACCGCCGCCGCGATCTCCCCGTTGACGTTGTCGACCGCCCGCCTGACGCCCTTGCCGAGCCACTCGCTGCCGCCGTCACGGAGCTCGGTCGCCTCGAACTCGCCGGTCGACGCGCCCGATGGAACCGCCGCCCTCCCCCACGCGCCGGATTTGACGCTCAGCTCGACCTCGACCGTCGGGTTGCCGCGGCTGTCGAGGATCTGCCGGGCATGGACCTGCTCGATCTGGCTCATCCGTTGTCGTCGCTCCTTAGTTCACGCAGTCGCGCCTGCGCGTAGTAGCCAAGCTGCTCGTCGGTGGAGAGATCGTTCCAGTTACGGCCGGCCGATGCGGCGAGGTCGACTCCCCCCTGGACCCGGCCCCGGAACCGATCGGCGGCGGCGCGCAACGCGAGCTCGGGATCAACCCGAAGCTTGCGGGCGACGTTGACCGCCGCGAACAGGACGTCTCCGAGCTCGTGGAAGCGGGCGTCCTCGCCGGAGGCGCCCGCGAGCTCGTCGAGCTCGTCGCGAACCGATTGCAGCGGCCCCTCGACGCCCGGGTAGTCGAACCCGGTCGACGCGGCCCGCCGCTGCACCTTGCGCGCGTACAGCGGCGCCGGCAGGTTGTCGGGCACCTCGCCGAACACGCCGGGCTCGCGGCCCTCCTCGCCGCTCTTGATCGCGTCCCAGTTGCGCAGGACCTCGGCGGCGTCGAGGGGAATCCTCCGCGGGGCATCCAGCCCCGCGGTCTGACCGGGAGGCTCGGCCTCCGGCCTCGCTTGACTGGCCGCGCTGCGCGCGGCCGTCTCGCCGAACACGTGCGGGTGGCGGCGGATCAGCTTGTCGGTCGCGTGGCGGGCGACCTGCGCCAGGTCACCGGCGCCGCGCTCCTCCAGCAGCAGCGCCAGGAAGTGGACCTGGAACAGGACGTCGCCGAGCTCGTCGAGCAGCTTGCGGTCGTCGCGGCGGTGGGCCGCGTCGGCCAGCTCGTAGGCCTCCTCGACCGTGTGCGGGACGATCGTCCGCTCGTCCTGCTCGCGGTCCCACGGGCACTCGCGCCGCAGCCGCCTGGTGATCTGATCCAGGCGCAGCAGCGCTGCCTGGATCCCGTCGTCGCCTGAGCCCGAGCCGTCGCCGGAGCCCGCCGCCACCGCTAGTGGGTGGTGGTCGTGGGCGTCGTCGTCGTGGCCGTGGGCGCCGTCGTCGTGGCCGTCGGCGGAGACGTGGTCGCCGGGGCCGGCGCCGTGGTCGTCGGCTTCGGCTTGTAGCCGTGGCAGTCGGCCATCGAGTAGGCGGCCTTGCAGATCGTCTGCGAGCCCCAGTTCTTCTTCGACAGCGTGTTGACCGCGGTGTCGGCGCTGGTGCTGGACTGGCTGCTCAGCAGCTGCTTGATCGTCGGCTTCGCCTTCGACAGCGGCTGCGTCGTCGCGGGGTTGATCTTGATGACCTCGACGACGTAGTAGCCGAAGGTGCCGTGGACCGGGCCCTTGATCTGGTTGACCGGCGCCGAGAACGCGACCTGGTTGAGCGCGTGCTCCTCCTCGCCGTTGGTCACGTCCATCAGCAGGCCGCCGCTCGACTTGGTGGTCGCGTCGACCGAGTACTTCTTGGCGACCGTCTCCCAGCTCTGACCCGACTTCAGCGCCGCCAGCGCGGCCGAAGCGTCCGACGCCTTGTTGGTGCGAACCATCCGCAGGTTGCGCGACTCAGGCGTCGAGAACTCCGACTTGTGGGCGTTGTAGTAGGCGCTGATCGCGGCGTCGTCGACCTTCTTGGTCTTGCGCTGCAGCAGGTCGTTGTAGACCTTGTTGACGCGCACCCGGAAGAGGATGTCGGAGTTGGTCTGGCCGGTCTCGGTCAGGAAAGCCTGGTACTGAGACTTGCTCGTGAACTGCGACTTCTTGGCCTGGTCGAACGCCTTGTTGATCTGGGCGTCGGTGACGTGGATCCCGAGCTTGTAGGCGTCGGCCTGATACCAGTAGGCCTTGATCAGGAAGTCCATCACCTGGCTCGACAGCTGGTTGAACAGCTGGCCGCAGTCGGTCTTCAGGGTCGCATCGGTCGTGCTCGCCAGCGACGGCAGCTGCGTGCGCACCTGCTTGATGCAGTTCTTGAAGTCGGGCGGATCGTTGGGGACGATCACCGAGGTCTGACCGCTCTGGGTGGCGTTGCTCTTGGCCGCCACGAACATCCAGTGGTTGAAGGCCTGGGTCGAGATCGGGTTGCCGGCCACCGACGCGACCGCGCCGCTGGGGACCGAGCTGCCGCCGCATGCCGCGACGCCGACCGCCACCGCAACCGGGGCGCAGACCATTGCTATCCGTCGAGAGAACCGCATCGGCCGGGCATGGTAGCGAGACTCGGCGGCAACGTCCGCCACGTCATCCGACTCTTACAAAGCTCTTGGCTTGCGTTAACGCTGGCTCATCCGAATCGTGCAGAACCGCAAGCAACGCGTCGGCGGCGCGAACGACCGCGTCGAACTGCTGCGAGGGCTCGCCCGACACCCGCATCGACAGCTGCGAGCGACCCGATTCGTACAGCGCCTCGGGGATCTCGGCCCGCAGTCGCTTGGCCCGGACCGAGTCGAGCTCGACCGGCGTCACCGCCAGCCGCCCGCCCCGGAACGAGACCGCCGTGGCGCCCGCCTGCCCGAGCTTGATCCGCGCGGTCTGCAGCGAGATCAGGTTCTGCAGCGGCTGCGGCAGCTCCCCGAAGCGGTCGATCAGCTCCTCCCGCAGCAGCCCCAGGTCCGCGACCTCGCGCGCCCCCGCGATCCGCCGGTGGACGTCGACCTTCGCCTGCTCGTAGGGGATGTAGTCGGCCGGCACGTAGGCGTCGACGTTCAGGTCCAGCCGCACCGGCTCCCAATCCTCCGAGACGTCGCCGTCCGCCCCCGTCGAGGCCGCCTGCACCGCCTCGTCGAGCATCTGCATGTACAGCTCGAACCCGAGCGCCGCCACGTGCCCAGACTGCTCGTCGCCGAGCAGGTTCCCGGCGCCGCGCAGCTCCAGGTCGCGCATCGCGATCTTGAACCCCGCCCCCAGCTCGGTGTAGTCGCTCAGCGCCGACAGCCGCTGCGCCGCCTCCTGCGTCAGCGCCGCCGCCGACGGATACAGCAGGTAGGCGTAGGCGCGCTCGCGCGAGCGCCCGACCCGGCCGCGGATCTGGTACAGCTGCGCCAGCCCGAACATGTCGGCGCGCTCGACGATCAGCGTGTTCGCCTGCGGGATGTCGATCCCGGACTCGATGATGCTGGTCGACACCAGCACGTCGGCGTCCCCGCGCAGGAACGCCAGCATCCGCCGCTCGAGCATCGCGTTCTCCATCTGCCCGTGGGCGACCTCGAACCGCAGCCCGGGGCACAGCCCCCGCAGCCGCACCGCCGTCTCCTCGATCGTGTCGACCCGGTTGTGCAGGAAGAACGCCTGCCCGCCCCGTTCCTTCTCGCGCAGCAGCGCGCCCCGGACCAGCTGCTCGTCGTACTCGCCGACGTAGGTCTTGACCGGCCGGCGCCCCTCGGGCGGCGTCTCGATCACGCTGATGTCGCGGATCCCGGCGAGCGACATCTGCAGCGTCCGCGGGATCGGCGTGGCGCTCATCGCGATCACGTCGACCTTCAGCTTCAGCTGCCGCAGCAGCTCCTTCTGCTTGACCCCGAAGCGCTGCTCCTCGTCGACGACCAGCAGCCCCAGGTCCTTGGCGCGGACGTCGCGCGACAGCAGCCGGTGGGTGCCGACCAGGATGTCGACCTCCCCGCGTGAGAACGCGGCGACCGTCTCGCGCTGCTCGGCCGCCGGCCGGAACCGCGAGACGTGCTCGATCCGCACCGGGTAGTCCTTCAGCCGCTCGACGAAGGTCCCGAAGTGCTGCTGGGCGAGGATCGTCGTCGGCACCAGCACCATCACCTGCTTGTCGTCCTGCACCGCCTTGAACGCCGCCCGCAGCGCCACCTCGGTCTTGCCGTAGCCGACATCGCCGCAGATCAGCCGGTCCATCGGCCGCGCCGTCTCCATGTCGGCCTTGACGAACTCGATCGCGTCGCGCTGGTCCGGCGTCTCGGTGTATGGGAACGCGTCCTCGAACTCGCGCTGCCAGTCGGTGTCGACCGCGAACTGAAAGCCCTGCCGGCGCTTGCGCTCGGCGTACAGATTCAAAAGCTCGCCCGCCAGCTCCTGGGCCGCCCGCCGGGCCCGCGCCTTCAGCGTCTCCCAGCGGGTGCCGCCGAGCTTCGACAGCGGCGGATGGTCGCCGCCGGCCCCCACGTAGCGGCTGATCTTGGCGAGCTGGTCGACGGGCACGAACACCCGGTCCGAGCCCGCGTACTCGAGGTACAGGTAGTCGCGCGTGACGTTGGCGACCGTCTTCGTGTCGAACCCGGCGAACCGCGCGATCCCGTGGTCCTCGTGGACGACGATGTCGCCGGTCCGCAGCTCGGCGAAGCTCCGCAGCACCCCGCGGCGCCCGACCCGCGCCGGCGCGTCCGGCGCCCGGCGGCGGCGGAACAGCCGGTGCTCGGGGATCACCGCGAGCCGGAACTGGGGCGCGATGAACCCCTCGCGCAGCCGCGCGTGCGCAAACGTCAGCGGTTCCGCCGCCGGCTGCACAGTGCCGGCGGCGTCAAGCCACGCGACCTTCAGACGCCCCAGGTTGTAGGCGGCCCGTTCGCCCTCGCCGCGAACCGCGAACGCGACGACCGTCCGGTAGCCCGAGCGGGTCAGCTTCTCGAGCTCGGGCTCGGCGTCGCGGATCCCGCGGGCGGCGATCTCGGCGGCCTGGCCGTGGAACGAGAACGCCTGGTCCTGGTCGATGCTCGACAGGCGGATCCGCGCCCGGCGGTCGAGCTCGGCGGTGATCGCGTCCGGCGCCACGTACAGGTGGTGGGCCTCGACGTCGTGGAAAGCGGCGGTGACGTCCTGCCAGTGGTCGGCGAGCGCCGGCGCGATCTCCTCCTCGGCGGCGATCAGGACCTCGGCGGACTCGCTGACCAGCTCCAGGAACGGCCTGAAGTCCTCGACCGGGAGCAGCTCGGCGATGTCGGGGCGGTCCTCCTCGTTCTCGAGCGCGGCGATCTCGGCCAGCTCCCGATGCTCCAGCGCGAGCTCGGCGGCGGGGGCGACCTCGACCGCCTCCAGATCCTCCAGCGAGCGCTGCGTGAACGTGCTGAACGCCCGCAGCGTCTCGATCTCGTCGCCGAACAGGTCGACCCGCACCGCCCGGTCCTCGGTCGCCGGGAACACGTCGAGCAGGCCGCCGCGGATCGCGAACTGGCCGCGGTCCTCGACCTGGTCGACCCGCTCGTAGCCCGCCGCGACGAGGTCGCGAGCGGTCTCGTCGAGATCCATCAGCTCGCCCTTGCGGAGCGTGAAGCCGTGCGGGCGCAGCGACGGGTCGGGGACCTTCTCCGACAGCGCCACGGCGCTGACGACGACGACCGGGGCGCCGCCCTCGTGGTCGGCCTCCAGCAGCGCGTCGAGTGCGGCGATCCGCTGGCCGATCAGGTGCGGCGGCGGCGCCAGGTGGGATTCGTAGGTGACGCCGCGGCTCGGGTAGTAGCGCACCTTGCGGGGGCGCAGCCACTGCCGCAGGCTCGCCGCCAGGTCGCGGGCGGCGCGGTCGTCGCCGGCGACGACGACCGCCGGGGTCTGCGCGTCGCGGTCGACCAGCGCCGCGACCAGGAACGGCCGCAGCGACATCGACACGAACGCCCGGCCGCCATCCTCCGCGAGGATCCGGGTCTGCGGATCCTCGTCCGCGTGGTGCAGAAGGCTCGACAGCATCAGGCGCTCTACCGAGTCTAGGGAGCCTCCTCGACGAGCCGCTGCGCCTCGTCGGCGGCGGCGTCGATCAGCGCCTCGACGTCGGCCTTGGGCTCCCGGAACTTGCCCAGCACGTAGGCGGCGACGCGGTCTGGGTCGGTCGTCGGCGGCCGTCCGACGCCGATCCGGACGCGGTGGAAATCGGGGGTCCCGAGCGCCGCCCGGACCGACCGCAGGCCGTTGTGGCCCGCCAGCCCGCCGCCGAGCCGTGGGCGGATCTCGCCGAACGGGAGGTCGATCTCGTCGTGGATCACGAGGATCCGGTCCGGCTCGACGCGGAGCTCGCCGCGGGCCGGGCCGACCGACTTGCCAGCCTCGTTCATGTACGTCTGGGGGGTGAGGATCGCGACCCGCGGCCCGCCCGGGCCGGTGCGGCCGTCGACGATCAGGCCCCGGTACTTCGGCTTCGGCTTACCGAGGTCCCAGCGCGTGCGCAGCCGCTCGGCGACCTCGAAGCCGATGTTGTGCGGGGTGCCCCTGTACTCGGCGCCGGGGTTCCCGAGGCCGACGACCAGCCAGTCGACCTGCGCGCTACTCGGCGTCGGCGTCCTCGGCGGCGGCAGCCTCGCCGTCGCCCGCCTCGCCCACGACCTCGGTCTCGGTCTCGATCTCGGTCTCCTCATCGGTCCGCAGGCGCGGTGCGCTGAGGCTGGCGACCAGCGTTTCCTCGTCGGTCAGGATCGTGACCCCAGCCGGAGCGGTGATCGCGGCGAGCGTCAGCGTGTCGCCGATCTCCATCTCGGAGACGTCGTGCTGGATCGAGTCCGGGATCGCGGTCGGCAGCGCCTCGATCGTGACCTCGCGAAGCGTGTGCTCGAGCACCCCGCCCTGCTTGACGCCCGGCGCGCTGTCGGTGCCGGTCAGCTCGAGCGTCACCTGCGCCTGGATCGGCTTGTCGAGCCGGACGCGGAGCAGGTCGACGTGGGTGTAGTCGCCGCTGACGGGATGGCGGACGAGCTCCTTGAGCACCACCGGCGTGGCCGCCGAGCTGCCGAGCTTGAGGTCGATCACGGCGCCGCCGTGAGCCAGCGCGTGACGCAGCTCGCGGCCGTCGACCGAGAACGCGACCGGGTCCTCGCCGCCGCCGTAGACGACGCCCAGGACCGCGCCCTGGCGGCGCAGGCGGCGCGCGTCGCGCGACCCCGAGGGCTCGCGAATCGTCGCGCTGAGAGCGGTTGTGGACTGGTCGGCCATAGCAGCGGACGATGGTAGCAGCGGGCCTTCCACACCGCAGACGGGCGCGATAGGCTATTTCGGATGTCGGAGTTTCAGCTCCTGCTGTGGATGACGGGTATCCACCTGCTCGGGTTCATCGCCGTCGGAGTGCTGATGCTGCCGGTCCTGCGCGATGAGGATCCGCCGGGCGACCAGGAGGGCGGCAGTTCGGACGACGGCTGGGGCAACCGGCCGAACGTCAAGCCGAGCCCGAGCCGCTGGCCCGGCGGCGGGATTCCGCTGCCCGACGCCGAGCAGTCGAGGGTCCGCTTCCGCGAGCCCGGCCGGCTCTCAGATAAGCTGCCGCCGCACGAGCGGCGTCCGGCGCGCGAACCGGTCCGCAGGCCGGTCCGGGCGTTGATCGACGCGCCCGTCAGGCCGCATCGCTGAGCTCGAGGAAGCGCTCGACCGACGCCTCCTGGTGGGCGAGCCGCTGCGCCAGCTCGCGGGCGTGGCTGGCCGACCGCTCGAGGAAGTCGACCACGCACCGCTCCGGGTCGTCGGACAGCGGGTAGACGCGCGCCAGGTCCTGCTGCGCGCAGGCGATCCCGAGCGGGGGCCGGCCCTCGGCGAGCGTCCGGGCGCTGCAGACCGGCGTGACGACGATCTGCGCGTTCGGGGCGACCAGCGCGGTCGGCAGCAGCCGCGGCACCGGCAGCCTGACCGGCAGGTCGACCGAGTGGTCGATCGTGACGTCCTGACCGGCGATCTCGTGCAGCGGCGCCCGCCAGACATCGAGCACGATGTCGGCGCTCAGCACCGCGTCGCGCAGCGACCTCGCCTGCTCGGCGTACAGGCGCTCGGCGTCGGCGCGGTCCTCGGCATCGCCGAGGTCGAGGTCGACCGGCACCCGCATCAGCTCGTCGGCCGCGACCTTCGAGCCGGCGCCCCGGCTGCCCGGCGTCAGATACGTCTGCAGCGTCCCGAGGTCGCGGCGCGCGTAGAAGATCACGGTCACGGCCTCGCTGACCGGCAGGCCGTCGATCCTCAGCGAAACGCTGACGGCACCTGACTCGTCGAGCAGAGCGCGCCGGAGGAGCTCGTCTGCGTCGTTGCGGTCGCCTGGTTGCGGACGGTGATCCTGCATGCGTGTAACCGTCCAGCCTACTGTCCTGAGGTACGCTGAGCCGCGGATGAAGCTGCTCTACAAGCCGTTCGCGATCTTCGCGGGGGTGATCGGGCACCGCACCGGCCGCACCGCCTTCAAGGCCGTCTGGTCGCACGTCGCCGATGACGAGGGTCCACCCTCACCCCGCGCCGGCCACGTCAGCCTGGCCAAGGTCGCCGGAGCCGCCGCCCTCCAGGCCGGCACGATCGCCGGGATCGGGGCGGCGATCGACCAGCTAGCCGCGCGGGCCTTCCACCACCTGTTCGGGGCCTGGCCGGAGAAGCCGGCGGAGCCTGAGCAGGTGCCCGCCGAGCCCGCGCCGGCCGCCCCAGAGCCCGTGCCCGCGGCGACCGAATAGCCAGGAGGCGGCGCGGGCTAGCGGCCCAGCTCGGCATCCAGCCTCGCTCAACTAGGCCGCGCCCGCGTCATCCGGCTGCTAGGCCCGCCTCCTGACAGCGACGAGCGCGTTATCCGTCGGCGTCCTCCTCCTGCGCCTCTCTCAGCGTCCTGGAGTCGGCACGGAGGGTGTCGACGTCGTTCTCGATGGTGGCCGCCGGCGCGCCGCTGGCCGTGTCGGCGGCGAGCGTCTGCTGATCGAGCTGGACGGCGTCCATCGCCGCCTGGACCCACTGGGACTCGGCCGGTCCTTCGGGCGTGCCCGGGGCGACCGTCGACAGCGAGCCGAGCAGGCCGTGGGCTTCGCTGAACAGGCCCGCCGTGAAGTAGATCGTGTTGGCGGCGCCTCCGTTGCCGCCGTTGCCGACTCTCAACGCCCAGAGGCCGTCGATGTCGATCGGCTCGCCGTCCGGATCGCGGAGTTCGCCCAGTGGCGCTCCCGTGATCGAGTCGAATGCGTCGATGTGTCCGTTCTTGAAGTTGCCGACGAGCAGCACCGAATTGCCGGTGGAGGTGGTCAGGCCGGCGAAGCCCTGCGGCGCGATCGCCAACCCCCACGGCGAGTCGAGCGGACCCCGCGTGACCAGCCGCGCGCTGCCGTTCGGCAGGCCGGGGCTACCGTCGAGGTTGAAGACGTCGACGAAGCCGCGGTGCGGCCCACCGACGTCGTCGTGACGGCTCTTGTCCTGCCGGGCGTAGGTGACGTAGACCTTCCCGCCCAGGACCTGGACGTCGAACGGAGCGTATCCGTGGGGCAGCCGCGAGTCCTGGAAGGCGCCGGCCGGCAAAGCGACCGGGGCGAAGTTCGCGTCGTACACCTCGACCGTCCCGGCGCGGAAGTTGGCCGCGTACAGCACCGACGTGCTGTTGGCATCCGCCGCGAAGATCGGCGTGGTGCTGGTGGCAATCGCCAGCCCCTTGTAGACCGCGCCGGTCTGCTTGTTGGGATCGGGCTCGGTGAAGTTGTTCCCGGAGTTGTCGACCGCTATGACGGCCTGCGTGGGATTGACGGTGGGGTTCCAGCCGAGGATCGTCCCGTCCTCCGTCGCCCACAGGAACGCGGCCGGGGCGGACGTGGTCGCGCTGGAGACCTTGAAGGCACCGGTGGCCGAACCGGTGTTGAACACGGTTCCGGTCGGGGCGCCGCCGGTCGCGCTGACCGGAGTTGGGATTCCGACCACCAGCGAGTTGATCGAGACCGGCGTGTTGTTCGCGCCCGGGACGCTGTAGAGCGTGCTCGCGCCGGCATTGTTGTCGGAGATCCACATGGGGCTGCCGCCGCTATCGGAGATGCCCCACGGGTTCACGAGGTTGGGGTCGGTCAGGGCAGCGGCACCCGGTAGGTCCGACACCAGATTGGTCTGCAACACGGTTCCCGAACTGCTCGCACTCGCCCCCGGCGGGTCGGCCCCCGCCGCGGCCGTGCCCACATAGCCGGCAAGCAGCAGCGGCAGCGCGGCCAGAAACAGGCGAGACGGACGTCGGAACTTCGACAGTCTCGACTTCATGGTGTGGTCCTCCGATCTCCGGAATTGACTTGAGAGTGCCCCTGATGCCAACGACGCCTGCCGACGCCCAAACCTTCCCGGATCGCCAATAGATTCGGGAGCGGAAGCCAACCCGAAGTCGGTGCGTTAGTTGTCAAGAAGCCGGTGCGTCAGTCGAGCGGTCGGGAAGGTGACCTGTGATCGACATCCTCCTGTACCTCATGGTCGGGATCTACGGGGCCATCCTGATCGGGACCGTCATCCTCCTCGGGGCGTACTGGCTTGGCCAAGGCCGACTGGCAGGCCCCGGAGTCCGAGTTCGACGACTCATGGCCCGCTATCTGCGAGATCGCCGACCTCGCGCCGAGACAGACGCCCCCGCAGTGGCCGCCGACCGCCCGGCTGCTTTACCCGTGAGGTAATCGACGCGGCGCGCGACGGCTGGGACCGTGGCGGCCATGTCAACGATTACCTCTCCTCCTCCCGCCGCGGTCGCGGGTGTCGCCACCGGCGACCGGGTTCGTCACTGGATCCCCCTGTCCGTCGTGTTGACGGGCACGTTCATGGCAGTGCTCGACTTCTTCATCGTCAACGTCGCGCTGCCGAGCATGCAGCGCTCGCTCCACGCCTCACCGAGCTCGATCGAGTGGACGGCGGCCGGCTACGCGCTCGTCACCGCCGTGCTGCTGGTCGCCAGCGGCCGCCTCGGCGACCGTTTCGGCCGCCGGGCGACATTCGCCGCCGGCCTGGTCGTGTTCACCGTCGGTTCGGCCGCCTGCGGGTTCGCGCCCAACGCGACGACACTCGTGATCGGCCGGGTCGTGCAGGGCGTCGGCTGCGCGATGGTGTCAACCAACGTGATGTCGCTGATCGGCGTCCTGTATGTCGGGCCGGAGCGGACGGTCGCGCTGTCGGCGTACGCGGCGGTGATGGGCGTCGCCGCGATCGGCGGCCAGCTGATCGGCGGCGCGCTGCTGGCGCTCGACCCGGCCGGGCTCGGCTGGCGCAGCGTGTTCCTGATCAACCTGCCGATCGGCGCCGTCGGCGCGCTCGCCGCGATCCGGCTCGTGCCGGAATCGCGAGGCGAGGCACAGAGCCTCGATCCGCTCGGGATCGCACTGATCACGGCCGGGCTGTGCGCGCTGGTGCTGCCGCTCGTCGAGGGCCGCCAGCTGGGCTGGCCGCTGTGGGGCTGGCTGTGCCTCGCGGCCTCGCCGGTGATTCTCGCGGCGTTCGCGGTCCGGCAGCTCGGGCTCTCCCGGCGCGGCGGCTCCCCGCTGCTCCCGCTCGCGCTGTTCCGGCGGCGGTCGTTCGCCGCGGGGATGGCCGCGCAGACCGCCTTCTGGATGGGCCAGGCGTCGTTCTTCCTGATCCTCGCGCTGTACCTGCAGGGCGGGCGTGGTCTGAGCCCGATCGGCGCCGGGGGCGTGTTCACGATCCTCGCCGTCAGCTACGTGTTCGTCTCGCTCAGAGCGCCGGCGCTGGCCGCCAGGTACGGCCGCTCGGTGATCACCGCTGCCGGCCTGACGCTGGCCACCGGTCACCTGTTGCTGATCGGAGCGGTCGCGCTGTGGGGCACCGGCGGCTCGGTGCTGGCACTGGCGCCGGGGCTGATCACCGCCGGTGCGGGGATGGGGCTGGCGATCGGGCCGCTCACCGCCAACCTGCTGGCGACGCTCCGCCCGGAGCAGGCCGGTGCTGCCGCCGGAGCGCTCGCGACCGCCCAGTTCGTCGGCAGCGCCGTCGGCGTCGCGATCGTCGGAGTCGTGTTCTTCGGGGCGCTGCACTCCGGCTACGACACGGCGCTGCAGGCGGGGCTGGCGGTGCTCGTCGGGGCGCTTGCGCTGGTCGCCGTCCTGTCACGGGCAATGCCCGCGAAGGAGGTCCGGCAATGACCGCGACTACGATCCGTCAGATGAATGAGCACCAGGTCGGAGGGATGCTCCGGGACTGGCGCCAGCGCCGCCGGCTGAGCCAGCTCGACCTGGCGCTCGACGCGGGCATCTCCTCGCGCCACCTCAGCTTCGTCGAGACCGGCCGATCGCGGCCGAGCCCGGAGATGGTGTTGACGCTCGCGCAACGGCTCGAGGTGCCGCTGCGCGAGCGCAATCAGCTGCTGCTCGCCGCCGGTTACGCGCCGCGCTACCAGGAGCGATCGCTCGACGAACCGGAGCTGCGGCCGATCCGGGACGCGGTCGGCAGGCTGCTGTCGAGTCACGAACCCTACCCGGCGCTGGCGGTCGACACGGGCTGGAACCTGGTGGCCTCGAACGCCGCGCTCGAGCTGCTGCTCGAAGGGGTTCCGGACGAGCTGCTGGTTCCGCCCGTCAACTGCATGCGCCTGGCGCTGCACCCCGACGGCCTCGCCCCCCGGATCCTCAACCTCGGCGAGTGGCGCGCCCACCTGCTGGCGCGGCTGCGGCGCGAGGTGGCGCTGCGCCGGGACCCGAGGCTCGACGCACTGCTCGCCGAGGTCGAGGGCTACCCCGGTGACAACGGCGCGATCAGTACGGGGGCCGAGATCATGGTCACCCTGCGGCTGCGCTCGAGCGTCGGGAACCTGGCGTTCTTCAGCACCGTGACGACGTTCGGCAGGCCCGTCGACATCACCGTCGCGGAGCTGTCGGTCGAGGCGTTCTTCCCGGCCGACGAGGCGACCGCGGAGGCGCTCAGAGCTTCTGCCTGATCACCGCCGCCAGCGCCGCAGCCCGAAGAACGCCTCGAAGAAGCGGCGGATCCTGGTTCGGAGGTGACGGAATCGCTTTTTCATCTGCGTGAGGTCGAAAACGCGACCCGCGTATGCGAACATATGTTCGTGCGCAGATGGGGCTTCACGCTGACCCGCAAGGACCCGACGAGACCCTGGATCGTGCTCGAGCGAAGCCACCACGAGGTCGACCTCCCCGACGACATGTGGTTCGGCGAATGGGCCGGCTCGCGCTGGCCCTCCCCCGAGTGGACGGTAGAGCTCGACCCGGGCCTGCACATGGCGTGGGTCAACGACCGGATCCGGCAGAGCGCCGAGGACTGACGGTGCAGCCCCCGGCGTTCGCGGCAATCAGGCTGCGACGCGACCCGTGATGAACGGGTCACTCGGCGAGGTTGCCAGCAGCGCCTCGGGGCGCGGCAACGGCCACTGGGAGCTCTCCAGCTTGAAGATCGCGGCGCCCAGACGCCTGGCCTGCTCCTCGTTGCGACCCTCGACGTCCTCATAGCTGGCAATCAGGGTCGGCGCATGCCCGACTTCCCCAACGAAGGTGATGACGCCCGATGACTCGACTGCATCCCTGGCGAGCTGCATCAGCATCTCGGACATCTCGGTGTCCGCCGGATAGCTCGCGATCACACTCACACGGTACGTCAGCATTGCCCCTCCTCAGCTTTCCCAGTAGTGCCACGCAACTTAGCGGCGCTTTAAGAAGGCTCGGATGGGCTTTGATTAGCGGCACGTTGCCGTTTATGAGGAGTCGGGGCAATAGGCCTTCTCGGTGACCCCGGCTAGCCGTCCCTAGTGTCCTGACTCACGACACTAGAACAGCTGGTTCTCTCCCCCGAACACCTCGCTGACCGACCCGTCGGTGAAGATCTGGCGGATCGAGCTGGTCAGCAGGTCGGCGCAGGACAGCACCTTGACGTTGCTGGGGGCGCCGGGGCGGAGCGTCACCGTGTCGGTCACGACGACCTGCTCGAACTTCGCCGCGGCGAGGTTCTCCCAGGCGTCGCCCGAGAACAGGCCGTGGGTGGCGGCCGCGTACACCTGGCGAGCGCCGGCGTCGAGGACGGCGTCGGCGGCGACCCTCAGCGTTCCGGCGGTGTCGATGATGTCGTCGACGATCAGCGCGGTCTTGCCCTTGACGTCGCCGATCACGTAGTTGATCTCGGCCACCTGCTGAGCCGGGCGCTCCTTGTTGAGGATCGCCAGGTCGGCGCCCATCTTCGACGCGAACAGCTTGTTGAGCTTGACGCGGCCAGCGTCGGGGGCGACGACGACGATGTCCTCGAGGCCGAGGTCGGCGAAGTACTGGGTGAGGATGAACAGCGCCGTCATGTGGTCGCACGGCTTCTGGAAGAAGCCCTGGATCTGGCCCGAGTGGAGGTCCATCGTCAGGATCCGATCGATCCCGGCGGACTCCAGCATCCGCGCGACGAGCCGGGCGCTGATCGGCTCCCGCGGCGCCGACTTCTTGTCCTGCCGCGAGTACCCGTACCACGGCGTCACCGCGATCACCCGGTGGGCCGAACCGCCGACGGCGGCGTCGATCAGCAGCAGCAGCTCCATCAGCGAGTCGTTGGCGGTGAGGCCCTCGGCGGGGTTGCCACAGGTCGGCTGGACGATGAACACGTCGGCGCCCCGGACCGACTCCTCGAAGCGGCAGTAGACCTCTCCGTTGGCGAACGTCCTTGGGGTGACGTTCGCCAGCGAGACGCCGAGCTTGGCGGCGATCCGTGCCGCCAACTCACGGTTGGAACGCCCACTGACGAGCATCAACCTCTTGCCGGACTCGACCCTGAGGTCGCTCGACGCGGAGGGCATCGTCAGTGTGCTCATCGCCCCGGGAATGGTACGCAGCGGGGAGGATGTGATGCCAGCAATTCGGCGCCAGACCCTGCCTAGTGTCCTGAGTCA
>Ga0123356_10003493_pt1 | contig 16441 bp, 2 predicted proteins | sample TergutEmb28metaG_2_FD_92546 | JGI IMG/M metagenome (GOLD analysis project Ga0123356, IMG submission 92546) | Embiratermes neotenicus P3 segment gut microbial communities from Petit-Saut dam, French Guiana - Emb289 P3 | ecosystem: Host-associated > Arthropoda: Insects > Digestive system > Gut ...
ATATGGACAGACGGTTTTTATACAATTACCGCATGGGCAATAGACATAAACGACCTTTCCGGAATAGCGGAATATTACGCTAACGGAGCAAGAGTAAATCCAAGAGATCACAGAAGAGCAGTCGTAGTTTTTAATTTAGATCGCAAAAAACCGGAAACAACAATTACAAGCCATGAAGTCGGCGCTCTTGTATCCGGAAATATCAGAATGAACGGAACCGTTCACGACGGCAACGGCATTAACAGTTTGCATTATTCGATAGACGGCGGGAACCGTTATCTTCCCGTACGCGTTAGTCAGGACAGAAGAACAGGATTAAACACCTGGGATGTAAGCATTAACACAAGACAACTGGAAGACGGCCCGCAGGTTATCTGGTTCCAGGCAAGGGACGGAAACAATACACTCGGAACCGCCGCGCACCTTTTATTTATAAATAACACAGGCCCGACAGTAAGAATTGTTCATCCGACACCCGACACCGTAGTAAGCGGTGTTTTTTCCATCGCGGGTTTTGCACAGCACCCTGTAGGCATTAGGGCAATTACATGGAAAGCCGGAACTGCAAGCGGCAGCATAGAACTTATCCCCGGAAACCATTGGTGGTCTACAACTGTAGATCTTAGAAATCAAAGATTAAATAATATCGATGTCGAAGTACGCGTTGAAGATGTCTCCGGTAACGTAAGCACAGCGAGACAAAGATACAGGGTAGATCAGGTTAGGGATTTACCGACAGTTACATTGATAGAACCTGTCCCCGGCGTTTTAAATAACGAAGTTGGACTTGTAGTAAGAGGAAACGCAGCCGACAACGATGCGGTAGAATCGATTTTTTATTCGTTAAACGGCGGCGCGGCTGTAGAGATTCCATGCACAGGTTATTTCCAGTTCCGTTTACCGGACCTGGCGGAAGGAACCCATAACATCGAAGTTTGGGCAAAAGACATTACAGGCGTAACAGGACCAAAAGTTGCCGTAAGAGGCATTGTTGTTCCGCCTGCGCTTTCTACGCTTGGCATAGCAAACTTTTCATCGGGAGCGGGAGCCAGGGCAAACATAAGCCCGTTCTTTACAGGAATGACATTAAGGCCCAACCCGATTTTAAATCCAAGAACAAACGCCATAACAGGATATGACAGAATCACAATGCAGGTAGCATTAAGAGGTTCCGCAGCTCCGGCTTCCGCGTTTGTAGCTTTCGGCGATTTTGCCGAAGCGCCTTTGAGATTCAGCGGTTCGGGATCTAATTTTACAGCGTCCGTACAGGTACCCGATAATCTTCAGGACGGCTTAAACAGAATCAGAATAAGAGCGTTAGATCGTCAGGGACGCGAAGTTTCTCTGGAAGAATATATTTTCTTTAGTAAACAGCAGACAACCGTAGATGAATACGGAACGCAGATTCAGGCTGCCGTGCCGTTTGTATTTGAATGGGCAAGACCCAATGTGCAAAATGACGGACGTATAAGACTTGGTTCATCGGATGAAACGCTTATTGGTATAAGCTCGATTCCGCTAAGAAGCGTTACAGTTTCAGGTACAGGTTCAAATAACGTAGACGCGCAAATTGACGAAAACGGCCGCGTTGTACTTTCTGCAATTGCAGAAGGCGATATAGGACCGTTAACGATTCGCGTACAAACAGATGAAGCAACCCAAAATATTCCGGCCATAAGACTTGTTGCAGCTTTTACAGAACCTATAATAACACTGCAGGGCGTAAATGAAAACGCATGGGTACGGACAAATGCCCCTGTAAGATTCAATATTTCCAGCAGAACAAGAGTTACATCGGTAGAATATTCGGTTGACATGGGATCTACATGGACAAGCTTCGGCGCAGTAGCCGCGGAATACAACAGAAATATCGAACTTGGCGGCGTTGACGACGGCTCCATTTGTATATTAATTAAGGCGACAAACGAAGGCGGAAAGTCGGCAATTACGCATTTTACAGTGCAAAAAGACAACAGGGCTCCGCAAGCGACGCTTGTAATGCCTATATCAGAATCAAGGGTAAACGGAACAATCCGCATGGCTTTTGATATTGCAGAAGCTGGAACACTTAGTACCGTTACATACAACAGGCCGGCAAGAGGCAACTCGCCCGCAATAACAAGAGAAGTATTTAACAGAAACAACTGGGACGCAGATTATTCTCCAAGATTCCTGGAAGTTACAATGGACTCCATACAAATGCCGCTTGATAACAATATGCGTTTTGTATTTACAGACGCTGCGGGCAATGCGAGCGAAATTAATACATGGCCGTTTGTAATTTCACCGGAAGACGACATACCTGTTGTACACGTAATACTTCCGTTGGAAAACGAAGTAATAACATCAGACTTTATCGTTTCGGGCGTAGCATACGATGACGACGGAATAAAGAACATACAGTACAGATTAAACAACGGTCCCTGGCAGGTAATGGATATAGAATACGGTTTCTCCATTCCTATAGCTCTTTCTACGCTTACAGATAACGAACATTCGGTATCTGTCTTTGCGGAAGATATCTTTGGCGTAAGAAGCGAACCTGTAACAAGAAGATTCAGGGTATCGTTATCTGAACCCACAGCGGTAATGACATTCCCGACTGTAAATACAGTATTAAGGGAAGGCGTTGAATTAAGGGGATCAGCCTCTGACCGCAACGGTATAAAAGAGGTAAGAGTTTCTTTGGACAACGGCAATTCATTTAACCTTGCAAGAGGTAACTTTGGAACCGCCGCAGAAACAGTACAGTGGACATATCAATTTAACACGACAATATTAAAAGACGGGCCTCATGTTGTATTTATTCGGGTAATAGACAGATACGACATACCCGCAACATACGCGAGTATGATTAACGTAGACAACACAGCCCCTGAAATTATTTTGGACAGCCCGGATGACGGTTCAATGTCTACAGGCAGAATTAATGTAATGGGAAGGGTATTGGATCCTAACCTTCAGGAAGTTAATATACAGCTTCGCGGTCTTGACGGCCAGCAGGTTTCTAACGCTTTACGAAGCCGAAGGCTTGATCCTAACGTGATTGTAAGAGAAACTCTTGACCTTGCCGGACAGCCGGACGGACATTACAACATTGCCATAATCGCAACAGACAAGGCAGGAAACATAAGCAGAGTTTCACGTAACTTTGAGCTTGCAAGAACAACATACAGGAACTTTATAGAAGTTCTGTATCCGCTTGAAAACGAAGATGTAAGCGGCGAGTTTAACCTTTACGGTTATGCCGGCGGAGCGGATATTGCAGAAACCGTTACCATAAGAATTAACGGAAGAGATGTCTCTACCAACGAAGTTGACGCTACAGGATACTTCAGGTTTAACCTGAACGGCGAATATCTCCAGGAAGGAGGAAACGCAATATCCATAGCCAGTAATTTCGGCGGCGGCAGCGTAGTTACTTCCAGAGCATATAACATTAATTACCAGCCGGGCGGTCCGTGGGTTACCATAGACAGCTTTAACTTCGGCGATTTTGCGTATGAACGACCGTACCTGTACGGAAGAACCGGTTATGAATTAACAATGGCCGAACAGGAACTCCTTGCGGACAGAACAACCGACAGGGAAATAAGAGCGGCAATACAGGCAAAAACACCTGATTTTACAGAAATAAGTTTTGACAACGGCAAAACATTCGTACGCACAAGCGGAAGACAGGGCAGAGACATAGATTATCGTTTCCGCCTTGAAACCGGAGAAATGGTAGAAGGCATACATTACATTGTTGTAAGAACAACAATGAGAAACGGCGAAGTTGCCGTAACAAGAATGCTGGTACAGGTAGACAAAACTCATCCTGTTATCCGCGTAATATCTCCGGAAATGGGCGGAAGGTACAACACAGCTATTGTGTTCTCCGCATCGGCAACCGATGATATCGATCTTGTAAGCCTTACTTACCACCTGCGCGCAGGCGACAAGGCAGCCTATGAAATACCGGGCTTCCTGCAGGGATTGTATTTTGATGTTGTTATTCCGCCGTTCATTAAATTGGCAGCGCCTGATATTATGCCTAACATATTTGCAGGCGGCGCAACATTTATGGATATTGGATTTGGACTCAGCTTCTTTGATGACAATGTAAAGATCCAGTTCCAGTACGGATTCCAGAACGAAGACACATGGGCAGCTCTTGGCGGAGTACCGCCGATACGTTACGGCGGACACGTTATAGCGTTTAAACTGCTTGCGAGCGTTTATGCGCTTCCGTTTGCATCGTTCCTTGGACCGGACTTTGAATGGCTGTCCGCAACATTTGCGATAGGCGCAAACTTCTCGTTATTTGACGTAGCAGGCGAAGGCTTTACACAGAGCGGTGAATCAACATGGTTAAGCGCACTGTTATTCCAGATAGAGTTCCCAAGAGTACAGATTCCAAAGAGGACCAATTTTAGAACATTCAGCTTGTTTACAGAAGGTCAGCTTTGGTTTGTACCGACAGACGTAAATGCGTCTTCGAACAATATTCCTGTAGTTATGCCCAAGATTATCATGGGATTAAGGATGTATATTTTCTAATATTCCGGGAGGAACATTATGTTTAGTTTGAGGTACTGGACGACCTTTAAACGGCAATTCACCATTTTGGTGATATTGGTATTGAGCGTATTTGTTACAACGTGTGATTTGAAAATGGGCCTTGGAGATCCAATTGACTTTGAACCTCCTGTCCTTACTCTTGATCCATTTCCAAACCCGATGTATGTACGCTCGGGGGCTTTGTTAACCGGAAAAGTTACGGATAACATAGCAGTGGATCGCGTAATAATACGTGAAGCGGGAACAACAGAAGAACTATTTTACGCTGTTTTGCTTCCGGATGATCGCTGGGAATTACAACTGGACTTTACCGGAGTGCTAAGCGGCGCGAGATTTGCCGCTGAAATTGTTGCGTTTGATAAAATGGGCAACTCCGGTGATACTTCTATAAAAAGTATTACATTGATTATTGATACAAGAGCGCCTGTTGTAGAAGATGTATGGATACAACGTACTCCGCTTAGAAGAGGTTATTTTGAAAAGTATAACGATCTTTTTGCTCTTGAAACGTCAGACCCTAATGGCGAAAGAAAAGCAAATGTAGAAAGATATCAAAACGGATTTTTCCATGTTCATGGAAAAATAAGAGAAGATGATACCAGGATAGAACATATATCTCTTAGGATTTATGACAGCGGAGAACTGAATGAACCGTTGCTGGATCTTCCGATACTTCCTGGTTCCAGCGAATATTCGCCTCGCTGGTTAATAAGTGAAGAAGCAATAATGACTGCGGGCGAATTGGTATGGCCCGGTTACAGAAATGGTTATTACACCGAAGGAAAACGCTATTATTACCGTGTTGCGGTTTCTGCGATAGACAAAGCTGGAAACGAAAGTATCGCTTTTGAAGAAGACATGGGTTATATGTGTTTGTGGGCATTAGCCGATAGACCGAAAGGTGTTCTTGATACAATCGTTGTAGGAAATCTTTCAGTTTCGCGCGGTACTCCGCTTCCTGTAGAATTTTTTGATGATGATTCTCTTTTATGGGCATATGCGGGTCTTTTAACAGAAGCGCAGTGGAATGGATCTAGGCAGGTGGCTCCTGGTGCAAACATTCAGGGTATGACCGATGAAGCAAAACTTGACTGGTTAAAAAACAGGCTTGGGGAAAGTCAAGCTGTTTATAATTGGAGATATGACAGGTCTAATTACAGCAACACGACCGAACGTGTTTCAGAACTTATAAAAGGGGAAACGGGATTAGAAGAACTGCTTGAGTATATTCCAACAGGAAATACCGAGCAAGATTACGGCAATTTTGTTTTATTCACACTGGTTGCGGATGAAAAACTTTCTCCGCATACAAAAACAGGTCCTAATGACACAAACAGAACAATATGGTCCGGAAAAGCATACAGGGTTTCTGTTATAGATGAAAACGCTCCGTTAATTGTATTTGATACAGTTATTACGTATAACTATGATGATTATGTTTATAATCCAGCTCAGCATACAGGAAGCGCAGTTAATGAACCTACTCTTGCTGCAAGGACAGGCGACAGCCCGGAAGAAAATACTTTCCCAAGATTACCAGATGGAGAAACATTTGTAATAAACGGTTATACGTTACGCGAAAGAGGCACTATGGGGCAAAATAGCGTGCAGAAATTCCGTATGGCATGGATACCTTCCGGAATCGTTGGGGGGCCTGATAGTCATATTGTAACTGTCCAGAATATTCTAATGAATGCTTATCCGCAGGGATTTGGCGCAAATCCTCAGCTTCAAGGAGTGCAGTATTGGGATTTTTCAAGCGGTACTCCTAACGCGCTTGTAACTGGCAGAGAACAGGAAATTAGTGACGGTAGTAGGTTTGTAAAACAGGTTTTTAGGAAAGAATTTAATATTCTCGGCGGACAGGATAGTTTAAATAGTTCATACTATAACTTTATGTTTAACGGTGAGCTTGAAAATGATACAAAACTGTTTGTGTTCTACGCAGAAGATAATATGGGCAATGTTGTCTTTAGACAACTTCGTCTGTTAGGCAATAGAACTCCGCCTAATATTACTGTTTATGATATTACAAGACTTCAAGACAGTCTCATGCCGTCAGGTCCAAGCATACCAAATATTAATCTTCCTCCATACAATGGTATTGTAACACCGGCTTATGATACTGCTTTAAGAACTTACAATCAAAGAAATGAAGTTTTTGAAGTTTTAAGAGGATCGGGAATAAACGACTTATCAATTCCTTTCCAGATGTATCCAAGAGGTACTACAGTTAAGTATTTTGTTTCTGCGAACAGAAGCGGTGACCTTGATGTGCAAAATATCATAATGAGAGATATTACTTTTGAAGGCGCAGAAAAAATAATAGGAAGCGGATATAGGACTCCACACGGTTTAACCTTCTGTGAGTTTTATCCTGATGAGGCGCAAAGAGTATTTCTCTTTGAAGCGAGTGATACGCTTGGAAATAAAGCCTTTGTTTCCAGAACAATTGCTGCAACTAATGCGGCACGTCTTGAGAACTTAACAACAACAAGACAAAATGCTACCTACGGCATAGGTACCGAAATTGTCATAAGAGCAAATTTCTCAGGACAGATAAGGGTGCAAAAAGGTGCAGGAGATACACTGCCAGAATTAAACATAAGATATCAGAATGCTGCTGGACAACCTGTAATTCAGTCCATTCCATGTATAGATCCTGGTACGGGTGCTGTTCTATTCCTTGAATTTGTTTTTACAGTACCCGAAGGAGCAAGAGGTCAGCTTGAAACAATGTTTGAAGACGCTTCAATGGGAGGCGATAGCGAACAAGATACGGATCGTCCGATAAGGCTTAGGAATAATGCTTCTATTATTGATAATATACGTAGTCGACCTGCCTTTATACCAGGTTATATAAGCGGTACTGCGACCATGCCCAACTGGATAACAGTGAGAGGATCTCTGCAGTATCACGCTACAGAAAACACAGCCGGAAAAACCATCATGCTTGATGGAAGAAGACCTGAAATTAAAACAATAACGGTTTCAGGAAAAATTCCGTACGAAAATCAGGATTATTACTTTAAACTAGATGAAGCTATAAACATTACTCTTTCTACCGGCACTTTAGCAACTGATAAAAATATAAGACCTTCCGATGTTGTTCCTCGCTTACAGTATTACATAAGGGATACTACAGGAGTTACACGAGGGCCTTATAATACTGCTTTTACATATAGCAGACCTGACACCTCAAAAGGTGTAGTGTTTAGCCTTCCAGTAAATAATACTAATCTTCCGTTCGACGGAGAACTTATCAATGTAAGCTTGTTTACAGGTGCCGGTGCGGGTAACATTGTTGACAATGTCGGTAATCCCGTAAATCCTGCTACGTTAACAAATTTGATTCCTGCAGGAACCAGAATTTATATTAAAAAAGCAGAACCGCTGGCTCCTGTTGCGCAGTTAAACGGAACTGCCATACCAACAGGAACAACAAACTATAATACAACACCTTCACTTACAATTAATGCTTCAACATTTGCGTTCCCTGATTGGGAACAAAGACAATATTCATTGGACGGCGGTCTTAGCTGGCATGCTTACTCAGCCGCGGTTCCTACAGGAACAGGACAGCGTACCGTCCAGGCACGTTATCTTGACAGAGCAGGAAACGAAGGTGCTGTAAGGCAACAGGCAATAAATGTAAGAGATACTTTCCCCAATCTTAACGCGGTAAATGCAGTGCAGGGAACCGGCTGGTATATACAAGGAAACAACCTGTCTTTTAACTTAAATTTTGCAGATCAGGTAAGGGTAACGAATCAAGCGCAGGTTACGATAACACTTACAAACAGAAATACTACTGCTGGAAATGTTCATAACGACGGAGTAACCGGCAATATTCAGGGTTCAAACGATTCTTTCACAGCAGTATTAACTGCTGCCGCGGGACAAACAGCATTAACAACAAGTATACGATTTGACTGGACTATCGACAGAAAAGAAATGAGGGACGGCCTTTACATTTCTGCTGTAAACCTGACAGGACTTGTAGATGCATTTGGCGCCGCGGGCGGAACCGGCGCTGCGACATACTCAGGAGCTGCCGAAACAGGAACTGCAAGTTCAATAGCAATGAATACAAATAATTGTTCTAACCTTGCGGCAGGATTCAAGGTAGATGCGATAAAGCCAAGAGTTACAACAAGAGCGCCTGCGTCTGCCGCTGTTGCAACAAGTAATACTTCGATTACATTAACATTCAATGAACCTGTAATGAGAGGAAACGGAATAATAACAATAAGGCCCCGCGGAAACTTTGCGATACCGCCCGTTTTTGAAGACGAGGGTTATTATTTGGGAACAGACGGAAGCAGGCACAATGTACCGGGAGCAAACAGAACATATATTCCAAGTTTCCTTGACATTTACAATAACGGCGCATTAGATGCTGCAGATCGCAATTTTTTAACAGAAAGCACTCCTGAGGGACGTGCCGCGGGACAGGAATCCGCGCCATCTAACACTGCAACAGCTCCGTCTTCTTTACTTGATTCAACTAATCCAAGTTTTAGCAGACTTAGATTAAACACAAGGACAGGGCAGAGTGTTGGTCCTTATAAAAAAATGACACATGGTTTAACACCGGGACCAGGTTATACAGGAAATTATAACAATACAACTCCTGGAGCAAATGGTGCAAGCCCGGCAGGAACACTTATGGTACCTGATATTTCAACAAAATGGGTTTTGGATTACCAGTATGGTATAAACCAGGATGTAGAGGCAGTAAACAATATTCGCGCTGTTTTAACAAAAGCAAAATTCCGCTGGCAGGAAATTGATGTTATTAATACAAATATCAGTGCGGACGGGCGTACAGTAACAATCAACATGAACGAACCGCTATTGCAAGGGTTAGAGTGGGATGTTTTTTATCCTGAAGGTACTTTCACTGACATGGCAGGTAACGTTGCGGACGCTTCAATTGCTGACACTTACTGGTTCTGGTCTAGCGGTGTGCAAGCTCCGGTTGTTCGTGTAAACAGACGAAGCTATGACGGCAGAAATGCAGCATGGCATCGCAACGATACAAGAACTTATGCTGCTCCGGCAGATACCGGTACATGGACAGCAGCAACTGTTGTAACTGATGCTAACGGCTGGGGAATAGGAAACTTTAATACAATACACTACAGGGTAGAAAGCGAATCCCGAGGTGCAACGATAAGAGTAGGAACACACAAAGGAATCGATTCTAACCAAGGAGGCGTTACAGCCGCATGGAGCGGTAATGTTCAGGTAACAGGCGGTTTAAATGCCGGCGCTACATTAATAACAGGGCAAAATGTTGCATGGACAGCAGCTTTCGCCAATGTAACTGGTAATTGGATATTATCTAACCTGATAAGAAGGTCTTCTTCAAATAATACAGCGAATACGTATACTGTAAATACAAGGAATGGTACTCCGGAAACTCGAAATTCAAGAAATCAATTTAGCCTCTTTAGATCTTTTAACAAAGATTTAACCAGAACTGAATTAGAAGGGGTTACCTTAGGCGATCAAACAAGCATACAGGGCGCTATTTCCTTTACCAATTTGGAAGCAAGCAAGAGTTATGTTGTCGCGACTGCGTCAGTTAACTCAAGCCCTGTAGTATTTGGTTACGAAGGCGTATTCAGAACAGTTGTTGCATTCCATTACAGTGAAAATAGAGGCACAAGCGATTATATTACAATACAAGGTTCCAATATTAAAAACGGTATGCCTTCTATAGCGGGCTTCCCTGTAAGGGATGCCGAAGAAACAGGCGACAACAGATTTATTAAAGCTTTTTATGCCGATGTTACAAGAAGGTCTTACTACTGGGTGAGTACAGAGATAATGAGCGAATGGTATTTATTAAGCTGGGGTAACGGCGGCAGCGGTGGCGGTATTACTGCTCAAGACGGCGCATATAATGGAACTCACCAGAGCGTAGGGGACGTTGACAATTATATGATGGTTGGTTACGGGGACTTAACCTATGGCTATAATATTGCCAGGTACTAGGAAGGGGGAAACATGAAAACTATTAATTTATTTATTTTATTTGGAATTATTTCTTTAATTCTCTTTTCCTGTGATGTAGGTCTTGGTTCAAGACTGGATTTAGAAGGACCTATGGTAGAGTTTACATATCCCATAGCGCGTAAGGCTGTAGGTTCAGAGTTTGTAGTAGAGGGATCAGCAAGCGATTTCACCGGTATACAACAGCTTTTGTTAAGAGCTGAAATTGGTACAGACAATGGGAATATTCCATTTGAAAAGCAATGGCGCTTCGATGGAGGTGTATGGGAAGTATCGGAAGATTACGGTGAAAGTTGGTCTTCTCTTTCTGGCGCGGAGTGGAACGGCGGTATAAAAAGCGGGGAATGGAAAATCCCTGTTGATTTAAAGATAAACAGTATTAACCCCGATGACGGAGAATACATATTTATTCTGCAGGCCTGGGATTTGGTTGGGAATTCAGATGAAAATTCTTTTAATACAAGAGTTTTCATTATTGATACACAGCCGCCAAAAGTTGATGTTTCAAATCCGTATCTGTATAGATGGTCCGGGAATCAGTGGGGTAACGCGACACCTGATTTGCTTGAGCTTCATGTGATAGGCGATAACGGTCCTGAAAGAAAAAATCCGTCGATGATTGGAAAGTTCTTAACTCAAGAATTTTTGATGCAATGGCAGATCGATGACAATCATGATGTATGGTCGATAGATATACGTTTATATGAGCACAGTGTTCTTATTGATGACAATCATGAAACACCTCTTCCGGATAATTATATTTACAAATATCATCATAACGTAGGTCCGCCTCCGTCTATTCCGGATCCTCAAAATAACGCAAGGCCGAATGGTTCTGTAATTGTTCCGGCGCTTACAAGAGAAGCTGGTAATTATGACGGCAATGGTGAGTTGAAAAATCCAATTACACAAAAAACTACGATAAAAGTGGTTGCTACCTGTTATGATTCCGCTGGAAATCCAAACCAGGAAAAAACAATTGGATATTTTGTTTACTGGCCTGCGGCAGATATGCCATGGATTACATTTACAGGAAAAATGGAAGGAATAATTCCTGGTAGCTTTTATAATGTATCGTTTAATCAAGATGACATATTTATGATTTATCCTGGTAGAAGCGTAAGAGCTACTGCGTTCCAGGCGCATGGCGTTAGCAAAGTACAATACAGCTTGTATAGGCTTACAGAAAATCCTTCAAACAATCAATTAACTGGGGATCGTACGCCGGTACCGGATATGATTGATGTGGATATAATTAATACACCGCGTCCTGGTACTACCGCGCTTTCTACAGTTTTTCCTTGGGAATTTTCACCTCCGCCGAGATCAGGTTATTATCTTTTAAGTGTTAGAGCTTACGGTATAGATGAGAATAGTATATATTATGAAGGTGAAGAGCATACCACGATATTTAGGGTTCAGGATATTACTTTCCCTGATTTTCCAATACCGCCAAGTCCTGCAGCTTCAAGACCGCTTTATGAATTTATTGGAAAAACACCACAAGGCACAACACCTGCAGTGTCGGCAAATACAATAAGAATACATGGTATTGTAAGTGACGCTACAATGGTCAAAAATCTTACAATGGTATGGATTAATCCTGAATCAAGAAATTTCGCTGCAATGAGTCAGTTGGCTTATTTCCGTGATAAAGATTATCAGGGTTGGAAAGATGCTCTTGCATTGACTCTACCAGATGGTGCAAGTAGTATAAGCGGAGAGGAAGTTAATTCTTTAACAGATCCTAATTATCCGTATGACAGAACTCACAGAAACAGACTATGGAAAATAAGAACAACTCAAATCGGTTATGATTCAGATAACCGTATGCAGTTTAGCTATCAGGTTGATATTAACCTAAATGCTCTTAATATAGGTCCTGACGCAAATCAACAGCCTTTAAGAAGCCAAATATTCCTATTAAGAGTGGAAAATCCGGACGGTAAATGTACAATTATCACTTATGCTCCGCAAGGTGATACAAGTCCGCCTGTTATTAACATTACAAATGTAGAAATAAAAGGACAAACGTATATACCAAATCAGTTTGCCATTATTCCTAAGTTCAGTGATGGTGATAATATAACTATTAACGGAACATGGAGAGAGGACTCTTCAAAAGACTTGGCAATAGCGACGTATTTTACGCCAAATTTTGAGGTTAAGGTAAACAGTTTACCGATATCAAGCTCTTTGACACAAACAGGAGAAGCACAAGGCACGTGGGTTTCGAATATAATATTAGGCTCGGGTTCCATTACAGCGGACGATTTAAGAGATACTCTTGTAATAAGCGTGGATGCCAAGGATATTGGAGGCAATAAAGCCGAAACCGGCGCTTCATGGTTAATAGAAAGTGATAATTTAAGATTAATGCGAATTTCCAGCGAAGAACTGGATCAGACATACAATCAGGGTAAAATAATAAGGATTTTCCTTGAGTTTAACAAGCCTGTGCAGTTAAAAGCCGGCGTTGCTAACCCTGTTTTAACACTTAACTCTGCTACTGGAGCTACAGCTACTTATGTGCCAAGTACGACTCAAAGTACGCGCCAATACTTCCAGTATACGGTTGCAGCTGGTCATTCTACCGGCGCAGGACATTTGAATGTTGCAGGAATACAAACAGGTACACCAGTGTGGACAGCCGCTACTTATCCTTTAGCCTGGACAAGAGGAACAGTGGGCAGTGACTCTTATGAAGAAATTAGGATAACAAACGTGGCCGGGCACAATGGTGACAGACCTGCAGGACAGAGCTTTTATGCTCGAAACTTACCTGTTACAACTGATACGGGAAATCTTGACTATCAGTTTACGCTTGCAGCCGGAAAACACATAGGTATAGATACAGCAGCGCCAACTATAGCAACCACTAATGGCATTATTTCAAACACAGCACAGGGTAATTACAGAGCAGGTGAAATTTACATAACATTAAACTTTAATAAACCTGTAATGATAGGAAGCACACTGCCAAGACTTACTTTGCAAATTGGTAATAATGCAAATGCTCAAACATCAAACGATCCGGATGATGTAAGGGTTAACGACAGGGCTATTACATTTGTATACAGGATTCAGCCTGGTGATACATCTAACGGTAATGCAATTGTAGTTAATAACTATACTCCGGCAGGATCAATTACAGACCTTGCGGGAACTGCTTTTGCAACTAACGGAATTTCTTCTCTTCCAGGGGGAACAAGAACTCTTACCGGTGTATTTGTTGATACAACTGCGCCCGGTGTTCCAACTGTAAGGGTGCTTTCTGCGGCAACTATAGGTGTCAATAACGCTAACGTGGTTTCTCAAAGCGTAAGCGGTACGACTCATCAGGGGTTGTCTACGGTTGCAAACCGTAATCTCTCCAATGTTTATAATACAAATCTTTGGCTCGCCGTAGAAGGAAACACAACAGCAGGAGCACATAAACTGCAGTTCATGGAATACTCGACGAATAACGGTACAAGCTGGGTTAGGGTTCCAAATAGTTCAAATACTCCATTTGCGATTACGCAGACAGGAAGCTATCAGATAATCGCGCGGCAGACAGATAGAGCGGGGAATGTTTCGGCTACAAATTCGCCGCAGATTAGTTTTACCTGGGATCCTGGAAATCTTATCACGCGTATAAGCTCTGCAACGCCTAACGGAACATATACCCATGTTACAGGACGTAATACTATTGCGATTACTTTGCATTTTAGAAAAAATGTGGTAGTAGTTGCGAACAATCCGACAATTACGCTTAACGCTCAAAGAGCCAATAATACTTTTATTACTGTTCCTGCTGCAGTTGTAGGAGGCGCAGTTAACTCTCTAACGTTCAACTATACGGTAACAAATGGAGATTACATTAACGGCGATGCAATGCTGAATGTTACCGGTATTACCGGGCTCTCTGTATGGGATGGTACCGGTTTAAACAACGGCGTTAATTTAACAACTTTTACTTTACCCACCGGCGAGAATGCGCTTAACGGAAATGGAAATAAAGATTTTAGGGTAAAAACGGGAAATCTTACCGCCGGCACGCCATCTTTTGTTAATGACACTGCCTGGATGGGAGCTCCTGCAAATGAAACTAACCCTCGCTTCCAGGGCATTCGCAGCGATGACGGTTCTTACTGGACAACACTGGAAATTGATTTTACCAGCGCCGGCGCAATAACAAAAGGCAGCGGTAATATTACGATTACTCCAAACGAGACAGGATATGTTTTGCCGACTGTTCTTACAGAAGCGCAGTATAACAGATTTAGGGGCGTTGCAGGTTTTGACACATATTATGTAAGAGGAACAAACGGATTTATTTTTAGAACAACAAACGCAGATAGCGGTTCGGACACTTCTACAAAATATATTTTACAGTATAATTACAATCCAAGAAGAAGTGTTACCTCTCCGAATGTTGACTTTACAGGAGATACGGCTGTGCCAGCGGGATTCCATGATGCTTTTAGAGCTGCAGAAACAATTACGATTCCTGTAAACGCGCAGGCTGTAGTAATTGAGGGCAATAAGTTAAAGGTACGACTGACAGGTTCAAATGCGCCTCAGGTTCCCGGAGCAACATACACAGTTGCATACCCGGCTGGATTTGTTCAGGACGATCTTGGTAACCAGATAACTGCTGGTAGTCATACCAGTGTGACCCTTGCTGGTGTTGCAAGACCGTTCGTCAGAATCAGAAAGCCTCAGGAAGTTATTTCGACTCAAACTGGTAATGCTAATACTCCAAGACTAACTGCCGCTCAGCCGTTTCAGGCGTTTGCTCGTATGGATACAAGAACACCAAGCGCGCAAATTACATATACTAACACTGTTTATTCGGCAGACGCTCAAACAGCTGGTTATACAAATACTGCAGCTGTTAACTTTACTACTGGCGGAGGGCCAACAGGAAGACCGACAATAGTACGCCCTACCAGCGCAAATGCGACTCAGTATAATACAACCACAGGATTGCAAATAACACTTGGATCAGAAGCAGGTTCTACGAATCAGCATCAAGGTTATCAGTGGTGGGTAAGAGCTAGAGCAACAGTTAACACTACCAATAGTTTTGAAGCCGAAGAAAAAGCGTACAGAACTGTTATTACGTATCAATTAAATAATGGCGGTAATGCCATAACTGCCGGTGCGGGTGAACAGATTATGGGTACTGGAGATCAAATCTGGATAAGGGGCGGAGACTCTATTGGAAGTTCTTCTATACCAGGTTTCCCGGTTACATGGGAAGATAACTGGAATAATATGTCAGGAAGAAGGGCAGGCATTAGGTTAATGACCAAAACAAATAACACAAGCAGTTTAAATAACTCGGAGTGGAAGTTTGTTACCTGGGACATTAATACAACAGCTTATGTAGACTTCATAATGGGACGCGATGCTGCATCTACTGCAAATGTTGCCTGGCAATATGGTCCAAGTCAATGGGCATATCAGAGGGCAGGGTGGACATCGTTTAAAACCAGTTTCCCAATCTACCCGGGTGAACATCGCTGGTGTAACGCGGGAGTAGATCATGCCGGCAAGGGTGCTATAAACTTCTCAGCTACATTCTCTGCGCGCCCAACCGATTTGGTATTTAATGTTCCAGGCGGTAATTCAGCGACTTACTAGCGTAATCGAAGTATTAAAAAGCCGTCTGGCCACTTTCAGTGCCCAGACGGCTTTTTTTGCCAAAACAGCAGTTACGAAAAGGGGTCTACTGTTGTTTTTTACTTGTCTGAGGAGAGACTATTAGTAACCGTAAAATAAACCCCTTCTACCAGTAAGTATGAATCTGCGATAAACTTCCCCAAATAAACTTATTTGGAGGAAGAAAATGCGTTATAGCGAAGAAGAA
>Ga0123356_10003494_pt1 | contig 16440 bp, 14 predicted proteins | sample TergutEmb28metaG_2_FD_92546 | JGI IMG/M metagenome (GOLD analysis project Ga0123356, IMG submission 92546) | Embiratermes neotenicus P3 segment gut microbial communities from Petit-Saut dam, French Guiana - Emb289 P3 | ecosystem: Host-associated > Arthropoda: Insects > Digestive system > Gut ...
GAACCGGTATGCGGAGGTGGGTCGTCGTGAGGAGGCGTTGGTGGCGGTTGAGCGTTCGGTCACCCTACGTGAGGGGTTGTATGAGGTGGCTCCGCAGGCGTTTGCCTCTGACCTTGCCAGGTCGTTGAACAACGCGTCGAACCGGTATGCGGAGGTGGGTCGTCGTGAGGAGGCGTTGGTGGCGGTTGAGCGTTCGGTCGGCTTGTATGAGGGGTTGTACGAGGTGGCTCCGCAGGCGTTTGCCTCTGACCTTGCCAGGTCGTTGAACAACGCGTCGAACTGGTATGCGGCGCTTGGTCGTCGTGAGGAGGCGTTGGTGGCGGTTGAGCGTTCGGTCGGCTTGTATGAGGGGTTGTTTGAGGTGGCTCCGCAGGCGTTTGCCTCTGACCTTGCGAAATCACTGGCGAACGCTTTCCATCGCAGCGGAGAAGCGGGCCGGCCCGAGGACGTGGCGAGGATCGGCGAGCGCGTGAGGCGGTTCTTCGACGAAACCGATCCCGACTTCCTCACATACCTTGATCCCACGCTCCGAGTCGACCTGGAGCAGATCGCAGGGTTCGGCGCAGGACGCTGACTCGGGCGCGCCCCACATTCCGCCGCCAGCGATGCGGCGTGAACTTGTGGGTTGAAGGGGTGGTGTCCTGCGTGCATCAAGTGGGAGAATCACAGGGTGTGTGCCTGAGAGGAGGCGAGATGGGCGCAGCAACCCGCATGATCGGCCGCCGCACGGCTCCCGGTCGGGGTCCCGTGGCCGCCGCCGCTGGGCTCGTTGTCCTCTCGACTCTTAGCGCCTCCGTCGCCGCCGCCGTCTCCGTTTCCCTCTTTGCCGCGATGCCTGCGGGCACCGTCTCCTCCTCGCGGCTGGTCATCGCTGCTGTGCTGATGCTGATGGTGTGGCGCCCGCGGTTGGGTCGCCGGCCCGCGGGGGAGTGGATCGCCATCGGCGGCTTTGGGATCGCCATGGCGGGGATCTCGATCTGCCTGCATGAGGCGATCACGCGCATCCCCATCGGCGTCGCGATCACCCTCGAGTTCCTGGGACCTTGCGCTGTCGCCCTCCTTGCTTCGCGTCGGCTCCACGAGGCGGCCTGCTCCTTGTTTGCCCTGGTCGGCGTTGTTCTTGTCGCTGGGCCGGGGGGAGGGTTCGACACCGTTGGCTTCGCCTTTGCGCTGGCCGCCGCCGCGTTCCTTGGCTTATACACCGTCTTCGCTGAGAAGGTGGGAAAGTCGCCCGGCGGCATGGGCGACCTCTCGCTTTCCGTCGCCGTCGCCGCCGTCCTCTCCCTTCCCTTTGCCCACGGAGGATTGGGGACGATGACGGCCCGCACCTTTGGCCTCCTTCTCCTCACCGCAACGCTCGGCGTCCTTGTCCCTTACCTTGCTGACACCGTGGCGGCGCGCCTCTCAGGCGCGCGGGTCATCGGGACGCTCTTCAGCCTCGATCCCATCATGGGAACCCTCGTCGGCATCGTTGCCCTGGGCCAGGCCATCAACTCCGCCGGGATCATGGGCATCGCCCTGGTTGTCCTCGCTGGCTCCGCCCTAGTCTGGACCTCCCCCAAGAGCCCCACCCACGCGTAGGGACCGTGTCGCCGCGCTTGGGCTCTGCTAGGCTCGCAACTCCACGTCATGCCAGCTCTCTGCGGAGGGAGATCGCCGTGAAAAGAATCAGAATCATCCTCGGAACTGTGGCTGCGACTGCGCTGGCGTTCACGGTCGTGCCTGCCGTGGCGGTACCGAGCGCGAAACCGAGCGTGACGGTCACCTTCAACGCGAACGGCGGGACCATCGGCGATGCCAAGACGAAGACGGTCACCGTCAAGAAGGGGAAGAAGCTGGGCGCTCTTCCCAAGGCGAAGAAGGTGGGCAACTCCTTCAAGGGGTGGTTCACCAAGAAGTCCGGAGGGACGCAGGTCACGGCATCGACCAAGGTGACCAAGAAGTCGACCTACTACGCCCGCTGGGCAGCCAAGACGTACAAGCTGACGTTTGACGCCAACGGTGGGAAGGTGGGAACCGCCTCGAAGAAGGTGGTCTTCAACAAGGCCGTCGGCGCCCTGCCAAAGCCCAAGCGATCGGGATATACCTTCAACGGGTGGTACACCTCCGCGGCCGGTGGGACCGAGTTCAACGCGAAGACCAAGATGCCGGGGGAAAGCACGACGCTCTACGCACGCTGGAAGCGTCCGCTGAACGCCACGGAGCAGAAGCTCGTGGGCGTGTGGGGCTGGAACTGGAACGGCAGCATCGTCTACCTGTTCAAGAGCGATGGCACGTTCGGGTACTTGCTGCAGGGGCAGTACAGCCCGTTCTACATCCAATCCATCCAGGGCAGGGGGGTTTGGCTCGTTGACAAGGGAACCCTCATCCTGTTCTACCAGTACCGAGCGGGCCAACCTGACGGCATGCTCTGGGGGCCTTGGGAGACCGAGATCAGCGAGAGAGGGTTCGACACGTTGACCTTCGGAGTCAACGAGGACGGCAAGGAGTACGTCGAGCTGGAAAACAGCGACAGCTCGAAGTACTCAAAGGTCTTCGACGGGCGGTACATCAAGAACCGAGTGGGGCTCGGCGAGATCGACTGGAGCGAGGACTAGGCAGACCGGGCGGCGCCCCGCCCTTAGACAATCCCCTGCTCGGCCATTGCCCGGGCCACCTTGAGCAGCCCCGCGATGTTGGCGCCGACGATGTAGTTTCCGGGCGACCCGTACTCCTCGGCGGTGGCCAGACACTGGTCGTGGATGCCGACCATGATCTCCTCGAGGCGCGCCTCGGTCTGAGCGAAGGTCCAGCAGGAGCGGGAGGCGTTCTGCTGCATCTCTAGCGCCGAGGTCGCCACTCCTCCTGCGTTTGCGGCCTTGCCGGGGGCAAAGGACACGCCGGCCTCCAGGAACGCTGCTACCGCCTCGGGGGTGCAGGGCATGTTCGCCCCCTCGGCGACCACCCGAAGCCCGCTCCCAATCAAAGACGCCGCAGCAGACCCCGACAGTTCGTTTTGGGTCGCGCAGGGAAGCGCCACGGAGGCGGGCAGGTCCCAGATCGAACCCCCCGTGACCAACCGGGCGGAAGCCCGGCGAGAGGCGTAGGAGGCGAGTCGCCCACGCTCCACCTCCTTGACTTGACGCAGAAGCGCGAGGTCAATGCCGTCATCGTCCACCACATAGCCAGAGGAATCGGAGACGGCCTGGACAAAGCCGCCGAGCTGGAAGACCTTCTCAGCGGCGTAGATCGCGACGTTCCCGGACCCCGAGATGGTGACCCGCCGCCCCTCGAAGGTGAGCCCAAGCCGCCGGAGCTGCTCGCGGGCGAAGAACACGGCGCCGTACCCGGTCGCCTCCTTGCGGGCAAGGGACCCGCCCCAATCCAGGCCTTTGCCTGTGAGGACGCCGGTCTCGTGCCGGCCCACGATCCGCCGGTACTGGCCAAAGAGGAAGCCGATCTCGCGGCCACCCACGCCAATGTCGCCGGCGGGGACGTCGGTGGACGGGCCGATGTGGCGGTAAAGCTCGGTCATGAAGGACTGGCAGAAGCGCATGACCTCGCCCTCGGAGCGGCCGCGCGGATCGAAGTCGGAGCCGCCCTTCCCGCCGCCGATCCCCAGGCCGGTGAGGGAGTTCTTGAAGATCTGCTCGAAGCCGAGGAACTTGATGATCCCGAGGTTGACCGACGGGTGGAAGCGCAGCCCGCCCTTGTAGGGCCCCAGGGCCGAGTTGTACTCGACGCGGAAACCCCGGTTGACCTGGACAGTTCCCGAGTCGTCAACCCAGGGGACGCGGAAGAGGATCTGGCGCTCAGGCTCGGCCAGGCGCTCGATCACCCCGGAGGTGAAAATCCACGGGTGGCGCTCGACAACGGGATCAAGGGAGCCGAACACCTCCTCGACTGCCTGCAGGAACTCCGGCTCTCCAGGGTTCCGCCGTGTGACCAGCGCAAATATCTCTTCAACGTGTCGATGCATGACAATCTCTCCTCGACGAGACGTACCAAACGGGCACCACGAACGATAGAGCCTCCTAGACATCCGACGCCACTCGCCTGCCTGGTGCGGTAGTTTCTTTCCATGCCGTTCCTCACGCTCATCCCCAGCCCGAGCAGGGGTGAATGGCACCTGGGACCGCTTCCCCTCCGCGCCTACGCCCTCGCCGTCATTTGCGGCATCGTTGTCGCCTGGCAGATCGGCACGCGCCGGTACGCTGACAAGGGCGGTCGCGCCGACGTCATGCTCGACATCACCTTCTGGGCCGTCCCCTTTGGCATCCTGGGCGCGCGGCTCTACCACCTCATCACCTCCCCGTCGGCCTACTTTGGCCGCGACGGGGAACCATGGCGGGTGATCGCCCTGTGGGAGGGCGGCCTGGGAATCTGGGGTGGCATCGGGCTCGGCGCTGTCGGCGCGCTGATTGGTGCCCGTCGCGCCGGGGTGCGCCTCGCGCCGATCCTCGACTCCGTCGCTCCCGCGCTTCTCATCGCGCAGGCGATTGGCCGCCTGGGAAACTGGGCTAACCAGGAGCTATTCGGCCGCCCGACTACCCTGCCCTGGGGCCTGCAGGTCTCCGCCGCCCGCGCCAAAGAGGCTGGTTTTGAGCCCGGCACGCTCTTCCACCCCTGCTTCGCCTACGAAATCCTGTGGAACCTCGCCGCCGCCGGTGTGCTCATCCTCGCCGAGCGTCGTTGGCGGTTGTGCCGCGGCCGCCTCTTCGCCCTCTACGGGCTCGCCTACACGCTGGGCCGCGTGTGGATCGAGATGCTGCGGGTCGACGACGCCCAGGTCATCGGGGGTCTGCGCCTCAACGTCTGGACCTCGCTCCTAGTCGCCGCGGCCTCCATCGGCGCCCTCATCTTCCTGGCCCGCCGCGACGACGGGAGTCCCGAGCCCCTCACGCTCGTCCCGCTTTCTCCCACGACGGACGATGACGACCCTCACCTCCAAGACGACCCCGACCTCTGGGAGGACCAAGCCGAGGAGGACGCGCCTCCCGAGGAAGACTCGCCTCCCGAGGAGGACCGTGGATAGGAGCGTCGCCGCTGGTGTTGCTTTCGTCGCGACGCTGAGGGGAGAGGCGGGGCGGGACATTGTTGACCACGCCCTCACAGCGCTGAGGAATCTAGACCACCAAGGATCCACCAGTACCGAAGACACCATCGGTGACGGCGCCGGGATCCTCACCCAAATCCCCGACGCCTACATGCGCGACCTCCTAGCCTGCGACCTGCCCGTTCCCGGGGCCTACGCCGTTGGTGCTGCCTTCCTGCCGAGCGATCCTGAGGCTGCCGCACAAGCCCAAGCAGCGGTCGAGGCGATCGCCGTCGAGGAAGGGCTCAAACCCCTGATCTGGCGCGATGTGCCCACCAACCCCGAGGTCATCAGCCCCACCGCCCGAGGCTGCATGCCACACATCTCCCACCTCGCCCTCTGCGCCAACCCGCGGTCGAACCCTCCTAGAGCCGGAACCCCGTTCCCTGCGACGCTGCGCGGCATTGACCTCGACCGCAAGGCCTTCCGTGTCGCCCGACGCGCCGCCCACGAGGTCGACGTCCACTTTCCCTCCCTTTCCTCGCGGACTCTCGTCTACAAGGGGATGCTCACCGCCGACCAGCTCCCGCGCTTCTTCCCTGACCTTATGGACCTGCGCTATGCGACCGAGCTAGCCCTTGTCCACGCGCGTTTCTCGACAGGCACCCAGGCTTCGTGGGAGCTTGCCCAGCCGTTCTCCCTGATCGCCCGCAACGGAGCGGTCACCACGATTGAGGGAAACCGCGCTTGGCTTAACGCCCGTGCCAGTCAAGCGCGCTCCTCCCTCCTGGGTGATCTCGCCCATCTGACTCCTCTGTGTCCCCCCGGGCTATCCGACTCTGCCTCCCTCAACACTCTGCTTGAGCTTCTTCATCTCTCGGGTCGCTCCCTGCCTCGGGCCCTGCTCATGGCGATGCCGGAGGCCTGGGAGAACCACGCGCGGATGGACCCCTCCCTTCGCGCCTTCTACCAGCACCAATCGATGATCACCGAACCCTGGGATGGGCCCGCCTGTGTCGCCTTCACCGACGGCACCTTCATCGGCGCGGCCCTTGATCGCAACGGTCTGCGCCCGGGCAGGTTCTGGGTCACCAAAGACGGCCTGGTCATCTTCGCCTCCGAAGTCGGGGTTCTCGAGATTCCTCCCCACCAGGTCGTGCGCAAGGGCCGCCTGGGACCAGGCAGGATGCTCCTCCTAGACCTCGAAGATGGGCGCCTCGTGGAGGACCGGGAGATCAAGTCGCGCCTTGCCTCCGGTGCTCCCTACCGAGACTGGCTCACCGAACGCTGCCTCCCCCTCACCGACCTGCCCCCTGCCGAGCCGGTGCCCGCCGCGCCTCCCGCCCCCCGCCCCCCCGGGTCCCTCTTCGACGCCTTCACCCCCCTCCTTGCCCAGGTGACGAGCACACCGATCGACGTGGTCCGCGAGAGAGTCGTGACCAGCCTGGTCTGGCACATCGGCCCCGAACCCAGCGTCCTGTCCGAGACTCCCGATCACGCCCGCAAGCTCCTCCTCCCCGCCCCCGTCATCGACAACGACGACCTAGCGAAGATCGTGGCGATCGATCGCACCCGACAAGGCGCTGAGGCCGGCTTCTCCTCGACCGTCATCAGTGGCCTTTTCCCCGCATCCGAGGGCGGCGACGGCCTAGCCAGGCGCCTAAGCGAGATCTTCGCCGAGGTTGACCGAGCCATCAGCGCCGGCCATTCCTTCCTCATCCTCTCCGATCAGTCCTCGACCGAAGAGCTCGCCCCAATCCCTTCCCTCCTGCTCACCTCGGCCGTGCACCACCACCTGATGCGCCGCCGCACCCGGACCATGGTCTCTCTCCTAGTCGAGGCCGGGGACGTCCGCGAGGCCCAGCACGTCGCCCTCCTCCTGGGATACGGCGCCTCCGCCGTCAACCCCTACGTCCTGACCGCCGGAGTCGAGAAGCACGCGATCAACCACGTCATCACGACCCTGTGTCAGGACGTCCTCGCGATAATGGGCAGGGCGGGAATCACCACCGTCGGCTCCTACTGCGGCACTCAGGCCTTCGAAGTAACGGGCCTGGCCCAGGACCTCATCGACGCCCACTTCACCGGAACCCCAGCCCGGGCTGGCGACATCACCCTCGACACCATCGCCCGCGAAATCCGCGACCGCACTCGCGCTCCCGCACCCGACCCACGCCCCCACCTCCCCCTAGCGACACCCACCCCCTCACCCATCCCGCTTGATGAGGTCGAGCCAGCCTCCGCCATCGTGCGCCGTTTCATGGGGCAAGCGACGCCCGACGGCCCCCTCAAGCCCGTGCCTCCCGACCGCGCGGGCGTGAACGTCAAGTACCTGGCCAGCGCGGACGAGCTTCGGATCACGATGGCCCAGGGGCACCACGACGCCGTCTCGGTGGAGGATCTCAGGCAGCTCATCAGCGACCTTGCCCACGCCAATCCCCGCGCCCGCATCCAGGTGGAGATCGTCGCCCAGGCCGGCGTCGGCTCCACTGCGGCGGGGGTCGCCAAGGCGGGTGCCGACGTTGTCGTGCTGTCGACGCACGATGGCGGGATGTGGGAAGCGAGCCTGGCCGAGACTCAGCAGGCGCTACTCGCCGACGACCTCCGCAGCCGAATCGTCGTGGCGCTCGAGGGGCCGCTGGACTTAGGACGCGACGTCGTCATCGCCGCGCTGCTGGGCGCAGAGGAATGCGGCGTCCCGAAAGCCGCGAGGGAATCCGTAGCCGAGGAGGTGCGCGAGCTTCTCGCCTCGCTGGGCCTACGAACCTTTGACGAAGCCGTAGGCCGGGCGACCCCCACCACCCCCCTCCACGCCACGACCCCCCAAGACCACCGCCTTGACACCTGCCTGGACCGGACACTCCTAATCCCCCAGGCCAAACGCGCCCTCACGCGCGGGGAAAAGGTCACGATCACCGGCGCCGTCCGCAACGTGCACGACAGCGTCGGGACGCTGCTTGGCTACGAGGTCTACCGCCGCCACCCCCGCGGCCTCGCGGAGGCGACCATCGAGATCGACCTGACCGGCTCGGCGGGGCAATCCTTCGGCGCCTTCCTCCCCGGCGGAGTCGAGCTGCGCCTCACGGGCGATGCCAACGACTATCTCGCCAAGGGCCTGTCAGGAGGGCGCGTCATCGTGCGCCCCGCCCCGGATGCCCCCTTCCACGCGGCCGAGGCAACGATCGCCGGCAACGTCATCGGCTACGGCGCGACCTCTGGCCAGGTCTTTTGCTCAGGCCAGGTGGGGGAGCGGTTCGCCGTGTGCAACGCTGGCGCCGACCTCGTCGCCGAGGGCACGGGCGACCACGCCTGCGAGCTCATGACCGGCGGTTGCGTTGTCATCCTCGGGCCGACCGGCCGCAACCTCGCCTCTGGGATGACCGGCGGCGCCGCCTACGTCCTGGACCTGACGACCTCCCGCATCGCCCCCGGCGCTCTGGAGTCCGGCGCCATCCTCACCACCACTCTCGATCAACCCTCGATGGACGATGACGTCACTCGCCTCATCGACCTCCTCCGCCGCCACGTAGCCCAAACCTGGTCGCGGGTGGGAGCTGAGATTCTTGCGCAACTCGACCGTGATCGGCTGGCGACCCTTCACCGGTTCACCCGGATCGGGCCATATGCTGGGGGGCGTTGCCGTTGACAGCCTTCTTTCGCCGTGAGGAGCCCATGAGCACTGCCCCGCTTGGGACGCTGGTTCCTGGTGTGCTCTCGCCGATGCGCCACGTCGGTGCGGGGATTGCGCGCCCGGAATACGTGGGCAAGGCTGAGCCGGACTCCGAGCCGTGGCGGGGCTCCGAGGTCAAGGATGCGGCGACGATCGAGAGAATCCGGCGGGCCTGCCGGGTTGCGGCCCAGGCGTTGGTCGCGGTGGGGGAAGCAGTGAAGCCGGGCGTCACAACGGACGCACTTGACGCCATCGGCCACGAATTCCTCTGCGAGCGGGGAGCCTACCCGTCGACGCTGGGGTATCGGGGCTACCCGAAGTCGCTGTGCACCTCGATTAACGAGGTGATTTGCCATGGGATCCCGGACTCGACCGTGCTGGAGGAGGGCGACATTGTCAACGTTGACATCACGGCCTTCATCGGCGGCGTCCACGGTGATACGAACGCGACGTTCTTGGTGGGCGAGGTGGACTCCGCCTCGCGCCTGCTCGTGGAGCGGACGAGGCAAGCCATGGAGCGGGGGATCAAGGCGGCCAAGCCCGGCAGAGCGGTTAACGTCATCGGGCGCGTCATCGAGTCCTACGCCAAGCGTTTCGGCTACGGTGTGGTTCGCGACTACACCGGACATGGGATTGGTGAGGCCTTCCACTCGGGCCTTGTCATTCCCCACTACGACTCGGCCCCGGAGTACTCCGAGGTCATCGAGGCGGGCATGGTCTTCACCGTCGAGCCCATGCTGGCCTTGGGAACCGAGCAGTGGGAGCTGTGGGATGACGGATGGACCGTCGTCACCGCAGACCGCCGCCGCTCGGCCCAGTTTGAGCACACTATTCTCATCACCCATCAAGGACCGGAGGTTCTGACACTGCCATGAACGCAACATTGACTGCTTCGCCCAGCGCGGGGATTGCCCTCGGCGTGGACATCGGAGGATCGGGCGTCAAGGGTGCGCCCGTTGACCTCGCGACCGGAGAGTTCGCGGCCGAGCGCTGCCGAGTCGCCACCCCCCAACCCTCGGTTCCCGAGGCTCTCATCGGAGCTGTCGCCGAGGTCATCGAACACTTCGACCTGCCGGAAGGCACTCCCATCGGGGTCGCCTATCCGGGCGTGGTGATCGACGGCATCATGATGAGCGCGGCGAACCTCGACAAGGGCCTCATCGGGCTGAGCCTGCCTGCGCTCGTCGAAGAGCGGGTGGGGCGGCCTGTCTTTGGGGCGAATGACGCCGATGCGGCTGGGTTCGCCGAGATCGCCTTCGGCTCCGCAAAGGGGGTGCCGGGAACGGTTCTCGTCACGACCCTCGGGACGGGGATCGGATCCGCGCTCATCAACAACGGCTTCCTCATCCCCAACACCGAGCTCGGCCACCTGGAGATTGACGGCCTCGACGCCGAGGTTCGCGCCTCCGGCGCAGCCCGGGATCGCGAGGGGTTGTCCTTCCGGGAGTGGGCTCCTCGGCTCCAGCGGTACTTCGAAGTCGTCGACTTCCTGCTGCACCCGGATCTCATCGTGGTGGGTGGCGGAGTCTCACGTAAACACGAGAAATTCCTGCCGCTGCTCCAGCTGCGTCCCCCCATCATTCCGGCCGCTTTGCGCAACACCGCCGGGATCGTTGGGGCCGCCGCGCTCGCCGCCCAAGCCTTCGGCTGATCTGTTCGCTCTAGGCGAAAATTGGTATCAGCCTCGGGTTCTGATGCGTTCTCCCTCAAGTCCAGCGTGATCCACCTGTGACCCGACGCATGCCGGATGGCATGCTCTATCGGTCCTCATTACGGACTGTCAACCGAGAGGGAGACTGCGTGAAGCAGGCCATCAAGAAGAGCTTCGTATGCGTTGCCATCGGCACCGTACTAAGCCTCGCACCCCATGCCGGGGCCAATGCCACCGACCCAGCCCAGGACCCCGGGACCACCACAATGGAGGCCCCGTCCAAGAAATCCCCCTGTGTCAAATACTCCAAGGCCAAGAAGTCGAAGGCCTCCTCGACACGAAAAAAGACCGTCCTAACCGGTCCGGCCTGCGCCAAGGCGCACGCCCGTGAACTAGTCGCCAAGCGCGGCTGGTCGAAGAAGCAGTACACATGCCTCGTCAGCCTCTGGGACCGTGAGTCCGGCTGGCGCACCACCGCCGGCCGCGTTGGCGGTTCCTACGGCATCCCACAGTCGAACCCCGGATCCAAAATGGCTTCGGCCGGCTCGGACTGGCTGAGCGGCGCCCGCACCCAGATTCGCTGGGGCCTGGGATACATTGCCGACCGCTACAAGACCCCCTGTACTGCCTGGTCCCACTTCCAGCACCACAACTGGTACTAATCCCTCAGTAGGAGTGGTCGGAGTCGGGGTAGGAGCCGTCGCGTACGGCGGAGGCGTAGGACTCGGCGGCTTGGGTTAACGCCTGGCCGATCTCACCGAAAGTGCGCACAAAGCGAGGCGGATTTGGGGTGATCCCCGCCATATCCGTCCACACGAGAACCTGACCGTCGCAGGACGCCCCAGCCCCGATCCCGATCGTCGGGACGGTCAGCGCATCCGTGATGCGCTCCGCAGCCGTTGCCGGGAGCAACTCGAGAACAATCGCGCTTGCACCGGCATCCTCCAGGGCGATCGCGTCCGCCATGAGATCCGCCACGGCGTCCTCATCGCGAGCCTGAACCCGAGGGCCGCCCAGGGCGTGCTCCGACTGAGGCGTGTACCCGAGGTGGCCAAAGACCGGGATCCCCGCGCCCGACAAGAGGGAGACCTGCTCGCACACCCGGCGACCGCCTTCGAGCTTGACTCCGTGGGCGCCTGCCTTCATCAACCGCGCCGCCGAGGCAAAGGCGTGGGCAGGGGAATCCTCGTAGCTGGCGAACGGCATGTCCGCGATGATGAGCGCGTGGTGGGCGCCCGAAGCGACAGCCCGGGTGGCCCGTTCCATGTCGTCTAGCTCGACGGGCAGGGTGGAGGAATAGCCGAGCATCGTGTTGCCGATCGAGTCTCCGACCAGCAGGATGTCGATCCCTGCCGCATCGAAAAGGGCAGCGGTCGCCGCGTCGTAGGCGGTGAGCACCACGATTTTGTGTCCCTGTTCCTTTGCCTCGGCGAGGTGGTGAATGCGGTACCTGCGGTTGGTCATGAGAACGCTCCTTGGTCGTCTCGACCATGTTCTCACGCCACTTGGGTTGAATGAGTTACCGTGGGGTCTCAGGTTCTCTACCGCTGCCAGGGGAGGTCGTCTTAGATGAAGCGCGGGTGCCTGGCGTCTGCTTCGGTGTTGTGCGCCTTGGGAGTCAGTGGAATCACTGTCCCCGCGGTGGCCAACGAGGCCGGGCCTGACCAGACGCAGGTAGTCAGGCCGATGACGACGTTAAGCGTGGGCAAGCCTCTAATCGTCGGAAACTGGGAGGAAGATGCCTGCGGGGTCGACACTGCCTGGCGTTCCGGGGTGGGGATGAGGATCCCGCTGAGCCTGGCTGTCTCGCGACCATCGAAGGTGACCTTGGCTCTCACGGCGTTTCCCCCGGTGAGCACCACAAGTCCCAAGGACTGGGTCCCGGGCAACGACCGTGTCCTCAACGTGTTCTTCGCCGGAAACCATCCCATGGATCCGCTCGGCCCGCCTGTCGGGGACAAGAAGGGCAGAGCATTCGGCGGCAGAGATGCCGTTCCTCCGATCGGTGCGGCATCCAAGGTCAAACTCTTCACCGCCACCCTCGCCAAGGGCCGGTACATGGTCGAGACCGGGACGATCCGGCCCTTCGGAGGGGGCGCCCCCCTCTACGGATTCTGTGCAGGGCTGTGGTCGGTTTCGCTGGTGAAAATGACCCCGCTCAAGCCCACGACCCCCACCAAGATCAAGGCAGCCAAGTTCGGGGCCAAGCGCTGGGTGGTAGACCGGGGCATCGGAGTCCAGCTCCGCCCGACCCTCTTCCCCACAGGGATCGAGAAAGTAAACCTGACCTGGAAGTCGTCGAACCCCAAGGTGGTCAAAGTCTCCAAGAAGGGCGTCGCGACAGGCGTGAACCATGGCATCGCCACCGTCAAGGTCACCGCGACAAAGGGCAAGTCGCGGGCGACGGCTAGCGTGAAGATCGTGGTGCCGTAGAGCTCCACGCGCTCGTGATCGGGGGACGGCGGCGACGGAAGGACGCCATCGTCACGGTCGGCCCCACCGGGTACTGCCGACGCTTCCACTCCGAGCGGTCCACGAAGCCCAAGGTCGTCTCGACCGCAGCAGCGGAGAATCCCGCAGCAATGAGTTCCTCGCGAGTTGCATCCCGACGCAAATGCAAGTCCAGAATCGCATCGAGGGTCTCGTAGTCGGGCAGCGTGTCCTGGTCCGTTTGGCCTGGTCGCAGCTCCGCTGAGGGAGGCTTCGTGATGGACCGGTCAGGAATGGGGGGAAGCTCATCGAGCTGCGGCGCGAGGGCGTTGCGGAACCGCGCCAGCTCCCAGACCAGCGTCTTCGGGACGTCCTTGAGGGGCGCATACCCCCCCACGGCGTCGCCATAGGTCGTCGTGTAGCCGGTCGCCAGCTCCGAGGCATTGCCCGTCGCGAGCACGAGCTGCCCCTCGGTGTTCGAGATCCCCATGAGCACCATGCCCCTCACCCGCGCCTGGATGTTCTCCGCCGCCACCCCCGTCAGGCCAAGCTGCTGGTCAAACCCCGCGACGAGCGCGTCGATGGACTCCTCGCGCAGCCCCACACCCATGCGCCGAGCCGCCTCCCGCGCATCCTCCATCGCATGGTCTGAGGAGTGCACCGAGGGCATCGCGACCGCCGAGACGCTGCTCGGCCCCAGCGCATCACAGGCCATCGCCGCGACCAGCGCTGAATCAATCCCCCCCGAGAGCCCAAGAATCGCTGAGGAGAATCCGTTCTTCCTCACATAGTCGCGAATACCAAGGACGATGGCGCAATACAGGTCGCCTAGATCGTCGCCGTCAGGGGACCTCGCCTCGCTGCCCGGCCACATCAGCGTGGTTGCAGCAAAGCGTTCAGCCTGCGCGCTCAGGCTCCCGTCCCTCTCGACGACGAAGGAGCCGCCGTCGTAGACGACCTCATCCTGGCCCCCCACGAGGTTGACCACGGCAATCGGAGCGTCGAGCCGCTCCGCCAACCGACGGGCGACCTGCTGTCGACGCGCCGCGCCCCCCACGACAAACGGCGAGGCCGCGAAAACCGCGACCATGTCAAGCTCCTTCGCCTGGTGAGAGGGGGTGGACAACGCCAACCGTTCCGCCAGGCTCCAGTTGGGGATCAGGCCCACCCGAGCTCCTGCGACCTCCAGGACTCCCGGTTCGGCCTGGCTAGGGACGCCGCCACCGGTATCAAACGCGGTGAGCACGCCACGACCGCGCCCATCCTTCGATGCTCCCAAGGTGCCGAACACGACGACTGCTGCTCCGCCATCGTGCATCGCTTGGGCAAGGGTCTGGGAGGCAGAGGTGACGGCCTCCTGGAAGGAGCGGCGGTCTGCTAGGCCCTCGAGAGGGGCTCCGGTCAGGGCAAACTCGGGAAAGACAACGAGGTTGGCGCCGGCAGCGATGGCCGAGCGGGCCTGCGTCTGGATGAGCGCGGCGTTGCCGGCAAGGTCCCCGACCGTGGGATTGATCTGGGCGAGGGCAGCGCGCAGGGCCACGGGCTACCGTCGCTCGGCGCGCCGACGGATGCCGCGCATCATCGCCGCGGTCATGAGGCCCGAGGCCGCGGCGACCAGCCGGAACCAGGGCGCGAGGCCGGGGGCGGTCCACCCGTAGCGCTCGCGGATGACCAGGCGCGTGCCCGCCACGCCCTCGGGCTCGAGGATGAAAGCCCAGCTGAACTCCGTCGGCAGGAGCTTGGAGGGGCTCGGCGCATCGCCGGGGGTCAGGACGAGCGCCCGGCTCTCCTCGACGATCGCGGCCCGAAGCTCCACGTCGGGCCCCAGGCGCACGGGGTCACCGACGGCGAGGTTCTGCCATTCGGGGACGATCTCGTCGGCGGAGACAATGCCGAGGCCGATCATCCGCTCGAGTCGGTCAATCGAGTAGAAACCCGCCTTGTCCTGGCCCATCTGGAGGAGCCAGGGCCAAATGGCCTGCGGCGGGGCTCCCACTCCGATGGCGCGGGTGCTCTCGAGGCGAGGCGCGGGGACAAGGTTGTCTCCCGGGAGGGTCGCGTCGCGCTCGGCCGGGGTTGATCCCATGGAGCGTTGCCACTTGTCGGCGCGGGAGATGGCAAAGGCGGCGCCGACGGCGAAAGCCAGGGTTCGAAGGGGCGAGCGACGGCGGGGGGTGGAAAGTGCCATGGAGAGATCATCCCACAGCGCGCTGTCGGCGGCGCAGGGTGATGAGCTTCTCCAACGGCGACTGGTCCGCCGGGGCGGTCCCGAGCCGTTCGGCCAGGGTCGCGGTGTCCAGGACCCGGTGGTTGCCCGCACGGGCAAAACCGAGGCGGGCGCAGAAGCGCTGGATATTCCGCGAGGTGGTGAGCGATAGCACGGTGACGTCCGGAGCGTTGATCACCTCGGCGTGTTCGACCGCCCCGCGCATGAGGGCACGGCCGTAGCCGCGGCGACGATGCGGCGGGGCGACAAACAGCCCTTCGACGAACAGCCGCGGGAGGTCGTAGACAGCAGAGGGCGCCAAGGGGCGCAGGAGAGCGAAACCGGCAAGTCCGCCATCGTTCGCATCAACGACGAGGCAGACCAGACCCGGATCCGTCAGGAGGCTGCGGGCCATACGCGCGACTCGACCGGGAGTCTGAGCCCCCGTGGTCGAGCCCTCACCGGCGCGGGCGTCGAGAGCGAGCGCAGTCAGCGCGTCGAGGTCGTCCGCGTCGGCGAGGCGAGCGTGCGGTGATCCGAGCATCGCAGGCGCTAGTCCTTCGCCATCTGGGCGATGACAGCGTCAGCGACCTCACGCATCGTCAGGCGCCGGTCCATCGAGGTCTTCTGGATCCAGCGGAAGGCCTCAGGCTCGGTCAGGTTCATTTGGGTCATGAGCAGGCCCTTGGCGCGCTCGACGTGCTTGCGGGTCTCGAAGCGCTCGTGGAGGTCCTCGATCTGCGACTCGAGTTCACCGATCTCGGTGAAGCGGGAGATCGCGATCTCGATGGCGGGCAGCAAGTCGGCCGAGGTGAAGGGCTTGACAACATAGGCCATCGCCCCGGCGTCGCGGGCGCGTTCGACGAGTTCAGCCTGCGAAAAGGCCGTGAGCATGACAACGGGCGCAAGCCGCGACTCGGCGATCTGCTCGGCGGCGGCGATCCCGTCCACCCCCGGCATCTTGACGTCCATGACGACAAGATCCGGGTGCAGCTCTTCGGTCAATCTGACCGCTTCCTCGCCGTCGGCCGCCTCGCCGACCACGTCGTAGCCTGCTTCGCGCAGGGTCTCGACAACATCGAGGCGGATCAGCGCCTCGTCCTCGGCGACGACAACGCGCCGTCCTTTGCCGAGAGCTTGGTCGTCATGGGGAGTCTGAGTGGATGATGAAGACTTCGATGCGTTCACGCGTTGTAGCCTAGTGCGAGTGCGCCTCCTTAGAGCGCGCAAGCCCTGGTGGCCCAATTGGCAGAGGCGGTCGGCTCAAACCCGGCTCGTTGTGGGTTCGAGTCCCACCCAGGGCACAGCCGCCCCCCGCGCGATGACGCCCGCCCCCAGACACACCGATGCCCCGCACGATGACGGCCCTCCCCTCCCGTTGACACCGCTGCCCTTCCCCCACCCCCGCGACACCGCGCACAGCCGCGCGGTTGCCCGGATGGCAGCGGTGGCATGGTCCCGTCGGTACC
>Ga0123356_10003495_pt1 | contig 16439 bp, 9 predicted proteins | sample TergutEmb28metaG_2_FD_92546 | JGI IMG/M metagenome (GOLD analysis project Ga0123356, IMG submission 92546) | Embiratermes neotenicus P3 segment gut microbial communities from Petit-Saut dam, French Guiana - Emb289 P3 | ecosystem: Host-associated > Arthropoda: Insects > Digestive system > Gut ...
GATTTTGTCTTGGTTGGTAGAGGGGTTTGGGCCCGGGGGGGGGGGTGCGGTCGTGCGCGGGTTGGTGGGGGTGTGGGGGGGGGGGGGTAATTTACAGTGACTGAATGTGTGCCCCTTTGGTCACACATCAGTTCTGTAGTCCATCTCTTGCCACACTCATTCAAGCATGTCTACTGTGACAGAAACAGCTGCCTCTAGAATATGCTATTTCAGTTTATTGATATATTCTGGCAAAAGGTGGCACATACACTACATCCCCTACTACACTATGTCCCCATAAAAATAAATCACATGGTATTAGATCCTGGGATCTTGGGGTTCACTTCATCAAAGGAAAGTCCGCTTGTCTGGTTGGACCAATCCAGCAGTTTGGCAGATGCTCATTAAGGTGTGTACATAAGGCTCTATGAAAATGGAGAGGTGCCCCCTATTGCTAGAAGAAACTTTCACAGTTCTTGTACAAACCCCCAGGTATTACATTGTTGTCCTTTCTAATATTCACTCCAAAATACACATTTTTAATGGTCTTTACTTCTTTTGTAAAGATCCTGTATATTTCACTATTTTATTAAAAGTCTGCCTCAAAGACACTCAATATTTCACCATACTTCTACATTAAAGTTCTCAATTCTTATTCCACTTATGCCCAAAGCATGTTCACATGAATTTAGTCATGTACTGGAAAAGGGTGTCATTACTATGGTCATATTACAAATAAGAACATATGGAACTGCAAGTCCCACTCCTGAAATAAGCACAACAACATTTGATGTTACAATAATTGAATTATATATCACAGTAATGATTAATGGGTCCACAAAGCCATAATGGGTATTTGTGGGAAAAATAACAGCTTAGTAATTCTAGCTGTAATTACATTTTCACAATATAAAAACTGATTTAAACTTACACTTTTCATTGACTTCATGACACTGTACTTTTGTGTCTCGACAAAACTTTCCAACATCATGCGGATAGCCATATTTACATCATCTTCTTGGACGTATTCCCGTAGGTGAATGCGTGCATTAGCCTCAGCCATTCGAATCATACTCTCAATATGTCGAACTGTAATGGGCATACTGCCAGTTGCCTAAGAACAATTACCAAATATCCTGTTAGTTTGCATTCTTAGTAGAAGAGTTGTAACCTGATTTAAGCCATCAGACTTTTGAGGGAAACACAACCTGTGAAAACAAGCTGAAGTATATTAATATACTTATCTGAGTAGGACAGAAAGACAAAGTTATAATCTTATGTAATTCATTCACCCTCATTTCTTAATACAGATTAAAAACCAGATCAATCTATTTCATGCATTCAGTTCAAAAATATGATGCCTATAAAAATGAAAAATTTTGTTACCAGAGTTTTGAAAGAGACAGCAGCAGGTATAAAATCCAAAATCAAGCAGCAAATGGGAAGAAAATGAATTCAAGTCTGACAGGGTTCAGTAATAAGCTTGCTGACATACGTTGCATATTAGCTGTGGCATGGCCTTGCATTAATGCAGCTACAACAGAACATATGATGTGCTGTGTCAAAGAAATATGACAACTGTTGACACCAAACAAGTTGGTGTGTTACTTTGTTGGACATTTCCAACATGGTGTTTTAAAAACATGTCACAGAATATAAAGAAGTTTACAACAACACTAAATGAAAAGCAGAAACACTATCTCTTGTTGCAAATTAATGTGACAAAGGACCTATACTATTTTTTTATGTGTTAGCTGAAGAATAAAAACCAACTAGATGTCACTTGTTAAATTTACTTTACTTCTTAGATACTCAACATGTTTCATGCATTAATATGTCCATCTTCAGGAGTTTGCGACTGTGTTGTTGAACTACCACGTTGGCTGTATTGTTCTTGGATTGCTGTGCTGGAGTCAGGGTGCGGTTCGGCTGGGGTGGTATCTTCACCCTGACTCCAGCACACACCAATCCAAGAACAATACAGCCAATGTAGTAGTTCAACAACATAGTCGCACACTCCTGAAGATGGACATATTAATGCCTGAAACATGTTGAGTATCTAAGCAGTAAAGTAAATATAACAAGTGACACCTAGATGGTTTTTTATTCTTCAACTATCACAATGATGCACGGTCCAATAAACATCAGATTTTTTGTGTGTGTTTAACTTTTAGAGAGTGGAATGTTTTGTTATGCAATAAAATACAGCATATAATAGGACTACCCCACAGTACAGTGCTCACACTGCAGACTTAACCACAAAATGTTACAATTCACAGACTTTCTCTTGTATTTGACAATGTATACTTTTCAGTAAAATAAAATGAAACTGTTGTAATATGCCAAATATTCACCCAAAAATGGAGTAACTATGCAACATGTGTATTCATTTTTAAATGGTTTACAATTCAGTCACACCCAGCTAAAATGTATACATGATGCATAATCACATACAATATAGAACTGTATTAATCACTATAATGGTGGTTATGAAACTTCTAGTGAGCTTTTTCTGAAATCAACTGAAACACGAAAGTAATCACTATTCCTACCCTACTGGAGGAAAACCAGCTCTTGTGCTCAACTCTGTCACCACAAATTTACACAGCTGCAGTAAAACACCTTGATTTTTCCTGAAATATCAGATAAGAAACAAAGTTATGTATGACAGTCACTTAGTGCAGCTGGATATCTAACTTCCAAATTTTCTTTCCACTCCTTCTTACTGTGTGGCAGCTGGGAGAGCTGGGGAATTGTGGTTCAATTCCCAGCAGGGGCAGGACACTTTAACCTTCCCAAGAACACCCATATGGGCTCTGGAGCCCACACAGCCTCTTCTTTTATGACTGGTGGGAGATCTTTCCCTAAGGGTAAAGTGGATGGGACATAAAGCTGAACACTTGCCAACTTTGAAAATATGTGAAGCTACACAACTCCCTCTAACCCCTTCTTGGAAAACATAAGGAGAACTTAACCCTTTCCTCCTGTGCAAATTAAAATCACTTTCAAAATCACAATGCTATGTACTTTATGCTTCTTGTTATCTACTGAAGAGCACACAAATTTTTGACTGAGAGATTTTTAAGAGCCAGTAAAGTCCAAAATCTTCCAGTAATTTGTACCCTCCACAAAACAAACAAAATCCATATGCCTGAACTTCTGAAAGACAAAGTAAAAAGTTTTTTATTTAACAATTACCTGAAACAAACTGTATGAATACCACTCTCCACATTTCCAGAATGGTCTAGTAAGTGGATTAGCAATGCATGCTCTGCAGCAGACAACACCTTGAGACACGGACACGTATCAAACTTACAAATGATTCCTCTTCCACCTGACTCTAAATCTGTGCCATCATACCATTAGGAATATAACACCTGCGTAAGAAAACACACTGAGACATAGCAACATATCATACTTACAAGCGATTCTTGTCGCAGCTGACTGTACATCTTTGCCACCTTATCCTGATCCATGCGTTGCAGTTTGGGATGCACATTCTCACGAGCATAAACAATGTACTTCTTAAGTAACTCCTGGGGTATAGCCTGTACATCACCAAGTGCTGGATCAGGGGGCATCTCAGCTTGTTGACTACTCCTGTTAGGGTGATGTTTCATGTGTGATGCCACCACAAACTGTGCCAAGTGTTTATCTTGCATTGGATTCACTTCATCACGTACAACACACAACACATCAAACCTTGACAGAATTGGTTCTGACAAGTTCACCTGAACACATGCATAAAAGTGGTACATCAATGTGTAATGAATTTGCATACACAAATTTTATATAAAATTAATCTATTGCCATTAATGACTTTGTTAAAAAACATCTGAAATTCAGAATGTTTCCGTTCATAGCAATTTTATCCACTACACATTCTTGTGCAAAACTTGCAGGTTTCTATGTTTAACCTCAAGGTGTCTGTGTGTTTCCTGCCTCACGATTCCATTAATGCTCTAAATTCTAAACAGACACTTCCCAGTTTCAAGACACACAGTACCTTCAGATACATCACTTCAGCACAGAACTGTATACTCACATTTTCTGAAAAGGTCATGCTAGCATCATAGCGACCACCAATGGGGTTAGAAGCAGCAATGACTGAACATCGAGCCTGCAGGGATGTCACAATCCCAGCCTTTGAGATTGATATGGACTGCTGTTCCATGGCTTCATGGATTGATGTCCGGTCCTGATCATTCATCTGCAAAATCAAACCACCCTCCCTGTTTCTTGACAAACACGTGCTACAGAATACTTTAAGTAATTCAGGTCTCGTTCAACTGGACAGACATTTTAACACAGCAACCCTTTCAAAAAGAGAAACATCACTGCTGCTGCATGTGTAGACACACATAAATTATTCATATGATATTGGTTTTGATAGAAAGCTGGAGCTAAATCAACAATGCACTAAACTGTCACCTTGTCCAAGAATACAAATCTTAAACAGTAGCATGTTCTACAACACAGACATTAACAGTTGTCAGAGAATGGTCAATGGACTGCACAGGGGTTAAAACAGGGCATCATTAATCTGTCCCAGCATCAACAGCCTTCAGTCAATCATAGCAATACAGTAATTGTCTAAACACCAGGCATAATGACTGCAAACAAAATAAAATGAACAAGCTAAATAAAGAGTATATACAAACTTCCAGGAGCCAGGAGAGCATAACTTATATGCTGACTATGCTATGAGATGGATGACCAAGTAACGATGGTTTAACCTTTATCCTACAGACCTTTAATTCAGTCTTCGTGCTCAACTCACGAATTTTCTCCGCGACAGCCCTTTAAATCTTTGCGTGTGTTTGACAATATACGTTTATGTATAATGAACCAGAGATAATTAAATAATCTGCATTGTGCTGCGAATAAATCAGAGATATTTGAGTTCAGAAAAAGATTCAGGAAGTTAATTTAAAAGTTTTATAATTTTCAATTTATTTTACTTACGTTTCTGTTTTGGGCCTGATGTATGCACAGTAAATTTCAGCTTCAAGATTTGCGAGGTTATGCCTTGGCGTGGCAGTGTCAGAAAAATCGTCTTACTTCACACACACTCCATACTTTCTCAAAACTTCACTAACAAATTTTTTCTTCACACCACTCGCAGTTCACACGCGACATTTTAGCAGCGTCATTGTCATGAACCGAGACTGTCCAAACTTTTGTTGAATGGTGTTCCACTCTACCGACTTTCACCATCATTTCCAGTGTATCTTTCACGTGGAGAAATCGAGAGTCTCTACATGATATTTCCTTAGTCCGTCAAGGGAAGAATAACTAAAACAGAGATATTTCAGCGGTTCTCTGAAAAATATATAAAATTCTATTGCCTAAATAAAAACGTATTTTTAAAATTTTAAATTTCTTTTCCTTACATTTCCAGCTGAGTCCACAAGTTTTAGGTAGGGAGGTCCTGTTGAACAGCCTGAAATGTTTCAGGGATCTGCCTTGTTGTGGTAGTCCACAAAGCATCTTCTATCACAACAAAGAGCTACATCACACCTTTCGCATATCACTGAAACACTGGTGACACCCTTTTCCGCACACACACGCCATCTTCTTCGCGTGGCAGACAGAATAGGCCAATGCTTCCTGCCACGTTCTTCAAATCTAAAGACTAGAGTGGCAGCAGCAGGTGGTCTTCCTATTGGCCTTTGCACATTCCATTCATGTCCAGTGTGTGCCAATTAATTCCCCATTAGGGTGTTCCAAAAATCGCTGTGCGAAATTTTCTTACCCCCAGTGAGGAAAAAAGGATGTAGCTATTCAGAATGGCCAGGTCAAACATATGGAAGAAGTGTTTCTTTGTCCACGTCCATGTGTGACGGTTGATAGAATAGGAATTTGCCATTCTATCTCCCTTATCTACATAGCCCATGTGGTGGTTATAATCCACCACAATTTGCGGCTTTATGGCCTTCCCGTTATTATCGCAGAAATTACCCTCTGCTGGTGGGTCATGGATGTTCGTCAAAATACGTACGTCGCGTTTGTCCCTCCACAGTATGGCTGTCAAGTCACCCCTAGTCCGTACCTAAAGGTCGCCCCGTACCATTTTCTTGGGGCCTAAGTTCTGTGGCATGCCCTTTCTGTTTGGTCGGACAGTGCCACAACAGTAAATTTGTTTCGTGGCCAAGTCATCGAATTCTCACGTCCTGCATTTGAGTAAATCGTGGGAAAATATTGACCTCAAAATTTAGCCTATATTTATTTGTGTGGGCGAGTTTATGCGTCCTGTTTATCTTATTTTTCAAACCGTCCTTCTGTAATGGACCAGAAACCGAACTGAAATGAAAGACTGACATAGAGAACCTACATAATATTTGCATTTTATCATATACAGACAGTTGGTGCTTAGTCCCTTTTAGCAGTAATATATCCTGCAAACATAATGTGGTCTCTGTTGCGACTATACACAGAACAGCTTGTATTTCAGTCCCCAAATAAACAATTCTTTAGTTCAGAGCGGAGTACACAGCAAGCAACTTGTTATATGAAGCATGCCGTCACAAACAGAATTCCTGTAATGGCAACACTTATCAGAGTGAATGAGGCTTCAGATTGGAATTCATCGACAAAGCACTTGGAATGGAGTAGCATGGCTAAATGTTTCTTGAGAAGGAAATGAAATGATTCAGTTGTTTAGCATAAAAAAAAGCATACAGGTGTTTCGAAGAGTACAGACTGAGTAGAAATTTGGTATTCATGAGGCAAATGTGTACTTTATTGGGTAAAGTGGCCAGAGCGTGAATCTGACCACAAGCCACTATATAATGTGGAGAAAACGAGTGGGGCTATAATTCTAAGCCTCTACATGAGTGTGCGGGGCATTTAAATGCCTGGCAGTTTGGTGCGTTCGTAAGATGCCGATTTAAAAGGATCTGGTGCATTCGTTGGATAAAGGTTAATTCACGGCAGCAGCAAGAGATTTTTCTTTTCACCAAAATGTCCAGACCAGCTCTGGGGCCCACCCACTCTCCTATTAAACAGCTACCAGGGCTATCTGAATGAGATGAAAGCAGAAACAATATGAAGCTGATCACTCACCTCATACTGCCTACATGAATAATGGAGAGAGCTATATCTCCACTACCACAATGTACCTTCATGGCACACACTTTTTGAAGTTATTAATGGTTATATGTTCCATTTGCCTTCCCTCTTCACCCAATGTGGATGACCAGCATGCCAATTAACCCTTTAAAGTACAACAGTTACTGTATATATAACTATCTTTAACATTCCAAAAATCTAGATTTTTGCCCAAAGGTTGTGTTATGTTTCATTTGGCTCTCAAAATTAATGACAGTAGTTTTACCTAAACAGCATTATTCAAGTGGTCTTCGTAATGGAAACACATTGTTTTCTATAACATAGGTACAGAATTTTTGAATACTATTTATATGAATTTCAGATCTCAAAGTGTTACAAGCAAAGTGTGTGTGTGTGTGTGTACCTTGTCAAATTCGTCAATGAGGCAAACACCTTGGTCAGCCAGGACCAATGCTCCAGCCTCCAAAGTCCACTCCCTCGTAGCAGGGCTGCGTTTCACATAGGCTGTCAGACCAACAGCTGATGCTCCCTGACCAGTAGTAAACACTGCCCGGGGTGCTATTTTCTCAACGTACTTGAGGAACTGAGACTTAGCCGTGCCAGGATCACCACAGATGAGTACATTGATATCTCCACGTACCTTGTGTTTCTGGCCTGCAGAGCAAATCACTCATATACACATACATTCATACAACCAGGCTATGATATTCATTTCCCAGAAAGATATATAAGTGAGCAAAAAAATTGAACATATGAACAACATAGAGCTTTGTGCTATTTATGATATACAATTTTAGGCAATACAATCAGACACAAATTTAAATTTTCACATAATAATCACACAGCATTTAGATAGATCTTGTCATTATGCAATCCTCCTGCTTTTCAATACTAAATGGCAGTAATTGATAAACAACTCATAAAATTGAGACCTTAATTACTAAACAATACAATGGTGCATATAGTTGTGTAAAGGTAAAGCAGTCCCTGTACAGGCCTGGACAGGCCCTGGTGGTTCCAGGAGGCTGAGACTCCCAGATCTCATGACAATTGGCAAATGAAGGTGGTAAGATTGTGAGCTTTCTGCACTGACCACCTTTACTCCCCAGAAAATATTCCTGGTACTCATTTCTGTTAGAGGCTGAGTCGAACTGAGGGGCCGTATTGCGGCTGGAGGGATTAAGTCAGTGAAAAATTCCAATGAAAACATCGGGGATTGATCCAGCGACCTTCTGGCTGGTAATGTAGTGCCTCACCCAAATCTGCCACCACGTACCCCCATATAGTTACATAGTTCCCTATAGTTATGAATGCTACTGTGGTCTGGATATGGCTTAGTGTCAAGGTGAAATGTGTAGCCATATGTGTTACAAAAAATAAGCTTGTTTAATAAAATTAGGGGCAATGACTGTTTTTCTTAACCAATTACAAACATCTGTTAAGACAGTGTTCAAAGTCCATACCTGGATTCTTAGACTCTCCACCAAAAAGAGCCAGAGCAATGCCTCTCTTGATGTATTCATGGCCATATATGGAAGGACCAATACTGGCAACAATTCTGTCTCCAATTCTGTGATCTTTTGAAAGGCGGGTAATGGCTGCAACATCTTCATCTGTCAGTGACTGTACTATCTGCTTGCAGTCCTTTACTATCAAGTGGTTGGCCATTATAACAGTCGAGAAAACAGGAAAACCCTGTTCTGTGTTGAGTGAGCCATCATAGTTGTTAGTATATATGCCAGTCACATCAATCTCATCACCAGGTTTGCATCGGTCACATAAATCTGCTAACATGATACAATCCTTGGAACGAGGAATTCGTCCTGCTGGGATACGACCTGGAGACTCTTGCAGGGTAATTTTCTGATAATTGCGGTAGACTGTTTGCTCCATGTTGATCTACGGATAAAAGACAAATGCAACCAGAGATGCACTTCTAACCGCACAATGTAGTTTTAAAAGCAAATGTGAATAGAGTGCATGGCTGAAGATGAAACTTCATTAGTACTCTAAAGTCACATCACAAGTGGCAAGTCACAGTCTATTACACAAGCTAATGGAAGGTCTATTCACGATAAAAGAAAATGGCTTCAGTAAAACTTATACATTGGTCAAGTGAGCACTTTTGCATGATGACACTGTGCATAAACACATAAAATATGTATGTGACAAATAGCCATACATAATTTCATCAACCACACATCAACTGTTATCAAAATAAAATGTACAAGCACAAAAGATAACATTTCAGGACTCTTAAGAAAGATGACTGATATGCCATACTGGTTCTCACGTGCATACAAGGGTGGATTTTGACGATACCAAGCAAACGCCTTTATAAATAATTACAGGTGAATGAAGGTTTTATTCTACCATAAACAAATGCAGTCCATTTTTATACTCTCATCACACACCCAGCAACTGAGTGCAGCATGAGGAATGTAAAATGGTAATCACTATGTGAAGTACATACTACACCAAAACCTTCCCTACTGTTTGGTCCATTTTTATAACTTTCTTTATACCTAGACTGACACATGAGTCATAAATAACCCAGAAGTCAATCTGAACATGCACATCAAATATATAGCTAACATTCTATCATAGTTGTTACAGAAACACAGTATCTCTCTTACCATGAAAGGACCATTGCTCTGACACTCAGGACAAGAGCCTGGCTTCACTTCGGCATTTTGGGACTGAACAAATGGACCCAACACATAGCCACATTTGTTACAGTCATACTTTACAACTGAAAGCTGTGGAAGAACACCCGTTGTTGCTGTCACAACACCAGTCGTGCGAACAAACTGGTTCAAATGGATCTTCCTGGAACAGGCCATCATTATAACAAGGCGTAAAATCAAGGATCAGATACTTGGTATTGACATTCTAATGTAACACAGAAGTTCTGATTCTACAGCTGTTCCTTCCCAAGCTCTACATCATTAATCTGATCAGAAAACAGAAGCAAAATGTTCACTAATGACAGCAAACGATCACAAACATACACCATCTAAAACTTACATGTATTAACCTGATGAAGTTTGCCTTAACTTTTTTCTACTTTAATACATATATATGCATGTTTATGTATTAAAGTTGTAAACATGTGACTCATGACTTGTTGTCAGCATGCTTGACTCAAAGTATACCCCATAACTGATCCTGGGCTTTCACATTGCTTCAATGCAGATGCTGATCCTGATTTTGTATGCTGGCACCATGCGGTAAATATTTTGCAACAGTATCGAACTCCTGCTTGGTCATATTAATGCCCTCTCAGCCAAGTGATGCCAACACCCAAATCACATACCCAATTAATTCATATAAGCACATTATATGCCACAAGCAGTGTCATAGAATTTGAGCTCCAGGTAAAGCAATTTAATGGAACTGAAAATACAGTTAAGAAGACTGCAATGAAACTCAATATACATGGAACTGTAATGAAATATTGCAACAAATACTGGATACAAACGTAGCAAACTACACTGCACATCCACAAGACTAAAAATTGATTGCTACTACATAAACAATATACATAGCCAACTCAGCTAACTACAAATATACAACAAAGGGAAAGTGTTTCCTGTGCTTATGTGTGGTGTGCAGACAAATCACCACACATTTGTAACTCTGACACAGCACAGAGGCATGCAGTCAGCTAGCCTTGTGCTTTGGTTCCTTTATCGCTAGTATCTAAACAGATAGGATACTAGGTGACCGCCACTGTTGGTTTGATTGTGCCAAAGAGAGAAATCCTGCTCCTGCTGGGAATTCAAACCGTCTCCAGCCTACAGCCAGTCACATCATTGACAATGTTCTTCCAGCATGTATCGGTAAAACTCCCCTTAACATGTACGTCAGAAAGAAGAATTGTCCCTAAGTGCACTGACCTGAATGTCCGCAAATCCTCCACAAGTGGCAAATCAGAGATTCGAACGTGAATGTCTGTTGTGACACGACTGTAGCTTGGGAAGATACTGAGCACCAGCTGTGTGGCAACCTCATCAAATATGGCCAGCATTTCCAGTGGTGCATCTGGCAGAAAGAAGGCAAGAACCTGCTCCTTGGATGCTAAGATTGGAAACTCCACCACAAAACTTGACCTATTGTTCTCACACATACGCCGTATCCGCTCCTTATAGAGGTAATGACCTTTCGAGTTCACGTAATTTCTCAAAAAATTTTTGAACCGATTTGCAATTTCAGTGCGAGGTCCCAGCATAGAAACCCACTCTTTTACTGAGTGGCCTTTAGTGTCTTCCAGATTCTCAATTGACTCAATCATCTGAAAGAAAATTTATACTTATTACCCACAGTCACTATTCAAACAATAATTATGAATGCAAAGCATACAATAACACTGTATTATACAGGGTGCGTATAAATTATTGGAGGATTTTGCAAAACCATATTTTCACAAATACTGAACAGAAATGCATGACGTTACTACCATTTGAAAGAGGAATGTTTGCAGTTTCATAGTGACCTTAAATGCATTTGATGTGCACCCTTTGTGTGACACGGCATATGTCCAGGCGATACTCCCATTCCTGCCAAACCCTCTCAAGCATGTCTTGTGTGACATTCCCGATTGCAGTGTGTGATTTCTTCCTGTGGGGTTTCGTCAAGGACAATGTTTACATCCCACCACTTCCAAAGACACTACCAAAATTGCGAGAGCGCATCAACACCACAATCGGGACATCACACAAGACATGCTTTAGAGGGTTTGGCAGGAATGGGAGTATCGCGTGGACATCTTCCGTGTCACACGGGGGGCAAACATCGAATGCATTTAAGGTCACTATGAAACTGCAAACATTCATCTTTCAAATGGTTGTAACATCATGTATTTCTGTTCAGTATTTGTGAAAATATGGTTTTGCAAAATCCTCCAATAATTTATACGCACCCTGTACTTTGGCAAAAGGAAAAAAAAAAGTTATTCATGTACAGTTCCTGTATTAATATGCTACGCTTTGCACTTCTGACATAACCTTTATGTCGAATACACAATAGTACATATGTATAAAAAACGATTTGGTAACTTAGGTTAAGTGCTTGCACCTAGAAACTTCAGTGTTATTTAGATACAGTGAACCCCGATTTAAGCTCAATCAGTAAGAGGATTCCTACTGTTCTTGTCACTGCTCCAGGAAACATATGCTTTCCTTAGTTTAATTATTTTTCTACATTCTAAGAAACTTTGGTTCCAGCAGAGTTGAAGCTGTGTCTTTTGCAATTCTACACTGCTCAAAGTCATGTACATAACAACATACATCACTGCCATAACATGAGAACACACAGCACAGTTTGTAACAAGTATCTCAAAGGCCTACCAGAACTATGAGCCCACCATCTACTCAATGTGCACTCATATGAAAGAAACATAGATTGAACATTTACAAATTATGTTTGCTAGACAAACAAGAGGGCATAATAGTGTAAATCAAGAGATTACAGTCATTATTACAAGGAGAACACAACTCCACAGTAGGAACAGCATCAGTTGTACACAGCAATGGTGAAGTAATAATATGTACTGCCAGACCACAGAGGATGTCTGACATGAGGCAATGCACACAAAAATGAGGTTAAGCTAAAAACAGAAACATCAGAACTAGTAACTTTGTATTATTATGTTAGTTACCACTTTTATGTGCTGAGTGTCTTAAAATCTGGAATCCTCAGCCTCCTGGAACCCTTTGGGCCTGTCCAGGGCTCTAGAGGGATTGATTTACTTTTATGGTGGTATATTAGTAACAACTGTAAATACACAGCTAAATTGGACCAAATTTTTAAACATCAGAAATAATGATAATGGCAATGATGTGCTAAGGACTGCAATGCATTTCCCACAATGAATGACCAAAGCATAATAAATGCTGGTTGATTTCGACTGTATCACAAACATCACACTGCTACACACTATATTTTTTGTTCTATTCATGGGCTGAAATTTTACCAAATTCTTTCTTCTTTTCAAACATGATCACGAAAGTACTGTGTGTACAATTTATACATTTGCAGCAATGTCAATAAAATATTTAATTACAGGAGATCTGACTAAACAGAAAATAGGACCCAAGCCTGAGATATGATCAACAAAAACAGAACTTACTTCTTCCTCATCCAGCTCACCAGCAGCTGCTTTCTCAGCCATCTGTCGCTTTCTTCTTGGTGCTTCTTCTTCATCACTGTCCTCTGCAAAGTAAGCAGATTTATGGGTAGGACTGACAACAATGCATTTCCACCTCAATTAGATTTATCTGATCAGACTCTTCCATCCATCAGGTACACATAAATATTCTGAGACACATCTTAGTTTATAATGACAATTAACAATACAATGATATTTCTTAAAAAATTTGGGATAGAAATTCTGGAAAACTGGATAACACAGAATAAAGAGAGAATACAGTACTGAAATGCATAACCAATGCTTTGTCTTCTTGCTGTTTGAAGTACCTGAAGCAGCCATAGCTCAGACTCTACATTGCTGAATATAAAATGAGTATGGAATAACTTGGAAACAATGTACAACAGTGATCATAGCCTAATTTCACATGAGACCCTGACATTTAACTGAGAAGAGTGAGAAAAACCACAGTTAGGACAACTGGTCTATGGGCTGAGATCTGAACTCAGAATCTCCTAAACAACATAACTGCTGCAATATTAGATCATTCCCTTGATGTGTACCATAAGGTTCAAATATGTATCAAAGACAATAACACCTAAATGGTTACAAAATGCTGACAAACAGGATGATTTAATAATAGGGACATACAGCCACACAACATATACAGAGCACACTAATATGAGACATGCACTCCATTCAATTTTGTTGCTTATCCTCTAAATTAGTAATGCAAACCATACATTCAAACAACGAAGATAAACCACAATTATATGAGTCTGTAATAACATAATGCAGTGCATACCATAGAAAAGTTCCATATCACCACGCCGAGTAAGAATTCCCTCCTCTCTGTCCCTCCGCCTCATGGCGGCCTCAGCTGCCGCTCGTTCAGCCTGGGAAATGTCATCATATTCTTCATCATCCAAAACACCAGGGTCGTATCGATCCAGAGCTGGCAATGGACGATAGTCCCTATATTTAAAGATACGTTAATTTAGGTTACTTCTCAAATACAACAAGCAGTATGTGATGCACTGCACCTGCGTACCTAGAATTTCAACAAAACTACTGGCATAGATTATGTTCCACAGACAGACTGCACAAAGTCAATGCAACTAAATGCTTAAAGCATGCAGTATTTTATAAATTAGTTACCACTTACTGTTTACGGTGATTGAAACTGCAAAAAATATTTACAAAATCACTTACAAACAGTGACTGTATACATTAGGCTCTTTAGCATGCACCTTTCAGTTCACCATACAGACATATTACACCTACATGCAACCATTATGGTTATCCCCCTTTTATGGAACCACATACTGACCAAGACTCCATAAAACATACAGTCCCCACCACACTGCAGAGACAGCTTACAGATATGTACATGTTTTGTGAAACAAGTCCATGATTTGGAATCATTGTTCAGAAATTTAGAGTTTCTCTAGTCAAGTGATCCCTGGCCTGGTACAGAAACCAATAACTCATTACGATATTCAAAACAGTCCACTACTGGGACATCTTCTCAGCCAGATGAATTCTGTCTACACCCTCACACACTATTAATTGAATGCCACCTCAATTTTAACTTCCCATCTTGCCTAAGTATGCAAAGCAATCACTCACCACCATGTCTCACTAAAATTTTATACATATTTGTCACCTCCTCACGTGTAATATGTGCCCTGCCCATTGTCTCCTCCTTTATATGATCTCCCTAATATATGGTGCAGATAAACACACAAGAAATTTTTGTAAGATTCATGCCCCATTCCACTTTGTATGCAAAATTTGCTAACTAAAGTAACAAAAAAAAATTCAGTTCCTTTAGTGTATAACCATGATCAGGTCAATGAAATTAATGTCTTCAACATATTCAGCAGACAAACTTGGTACCTAAACTTCTTCACACATCTGATGGACCAACTATTTGGTACATCCATGTAAAACTAGTACTTAACACCAAATGTAGCCACATCTGTTCTCTTCAGGAGATGACAACATTTTTTTCTTCACAACCACCAGTTAGGTGTTGCATAATTGACTGAAGTTCTAATCACATACATTTCTACCTTCAAATACATTCATAACAATTTAGTTATACATTTAACATGATTATTGTACATGTTGCACACTTTCATATCTATTTCATTCTTTAATTTCAAACAAAAACCAGAAAAACCATTTGCACAAGTACTGCTCCTCCAGCATTATTAGTGTGTACCTCAGCATGAGAGGTCCACATATCTCTCAAAATCTACAAGGGACCTCAAAATTCTTGGGGCCAGAAGGGCAACATGAAGCAAGTTGCAGGCTGAGGATCCACAACTACCAGGCACCAATGTAGAGAGTTTAGTCGTCCAGGTAACCTAGCTCCCAGGATTTATGCACCTCTACTCAGAATTACTTGTGTCTTGGAAAATCTGTCATGCCTAACCTTTGTATATGAACAATATGATAGTACTCTAGCCAACCAAAATGTAAAAACTTTGTACTTCAGTAAGAAGTCAAAGTGAGCTAAAATGTTCAGAATACAAACTAGAGGATCAGGCTATAGTTAGTTATTAGACTCAACAGTAGAGGGCATCATAATTGAGGTCCTTCTAATCTAACCACACTACAGGAGAGCAAATGTCACCATTAAGATGCACTAGCAGATGAAAACAAACCGCCTGTGAGAATGTAACGCCAAGCAGAATACATAAACATCATTTATCAGTAAATAATCTTACGCTTCCATGTTATCGCCGAAGAGTTCTTCTCCATCTTCCTCCTCCTCCTCCTCATCACGCCTTACATCCCCTTCTGTATCTCCTCCAAAAATTTCACTCTCGTCTTCAAATGGTTCCATATCTGGAGCTGGAGAAGTTACTGCTTCGGGGCGAATGGCCCGTTCCGACTCTGGAGACCCCAGTTCACTCTACCATAAAATGTAAATAATGAAATGACAGCAATTGTAATAAGGTATTGCTTTCGGAATTGATGGTAGAGGATAAGTGAACAAAGGATATGAGTGACTACACAATAGGAAACGTGTAAACTGCAAATATATACGAAACACATCTATATTTTGGCATTTGAGCACATTTAAAAATAGTGGTAACTAGTGGGATTTCACTACTTACAGACACTGTAGCTGACTACTGTAAACCTTCACTATCTCAGCTTCCACTTCGTCAAACCCACACGCTCAGCAAAATTGCGCGGGAAAGTAAATGAAGATTGTCGTCCGCAGCAC
>Ga0123356_10003496_pt1 | contig 16437 bp, 15 predicted proteins | sample TergutEmb28metaG_2_FD_92546 | JGI IMG/M metagenome (GOLD analysis project Ga0123356, IMG submission 92546) | Embiratermes neotenicus P3 segment gut microbial communities from Petit-Saut dam, French Guiana - Emb289 P3 | ecosystem: Host-associated > Arthropoda: Insects > Digestive system > Gut ...
TACGGTTTTCCGTCAGTCAATCTCGGTGTAGACTGTTCCCGTTCATTGATACAAAGCTTGGATATACCGATACAACTCAGACACGGCACTCCGGATGCACGGTTACTGACAGAAATATCATATGCCGTCGGTTTTACAAGTTATGAAGGCGGCGGGATCTCGTATAACATCCCGTATGCCAAAAATGTTTCTCTCGAACAAACGATCGGAGACTGGCAATATGTCGACAGACTCACGGGTCTGTATGAGGAAATGGGAGTAAGCATCAACAGGGAACCGTTCGGACCGTTGACAGGTACACTTGTTCCGCCGTGCATTTCTCACGCTGTTGCGATCATTGAAAGCCTTCTTGCAGCAGAGCAGGGAGTTAAAAACATAACCGTCGGATACGGTCAATGCGGAAATCTGGTACAGGACGTATCGGCGATAAGAACGCTTGAAGAACTCACGGAAGCATATTTGAAAGAACACGGATATGATGATGTAACAGTCACAACTGTATTACACCAATTTATGGGCGGTTTTCCGCCCGATGAAGCAAAGGCTTTTGGTGTTATATCATGGGGCAGTGCCGTCGGAGCATTGGCAAAAGCAACAAAAATCATTGTCAAAACACCTCACGAAGCAATGGGGATTCCGACTATGGAGGCTAATGCACAAGGTTTGCGTTGCACGAAACAACTCATATCCATGCTTGCGGATCAAAAACTTGAAAACCCGCAGGTGGATGAAGAGAAGCGTATTATAACCGAAGAAACACGTTGCATTATGGACAAATGTTTTGAACTCGGAGAAGGAGATATTGCCAAAGGTACAGTTCGAGCATTTCAAGCCGGGGTCATTGACATTCCTTTTGCACCGAGTAAACATAATGCGGGAAAAATGCTTCCTGCCAGAGACAATAACGGAGCGGTACGGATTTTTGCACCCGGAGCTGTCCCGTTTACGAAAGAATTGCTTGATTTCCATGCAGAAAAAATCGCAGAACGTGCAAAAGTCGAAAGGCGTAATGCATCGTTTCAAATGGTTATTGATGATGTATATGCAATCGGCAAAGGTAATTTAGTCGGCAGACCGAGGTAAGGAGTTTTATCAATGCGAATCAAGGATGTCATATGCGCACCGGGACGAACAGGATTTTATTTTGACGATCAGCGTGCGATAAAATCAGGTGCACAACCTGACGGGGGTGCATATCAAGGTGAGCCTGTAACTGAAGGATTTACATCCGTGAGACAGGCGGGTGAATCCATATCCGTCATGTTTCGACTGGAAGACGGACAAATTGCTTGGGGAGATTGTGCGGCAGTCCAATATTCCGGTGCAGGCGGTCGCGATCCGTTGTTTCTTGCAGACAATTTTATACCGTTTATTGACAAACACGTCAAACCGACGCTGATCGGGCAAGAAATAACAACATTTCGCGAAATGTTTACGCGCTGCGAAAATACGGAAGTTGACGGCAAGCAACTTCACACAGCCATTCGTTACGGAATAAGTCAGGCGATCCTGGATGCAGTCGCAAAATCAAAACATAAAATGATGTGTGAAATAATCGCCGATGAATATAACACAACCATAAGTGATAAAATGATTCCGATATTTACGCAAAGCGGTGACAGTCGATATGAGAACTCCGATAAAATGATACTCAAATGCGCGGAAGTCCTGCCGCACGGATTAATAAATCATGCAGGCACCAAACTCGGAGAAAAAGGGGAGTTGCTTGAAGAATATATACGATGGTTGAGAAACCGTATCATTGAACTTCGTCCGAAAAAAAATTACGACCCGATTTTACATTTGGATGTTTACGGTACGATCGCAACGGTATTCGGATTCGGTGCTTCCGATATGGCAGATTATCTTGCCAAACTCGAACAGGCGGCCAATCCTTTCAAACTTCGCATCGAAGGTCCGATGGACATGGAAGAACGCGAAAAACAAATGCTTGCACTGAGCGAACTGACGCGCGAAGTCGATAAACGCGGGATCAATGTTGAGATCGTTGCCGATGAATGGTGCAATACGCTCGATGATATAAAATATTTCGCCGACAACAAAGCCGGACATATGGTTCAGATAAAAACACCGGATCTCGGCGGTATCGGAAATATCGTTGATGCCGTTCTGTATTGCAAAGAACGGGGTATCGGAGCATATCAAGGCGGAACATGCAATGAAACCGATCGATCGGCACAGGTTTGTGTGCATATAGCAATGGCGACCGGACCGGATCAAATCCTTGCTAAGCCCGGCATGGGTGTTGACGAAGGTTATATGGTTGTTTACAATGAAATGCAAAGGATCCTTGCATTGAGAAGAGGTGATTGATGATATGCGGATAAATGAAAATGAATTCAGAATATTATCGACCACGGCAATACTCGGATACGGTTTTCCGATATCTTCGTTCGAAGAAGGAATGAAACGTAAACCGCATCTCATCGCTGTTGATGCGGGTTCGACCGATCCCGGGCCTTATTATCTCGGTGCCGGTGTTTCATTTACCGACAGAGATGCCGTCAAACGAGACTTGGAGATCATGATAAAGGCCGGAGTTGAGCACGGTATTCCGGTTTGCATAGGATCAGCCGGAGGCAGCGGGGGAGATCCCCATGTTGACTTAACTCGTGAGATCATTGAAGAAATCGCTCGTGAAAATGATCTGCATTTTAAACTTGCCGTCATACGTTCCGAACTTTCAAAAGATATGATAAAAAACGAACTGAAAGCCGGGAGGGTATTGTCGCTTGAGCCGGCGCCGGAGTTGACTGAAGAGGTGATAGACAATACCACCCGTATTGTTGCGCAAATGGGGGTTCAACCGTTTGTTGAGGCGCATAAACAAAATGCGCAGGTTATACTTGCGGGTCGTGCATACGACCCGGCTGTATTTGCTGCTCTTGCCGTATCCGAAGGATATGACATGGGTCTTGCGACCCATTTGGGCAAAATTTTGGAATGCGCCGCGATTTGCGCAACACCCGGCAGCGGTTCGGACTGCATGTTCGGATACATCGGTCCCGATTATTTCCGCGTCGAACCTCTCAGCCCGGTCCGCAAATGTACGACCGTATCTGTTGCCGCACACACACTCTACGAAAAAACCGACCCGTGTATCTTACCGGGACCCGGCGGTCATTTAGACCTGACGGAAACGAAGTTCGAGCAGGAAACCGATAACACGGTCCGTGTCAGCGGGAGCAAGTTCATTCCTGCGGAAAGTTATACATTAAAACTTGAAGGAGCAAGAAAAATCGGGTACAGAACGGTTTCGATAGCAGGTACGCGCGACCCGATAATGACAAAAAAAATCGACGACATAATCACAGGTGTTAAAGAACGTGTTGCCGACAACTTCAAAGGTGATAACAAAAAATATACCCTCAATTTTATAATATACGGTCGCGACGGTGTAATGGGCAAGCTCGAACCACTCAGAGAAAACCCGCCTTCACACGAATTCGGCATAATCATCGAAGCCGTAGCCGATACACAGGAACTTGCAAACACGATATGTGCGACCGCTCGCTCCACAATGCTGCATTACGGTTATGAAGGTCGCAGAGCAACAGCCGGCAACCTTGCATTCCCTTATTCGCCGAGTGACTTCAAAGCCGGAGAAGTCTACGTATTCAGCGTATACCATCTGCTTCAGGTCGATGACCCCGCATCAGTATTCCCGATCGAATATATTGAATTATAATGAGGTCACAAAAATGATGACAAAGTTAACTGACATTGCAAGTGTGATAAGAAGCAAAAACTCAGGTCCGTATGAATTGACATTGGACATTATTTTTAACGATTATGATGTATATGAAAGTGTGAAAAAGGGTAACTTTATTAACAATCGGTTAATTTGTGACTTATATAACGTAACACCTGATAAAATAATAAACATAACCGCATTCGATCCCGCAAAAGCGATAAAAGCAACGATCATACGTCCGTTATGTTCGGGAGACCTCGGAGAAACAGATGTCTACGGCGCACAGCAACACGCTCCGCTTCTTTCGTTGGAATTCGAAATATAAAAAACAGTTATCTCACGGGATAACATTCAGGAGTTCAAACATGCCGTATTCAGCCAGGATGCAAAAAAGTCATTTATACAGCATATTCTTCGCTCCGAGAGGGAATGAACGAATGGCTGATCTGGGGATGCAGATCGCACAACAATATCTGAGTCCTTTTGATAAGATCATCGGGCTTATCGGTGTTGCAGGGAGCGGGAAAAGCATGATAATAAAAGGAATGTTTCCCGGACTTGAACTGACAAACGATGATGAAGGTGTCAATATCCGTCCGCTTCCGCTTCTCAATGTAGAAGACACAGGATTTTATACAGCTCATACATATCACGTGGATATACGTTTTGAATCTGCTTTTACACAAATGCATGAACTTGCCGAAGCAATTTTATATGCTGTTTCAAAAGGTAAGAGAGTAATAGTCGAGCATTTTGATTTGATTTACGATCAACTGGGACGCAATGCACATCTTCTTATAGGTATCGGTGAAGAAGTCATAATCACACGCCCAACTTTATTCGGACCGAAGCCGAAGGAAATAACCGATATAGTTTTCAAATCCGTAACAACACGACTGATGGTGCACACTGCCGAAGATTTATGCGAATATTTTTTATCGAAACAGGGTATCGGATCGCATCTGTATGAACACGCCGACGTGAGGCACGGATTCATTCTGAGCTTTTACAATAAACCTGAATTAGACCTTTATGCATTGGAAGAACAGGTTAATAATATTATATTGAATGATGTATCAATTTCATATGCTGATGAAACACATATTTATATAGGTGATGAAATGCACAGATGCACAGGTCCGCGGATGCATGTTCGCAGTACGGGCGAAATCGAAAAAGTAACACTTCAAAAAGAGTTGCTGCAAGAACCTATAACAAATTTATTCCTGCTTATAGGTGTAGTCGGAGAAATCAGTGATTTGAACGATTTAAACAATATTGTGCTGTCATAGGGAGGTATGTCATTATGATAAAATCATTTACAGCAACGACAAAGGAAATCGATGATATCGATGTTGCCGTCAGTGAAATATTATCCGGATTGAATCTGAAAGATAACCTGCAGAAAAATTCGCTCGGAATAATTTCATGCTTTTCAGAATTCAGCGACACCGGTGTATTGAAAGCAATTTGCAATGCACTGCCCTTTGACTGTATCGGTGCGTCAACGATCATGAGCTCTGCCGATAATGTTACGGATCAGATATTGTTAACGATCACAGTTCTTACAAGTGATGATTGTGACTTTAAAACGATCGCTTTGTCGATAAGCGATGATTATACTGATTCGATAAATAACGATCTTTCAGAATTGCTGAAACAAAAAACAGAAAAACCCGCATTGATCTTGAGTTATTTTCCGATCATAAAAACAATCAGCGGTGATATGATATTAAACGCGATCGATAATGTAACCGACGGTATTCCGTTGTTCGGAACCGTAGCGATCGATCACAACAATGATTATTCTGAAGCATTCACGATTCATAACGGCGAAGTATCTCGCTTTGCAACAGTCCTCGGTCTTATATACGGAAACGTTGATTATTCATTTGAAATTGCATCGCTTGATGAAGAAAAGATCGGGAAACAGGAAGCAATTATTACTGAATCAGCGGGGAATATACTCATCGGTGTAAACGGTAAACCGTCCCTCGATTATTTAAATGAGATCGGAATAGCAAAAAGCGATCTTGAAACAAGACTCGGGATACTTCCGCTTGTCGTCGACTATAAAGACGGCACAAAGCCTGTAGCAAGGGCTGTATTTGCACTTACGGATGACGGACAAACCGTTTGCGGCGGTGCGATGCCGGTCGGAGCGACATTAGCGATAGGGCGTATCGTAATGAATGATGTAGTACAAACGACCGAAAAAGCCATAAAACATCTCGATGTTAAATACGGTTGCATTTTGAGTTATTCATGTATGGCACGTTATCTTGTACTCGGTGCAAATATCGATGCCGAAGCCGACAAAGTCTGTGAAGCAACCGGAGGTTCGCATTATATGTTTTCTGTCAGCGGCGGTGAAATATGTCCTCTTCCCGATGCCGACGGAAAACTTAAGAACATGTTTCATAATTATACTAATGTTCTTTGCAGATTGTGCTGAAACACACGGTGATATACATTATTAAACGCGGAAAACTAAAAGGAAAGAGCAATGAGCGAGCTTGAAACTCCGTCAATTGAAGAACTGAGCAAAGAAAATCGTGCGTTGAAAAGGAAACTTGCTCTCGTTGAGGCTAATCTCGAAAGAGCAAAGATAGTATCCGCAACGCAAAATCGAGTTGAAACGATATGGAGCGACTCATTAAAACGTGAGCTTCAGTTCTTTCAACTTGTTCTCGATAACACGACTAATATTTTATTATTGCTTGATTTTTCAGGTCGCTTTGCATATGCATCTAACACTTTTTTGACTAAAGCCGATATTGCAAGTTTCGGTCTTATCAACGGCAGTCATTACAAAGATGTGTTGGGTGATGTTTTATCTGCCGCTAATCTGCGGGGTTTTGTAAGAGCAGTCGATAAAGCGACAAATACAAGAAGCACGGTTTCGATAGAAGAAGAAATGGACTTCAACATGACGGGTAAATCCCGTACTTATTCCATTCTCATAACACCGATGGTTGATGAAGACGGGATGACAACAGGTATCATGGCGCTGTTCAACGATATAACGGAAATAAACAATGCATTGGAAACAGCAAAGCATGCAAACCTTGCAAAGTCTGAGTTTCTTGCAAACATGAGTCACGAAATACGCACACCGCTCAATGCGATACTCGGAATGGCAACGATCGCACAGAGTACTGACGAAATAGAACGAATCAGATACTGTCTGAGTAAAATAAATGATTCATCGGAACATTTATTGGGTGTTATCAATGACATCCTCGATATGTCAAAAATAGAATCAAATCATTTGGAATTGAGTTATACAGAGTTCGTTTTCGAAGAAATGCTTCTTCGTATAGTCGATGTTATGCGATTCAAGCTCGATGAAAAAAATATCGTGTTCAGCATGTTCTGTAATCTTGATATTCCGTATTCGATTTTATCCGACGAACAAAGGCTTACACAAGTTATAATGAACCTGCTGTCAAATGCGATAAAATTCACTCCGCAAAACGGATCAATCACTTTGCATGCATATGTCAAGAGCATGAAAAATGATGATTATGTTCTTGAAATATCCGTACAGGACTCCGGGATTGGTATATCCGATGAACAAAAACCGCGACTTTTCAAAGTCTTTTCACAGGCTGACAGCAGTATCTCCCGTCAATTCGGCGGAACCGGTTTGGGATTGGTCATATCAAAAACGATCATTAATATGATGGGCGGTGATATTCGTTTTGAATCTGTTGAGGGAGAAGGAACAACATTTACTTTTAACATTAAAACGAAAGCGTGCCGGCTTGAAGCTCCGGAAGATGCCGATACATCCGGGAAAAATGAAAGCGGATCATATATCGATGATGATTATACAGAAGATTTATCAAATATAACGATCCTGCTTGTTGACGATGTTGAAATAAACAGGGAAATTATTATTTCTCTTCTGGAACCGACAAACATAAATATAATTTGTGCCGACAACGGAAAAGAAGCATTGGATAAATATAATTGCAAGGACAATAATATCAATTTGATTTTTATGGATGTACAAATGCCCGTAATGGACGGATATGAATCGACTATCCGGATCCGTTCATCCGATCGTCATAATGCGACACAAATACCGATAGTTGCTATGACGGCAAATGTCTTCAAAGAAGACGTGGAACGTTGCTTCGCATCAGGCATGAATGATCACATCGGCAAACCTGTAAGCCTTACAGAAATCATAAATAAGATAAAACAATGGACACAGAGCAAATAATAACCCGAAAAAACACCGGACTCAGAGCAAATAATAACCCGGAGAGGATATATGAGAAATTATAAAACAGAAACTGAAAAACGTGTTGCTTTTATTCGTGAATTGCTTGAAGAAGCAGGAGCCGGCGGGATCGTTTTCGGAAACAGCGGAGGGAAGGATGCCGTTCTTGTCGGGATTTTATGCAAAATGGCATGCGAAAACACTGTGGGACTTATAATGCCTTGTTTCACAAAGAGCAATTACGGTGATGATATGACCGATGCTCTGATGATATCCAAGCTGTACAGGATCGAAAAACGACTTGTCGATTTGACAAAAACCGCAGAAGCATTAAAAAAAGCATTAAAAGATGCTGCAGATATCGCCGGAGCAAAAGAAGCGAATACAGCAATAGCACCGCGCCTGCGAATGATTTCACTCTACACCGTCGCATCGTCCGAAAACAGGTTGGTTGCAGGCACCGGTAATAAAAGTGAACGTCATATGGGATATTTTACTAAGTGGGGTGACGGAGCATTTGATTTTAATCCGATTGCGGATTTAACAGTGACGGAGATCTATGAATTCCTGACATATCTTGATGCACCGAAACGTATCATCAGCAAAGCACCGTCAGCCGGATTGTATGACGGACAAACCGATGAACAGGAAATGGGGATCACTTATAAAATCATAGACGAATACCTTCAAAGCGGTGAAAGTTCGCCTGAAAATATGGCAATAATAAATAAATACCATAAAATAAGCGAACACAAACGAGTACCGCCAAAAATCTACAAAGAACAGGATAAAGTGTGAAAGATGACCTTTCACCTCATGAGTTTGTGCCGCCGCAAGCGGCGGAATGGAAAAAATAATGTTTGTTGATAAAGCGACGATAACAGTCAAAGCCGGCAAAGGCGGAAACGGTGTTGTTTCGTTTCATCGTGAAAAATATGTCGCGGCAGGCGGTCCCGACGGCGGTGACGGCGGTCGGGGCGGCAATATCATAGTTAATGTCGATACTAATATGTCGACATTGATGGATTTCAGGTATAAACGAAAATATACAGCCGGTAACGGCATGGACGGCATGGCAAACAAAAAATCCGGAAAAGACGGCAAGGATTTTGTTATCAGAGTCCCGAGCGGAACTGTTATTCGTGATAAAGAAACCGGTACAATAATAATCGACATGTCGGGCATCGAAACATTCAGGCTCGCTCGCGGCGGCAACGGAGGCTGGGGTAACAGACATTTTGCGACACCGACAAGGCAGGCCCCGCGGTTTGCAAAAGCGGGTCTGCAGGGTGAAGAGCTGGAAGTTGAGCTTGAACTCAAATTGCTTGCTGACGTCGGACTTGTCGGATTTCCGAATGTCGGGAAGTCGACATTGCTTTCGGTCGTTTCAAAAGCGCACCCTAAAATTGCCGATTATCATTTTACAACACTTTTTCCGAATCTCGGTGTTGTTTATGCCGTAGACGGCAATTCATTTGTAATGGCGGATATCCCCGGCATTATCAGCGGTGCGTCCGAAGGAGCGGGTCTCGGCTATGATTTCCTGCGCCATATTGACCGATGCAGACTGATAATCCATATCGTCGACGTATCCGGCTCGGAAGGAAGAGACCCGGTCGAGGATTTTGAAACGATAAACAAAGAGCTGCGAAAATACAATCCGCAGCTTGCCGAACGTCCGCAAATCGTGGCGGCAAACAAATGCGACATCGCTCAGGATGAAGAGCTTGTCAAACGTTTTGCCGATCATGTCATAAAAAGCGGATACAGTTTATTTATGATATCTGCGGCAACCAACACCGGTGTTAAAGAACTTGTCAACGCCGTTACGGCACAGCTCACAAAATTACCGCCCGTTACTGTTTTTGAAACGGACTACATCCCGAAACCCCGCATACAAGGTACACCTGAGGAACTTACGATAGAAAATTACGATGATGTCTGGACAATTGAAGGTAACTGGGTTGAACGCATCATGCAAAACGTAAATTTCTCCGACTACGAATCGCGGATGTATTTCGACAGAATGTTACGCAATGCAGGTGTATATAAAAGACTTGAAGACATGGGTATAAAAGACGGCGACACGATCAGTATATATAATTTGGAATTTGAATATACAGAATAAAATCGGAGGAACAGCAATGGAAAGATATGCTTGGAAAGCAAGGATCCTTGACGGCATGAAAGAAGAATACATCAAAAGACATGATGAAATATGGCCGGAATTGGAAGAAGTGCTCAAAAATGCGGGGATCGTTAATTACAGTATTTGGTTGACCGGCAATGACCTTTTCGGTTATTACGAATGTGAAAAAGGAGCAGCCTATGCCGCGAAAGCACAGGCTGACAGTGAAGTCGTTGATAAATGGAATGTGTATATGAAGGATGTTATGATAATGGACATGGATCCTGTAACGGGAGCACAACCGAAACTTGAGCAGGTTTTCATGTTTCCGAAAGAATGAATGACCCGTTTATTAATCAATCAGATCAGCAGCAGATAAACGATCAAAGGAACTGTTATACCGCAAAGAAGAGTTGTAATAAAAACACCGGCGGAAGCGATTTTTTCGTTTCCGCCATATTCGATCGCAAGCATCGATGACATTGCGGCAGTCGGCATACCCGATATAATAACCAAAACACCGAGCATCAATTCGTTTGTTATTATTTGTTTCAAAATAAACCACGTAACTATCGGGATCACAAGAAGTTTAAGCAGTGCAACAGGTGCGATACGTCGGTCGCCGAATATACTTTTAAACGGGACATGCGCAAGGGATGCGCCGAGAACGATCATAGCTCCCGGTGTAGTGATATTACTTATATATCCGATTGCTTCATTTATAAGTACGGGAAATCTTAAGCCGGTCAAAGCGATCGGTATCGCAGCCAATGCAACGATCAAAGTCGGATTCAGTGTTTGTTTTAAGATCATACGACCCGGTGATTTACGTTCATAGGGATCATCCGGCGAATCAAGCGGATCTTTTGTCTTTTTTTCGGAAATCATATAAATCCCGACAGAAAAAACCAATACATTAAACGGTATATTAAAAAGAGCAATATAATATGCAGAAGAAAGACCGAAGATAGCTATAATAACGGGATATCCCATAAAACCGCAATTACTGAAGATCGTCATGAAATTCAACAGACCTCCGGTTGCCTTGTCCGCTCCCAAAAGACGAATTACAGGCAATGAAATCATAAAAGCGATCGCAAAAGCGAGCAGAGCCATCAGCAAAAAAAACATCGTATCGCCGGCAGTTATTTTAATTTCGGTTTCGAAAACAGAATTGAGAATCGTACAGGGAAGGGTGATGAACAAAATAAATTTTGACAAAACCCTGTTTCCTTCTTTGGTCAGCATCTTTGTTTTACCGACAGCAAAGCCGACCGCCATAATAATGAAAAGCAAAGCAATCTGATTTATTATACTTTGAATATTCATAATAACCCCAAATATTGATAAGATTCGCCTGTAAGTATAGCATGCACGAGTATGTGAGACAAGCCGGATTTTATTTAACAAAGAAGTAGATTAATTTATAATAAAGATATATAATACGGTGGCTTTAATGAAAAATAAGCATCATTTGAATTAAAAAGGAGTAAAATATGCAAAAACTTAAAATCGGTTTGATCGGCTGCGGCGGAATTATGAACCACCATGTAAACGGGATCCTCACATTTGATGATGTTGAAATCACGGCATTGGCAGATCCGCTCAAAGAGCGCACGGAATCCATGCAAAAACGGACCGGTGCAAAGAACACCTACGCATGTCATTCAGAACTCTTTAAAAATGAAGATGATCTTGATGCTGTTTATATATGTGTCGAACCCACGGCTCATACAGATATTGAAGAAACAGCCATTGCACGCGGATTACCGTTTTTGACCGAAAAACCCATGACACTTGATATGGTACAGGGTAAAGCGATCGTCGATGCCGTCGAAGCCAAGGGATTGGTAACGGCTGTAGGTTTCCAGGACAGATATTTGGATTTAACGGATCGTATAACAGATGAACTGAAAGATATGAAAGTCGGAATGGTATACGGTTCATGGCTCGGCGGTGTTCCGCAGGTATGGTGGTGGATGAAAAAAACCACGTGCGGCGGTCAACTCATGGAACAAAACATCCATTTGGTTGACATGTTACGTTATTTCTTCGGCGAAGCAGACAGTGTATTTGCTACATGCGGTCAATCCATTGTCTGTCCCGATGAGTTTCCGAGCACCCTGCCGAAATATGATACAGACGATTTTTCATCTGCTATGATAACATTCAAAAGCGGTATTACCGCAAACCTTATGACCGGTTGTTTCGTAACAGATAAAGGAAACAGCATCCGCAACGGCCTGACCGTCGTCGGGCGCGATAAATCCCTCGAATACTCACTGCGTGAAAGCGTCACGATCTATACCGCAAAGAGTAAATTGAGATACAATCAGGCGATCGATCAGTCTGTCCGCCACGACAGAGCGTTTTTAGATGCAGTCCGAGCAAAAGACCCCGCAGCCGTACGTTCACCGTATGCCGATGCATTCAAATCCTTGCTTTTAACGGACGCAGCCAATCGTTCAATGGCAAGCGGTGAGGTAGTCAAATTATGAAATTAAGTATATGCCTGAATTCCGTAACAGGGGATCTTTCAAAAATCGATGCAATGAAGCTTGCAGGTAAGCTCGGATATCCCGCCGTTGAATTTTGGGAAGGCGACGGCATGCCTCTTGATGAATTCAAATCTGCTTTGGAAGAAAACAACTTAACACTTGCCTGTATGGGCGGAGCGGGCAATCTGACCGACCCCGCAGACAGATCGGAATTCTTAAAGACTTTGGAAAAATCAATAAGCAATGCAAAAGTGTTGAATGCAAAGAGCCTTATAATAACAACCGGATGGCAGGAACTGACATCAAGCAGTCGCGATGAACAAAAAAAATCAATCGTCGACGGACTGAAAGAAGCTGCAAAAATTGTTGCAAACACAGGACTTTGTTTATGTCTTGAACCGCTTAATATACTGAAAGATCACAAAGGATATTTTTTATCACGCTCTGATGAAGGATTTGAAATCTTAAAAGCTGTTGACAGTCCTGACATAAAACTTCTCTTTGATATTTATCATCAACAAATAACCGAAGGAAATCTTATAACCAACATACTCGACAACCTGGATCTTATCGGGCACTTCCACGTCGCAGGCAATCCCGGACGTAATGAACCTTACTGCGGTGAAATAAACTATGTTGAAGTGTTCAGAGCAATCGACGATGCCGGATTCGAAGGTTATGCAGGGCTTGAATATTGGGCGAAGCATGATGACATGCAAAAAGGATTGGAAAAAGTTTTGAAGCTTTATTCATAGCTACCGGAAAAAAAGAGGCTGTTGCACTTTGCAACAGCCGACTTTTTTATCTCAGAACCCGACCGCTTCCGTCACCGCTCATAAGTTTTTCAACATCCGCAACACTGACGCGATTGAAATCACCGCCGATCGAATGTTTTAAACAACTTGCGGCAACAGCAAACTCAAGCGCATCTTTATGATCATTATAATTATTCAAGCCGTATATCAAACCTGCGGAAAAAGCGTCGCCGCCGCCTACGCGATCGATGATATCATTGATTTCATAATACTTGCTTTCAAAAAATCCGTTTCGGTCATTGAGACATGCAGCCCAACCGTTGCTGTCGGCACTTTTACTCTCTCTGAGTGTTATCGCGATCATCTTCATATTCGGATACTTTGCCAATACCTCATCGGAAAGTGCTTTGTATTTTGCACGATCGAGATCACCGTGTTCAACTTCTACATCAGCAGTTATTCCGAGTGATTTTTGGACATCCTCTTCATTGGCAATCGCAACATCAACAAATTTTGCCAGTTCCGACATTACTTCGGGAGCTTTTTTTCCGTATTTCCACAAATTATTACGGAAGTTCAAATCACATGACACGGTTAATCCGCGATTTTTGGCTTCTTTCACGCTTTCGAGCGACAAATTCATCGCACTTTCACTGATCGCAGGTGTTATTCCCGTTATATGCAACCAATCTATTCCTTCAAGTGCGATATTCCAATCTATATCACCGGGCTTTGATAAAGCAATGGCGGAATCGGAACGGTCATATACGACCTTGCTCGGCAATTGATTTGCACCTGCTTCAAGATAATATATCCCGAGACGACCCGGACCTCTTTGAATACGGCCGACATCTACATTCCATCGACGCAGTTCGCTTATACATGCATCAGCGACAGGATTATCGGGCAGTACGGTCAAAAATGCAGAGTCACAACCGTAATTGGCAAGCGAAACAGAAACATTGGCTTCACCTCCGCCGAATGTTGCTTCAAATAAAGAACTTTGCAAAAACCTTTCAACACCCGGCGATTTAAGTCGAAGCATGATTTCTCCGAATGATAAATATTTCATAAATAATCCCTGACCTTTCTGATAACGATTATAAAACTTATACTCCCGAAAAAGCGTTGAAACCGCCGTCGATCGGTAAAACCGTTCCTGTTACGAATGTTGCGGCATCTGAACAAAGATAGATAACAGCGCCTGACATTTCATCAGGGCGACCGAAGCGTGCCATCGGTGTACTTCTGATAACGGAATCACCGCGCGGTGTCAGGCTTCCGTCTTCATTTGTCAGTAAAAAGCGATTTTGTTCCGTAAGAAGGAACCCGGGTGCGATTGCATTTACTCGGATTTCCGGTGAGTAATTTTGGCAAAAATGAACTGCCATCCATTCCGTATAATTTACTATCGCTGATTTTGATGATGAATAAGCAAGGACTTTTGTAAGAGGACGATATGACGCCATCGATGCTATGTTGACGATACAACCGGTTTTTTGATCTGCCATCAGCTTACCGAAAATTTGCGTGGGGAGGACTGTTCCCATAAAGTTCAAATCAAACACCCATTTGATCGCATCGACAGGGAGGTCGAAAAAGGTCTGATCCGGGTTTGTCGTTGCTTTTGGACTGTTTCCTCCGGCTCCGTTTATCAGTATATCAATTTTACCGAATTTATTCAAAACCGAATCTTTTGCTTTTTTTAAGCTTTCTTCCGACAATACGTCTGCTTCAACAGCGATCGCATCTCCGCCGGCTTGTGTGATAACATCTGTAGCAGCTTGTGCACGTTCAAGCGATAAATCAAGAAGTGCGATTTTTGCACCGACTCCTGCCAAATCTTTTGCAAGTTCCGAACAAATGATCCCGCCTGCACCTGTAATAACCGCAACTTTTCCATTCAAACGAAACATTTCTTTTCTCTCCTTAATATTATGACCGGGCAAACTCCGAATCATCAGAGTATGCCCGGTATTATTTATCGTTTCAGTTCAACCCAGAGTTCATCGTAAAGTTCAAGTATATGTCTCGGAAGATGATAAAAGACTTCACTGTTTGCGAGAACTTCCGGACTTGCAAATATGACTGCATAATCATCGGGATCGATTTCTTCTTTGAATTCCGCAGCCGCTTCATAGTTGGCGGATGCATAGTAAATATATTCCATGTTCATCAAAGCGATATCGGTTCTCGACATGAAATTTATGAATGCTTCGGCATTGGCTTTGTTTTCGGCACCTTTCGGAACACACATCGCATCGACGAAGAAATTTGTTCCTTCAACGGGACGTGCAAAACTCAAATCAGGATTATTTTCTGCCATTGCCAAATAGTCACCTGCATAATAAGGTCCGATCCAGGCTTCTCCGCCTTCGAGTTTGTCAAAAATCTGATCCATTACATAAGCCTGAAGGATCGGCTTTTGTGTCACGAGCAGGTCGAATGCTTCACGGATCTCTTCTTCATTTTCTGTGTTGAGGCTGTATCCGAGATATTTAAGAGCGATCCCGAATGCATCACGAGGATTGTCAAACATCAGGATCTGTCCCGCATAAGCACTGTTGAACAATGAATTCCAACTTGTGACACTCTCGGTTATTTGTGATGAATTATAAATTATACCCACTGTTCCTGTCATATAAGCGACAGAAAATTTGTTATTCGGATCATATCCGAGCCCCTTGTACTGCGGATCGATAAGTGAAAAATTGGGGATGTTTGAAAAATCAAGTTCTTCAAGCATGTCTTCTTCGATCATTCTTGCGATCATATAATCGGACGGAATGATAACGTCGATATTTGCACCGCCGCGTCTCATCAATGCATAGATAGCTTCATTTGTTTCGAATGTTGAATAATTAACTTTAATTCCGGTTTCACGTTCAAATATACGAAGCACTTCTTCATCGATATATTCACCCCAGTTATGGACGTTTACAACACCGTTTGAACCCGGACTCTGCCCGCACCCGACTGCTGAAGCAAGCAGGAGCAGGCACAAGACAATTGTGACGATCAATATTCTTTTCATTTAGTTTTTCCTCTTTCTTTCTGTTTTTCTTCTTGTTTTGCTTCCCTTATATTTATGATTATCAGTAACGCAAGTA
>Ga0123356_10003497_pt1 | contig 16436 bp, 15 predicted proteins | sample TergutEmb28metaG_2_FD_92546 | JGI IMG/M metagenome (GOLD analysis project Ga0123356, IMG submission 92546) | Embiratermes neotenicus P3 segment gut microbial communities from Petit-Saut dam, French Guiana - Emb289 P3 | ecosystem: Host-associated > Arthropoda: Insects > Digestive system > Gut ...
ATCGGTACAGCCTTTAAACGCTCCCACACCAATAACTGCTACGCTGTCCGGTATATTTATACTTGAAAGACTTGTGCAATTAACAAAAGCCCATAAACCAATACTTGTAACACTATTTGGAATACCTACATACTTAAAGATAGCATTATAAAAAAGTACGATAAACAAAGAGTTTTCCCCTGCATGGCACAAAAGGACTGTTACGCTAAAAATGCGGAGCGGTCTTTTTTTCGTCAAAATATTTAACAGCAACCACCCACGCAATCACATTTTACATTTCCCTTTACTGGCTCAATTTTGAAATCTTCGGGGAAAAGTCCAATAGCCGTCCCGCAACATTCATTCACGCAAAGACCGCACTTTGTACATTTATCATAGTCAATGATGATTCTACCGTATGGAGTCCCCCCGCAACTGTTCACATCAAGAGGGGCGTTGGTATCATTACAATCACTATCACCACAACCGCAACCGCTATCCGTACAAGCAACGGGGACTTTTCCCGTTCTGTTCGGGTCATTGCAATTACAATTCAGAAATTTATCAAGTATCGGCACATCAACCTCTATGTAAGTGATAGCCGCCACGGGACAGGCTTTAATAGCCGTACAAACACTTTTACTTGCAAAACATCTCCTAAAATCTATAACGGGTTTCATTGTTCAAATCTCCTTTTCAAGAATTTATAATAGTTTTCGTTGCTTTTATCCCCGTCATTATCGGGAAACAAACAAAATGGTAAACTATCGGTTTCCCGATGCTTTATAACGCAATCACAACATTTTTTGTGATTCGGGCAAGTTTCTTTGGGGCAAGTACATTCTTTTACATTAGCACAATTCATTTCAAATCCCCGCTTTCATAGAATACCTTTATATAATAGCATAAATTCATCAGCTTGACAATACCTTTTATAAGTTTTTATATATCCCCGCCGCCGACTACGGCAAACACCCCCGCCCGACTTGCCGCCAATCCCCGCCGAGCGGTCAACGCCGCAAGTCCCCGCCCCCACCCTGCCGCCGCACACGTCCAAATCATCACCTTGTAATGCCCCCGAAGTGGAAAAAGCCGATAATCCCCACGCTATAAGTCTGTGGTTTTCGTGCTAAACTGGCGAAAGCGACGGGGAGCGGGACGTATCATCACCCCGCAACGCCCCGTCAGCAAAGCCGACAAGCACGAAAATTTTTTGCAGTCAAGGGGAATGTGGAATAAACGAGGGAAAGGCGGTAAGCCCCCGCCCGTTCAAGAGCCGATACACCTACAAATCCGCACAACATACCTATTTATGCCGCAAAAGCCCCTTGACGGCGAAAAAAACAGGCGATAAAAGGGGCAGTTTTCGCCCGTTCGCCAGTATAAGACAACAATATCAACCGCACCCCTATTGAAAAATAGGGGTTATTTTTATGCCAAAAAATCAATGAAAGGAGTAAAAACCATGCAAATCTTATGTACCCGTTGTATTCGTGGAGTGGAAAGACGAGGGGAAAACCTCTTTACGGGTGAAATGGTGGAAAACCCCCGTGAGTCGTGCTTTTGGTGTGAAGCAACAGGCACGGACTTATTCAAAGTCGTATTTACCCCTGCAACCCATGACTACGACGGAAACGGAAAGGGGGTGAGGAAATACCATTAAATACAGCATTTTTACAATCAGACAGGACGGCAAAAGGTGACGAATGTTACACGCCGTTCTACGCAGTCAAGCCGATACTTGAATTTGTCCCGCAAAATTGGCGTGTTTGGTGTCCGTTCGATGCGGATTGGAGTGCATTTTACCAAACATTCAAGGAAAACGGGTATAGCGTTCTTCGGAGTTCGCTAAACGAAAAGCAAAATTTCTTTGACTTTGAGCCGCCGCCGCACAGTTACGACGTTATCATCAGCAACCCGCCGTACTCTATTAAAGATAAAGTATTAAAGCGGCTGTATGAGTTAGGGAAGCCGTTCGCCATGTTGTTACCCGTAACAACATTACAGGCAAAAGGGCGGTTTCAACTGTTCGACAAGAACGGGTTAGAAATACTTGTCTTTGACGGAAGAATCGACTATCACACATGGGGCGATTTTAAGAATCCAAGTAAAGGTATTCACTTTGGAAGTGCGTACTTTTGCAACGGCGTATTGCCCGAAAAGTTAATCTTTCGGGAGTTAAACAAGTTTGAAAGACCGCTAAAATGAAAGGGGGAAATTGAAAATTGAGCGTAATCGACAATGATTTAGAGTCCAAATCGGAACAATTAGCAAAGGAAACAGCTAACACAGCTAAAAAGGTTTTTGCGTTCGTTGTGCATGAACAATCGGAAATGATAGAAAAAGCGGTTGATTTCGCTATGTTCATACCTAAAAACGTAATAGCGGGAGTTAGTGAAAAAATTTGTGACAAAGAAAAAAGGGGGAAACAATCCCTTAAAAGCCTTTACGGGGACGGGTCAAAACTTGAAAACATACCTATAAATGCGGATTGCATAAAGGTATGGAAAAGCGTTGCCCGAAAATACAAGATTGATTATTCCTTGAAAAAGTCGGTAACGCCGCAAACTGGCGGGGACGATAAAGTACAATATGTCATGTTTTACAAGTCAAGGGACATAAACACGCTAACAGCCGCATTTAAGGAATACTCGGTAAAAGTAGCAGAAAAGGAGCGTAAACAATCCGTACAAGAACGGGTAAAGGCAGACAGGAACAAAAACAAGGAAAGGAAAACACACGACAGGGAGCGGAAACGAGAGAAAAAGAAAGAAAGGGGGGTTGAAATTCAATAAAATGATGATAGGACTGCACGACGGGGAAAAAGACCATATGAAAAATAAGTCTTTCCCGAATTTTGCGTTAATGAAAATATCAGCGTATCACAAGGCAAAAGGTGACACGGTGGAATGGTGGAACGCCGAAAGCAAGCGAATTTATAATGTTGTCTATTCAAGCAAAGTCTTTGATTTCACGCCCGAAAATCCGCTTTTACCTGCAAACACGATAAAAGGCGGCACGGGTTACGGGCTGTATACGGAATTACCCGCAGAAATAGACGGACTTTTCTCCGATTATTCAATTTACCCCGAATGTGACTACTCAATCGGATATATTACACGGGGTTGTCCTAATAAATGTCGTTGGTGTGTTGTTCCGAGAAAAGAGGGAAATATAAGACCGTATGCGGACTGGCGGGATATTGTGAGGACTGACACAAATAAACTTGTTATTATGGATAACAACATTTTAGCTTGTGAATACGGAATAAATCAGCTTGCGGGGCTTGCGGAAACAGATTATAGGGTTGACTTAAATCAAGGAATGGATGCACGGCTTGTAAATGAGAGAATAGCAGATATAATCGCCCGTTTGAAATGGATAAAATATATCCGTTTCAGTTGCGACCAAATACAGCAAATCAAGGCTATTGAAAACGCCGCCGCTTTGCTTTTGGAGCGTGGTATAAAACCTTACAGGCTTTTCATCTACTTACTCGTAACGTCGGACATTGAAAGTGCCGCATACAGGGTTGAAAGGCTTAAAAAGCTAAAAAACATAAGCATTTACGCACAACCCGAAAGGAACGAGCCGCAGGGAATAACGCCAAACGCCGCACAAAAAGAATTTTGTCAACGGTATATCTACGGCAGAAGCTATAAAAAAGAAACATGGCGGGAATACTGCCAAAGGACGGGGGTTTTAGTTGCATGAAGATAAAAATTGACAAGCAAGTCATAATTAAAACCCTGCCTTTCGTGTTTATCGGGTATTTCTTCTGTAAAATCGGCGAGGCGTACAGAATAGCCGAGGGCAAGGACTTAACCGCAAAACTGCTTGACTCGTTAGACAAAATCAATGTAGCTTTCGGGAATCCCCTGCCAAGTTTTCACCCGTTCGACTTGCTAATCGGGATTGCGGGGGCGTTAATAATCAAAGCCGTTGTATATTTCAAGGGCAAAAACGCTAAAAAGTTTAGAAAAGGCGTAGAGTATGGCTCGGCACGTTGGGGTAATAATAAAGACATAGAGCCGTACATTGACCCCGTTTTTGAAAATAACGTCTTACTTTCGCAGACTGAAAGGCTTATGATGAACAGCCGCCCGAAAAATCCCGCTCATGCCCGTAATAAAAATGTACTTGTAATCGGGGGAAGCGGTTCGGGGAAAACCCGCTTTTTCGTAAAGCCTAACCTACTTCAAATGCACAGTAGCTATTGCATTACCGACCCGAAGGGTACAGTTTTGGACGAAGTAGGAAACGCCTTGAAACAAGGCGGGTACGACATAAAAGTCCTAAATACAATCAATTTTTCAAAGTCCATGAAATACAATCCGCTTGAATATATCCGCTCGGAAAAAGATATATTGAAACTCGTCAACACGATTATAGCGAATACAAAAGGTGACGGGGACAAAGGCGGCGAGGATTTTTGGGTTAAAGCTGAAAGGCTGTTGTTTTGTGCTTTAATCGGGTATATATGGTACGAAGCCCCCGAAGAAGAAAAGAACATCATCACGTTAATAGAAATGATAAACGCAAGCGAAACAAAGGAAGATGATGAAGATTTCAAAAATACGATAGATGATATGTTCGACGAATTAGAGGAAGAAAACCCCGACCATTTCGCCGTAAGACAATATAAAAAGTACAAATTAGCGGCGGGAAAAACAGCTAAAAGCATATTGATTTCATGCGGGGCGAGGCTTGCTCCGTTCGACATTCAAGAGTTACGGGACTTAATGGAATATGACGAAATGGGGCTTGATTCGCTCGGCGATAAGAAAACCGCCCTTTTTGTTATAATATCCGACACGGACGATACTTTCAACTTTGTTGTAGCCATAATGTATACACAGTTATTCAATTTACTTTGTGACCGTGCAGACGATTTTTACGGCGGCAGATTGAAAGTTCATGTACGTTTTATCCTTGACGAGTTCGCCAATATCGGGCAAATTCCGAAGTTTGACAAGCTAATAGCCACAATCCGAAGCCGTGAAATATCGGCTTGTATTATTTTACAGGCACAAAGCCAGTTAAAGGCTATTTACAAGGATAACGCCGACACAATCATAGGGAATTGTGATACTACTCTATTTTTAGGGGGAAAGGAGAAGACAACGCTAAAAGAGTTGTCGGAAGTGTTAGGGAAAGAAACTATTGACTCGTTCAACACTTCCGAAACACGGGGTAAGGAATTATCTCACGGGCTTAACTATCAAAAATTAGGAAAGGAGTTAATGAGTCAAGACGAAATTGCAGTCATGGACGGCGGGAAATGTATTATACAGCTACGGGGCGTTCGCCCGTTTTTGTCGAACAAATACGACCTTATGAAGCACCCTAAAATACAATTAACGTCCGATTTTGACGAGTCTAACAAGTTCAATGTAATAAAATACTTGAACAAAAAACGCACAGGACAAAAAAACCTAAAATTTAAGGATTCGCAACCCGTAGAAGTCATAGACTAACGGGAAAATCCGCAAGCGGCGAACGCCGCCACAACCGCCATATGGCGGTTTTTTTCATGCAAAAAATTAAATCAAACAATCAAAAGAAAGAAAGGAATTTATTATTTATGGAATTTTTTAACACAGCAGTAGGAGTATTACAAACACTTGTAATCGCATTAGGAGCGGGTTTAGCCGTATGGGGCGTAGTCAATCTTTTAGAGGGCTACGGTAACGACAACGCAGGGGCGAAGTCGCAAGGAATGAAACAATTCATGGCGGGAGGCGGTATCGTTCTTCTCGGTGTTCTGCTCATTCCGCAGTTGTCAACCTTGTTTGGATAAACTCTATTATCGCAGAGCCGCCGACGGATTTATGAGGTCTGTCGGCGGTTTTTGCTGTAATATCAGAAAGGAGTTTTTTAATTGTTTAACGGCTTATTAGAACGAATAGCGGAGTCTATACGGCTATTCATGGTTGATGTTGTTTTCGGAATGTTACTTGACTTGTTCAGTTCGGCAAATCAACAAATAAATAACGTCGGGGCAACGGTGGGGCAATCCCCCGAAACGTACAATAACGCAATATTTACGCTGATGCGTAATATATCGGATAACGTCATGTTACCTATTGCGGCACTTATAATCACGGGAATTTTGTGTTATGAGTTAATAACAATGGTAACGGAAAAAAACAATATGCACGACATAGACACGTTTATGTTCTTCAAGTATCTTTTCAAGGCGTGTATAGCGGTTTTCTTGTTGGCGAATGTATTTACAATAGTCAACGGCGTTTTCGAGTTGTCAAATGTCCTTGTACAAGGCGTTGTAACGCAGTTTGGAGTAACGCAAGACACGTTAGGCGGGTACGACCATTCACTATATACAAATATGCGTGATAACGTAGGCGGTCAATTCAGCATAGGGGCGTTAGTCCTTATGTTCATCACGGGTCTAATTGTTAGACTTATTATGTTCGCAGTTGAAATAATCGTCTTTGTTATTCTCATTGGTAGGTTTATGGAAATGTACGTCTATTGTTCAGTTGCTCCCATACCTTTTGCGACATTCGCTAATCGGGAATGGGGCAATATCGGCACAAACTACATCAAAAACATTGTAGCACTCACATTTCAAGCGTTTTTCATCATGGTACTTGTATCAATTTACGGGATTTTAGTTTCAAGCGTAAATTATGATGATGTACTCGGTTCACTTGCAATGGCGGCGTGTTATTCAATCTGCCTTTGCATGATGTTATTCAAAACGTCGGCAATCTCAAAATCAATCTTTACCGCTCATTAGAATAATGGGCGGTATTTTCAAAAAAGAAAGGAAATCAATTTATGACATTAAACAAAATTACCCCGATTGAAAATAACAATCAAAGGGTACTCACCACGGCACAAATCGCCGAGGCTTACGGAACAGAAATAAAAATTATTTCACAAAACTTTTCCCGTAACAAAGAACGCTATCAACTCGGCAAGCATTATTACCTACTTCAAGGCGAGGAATTAAAGGCATTTAGGGCAATTCCTCAAATTGAGGAATTGCCCTCAAACGTAGGCAAAATCTACCTTTGGACGGAATCGGGGGCGTTACTTCACGCAAAGAGCCTTAACACTAATAAAGCATGGGAAGTGTATATGTACCTTGTTGACTTTTATTTCCGTCACCGTGCCGAAGAATTAAAAGCGGCGTTGGAAAAATCGGAAAAATTAAACGAGGTCACTTTTGACAGAATCGCCGAATTAAAAGACGAAGTTATAAACTTGACCCGCTCCGTAACAGTCGCATTTAATGAACAGGAACAATTAAGGATTGCGGCACGGGCAAATATACTTTTACTTTTCGGCGGGAAAAGAACCGTTTCGTATCTTCTTTACGCTCGGCGTGTGTATAGGCAGTTATGGCATGAATACCGCCGCCATTTTCACCTTGATAGTTACCGCAACACGCCCGAATACCGCTTTAATGAGGGGTTAGCGTTCGTCAGAGCATGGGAACCCGATAGGTGGCAGATTAAGGCTATAAAGTCGGTTGAAAAGGACTTTAACGCCTTTATGGAAACTTTTTTCGACGATAAAGACAACGACGGCTATAAAAAATTATTAGCGGATTGCCCCGCTATTTTGGAGGAATTTATAAATGCCTTATGTTAAAATGCCGAAAGACTTATCAAAAGTCAAAACGAAAGTAGCGTTAAACCTTACAAAAAGGCAGTTAATTTGTTTTGGTATCGCTATTATTACCGCAGGGGCGGCGTTCTTCTTGTTAAAGGGTTTAATCGGGAATACGGCGGCGGGTATGGCAATGATTATTGTTGCCCTGCCGTCGTTCCTCGCCGCCATGTACGAAAAAGACGGTCAACCCTTTGAAAAAGTGCTTGTAAATGCTATAAAAACATTCGTACTACGCAAAAAGAAACGCCCGTATAAAACACAAAATTATTATGATTTGCTTGTAAAGCAAGCGAATTTGGAAAGTGAGGTCAAGAGTATTGTCAAAAGGAAAGAATAATCTATCCCCGAAGAAAAGACGGGAAATAAACAACGCAGTCAATAAAGCCAGTCCGAAAGGCAGTAACAGAAAGCCCGAAACGGCTCAACAGTCAATCCCTTTCAAGCAAATGTTTAAGGACGGGATTTGCAAGGTTAATGATAAGCTGTATAACAAGACGATTCAGTTTATGGATATAACGTATCAGCTTGCACAGGCAGACGATAAGACGGCAATTTTTGAAAATTATTGTGATTTTCTAAACTACTTCGACCAGTCTATCAGCGTTCAGCTTTCATTCCTCAATCATAACGTAGACACAGAGGAATTTAACCGACAGCTTGAAATTGACGAGCAAGATGATGAATTTAATTCAATTCGCCGTGAATACGTCGAAATGTTAAAGTCACAGCTTGCCAAAGGAAACAACGGGCTTGTAAAATCAAAATACGTCACATTCGGCATAGAAGCCGACAGCTTGAAAGAAGCCAAGCCGAAACTTGAACGCATACAGACCGATATAATCAACAATTTCAAGGTTATGGGCGTTATGGCGTTTCCGTTGGACGGATTAGAGCGGCTTGCAATCTTGCATAGTTCATTTAACCCCGATAGTGGCGGCATATTCAATTTTTCATGGGATATGTTAGCACAATCGGGCATGAGTACAAAGGACGTTATATCCCCCTCGTCGTTTGAATTTTCGGCGGGAAACAGTTTCAAAATGGACGGGAAATTCGGGGCGGTTTCGTTCGTGTCGATTCTCGCAAGCGAAATGTCGGATAGAATGTTAGCGGATTTCTTGTCAATAGAACACCCTATCACTATTGCCCTGCATTTACGCAGTATCGACCAAAACAAGGCAATTAAAATCGCTAAACGGGCAATTACGGACATTGACAAGATGAAAATGGACGAACAAAAAAAGGCTTTCAAAGCGGGTTACGATTCTGACATAATCCCGCCCGACATTAAGACGTATTCAGAAGAAGCACAAAGCCTTTTGAATGACTTGCAATCACGAAATGAGCGGTTTTTCCTTATTACGTTCTTGATAATGAATACCGCCGACACAAAACGCAAACTTAACAACATTCTTTTTCAAGAACAAGGCATAGCACAAAAATATAACTGTCAATTAAAGCGGCTCGATTTCCAACAGGAAGACGGGCTTTTTTCAACTGTTCCGATAGGCACGAATTTAATTGACATTAAGCGGGGGTTGACTACATCATCAACCGCTATTTTTGTTCCATTCACGACACAAGAGTTATTTCAAACGGGCGAGGCGTTGTATTACGGGGTAAACGCACTTTCTAATAACATGATTATTTGTGATAGAAAGCAACTTAAAAATCCAAACGGAATGATTTTAGGCACGCCCGGGAGCGGTAAGTCATTTAGTGCAAAGCGTGAAATAGTCAACGTGTTCTTGACTACAAGGGACGATATAGTCATATGCGACCCCGAAGCGGAATATTACCCGCTTGTCAATCGTTTGAAAGGTCAAGTTATCAAGATTTCCCCGACAAGCGACCACTTTATCAATCCGCTTGACATTAACATTGACTATGCAGATGATGATGACCCGCTTTCTCTCAAAAGTGATTTTATTTTGTCGTTATGTGAGTTAATTCTCGGCGGCAGAAATGGGCTTGAACCGATTGAAAAGACAATCATTGACCGTTGTGTCCGTCTTGTTTACCGTGAGTTTATGGAAAATCCGAAGACCGATAATATGCCGATTTTAGAGGATTTATACAATCTCATATTAAAACAACCCGAACCCGCCGCACAGCGAATAGCGACAGCCCTTGAATTGTACGTTAAAGGCTCGCTTTCGGTATTCAATCACCGTACTAATGTTGATATTCGCAACCGTATTGTATGCTTTGATATTAAGGAATTAGGCAAGCAGTTAAAGAAAATAGGTATGCTTGTAGTCCAAGATTGCGTATGGAATAAGGTTACTATCAACCGTGCAGAGCGTAAGTCTACCCGCTATTATATCGACGAATTTCACTTGCTTTTGAAAGATGAGCAAACGTCGGCTTATTCCATAGAAATATGGAAACGGTTTAGGAAATGGGGCGGGATTCCCACGGGATTAACGCAGAATGTCAAGGATTTGTTAGCCAGTAAAGACGTTGAAAACATTTTTGAAAACTCCGATTTTGTCTACTTGCTCAACCAAGCGGGGGGCGATAGAGAAATCCTCGCAAAGAAATTAGGCATATCCGCACATCAATTATCCTACGTCACAAATTCGGGTGCGGGTGAGGGGTTAATTTGCTACGGCTCAACTATAATCCCGTTTATTGACCGTTTCCCGAAAGATACGGAACTGTACAGGATTATGACTACGAAACTTGAAGAAACGGGCGGCAGTAGTTAATAAGGGGGTATCATCATGGCAAAGAACATTGAAAGGGGTTTGCGGGAACTTGAAAAAATCCCGCAGTCCCCCGCTCCCGAAAGTAAGTTAAAAACAACCGCCGCAAGTGTGGCATTGACTGTTAGCTTGCTTTCATCATCAAAGCAAAGTGCAGATTTAAGCCAGTTTTCCGCACAGAATATTAAACAGCATAGAAAAAATGATATTACGTCCGAAAAAAGCGAAGTCAAAGCACGGAAAAGGGCGTTTAATGCGGAAGATTCAAGGCACGTTTCAATCCACCATAAAGAGGGGTTAATGAAAGAACGTAGCGACATTATAACATCTGAATATGGAAGTATAAAGGATTATAATATCGCTAAAAAAGCCCCCGATTTTGCGAAGTCTGAAAGACTGCAAGGGATTGAAACAAAAATCAATGCAGTAAACAAGGACATAGACAAATCAAGTAAAAAAATCCGCAAACACACAGCAAAAGCGGACAATATACTAACTGCACGACACGAAAATTTTGATTTACGGGCGGGGGGCATAGTTTACGATAAGCGGGAAGTCAAAGAGGCAAAGGCACATTGGCGGGGTTTCCGTGCGGAATGTAAACAGCAATTAGCGGTAGACGATAAGCGGGTATTATTGCGGGAGCGTTCCGACATTATCAAATCTGAGTATGGCAGTTTTGCGAATTACAATACAGCTAAAAAGTCCGCAGGGTTTGAGAAATCGGCGAAACTACAACGAGTCGAGGCGAAAATTAACACGCTTGACGGCGAAATCCGCAAACAAGGTAGTAAATTCAAGCAACAATCAGCAAGGGCAGAAAACCTACTTGACAAACGCAGTCAAGGAAAGTATTTCCGACAGGACGGCAATTCCCTAACAAGTTTTGATAAACTCGAACGCAAAGCCGCAAAAGCCGAGGTCAGATTAGCAAAAAACGAAAGGTTAATCAATCACAATGTAATCCGCAAATCATACCAATTCGACCCCGAAACAGGCAAAATCAAAAAGAAGTTAATAATTGATAAGGAAATAGCCCCGCTCGGTGGTAGCGGCGGCATTGTTTCAAAGGGGTTAAAAGGTGCGGGGGTAGTAACTGCCGTAAGGTTATCCGCAAGTATTCATAACCAATTTTCAAAGCATGGGAGCGGGACGGACAGCGAAAAAATAGTCCAAACAGCCGCCCGACTTGCGGAGCATGGCACGGTTAAAGCTGTTAAATGCGGTCACAAGTTTATACAGGAGCAACCATATAAACGGGTGTCAAAACTGCAACACAAGGCGAATAAAGCCAACGCCAAACTATACGCAAAACGCAAAGGCGGCACGGCTCGGCAAATGAAGAAAAACGCCAAGCAGTACATGAACAGGGCGAAACAGGCACGGAAAGCGGCAACAAGGACGGAAAAAGTAGCACAAGCCGTAAAATTATTAGGTAAGTTAGTAGGTAAATTGCTATTAAATCCGTATGTATGGCTTATTTTAGGTATTATAATTCTTGTCGTTTTAGTTTTATCAATGCTGTTTTCAATGTTCGCCGCAATCGGTAACAACGGCGGGGCTATTTTCGGGGCATATTTCGCCGAAGATGAACAAATCTACGCCGCCCATAATTACGCTAATACCCACGCAACAACGGCGATACAAAATGCAATAGACGGGGTTATATCAGATAATCCCGCCGACGAGGTAGTCATAAACCCGTATACGCTCGGTCACAATCCCTATTCGCTAATATCGTTCCTTTCTGCTTTAAGTTTTAGCGAAAGCGGGGACGAATACGACAACGCTTTTAATGCAAGCGATGCGACGATTAGGACGGCTATTGAACGATTCATCAATACGTTGTACTACATCAATTACAATGTGTCAAGTTACGAAGTGACATATACATGGTCGGACGAGGACGGCGATTATGAGGAAACAGTAACGTATACAGTCTTGACTATTTCGGTGTTGCGGCGAAGTGAGGACGAAGTTGTACAGACTATTTTTAATTCGGGCAATCCGTACAGACCCGATATGTACGAGGCGTATCAAATCTATATGGAAACTGACGGATTCCGCTCGGAACTGTTCCCCGCCTATGCAAATAATTAAGAAAGAAAGGATTGATTTTATTGATTTCAAAAACCGAAAAGAAACTTGAACATCTCGAAAATGACGTAGCTGTCATGGAAGAAAAATTTAAGCAATTTGCGGAGCAATTACGCAAAAAGAAACAAAAAACAGAAGATACCCGCAATCTTGCAATCGTCGAAATTGTTCGTGATAGCAATTATTCAATCGGCGAACTTAAAACGATTCTATTAAACGGAAAACCGCCCGACATTCCCGAAGTCGGGAACGCCGCCCCCGTCGAAATTCCCGAAGAATTGACGGGGGAAAAAGAAAACGAAATTGAAAAAAACCAAAAAAGAAAGGAAACAACAGAACATGAAGAAATTTTTTAGTCTTATTTTATCCCTTGCACTCTGCATAAGCGGAGTATTTTTATTCCCTGCATACGCAAATGTCCCCGAAGATTCGGGGACATTCCCCACGGACATAGAGCAAGACGGGGTTGTTACATCAGTATCATCACAAGTGATTTACGAAAACGCCGCCCCTCTGCCGTCCGCAGTCACCGAGGCTACTACCTCAAACGGTGCGGGATTATTTGAAATTCCGAAAGGTAACGGCTCACTAATCGAAGACGTAAACGATTATGAAGTAAACCGCCAGTTTATAACAATTCAATCAAAGGGCGGGAATATTTACTACATTATCATTGACAAGGACGGCAACAAAGAAAATGTATATTTTCTCAACGCTGTTGACGATTTCGATTTACTGTCATTCTCTGAACAATTCCCCGTTGGCGTATTAGAAGCCTATGAGGAATTAAAAGAGGAAGCCGCCGCAAACGCTATTAGTAATGAAATATCAGACGAAACAAGCGACGGCGAAACTACCAAAAAAACCGATAACAAAGCAGACCCCGAAGATTCCCCCGCAAGTAATAATAATCTATACATTTTAGGCGGTGTCGGGGCGTTGTTTGTTGGCGGGTTAGTTTATTTCAAAGTTATTAAACCGAGGAAAAACGGCGGCGGCAAGTCGAATAATCAAAGCAACGCCGCCGAGGAAGAAGAAGAAGAAGAAGAAGAAAGCGAGGACGAAGAATGAAATTAGTCATAGCCGAAAAGCCGTCCGTCGCTTTAAGCTATGCCAAAGCCCTAAATGTAACCGCTCGAAAGGGCGGTTACTTTGAGGGTAACGGGTACATCATTTCATGGTGTATCGGTCACTTGGTAGAGTTGGCAAATGCGGACGTATACGACGAACGCTACAAAAAGTGGGATTTATCCTATTTACCGATTATCCCGCATGAATGGCGGTATATCGTTTCTGCCGATAAAAACAATCAATTTGAGGTAGTCCAAAGCCTTATGAACGACAAACGCATTACAAGTGTTATTTGCGGGACTGATGCGGGGCGTGAGGGTGAATTGATTTTTAGGCTCGTTTACAACAAAGCGGGGTGTAAAATCCCCATAAAAAGGTTGTGGATTTCTTCTATGGAAGAGTCGGCAATCATTGACGGATTTAACAATCTCAAAGACGGTGCGGAATATGAAAACCTTTACCATTCCGCATTATGCAGAAGTAAAGCGGATTGGATAGTCGGAATTAACGCAACACGGCTTTTTACAAAGTTGTATAATAAAAAGCTGTTTATCGGGCGTGTTCAGACCCCGACCCTTGCCATGCTGTACGAACGCAACAACGCTATAACGGGTTTTGTCAAGGAAAAGTATTATAACGTCAAATTAAACGATTTAGCGGTATCAGAGCGGCACAACAGCCAAACAGAAGTAGAACAAATCAAAACGTCTTGCGACGGTCAAAAAGCCGTTGTTTCTTCTGTCAATCGGGAAAGAAAAGCAATCAACCCGCCGAAATTATACGATTTAACGACGTTACAGCGAGAAGCTAACAGGGTTCACGGGTTCACGGCTCAACAAACACTTGACTATATTCAAAGCCTATATGAAATGAAACTTGTCACATATCCCCGTACCGATTCGCAATTCCTCACGGAAGACATGGCGGGGACGGTTTCAAGCATAATCGGGATATTATGTGATAACATTCCGAGTTTCAAGGGTATACATCTTGAGGCGAATGTTGCCGCCGTTGTTAATAACGGCAAAGTCACCGACCACCACGCAATAATCCCGACTGCCGAATTTGCAAAAGTCAAACTTGACAATATCCCCGACGGGGAACGGAAAGTATTACTTTTGATTGCAGGGCGTTTACTTTGTGCGACTGCCGCAAAGCATGAATACGAGTCCATTACAGCTATTATTGAATGTGGCGGGTATTCTTTCGCCGCAAAAGGTAAAAGCATTGTAAATGACGGGTGGAAAGTCATAGAGCGGCTTATTAAGGGTAAAGACGAAGACGAGGAAACGCCGCTAAACTTGACCGAGGGTCAAGAACTCGACCCCGCCGTATGCAACATCACCGAGAATTACACACAGCCCCCGAAACAGTTTACAGAAGATACGCTATTGTCTTTTATGGAACGGGCGGGGAATGATGAAGTTGTCGAAGATGTGGAGCGTTCGGGCTTGGGAACTCCCGCAACACGGGCGGCAATCATTGAAAAGTTGATAAAATCGGGCTTTGTCAAGCGTGACAAGAAAAATCTTGTTGTAACTGCCGAGGGTGCGGATTTAATTTCACTCATGCCCGACGTTATCAAATCGGCGAAGCTGACCGCAGAATGGGAAAATACGCTTGCTTTAATTGCAAGGGGTGAGTATTCCGCAGAAAAATTTATGACTCATATTGAAAACCTTGTCAAAGGGATTATTTCATCTGCAAGGGAAAACATCAACCCCGACAAAGTAGCGGCGGCGTTTACAGGCGGCGAAGTTATAGGGAAATGTCCCCGTTGCGGCGGTAACGTGTGCGAAACGCCGAAAACCTATACTTGTTCTTGCGGGTTTTGCATATGGAAAAATAATAAATTCTTTTTAACGTCAAGGGTTGAATTTACAAAGAGTTATGCAAAAACTTTACTCAAAAACGGCAAAATCGAAGTTAAAGGCTTGTACTCCCCGAAGAAAAACAAGGTTTACAACGCCTTTATATGTCTTGAAGACACAGGGAAACACGTTAATTTCAAGTTAGAATTTCCAAAAGAAAGGGGAAATAACAAATGACAGATACAAGCACAATGACCGCAACAGTTGAAACAAGGGAATTAAGCGAAAACCAAAAGCGGGTAGCAGAATTACACGCACAAGTTGAGCAGGGTGTAAACGACATTATAAGCGGCGGGAAATTGCAAAATTACCTTGATGTAATGGCAAAGGTTGACTTGGGGTATTCAAATAACGTCCTTGTAATGCAACAACAGCCCGAAGCAACACTTTTTAAGGGGTATAACGATTGGCAAAAAAACGGGAGGCAAGTCAAAAAAAGTCCTACAAGTTTGAAAGTCCTCGCCCCTACTTCTTTTTACAAAACGGAAGATGTACCGAAAGTCAACAGTATAACGGGTAAGCCCGTAATGGGGGAAGACGGCAAACAAGCAACAGAGGAAAAAAGCACAAAAATAACCTACTTTACGCCTGTTACCGTGTTTGACGTTTCGCAGACCTACGGTAAGAAATTACCTAAAATCGACGTACCCGAATTAAACGGCAATGTTAAAGACTATGACCTATTTTTCAAAGCGTTGCAAGAATCCACGCCCTATAACGTGATATTAGGTGAAGTCGAAAACAACGGCAGGGGTAAATTCAATAGCGGCAGACGGGAAATCACGGTCAATGAAAACATGGACGAGGTTAATATAGTCCAAGCAACTATACGGGGTATTACGAACATCACGCTACATGACATGAACGCCGCAAGCGGCGGCAACGTAGAGCGTGACACTATATCAATTCAAGCCGAAATGATAGCATACGCAGTATGCAAGCATTACGGCGTTGAACCGCCTGCATTAAACGCTGAACGAGTCGCAGAATGGGGCGTAGATAAGGAAATGCCCGAAATGCGGGAAATGTTAAAAACCGTACACAACACGTCCAATGATTTTATAAA
>Ga0123356_10003498_pt1 | contig 16436 bp, 15 predicted proteins | sample TergutEmb28metaG_2_FD_92546 | JGI IMG/M metagenome (GOLD analysis project Ga0123356, IMG submission 92546) | Embiratermes neotenicus P3 segment gut microbial communities from Petit-Saut dam, French Guiana - Emb289 P3 | ecosystem: Host-associated > Arthropoda: Insects > Digestive system > Gut ...
ACCTGCCAGCGCGCCAGGTCCAGTGCCGCCTGCCTTACCAGGTTGATGACGCCTGCCTTGGCGACGATGTAGGAGTACGCCACGTACGGGTCCTGGCGGAGCCCGGCGGTGGACGCGGTGACCACGATGCTGCCGCTGCGCTGGCGCTTCATGGGGCCGGCCGCGGCGCGTACCGTGTGCACGACACCGTGCAGGTTCACCTCGAGCGCCTGCCGCCACTCGCCGAGGTCGAAGGTGTCGATCAGCCCGGTATCGTCACCGGGGCCGCGGCCGAGCGCAATCCCGGCGTTGGCGAACGCGACGTCGAGGCGGCCATGCCGGTCGACAATGCCGCTGACGAACGCGCTGACCGCGCCAGCGTCGCTGACGTCCAGGCTGGCCTGCTCGATCCTGGTGCCGGCCGGATGGCTTTCGACAGCGCGCGCCAGCCGGGTCTCGTCCCGGTCCACGATCACCACGATCGCGCCGCACTCGGCAAGAACCCGCGCGATGGCCAGGCCCAGCCCGGACGCGCCACCCGTCACAAGGACGACCTTGTCCCGCACGCCGAAAACGCTGGCCAGGATCTCGCTGCTCACGCAGTCACCGTCACGCGAGCGGTGGTCCTCATGACCGGCACCTCCATCGAGCGGGGGCTGATTGTCCACAATCTTGCCAGCGCGCCGGCGCACATGTTTAGCTAAACGAGCCGGGTTCCCGGCGACCGCGGGTTCCCGCCAAACAGGCTGGAGGCAGGCGTGGCGGAGCGCGAGAGGATTCTCGATCCCACCGGCCTGGACGAGCGCTCGGCCGACACCACTCTGGCGCCGCGGCCGGCAAGCCTGCACGGGCTGCGGGTGGGGCTGCTGGAGAACACCAAGCCGAACGCCTCGGTGCTGCTCTCGCACGTCGGCCGGGAACTGCAGCGCGAGCACGGCGTGCAGACCGCCGTCATGTTCGCCAAGAGCTACTTCGGCACGCCGGTCGAGGAGAGCCTGATCCAGCGGATCCTGCACAACTGCGACTTCGTCGTCGCCGGGATCGGTGATTGAGGCTCCTGCAGCGCGGCCAGTTTGGCCGATGGGATCTTGTTCGAGCGGGCCGGCCTGCCCGCGGCGAGCATCTGCACGGACTCGTTCGTGCCCGCAGCGCAGGCCATGGCCAAGGTGTACGGATTCCCCGGCTATCAGTTCGTCACCATGCCGCACCCGCTCGCCAGCCTCGACGACAGGCAGCTGCAGGAATGTGCCCGCGCTCTGCTGCCTGACGTGCTGCGCATCCTCGGCATCGAGGCCTGAGGCAGCCCCGGCGACAAGGCCGGGCCTTCCCTCCTTGTGGAAGACCTGATTGTCTGCCGCGGTGGCCCGTGTTTAGCTGAAGCGCGGCAACGCGTGGCCGCAGGGTGGAGAACGGCTGGACATGGCAGGACGAACCGAAGAGGTGACCGCCACCAGCAGTGACAGCGTCGCTCTGGCCGAGCCGCCGCTGGTTGACGAGACCGAGATCCGGGCCGCGATGGAGTACTACTCCCGGCAGGACTGGACGGACGGCCTGCCGGTCGTCCCTGTCACCGAGTCCTACCTGGCGGAGTTCCTGGCCACCACCCGCCGGGATCCCGGCGACGCGGTCTTCGAGATGCCGCACCTGAACCGGACCCTGACAGTCCGGCTCGCCGCGATCAACGCCGCCATGGCGGGATGCCTGCCCGAGTACTTCCCGGTCGTCCTGGCGGCCTGGGAGGCCATCGTCGCCGACGGCTACGCCGGCCGGGGCATCTGGCAGAGCACGACCGGCACGGCACCACTGCTGATCGTCAACGGACCGGTCCGCACCCGGATCGGCCTGAACAGCGCGGGCAACGTGTTCGGCTCCGGGTTCCGGGCGAACGCCACCATCGGCCGGACCATCAGGCTCACCGCGATCAACGTGTTCGGCCTGCACCCGCACTTGCTGGATCAGGCGACCCAGGGCACGCCGGCGAAGTACACCATGTGCATCGCGGAGAACGAGGAACTGAGCCCGTGGCCGCCGCTGCACGTCGAGCACGGCTTCGATCCGGGTGACAGCACCGTCACCGCGATCATCATCCGGTCCTGCGTGCACATCGAGGCCCGGCACACCACGGTGCCCGAGCAGCTGGCCCTCGACATCACGGGCACGATCGCGCGGACCGGGGCGCTGATCCACCGGACCACCAGCTCGCTTGTCGTCCTGGCACCCGAGCACGCGCGGCTGTTCGCCGGGGCGGGGTGGAGCAAGGACGACGTGCGCCAGTACCTCTACGACCACGCCGTGAACTCGCGTGCCGCGCTGGCCGCGGTCGGCAAGGAGGCGATCTCCCAGCACACCCGCTGGCGGCTTCCGGCCGACCACCCCGACGCCATCCCGGACGATGCCAGCGCCGCCGGGAATCCGGACCTGGTGCCAGCCCTGAACTCGCCCGCGGCCGTCCAGCTGATGGTCGCCGGTGCCAACAACGCGGGTGTCTCCGCCGTGATCGAGACCTTCGGGCCGCGCGGCAATCCCCCGTCGATCGCCAAGGTGAGGGACGCCGATGACTAGTGACGCCGAAGCGAGCACCCTGGACGGCGCGCTCGGCAAGTTCCGGGACATGCTCGCGTCTGACGGCTATGACCTGCACTGGGAGCTGACCGCCGCCGACAAGGTCGTCGTGCAGATCGAGGCCGGGCCGGAGGCGTGCGAGGACTGCCTCGTGCCGCTGCCAATCATGGAAGCGATCATGTCCGACGCGCTCGCGCCGACCCCGTACGCGCTCGACCACATCGTGCTGCCCGCCGACACCGGTCACTGAGGAGAGCCGGTTGAGCGGTCCGCCGACACACGCGATCACCGAGCCGGCCCGCAGCACGCCGGTCTACGGCGAGTTCGACGTGGTCGTCGCGGGCGGTGGCCCGGCCGGGCTCATGGCGGCGGCTGCTGCGGCTCGCGCTGGATACTCGGTGCTGCTGATCGAGCGGTACGGCTTCCTGGGCGGCGCGGGCACCGCAGGCGGGCTCAGCACGTTCTGCGGACTGCACGCCAAGGTGCACGGCGAGCATCGCCGGGTCATCCACGGGCTGGCCGACGAGCTGCTCGATCGCCTCGGGAAGCTCGACGCCCTCAACGCGCCGCACCTGACCATCAACGACGGCATCCAGGCCCAGGCGTTCGACATCTCCGGCTACAAGATCGCCGCAGACGAGCTGGTGACGGCCTCCGGGGCACGGATCCTGTTCCACGCCCTTGCCGTGGGCGTGATCATGGGTGCCGGCGACACCATCGCGGCCGTGCTCATCGAATCGAAGTCGGGGCGGGCTGCAGTCCGGGGCCGCATCTTCATCGACGCCACCGGAGACGGTGACCTGGCCGCGTGGTCGGGCGCCCCGTTCGAGAAGGCGCCTCGCCTGCTCTATCCCTCGCTGATGTTCCGGATCAACGGAGTCGACATAGCGACCGCCGGGGACCGTCCCTGGCGTACCGTCGAGCAGCTCATGGACGCCGCCGAGCGCGCCGGGACCCACTCCTTCCCGCGCAAGAAGCCGATCGTCCGGCCGCAGCGGAACCCGCTGGAGTGGCGCGCCAATCTCACCCAGCTCAGCAACGCCGACGGCGGCGCGATCGACGGCACCGATGTCGACCAGCTCACGCGCGGCGAGCTGCAGGGACGCCAGCAGTCGCTGGACGCGTTCACGTTCATCCGGGACAACACGCCGGGCTTCGGCGACTCCTACATCGTCGACATCGCCCCCCAGATCGGCATCAGGGAGACCCGGCGGATCGTCGGCGCCTACCAGCTGACCGAGGATGACGTGCGCGGCTGCGCTGACTTCGCCGACACCATCGGCGTCAACGGCTGGCCGGTCGAGGCGCACGTGGCCGGAACGGTTGAGTTCCGGTGGCCGCGCGGCGACGACCCGCGCGGGTTCAACCAGCTCCCATTCCGGATGATCCTGCCGCAGCGAATCGACAACCTGTACGTCATCGGCCGGTGCGCATCGATGACCCACGACGCCCAGTCGGCCGCCCGGGTGACCGGGCCCTGCTTCGCCATGGGTGAGGCAGCCGGAACTGCGGCCGGCCTGGCTCTCGGCGCTGGTGTCAGCTGTGCCGCGGTCGACGTGACACAGCTGCAGCAGCAACTTGAGCGAGCGGGGGCCTACCTGGGCCGGGAGGTCTGATGACGTCACCGCGACCGCTGCGGAGCAACTTCGAGCCAGGCACGAACCGCTGGGCGATGCGCCGGGCGCAGTGGATGGCGCTCGGGCTGACCGACGAGGACATGGCCAAGCCCAAGATCGCGATCGTCAACACCTCGTCCGACCTGGCCAGCTGCTTCTCACATCTCGATGGCATCGTCGGGCCGCTGAAGCAGGCCATCAAAACGGCCGGCGGCATCGGGTTCGAGATCCGCACCGCCGCCCCGAGCGACGCGATCACCAGCGCGGGCGCGGCCGGCCAGTACATCCTGCCCAGCCGGGATCTGATCGCCAGCGACATCGAGGTCGCCGCCGAGGGCGCGCTGCTCGACGGCATGGTCTGCCTGTCATCCTGCGACAAGACCACGCCCGCGCACATGATGGCGGCCGGCCGGCTGAACATTCCGACGATCATCGTCTCCTGCGGCTACCAGCCCTCGGGGCTCTACCGGGGCGAGCACGTCGACTTCGAGGACATCTTTCTCTATGCGGGGCACGTCGCCGCCGGACGGATGACCGTTGCGGAACTCGCCGAGATGAGCAGCTGCGCCGTCACCGGCCCCGGCGTCTGCGCGGGCATGGGGACCGCGAACTCCATGCACATCGCCGCCGAGGCGCTCGGGATGGCGCTGCCCGGCAGCACGCCGGTGCTGGCGGACAGCCCGAAGATGTGGCAGACGGTTGCCGACGCCGGACGGCGCATCGTCGAGCTGGTCCAGGAGGACGTCCGGCCGCGCGACATCCTCACGACCGGCGCGTTCCGCAACGCGGTGACCGCCGTGCTGGCGATCAGCGGCTCGGTCAACTGCCTGAAGCACCTGCAGGCCGTCGCGGTCGAAGCCGGGTGCGACGCCGACGTGTACGCGATGTTCGAGGAACTGGCGCCGCAAGTGCCCCTGCTGTCGGCCGTTAAGCCCAACGGGGACCGGATGATCGACGAGTTCGAGGTCGCCGGCGGCGCGCTCGGCCTGCTGCGCCAGCTGCGCCCGCTTCTCGACCTGGGCCAGCCCACAGTCGGCGGCCGGACGATCGGAGAGCTGACGGCAGCGGTCGAGACCGTCGACCAGGACGTCATCCGTCCGCTCGACAAGCCGCTCGCGCGGCATCCTGGCATCGTGATCCTCCGCGGCTCGCTCGCGCCGGACGGCGCGGTCGCCAAGCGCACCGTCGCGGATGACGGCCAGCACCAGTTCAGCGGTCCGGCGCGGGTCTTCCGGTCCCGGGAGGAAGGACTAGCCGCGATCCGGGCAGGCGAGGTGCACGCCGGCGAGGCCCTGGTACTGACCGGACTCGGCCTGCGCGGCGCGCCGGGCATGGGCTTCACGTCGGCCTTCGTGTTCGCGCTCGACGGCGCCGGGCTGTCGGACAAGGTCGCCGTGATCACCGACGGCCAGCTGTCCGGCCTGGTGAACAAGGGAATCTCGGTGGCGGAGGTCAGCCCCGAAGGGGCGGCGGGCGGACCGCTCGGCCTGGTCCGCGACGGCGACCTCATCAGCGTCGACGTCGAGGCCCGGACCATCGACCTCCACGTCCCCGACGCCGAGCTCGACCAGCGCCGGGCGGCGCTGCCGCCGCTGACGACGCCACCCGGCTGCGGCTGGCTCTCCATCTACGCGCGCTCGGTCCGCCCGCTCGGGCAGGGCGCCACCCTCGGCTCGTGTCATGAATAGGCCAGCGACGGGCAGCAAAGGTGACTTCGCTGCCCCGCTAGGGGCCGCAAGGGTCCCGCCACGCCCCTCGCATCAGTCCACCTTGGAGCGCGGCCGCCCGGTCACGCCGGCGCAACTGTCGTGGCGAGCGGACTGGATCAGGCTCGCGACCGTGCGGCTCATCGCCCAGGCCGGGCTCGGCCACTACGCGAGCACGTTCTCCTGCGCCGAGGTCATCGCCACGCTCTACTACCACACGCTGCGCCTCCGGCCCTCCGAGCCGGGCTGGCCGGACCGGGACCGGTTCCTGCTCGGGAAGGGCCACGTCGCCACCGGGCTGTGGCCGGTGCTGGCGGACCTGGGCTACTACCCGGAGGACTGGCTGGAGCAGTTCGGCAAGGTCGGCTCCCCGCTCAACGACCATCCGAACATGCGGCTCGCACCGGGCATCGACTTCAGCTCCGGCTCGCTCGGCCACAACCTCTCGGTCGGCGTCGGCATGTCGCTGTCCGCGCACCTGACCGGGCGGGACTACCGCACGTTCGTGCTGACCGGCGACGGCGAGCTGCAGGAGGGCCAGGTCTGGGAGGCGGCCATGGCGGCGAGCCACTACGACCTCGGCAACCTGGTCGCCATCGTGGACGCCAACGGATTCTCCGGTAGCGGGCCGACCTCGGGCGCCATGAACATCGAGCCGCTGGCCGACCGGTTCACCGCCTTCGGCTGGCTGGCTTCCGAAGTTGACGGGAACGACACCGCCGCGCTGCTGGCCGCTTTCGACGGACTGCCGGATCCTGGCGGCCGCCAGCCGGTTTGCCTCATCGCGCGAACACGCAAAGGCCGTGGCGCCACGCTGACCGAGAGCGCACCGCAGTCCTGGCACCTCGGCCTGCTGTCCCCAAGCCAGCAGGCCGAGGTTATCGGCGAGATCACCGCGAGGATGCAGTGACTACTACCTCGGGACCTACCCCCGGCATGGTGGACGTATTCACCGACACCGAGATCGAGACCGCGGTCGCCGCCAATCCCGCCGGATACGCGATAGCGGCGCTCGCGGACGAAGACCCGCGCATCCTTACGCTGAGTGCCGATCTCAGCTCGCCGCTCGCCGAGTTCCGCGAGCGTCACCCCGGCCGCTATATCGAGCTGGGTATCGCGGAAACGAACTCCATCTCGGTGGCAGCGGGACTGGCCGCCTGCGGCCACGTTCCCTATATCTTCTCGATGTCTCCCTTCGGCGTGCTCAAGTGCGCGGAACAGCTCCGCACCGATGCCGCCTACAACCACCTGCCGCTGCGGCTCGTGGGGCGGCTGTCGGGTCTGGCCATGGGGTTCTTCGGCACCAGCCACCATGCGGTGGAGGACATCGCCGTCGCGCGCGCCATCACCGGCATGACAGTGGTCGCGCCGGCCGATGCCCGGTCGGTGGTCGCGCTCATGCGCGCGACGGCTGGTCTCGCGGGCCCGGTCTACCTGCGGATTCCTGAGCGTCCAAAGGCGGTCTACGGGGCCGACCCGACATACGAGTTCGGGCAGTGGCCGCGGCTGCGCGCCGGGGACGACGTCACCCTCATCGGGCACGGCATGGGCGTCGGCCTCGCGATGCAGGCGGCCGCCGCGCTCGCCGCCGACGGAGTCGAGGCGGACGTGTACGACGCGGCCTACCTCAAGCCGTTCGACGAGGCAGCGCTGGCGGAGACCGCCGCGCGCACCGGCCGGGTGGTCACCATCGAGGAGCACAACGAGATCGGGGGCCTGGCCAGCATCGTGGCGGAAACCGCCGGCCGACGACGGCTCGGCACTGCGCTGCGCGCGGTCGCGCTGCCCGATGCCGACCTCGAGGTCGGGGTGCCCGCTGCGCTGTACGAGTACTACGGGCTCACCGCGGACCGCGTGGTGGCCGCGGCGCTCGAGATGGTGCGGTCGGACGATGCCGAAGACTTTGCGTCCGATACGCGCGCCAAGTCTTCGGTGAACGCAAAGTCTTCGTGATCGGAGGCGGGTTATGCGAGCTGTGGTGTGCGTGCCGGACGGCACCGAGGTCGCGGACGTTCCCGACCCGGTGGCCGGGCCGGGCGAGGTTGTCATCCAGATCGAGGCCTGCGGCCTGTGCGGGTCCGACGTGCACGCAATCGAGAACGGGATGACGGAGCCCGGCCAGGTCCTCGGGCACGAATTCGGCGGTCACATCGCCGAGCTCGGCGCTGGCGTGACGGGCTGGCGGGCCGGTCAGCCGGTCGCCGTTAACCCGCTCGGCTCATGCCACCAGTGCCGCGCCTGCGAGGCCGGGGTGCCGTTCACCTGCGCGGCCTTCCCGAACCTCGGTCTGTCGGCGCCCGGCGCCTACGCCGAGTACGTGTCGGTGCCCGCTCGGCAACTGGTTCCGCTGCCCGACGGGCTGCCCGTCGTGCAGGGCGCGCACGCCGAGCCGCTTGCCGTCGCCCTGCAGGCCGTCGCGCAGGCCGATGTCGGGCCGGGCTCCACTGTCCTGGTGCACGGCGTCGGGTCGATCGGACTGAACGCGATCATGGGACTGCGGCTGGCGGGGGTGGCGCGGATCGTGGGGGCGGGCCGCTCGCCGGGCCGCCGCGCGGCGGCCGCTGCCGTCGGCGCCCACGACGTCCTCGACACCAGGGAGATGAGCCTGGCCGACTACGTGGCGGCCAGCGGGCAGCGGTTCGCGGCGGTGCTCGACTGCTCCGGCGCGGCCGGGCTGTTCACCGAGACGTTGGACCTGCTTGAGGGCGGCGGCGCATTCGTCGAGGTGGCACTGACGTCGGACGTGCCGAGCGTGCCGCTGTTCGGCCTCGTGCAGGGCGGCCTGCGCGTATACGGGACCTGCGCCTACAGCTACGCCACCTTTGAGGCAGCGGTGGACCACATTGCCGCGGGGCGGGTTCCCGTCGAGAAGATCATCAGCGAGCGGGTCAGCCTGGACGACACGCCGGACGCGCTGCGGCGGCTGCGCACGCCGGGTGAGCTGGTCCGGATCCTGTCCCTGCCTGGCCAGCGTTCCGGGCCGGCAGACTCCGCCGGTGAGGCGGGCGCCGCCGCTGGCTCCGGGGCCGGCGCGGTTCCGGCCGCGACCCAATAGGGCGCGGCGTGGACGGACTCGGCGGGCGCGTCGCCGTCGTCACCGGCGCGGGCAGCGGCATGGGCAAGGCGTTCGCGCTCCGGCTCGCCGCCGAGGGCATGCAGATCGTCGCTGCCGACATCCAGGACGATGCGCTGGCTGCCACCGTCGCGGAGATCTCGGCCGGCGGGCACGACGTGCTCGGCGTCAGGACCGACGTGGCCGACCCCGACTCGGTGCGCCGCCTCGCCGACGCGGCGTACGAGAGGTTCGGCGCCGTGCACGTGCTCTGCAACAACGCCGGCGTCGAGGGCTACCTGGACGGACCGATCTGGGCCGCCACGCCGAAGGACTGGGAGTGGACCGTCGGGGTCAACTTCTGGAGCGTCGTGCATGGCATCAAGACGTTCGTGCCGCGGATGCTCGCGGCCGGCCAGCCGGGTCACGTCGTCAACACCTGCTCGATGACCGCGGTCGTCGCCGCCGGGAACATGTACGGCGTCACCAAGCACGCGGTGCTGGCGCTCACCGAGGTGCTCGCGGCCGACCTCGCCAAGCGCGACGCGCCGATCGGCGTGACCGCGCTGTGCCCCGGCATCATCGCGACGAACCTGTTCCGCGGCAGCCGCAACCGGCCGGCAGCGCTGCTGGAGACCGACTCCGGCGCCGCCGCGGACGGCCAGCCGGCCGAGCGCGACGCGCGCGCCGGGCTGGAACTACGGGAACGCATGCACGCCACGCTCGCGGCCGGCATGCCGCCGACCCAGGTCGCCGGCCTGGTAGTGGACGCCATCAGGGCAGGCGCGCCGTACCTGCTCACCGATCACGACTGGGACGACCGGATCATCCGGCGGCACCAGTCGATCCTCGCCGGCGCGGCCGGAAGCGCTGGCCTTGCCGACGCCGCAGGCGATGATCGACTGGCCGCTGTGCACGAGGACGGAGCGGCGAATGGCTGACCGGTTTGCCGGCAAGGTAGCGGTCGTCACCGGCGCGGCCGCCGGGTTCGGCCTCGCGGTGGCCGGCCGGCTCGCCGCCGAGGGCGCTCACCTCGTGCTCGTCGACGTCGCCGCCGGTCCGCTCGCGAAGGCTGCTTCCGAGATAGCCGGCGCGCTGCCCGTGACCGCCGACGTCAGCCAGGAGGCCGACGTTGACTCCTACGTGCAGGCTGCGGTCGCCGAGCACGGCCGGATCGACCTGTTCTTCAACAACGCGGGCATCGAGGGCCGCCTGGCCCCGATGACCGAGCTATCGGTCGACGACTTCGACCGGGTGCTGGCGGTCAACTGCCGCGGCGTCTTTCTCGGACTGCGCGCCGTGCTGCGCGTCATGAAGGAGCAGAACTCCGGCGCCATCGTCAACACCGCCTCGATGGCTGGCATCCGCGGCAGCGCGACGTTCGCGCCCTACGTCGCCGCCAAGCACGCAGTGGTCGGCCTGACCAGGTCCGCGGCGCTCGAGGGCGCGCCGTTCGGGATCCGGGTCAACGCGGTCGCGCCTGGCCACATCGACACCAGGATGGGGCGGGACCTGGCCGCGCAGATCGACCCGGATGACCCGGACAGCGTGTTCCGGCGGACTGCGGCCAGGGTCCCCCTCGGCCAGCGCTACGGCACGGCCGAGGAGGTCGCGAGCATGGTGGCCTGGCTGCTGTCGGACGAGGCGTCGTACGTGTCCGGCGCGACCCATCTGATCGACGGCGCTCTCAACGCCTGACCCGCTCCGGGAGATCACGCGGCCCTGCCGAGCTGGCGGCCTCGGCGGCATCCACGAGGCGTTCCATCGCGCGCCTGGCCTGCTTCCGGTCAGCAGCTGATGACGATGTCGCGCCGTAGCCAGATGCCGTCTTTCGCCGCAGCAGTACCGCAAGGTCACCACCCAACTGGCGGTCAATCCGACTCAGCAGCCTCACGGCATCGTCGTGGCTCTCGCCCTTGTGGTGAACGTTCAGCCTGCGACAGCAGATCACGTCGGCGGCTGCTATGCCAGCGTGAACGCACAAGGTCACGTACGCATCGCTCAGCTCTCCAGCGGCGGCCGTCGTCGCGAGAATGTCTGCGGCCTGCTGGAACTCGCGAGCCTTCCTTAACCGGCCAGCCAAGATCGCAGGCGTGCACTTGTGCTCAGCCACGGCGCCGCCTTGGCGTCGCAGGACGGCTGGCCAGATAGGAAGCTGGACCGCTAAGCCGGATTCCGTGATCTCGGACGTCGCCCAGAACGTGGTCAGCAGTCACAGGCGTGAGCGTGACAGCCTCCTCTGACATTTCGAGTACACGCAGGTCATTTCCGGTCCACCCGGATGCCTCATCGGTAAGCTGCCGGACCTGGTCATTCCAGGTGGCATCATCGGGTGCGACATTTCCGGGCCGTATCACCAGGACGTCGACGTCGCTCTCTGACCGCATCCGACCGACCACCGCGGACCCGAAGAGCGCGGCGTAGGCGGGCTTGATAGCCCACTCACCAAGGCGGCCCCGTAGGCGGTCAATGAATTCTTCTCGCAACGACGCGAGCGAAACGACGTACGGGGCCGCAAGATGCGCGCGGTTGAGCCGGTAGAGCTTCGACGGTCCGGCTGCCGTAGCCTCCACGATCCCCTGGCCAACGAGTCGGTCCAGGGCTCGGCGCACACCCTCCGCCGAGTATCGGCCGATAAGCCGATGCACTCCCCTGCCCGTGAACGTCGCATCAGCTCTGGCCAAGACGGCAAGCACTGCGCCGTCTACTGTTGGCGTGACCACTTGGAGCGGCTGATCAAGTTGCATTGCGGCATCCCGGTCTTGCCAAGTATTACTGTCGTTTGACAACTATACCTGGCGGTTGCTCGCTCGGCTTTGTGACGCCGGCGCGCGATGGAGTGACCTCCACAGGATTGAGGCGCATGGGCAGGCAGGTGATCGCGGCGACATGGATCGCGCGTCAGGGCGAAGCTGTCCTTGGCGTGCGCCCGCACTACTCCGACGCCTTCTTTCTTCCGGGCGGCGTCCCCGATGCTGGCGAGACCTATGCCGATGCAGCTGCGCGCGAGGTAGCGGAGGAGCTTGGGCTGCGACTAGACGCCGGAAGCCTCCGCGAAGTGGTCCGGATCGAGGACCAGGCTTACGGGCGCGCGGCCGGTGACATCGTCGTGCTCATCTGCTTCGAGGGCACCTCGGATGGCACACCGTGCCCCGGCGAGGAGATCGCCGAGGTTGCCTGGCTCCCGCCGTCACAGTGGCACGAATTTGCCCCGGCGGTGCAGAAAGCGCTCGCCGAGCTGAGATCCAGGTAGGCGCCCAGGCCGGGCTGCGGACGGCCGATTCTGTCGGCCTTCCTCTGGCGCGACAGGCGCGACAGGCGCGACAGCCGGCCAGCAACACGCCCGCATTTCCGAGTAGGTTAATAGCTAATACCGAAGCATGGCGCATCCGCCCCCGGAGGCCAGGCCGAGCCGCAACACATCATGGAGGTTGAATGAGCGCGACCGACGAGTTCCTCGCCAACAACGCAAGCTACGCCGAGCAGTTCGCCGGGCCACTGCCACTGCCCCCCGCTAAGGGCGCTGCCGTCGTCGCGTGCATGGACGCCAGGCTCAACGTCTACGGGATCCTCGGCCTGAACGAAGGCGAGGCACACGTGATCCGCAACGCCGGCGGCGTCGTCACCGATGACGAGATCCGCTCGCTCGCCATCAGCCAGCGCCTGCTCGGCACCCGCGAGATCATCCTGATCCACCACACCGACTGCGGCATGCTGACGTTCACCGACGACGCATTCAAGCGCGCCATCCAGGACGACACCGGAATCAAGCCGGCCTGGTCCGCCGAGGCGTTCAACGACCTTGAGGAGGACGTCCGCCAGTCGAAGGCGCGCATCACCGCGAGCCCGTTCGTGCCGCACACGGATGCGGTTCGCGGCTTCGTCTTCGACGTCGCCACCGGCAAGCTGACCGAGGTCAGCTAGCACCCGCAGCACCTCGCCGGTCCGTCAGCGCTCGACCGCGTGACGTCGCAGCGACTCACTCCACAGAGGTCCGGGCACGCCAGTGCCCGGACCTCTCTCGGCTATCGCTGCGGAATGCTGCGGTCTGCGTAGCCGGAGCGGTAAATTTCGCCATTAACTCAGTCGGTCACACCTGGACGGATAGGGCCCGTCAGACGGACTGAGTGGTGGGGGGAATCGATGAGTGCAACCGACGACTTTCTCGGCAACAATGCCCGCTATGCCAGGCGGTTCGGCGGACCGCGCTCGTTCTGGCCGCCGAAAGGCGTCGCGGTCATCGCGTGCATGGACGAGCGGCTGGACGTGTCCGCGGTTCTCGGATTGCGGCCAGGTGAGGCGCAGGTGATCCGCAACGCCGGGGGCGTGGTCACCGACGCGGAGATTCGCTCGCTGGCCATCAGCCAGCGGCTGCTCGGCACCCGCGAGATCATCCTGATCCACCACACCGACTGCGGCATGCTGAGAATCACGGACGACGGGTTCAAGCGCGCCCTCGAGGCCGACACCGGGATCGCGCCGGACTGGTCGGCGGAGGCGTTCACCGACCTCGAGGAAGACGTCCGCCAGTCCAAGGCGCGCATCACCGCGAGCCCGTTCATCCCCTACAAGGACGCGATCCGCGGCTTTGTCTGCGACCTCGCGACGGGAAAGCTCAACGAGGTCGGCCAGCCCGTCATCGCCCGGCCGTGGGCGTAGGTGGACCCCAGAATTCATCGGCCTGGTAGAGATCGAAATAGTGGCCCCGCACTGTACTAATAAGGCCATCTCGGAAGGTGATCACCTGGCAGGCGGTGACGTCCAGGCGCCTGCCGTCCCGCTGGCCGGTCGGATGCTGGTATGCGACGACCATGCTGTCGCCAGTCAGCACCTCAACCAGGTTTGTTCGGAACGTTCCATCCGTCAGGGGACCGGTCCTGGCGAGGAAGTCATTTAATATGGATGTCCATCCGCGGTACTGGCCGGACATCTGGCTTCGCCCGGGAACGTGCCACACTGCGTCTGCCGTGAAGCATTTCCCGGCGGTTTCCCAATCGGCACGGCTGAACGCATCGAAGAACCGCCGGAGGGTGCTCAGCTCTTGTTCCATCTGACACGCTCCTGTGCATTCATCGGCGAGGTCTCCGGATTCTGACGCGGCTGCCGTGACCGCTGCCGCTCGTGTAGGCGCCGTTCTACCAATGCTGCCACAGCGCTGGCCGGCTGAGCTGGGCCCGTTCGGCTCCCGGCACTCGGCCACGGATGTCGGCACTTTCCGGCACACTGCTAACCGTGCGTCCGCTCCGGCTCCTGATGGACGGCTTCGGCAGCTACCGCGCCGAGACCGAGGTCGACTTCACCGACGTTGACTTTTTCGCGCTCACCGGGCCGACCGGATCTGGCAAGAGCACCGTGGTTGACGCGCTCTGCTTCGCCCTCTACGGCACGGTGCCGCGCTGGGACAACGAGAAGGAAGTCAGGAACGCGCTCGCTCCGTCGGCCAACGCCTGCCGCGTCAGCCTGATCTTCGAGCTGTCCGGCGAGCGCTACGTCGCCGTACGGTCGCTGCAGCGCGACCGCCAGGGCAAGGTCACAACCCGGGCCGCCAGGCTGGAGCGCCTCGACGCAAGCGTCCCGCCGACCGCGAGCCTCACCGAGATTCTCCAGGCCAGCGCCGAGCAGCTGGCGGAGGGTCCGGACAACGTGCGGACGGCAGTCCAGGACCTGCTCGGCCTCAGCTACGAGCACTTCACCCAGTCGGTGCTGCTGCCGCAGGGCGGCTTCGCCGAGTTCCTGCGCGCCACCCCGGGCAAGCGCCAGCAGCTGCTCGTCGAGCTGCTCGCCTTCGGCGTCTACAAGGAGGCCGGCCAGGTCGCTCGCGCCCGCGCGGACCGGGCCGAGGCCGAGCGCGCCGCCAGCCAGCGATCTCGCGACCAGCTCGGCGACGCGACCGAGGCAGCGCAGGCGACTGCGGCCGGCCGGCTCGCGGAGCTCACGGCGCTCACCGCCGAGGTGGACCAGCGGCTGGCGAAACTGACCGAGCTGCAAAAGCAGCACGCCGACGCCACCGAGAAAATCACAACCGAGGGGAACGTGGCCGCCGCTCTCGCGGCCGTCCGCACTCCGGCGGACGTACCCGGTCTGGCCCAGCAGCTCACCGCGGCCGACGCACTGGTCGCGGCCGCCCGGCAGCGCCGGGACCAGGCAGCCGAGCTCGCCGATCAGGCAGAGCGGAGCCGGGCGGCGCTGCCGGACAAGGCTGCCGCACAACAGCAGCTCGGCATGTACGAGCTGCGCCGGGAGCTGATCGCAGAGGCACAGCGACAGACGGCCACGCTCGCCGAGCGCCAGGAGCTCGCCACCAAGCGCGCGGCCGAGCTAGCGGCCGCGGACCTCGCTGTCTCAGCAGCGCAGCAGGCGGTCGACGCGGCGCAGCGCGCGCACGCTGCCGCGGGTCTCGCGCAGACCCTGCACGTCGGTGACGACTGCCCGGTCTGCCGCCAGACCGTGCACACGCTGCCGCAGACCGCGGCACCGGCCGACCTCGCCGCCGCCGCCGCCGGGCTGGACAGCGCCGTGGCGGCGCAGCGTGCTGCCCGCACCGCGCACGCGGAGGCCGACAAGCTGGCCGCGACCGCCGGATCGGATCTCGCTGGCACGCAGCGCAGGCTGGACAAGGCCGCCGAGGTGATGGCCGGACTCCCGGCCGAGACCGAGCTGATCGGGCAGCTCCAGACCATCGCGCGCGCGGAAGCGGATGCGAGCGCGGCGCGCGCGGAGACGACCGCGCGCCAGCACGAACTCGCCGCTGCTGAGCAGTCGCGGGCCGCGCTCCAAACCGCGGAACAGCGGGCGTGGTCCGCGCTCGGCCAGGCGCGGGACAAGCTGGCTGGCCTTGGCCCACCCGCGGTCGCTGCGGGCACCGGACAGGATCTGGCCGCCGCCTGGGCGGTGCTGACCGACTGGGCTTGCGGCGAGGCGGAGCACCGGGCCGGCGCACTGCCAGAGCTCGAGGCCGTCGCGACTGCGCTCCGGCAGCAGGCGACTGACGCCGCGGGTGCCCTCAGCCGGCTGCTGACCGAGCACGATGTCGCGGCCGAGCCGCTGAACCGGGCGCCGGCCGCGGTCGCGGGGCAGCGAGCCAGGGCCGACTCCGCGCTGCAGAAGGTGCGTCAGGACCTGGCGCAGGCTGGCCGGCTCGACCGGCAGATCGCCGCGTGCCGCGAGGACGCGCAGGTCGCCGGCCTGCTCGGCGCGCTCCTGCGGGCGAACTCGTTCGAGCGCTGGCTGTGCAGCGAGGCGCTGGACTCGCTGGTGCAGGAGGCCTCGGCCACGCTGATGGAGCTGTCTGGCGGGCAGTACGAGCTCGACCGGGACGAGCGCAACGACCTCGTCGTCATTGACTACGCTGACGCGGGTGCCCGCCGCCCGGTGCACACCCTGTCTGGCGGCGAGACGTTCCAGGCCTCGCTGGCGCTGGCGCTGGCCCTGTCCCGTCAGGTCATCAGCCTGTCGGCGGGCAAGCGGGAGCTGAACTCGATGTTCCTCGACGAGGGTTTCGGCACCCTCGACAGCGACACG